>WNFC01024147.1_pt1 | contig 11458 bp, 8 predicted proteins | sample 5400541 | NCBI WGS metagenome assembly WNFC01 (sample SAMN13153342, study PRJNA577476) | soil metagenome | isolation source: 120 cm saprolite under Douglas fir tree site 2 hole 2 replicate 1 | place: USA:California | collected 2015-04-18
GCGCGCCCACGCTGTCTGCCAAAGACGCCGCAGGGGTTCGGCTCCGGGACGCCGAAGTGTTTCCGTGAAAATTCTGCTGACGGGAAAGAACGGGCAGCTCGGGTGGGAGCTCGCGCGCGCGCTTGCGCCGCTCGGCGAGTTGGCTGCATATGATCGAGCGATTCTCGATCTTGCCAAACCGGATCAAATCGCCGCAGCGGTCAGCTCGGTCAAACCCGATATCATCGTCAACGCCGCCGCCTATACCGCCGTGGACAGGGCCGAAAGCGAGCCCGACGCGGCATTCGCGGTCAACGCGGCAGCGCCGGGTCTCCTCGCGGAGGGAGCAAAGCGCGCCGGAGCGCTTCTGATCCATTACTCGACCGACTACGTCTTTGACGGCACCAAGGAAATGCCCTATGTCGAAGAGGACCTGCCCAACCCCCTCAATGTATACGGCCGCAGCAAGCTCGCCGGGGAGCAAGCCATCCGCGATGTCGGTGGGAAATACCTAATACTGCGCACGAGTTGGGTATACGCGGCGCGCGGGAGAAATTTCCTGCTGACCATACGGCGCCTGCTGAAGGAAAAAGACGAGTTGCGCGTGGTCTCGGATCAGATCGGCGCGCCAACCTCCGCCGGCGCGCTCGCAAACGCCACGGCGGGGCTGCTGCGGGGGCGCAACCCAACAGCGCTGGGCGAGGCACGCAGCACTTATCACCTCACCGCTGCGGGGCACACTTCGTGGTACGGGTTCGCCGTGGAGATCGCGCGCCTTGAGGGGGCCCCGCGAGAAACTCGCCTCGTTCCGATCGCGTCGAGCGAATATCCCCTGCCCGCGCGCCGCCCCAAAAACTCGCGACTATCCAACGAAAAACTCTTTCGGCACTTCGGCTTGAAGCTACCGTCGTGGCAGGCCTGCCTGAAGGCGTGCCACGCCGAGCTGCGGGAAGGCAAGCGGCTGGGTGCCGGTGTTTGACTGAATTCGTCGATGGGTACTGAATCGGTAGGCAGCCGAAGGTCTTATTTCGCAAACCACCAGGAGAATTCTGCGGCCGACCATGTCCACCATCAAGAAAAATATCCTGGCGACCCTAGTAGGGAAAACCTGGTCCGGCCTGGTCTGGTTGGTGTTCCTTCCGGTTTACCTGAAATTCATGGGAGTCGAGGCTTACGGCCTCGTCGGCTTCTACCTGTCGCTGACCGCAGTGCTGGTGATCCTAGATCTGGGTCTCAACACCACCATCAACCGCGAATTGGCGCGACTTTCAGTACAGGAGGAGAAGCGCGAAACAATGCGCAATCTCCTGCGGAGCGCCGAAGGCGTCTATTGGGGGATTGCCCTGGTCATCGGGGTCGTACTCGTCGCAGTCGCGCCGCTGATCGCTTATTACTGGCTGACGCCGGAGAACCTTTCTCTTGACGCGGTGCGAGATGCCGTGACGCTTATCGGACTCACGATCGCTTTCCAATGGCCATCGGCACTATACACGGGTGGGCTATCGGGTTTGCAGCACCAGGTGCTGCTTAATGTCGTTAGCGGGACGATAATGACCCTACGCGCCGTGGGCGCAGTCCTTGTCCTTTGGCTGGTGTCTCCGACCGCGCAGGCATTCTTTGCCTGGCAGCTTTTCGCCGGCCTTCTTCACACGACTGCGCTAGGTTTTTTTCTATGGCGCAGTCTGCCACAAACCGGTCATCGCGCTCGCTTTGATATCAAATTGCTGAAGGGACTCTGGCGCTTTTCGTTCGGGGCTTGGGGGATCGGGTTCTTCGGCACCCTTCTTGGCCAGATGGACAAAATCATCCTGAGCGCGGTGCTGCCCCTTGCGGCCTTCGGTTATTACAGCGTCGCGGCCTTGGTTTCTAGTTCGCTCTATTATTTGATCGCCCCGGTTACTTCGGGCGTGTTCCCGCGCTTCGCGCAGCTCGGCAACCCGCAGACAAGAGATGCGCTGGCACAGACCTATCACAAGAGCTGCCAGCTCGCGGCAGTAGCCACACTTCCAGCGACGGTGCTCGTAGTGCTGTTTCCCTCCGAAATCCTTGGGCTCTGGACCCGAGACGCCCAAGTCGCAAAGGAGGGCCGTCTCGTTCTTAGCTTGCTGATGGCGGGGACTGCGCTGAATGCACTGGTCCAGCTTCCCTATTACCTTCAGCTTGCCTCGGGGCGAGTGAAGCTCGGTTTCTATACCAATATGTTGTCCGCAATAGCCGCCGTACCGTGCATGTATTTTTTTGCAACCCGTTACGGCGCGGCCGGCAGCGCTGCGGTGTGGCTTCTTTTGAATCTTGGCCATTTCATAATTGTCGTTCCTCTGATGCACAGGTTTATCTCGAAGGTAGAAACCTGGCGCTGGTATGTGGTGGATACGATGCTGCCCTTCGGAGCTTGTGTCCTGATAGTTGGCCTGGCCCGATGGCTCATGCCTGAAGGACAATCAGATTTCGCCAAAGCGGCCTACCTCGGCTTAGTGCTGGCAGCTTCTTATGCTGGTGCGATCCTTTCCGCGCCGGATACCCGAAGGTGGGCTCTAGGGTGGATGAACTGGAGACGCAAACGGCAGTAGATACGACCTACGCCCAAATAGAGCGCTCAGAATCGCATTCCTAATCTCGCCAAAGCTAGCTGACTCATCGTTTCGCGTCCCGCGTGAGATACCACGAAAGCGACCACCTTGAGCCTTGGGCCGCGAATGGGGCTATCATCTCCCGTGTGATAGATGTGAAAAGAATTGATTGCCCCAAAGCGTTTCTAAGTATCAGTTGGTCTGAGACAAATCAGACGGAGTCACGCAATTAGCAGTTGTAGTTGCGGTTAGCTGATCAATCAGCCCGAACCACGGCAAAACGGGAGCTAGTATGGGAATCGTAACCTCAGGGATACCTAGTGAAATCACCTTGGAGCTTGCCAAGCTCAACAACGCTACCGTTTTCGTGGAAACCGGCACTTTCCAAGGTGAAACTACCCGGTGGGCAGCAAATCACTTCGATTCCGTGTTCACGATCGAGCGGGCAGAAAGTATTTACAGATCGCAGAAAGAAAAACTAGCTAGTCTTGCGGGCGTAAAGTCGCTTCATGGAGATTCTCGGGATGTGCTGCCCTCGATAGTTGCAGAAATCGGCGCCCGAAAAGTAATGTTCTGGTTGGACGGACATTGGTCAGGAGGCGAGACGGCTGGTGCAGATGATGAGTGCCCGCTCTTGGGCGAACTAGCCTGCTTGTCGGGTCGCATAGGTGATATCGTCTTGATTGACGACGCTCGACTGTTTCTGTGCGCTCCCCCTCACCCACATAAGGCCTCGGAATGGCCCACGATTTCGGATGTCGTTGAAGCGTTATTGCGTTCGCATAACCGTCCATATATTCAAGTTATCGACGACGTAATTTTTGCCATTCCTAACGAGGCCCCGCTCAAGAACTGTCTTATAAACTATGCACAGGAACGTTCTAATTCTTTCTGGCAGAAGTATGAAAAGCTACAGCTCGAGAAGTCACCTCGTCGCGGACTGAGAACCTTTTTTGCTACGATCAGAAGGCGCGTGACCGGCTAACGCCGTGCTGAACTTGATGGCGACTTTATACACCGCTTCGTCGGCAATGAAATACGCGAACCACCCACCGCAGTCACAAGGGCGAGGTCATTGGGGACACGAGCTTCTCGGTATTGGTGGTTGACTTTACCTGAGTAACTGCAATAAGTTTCATGTCCCCGATGGGAGTTAGATTGAGCGCCATCCTAACCCGTTGGGTTGGCCTTGTACTCAATTTACCTGGGATTCTGTATGCCTACAGGCTCGCGCCCTTCGTCTTCCAGTGGAGGCGCTTTGCCGCACGGTCCGGGATCGTGGCCCCCGCCTCCGATCTTTATCCCTGCCTGGCCGACGCAACCCTCAAGACCGGCTTCGACCCGCACTATTTCTTCCAGGCGGCGTGGCTCGCGAGAAAGCTTGCCGCCACCCGGCCCTCGGTTCATACGGACATCGGATCCGACGTGGGAATGATAGGAGTGATGAGCGCTTTTGTGCCGATTGAGTTTCTCGATATCCGTCCTTTCGATGTTACACTTAAGGGATTGGTATCCAAGAAAGACGATCTATCCAGCCTGACGCTGGGATCCGACAGTGTTTCGTCCCTTTCATGCCTGCATGTGCTCGAGCACATAGGGCTTGGTCGATACGGCGATCCCCTCGATCCTGATGGACATGTGAAAGCCGCCGGGGAGTTGTCGAGAGTTCTTGCCTATGGTGGCGATTTATACCTGAGCGTCCCTGTTGGGCGGGAGCGAGCGTGCTTCAATGCGCACCGGGTATTCTCCGTGGCAACAGTAAGAAAGTTGTTTTCGACCCTCGACCTGTCAGAGTTCGCATTGGTCGACGATCGCGGGCGCTTTGAGCCAAACACGGATGCGTCAACAGTAGAGTCTTATGAGTATGCGTGCGGATTATTCCATTTCGTAAAGCGCAGGCGCGCAGCATCCGTTTGATGCCGACACGATATCCGGCCCACCCTGCCCTCCATTCGCCACGCCAATATGAGATACACGGATCTTTGTTCAGTGAAGGAGCCGCTGCTGGCCGGCGTCATTCCAGTTTCTTGCTTTTTCCTTGACCATTTCGATCGGGAACGGCGCTTTACAGTCGGCTATCATGTGACAGCGGTCCGATCCCCGATCTCCGGCTCCTAGGTGAAGGTTCTGTGGGTACCGGGCGAGTATGCGTACGGCCACGCAAGTCGCAGTTGAACGCAGGATGAGCCGGTGAACGGGCTTTTTTGAGTCGCAAATCACTGGTTGCTTTGACACCTTAGCTGGAAGGCAGGAGGGTCATGAAATCAGCACTTGTATGCGGCGCCGGGGGCTTTATCGGTTCTCATCTGGTCAAGCGGCTAAAAAGGGAAGGATATTGGGTGCGAGGAGTCGATCTCAAATATCCGAAATTTTCAGAGACCGTCGCGGACGATTTTGTCATTGGCGATCTGCGCGACTCACTTGTCTGTCGGGGAGTCGTGGAACGTCGGTTCGACGAGGTCTACCAGCTCGCGGCCGATATGGGCGGGGCCGGTTTCATTTTTACCGGAGAAAACGATGCGGACATCATGCACGACTCGGCGCTGATCAATATAAACATGCTGGAAGCGTGCGCGAGGAGAAACGTCAAGCGCGTGTTCTATTCCTCTTCCGCTTGCATATACCCCGAGTACAACCAGCTCGACCCGGAAAATCCAAAATGCTCGGAGGATTCCGTTTATCCGGCGGCGCCCGACAGTGAATATGGCTGGGAAAAGCTGTTCAGCGAGCGCTTATATCTTGCCTTCCATCGCAATCACGGGATGGAAGTGCGTATCGCCCGCTACCACAATGTGTTTGGCCCGGAAGGGGCTTGGAACGACGGCCGGGAAAAATCTCCCGCCGCACTATGCAGGAAGGTTGCGATGGCGGAAGACGGCGGAACAATTGAGGTATGGGGCGACGGCATGCAGACGCGCTCATTCCTGTACGTCGACGAGTGTTTGGAGGGAACTCTACGTCTGACCCGCTCGAATTGGACCGGGCCGGTCAACATCGGGTCGGAAGAAATGGTGACGATCAATCGTCTAGCGGAAGTGATCATGCGAATCTCCGGGAAGAAGCTTTCGATCCGCCATGTTCCCGGTCCGTTGGGAGTGCGGGGACGCAATTCGGACAACCGATTGATCGCCGAGAAACTGGACTGGAAGCCCTCGGCGTCGTTGCGCGACGGCCTGTCGGTCACCTATTCGTGGATTCTCGGCGAAGTTCGGAAATTCGGATTGGCGCCGTCCACGAACCAGGCGGCCATTCCGAAAAGTTCTGCAGCAAGAGGTGCTGGTCGCGGCCCCTGAACGAACCGGAACGCTCTTCTACGACTTTCCACATTCGGCACCTGCTATCCGCGGCCTATGCCGGCCGGCGGCGGCGTCTGGTACCGTTCAATTGCGGCCGCGGCCTGTTCGAGTTGGTAAAGGAAATCTAGTTGCGAGTGGCCGAAGTCGATCACCAGCATCGAAAGCAATGAGCCGCCGTATCGTCATCTCCAAGATTGCCGGCGGTATCGGCAACCAGCTGTTCTGCTACGCCGCGGCGCGCAGACTGGCATTGATAAGCGATGCGACGCTCTGCCTTGACGTTAATTTTTTCCGTTCTGACATCAATTTCGGGCGCGAGTACCGGCTCGATTGCTTCGCGCTGCCGCCGCACGAAATCCTACAAAGTTCTCGCCTGCTGCCGGCCAAGGCCGACCTTTACTTGTGGCGTCTGAAGCGCAAGCTCGCGGCGAGCGGTCTGCTGCCCGGGTGCGATTACGCGATTGAGGCCGATCCTCGCGTTTTCGAACCGCGCCTGCTGGGCCTTCGCGTGGAGCGAAATATGGTGCTCGACGGCTACTGGCAGGACGAACGATATTTTGCGGACGTCGCTTCAACCCTGCGTCGGGACCTCGATTTCCGGCTCAAGGCCGACACGCGGCAACGGGAACTCGCGGCGCGGATTGGATCGTCGATTGCAGTGGCGGTGCACAGCCGTCGATTGCACGGCGTCACTCCGTACAACCCCGCCGGCGCAAAAGATTCTCTTAACACGTGTTATTACCTGAATGCGCTTAAAGTCATCACTGAAAGAGTCCCGTCACCGGAATTCTTCTGCTTCGGCGACGATCCCAACTGGCTTGGAGAACTGTGGCCGCGGGACCTGCCCGTCACCTTCGTCCATCATACGGGGCGCATGGGCGAAATGACCGACCTGTGGCTCATGTCGCAGTGCCGCCATTTCATCATCGCCAACAGCACTTTCAGCTGGTGGGGCGCCTGGCTCGGCGCGGCCCCGGACAAAATCGTTCTTGCGCCGCGACCGAAGGGACTCCAGTACGAGGTGAAGAGCGCCACAGGCTGGCTCGAGTTGGACTGGTAAATAATGCAGTCCGTGACTTAGTGGACGTTAACGCGTGAATCCGTAGCGATGCGGGAAGCCGGAACGACAGGTCACGCATGCGTTGCTGCTTGATAGGAGGAAGCGGCTTCATCGGGAGTCATCTCGCGTCGCTGCTCGCAGCGAGCGGTAGAGAACTCACCGTCGTGGGACGAAGCGCCGCGCCCATCCGCAAGCTGCCTCCCGGCACGAAGTACGTATCTGGTGACTGTGGAGACCAACAACTGCTGCGAAAGCTCATCTCGCAGACCGATGAAGTCGTAGACCTTGCGTACGCCACGGTCCCGCAGACCAGTTTCGCGGACCCGATATTCGACATTCAGGCCAACTTGCCTCCCAGCGTTTCGATGCTCAGAAGCGCTGCCGAAGCGCGTCTGCGACGTGTCGTGCTGATCTCTTCGGGCGGCACGGTTTACGGAGTGGCACGATCACTTCCGATCAATGAAGAGCATCCGACCGACCCTATCTCCCCGTACGGGATCACAAAGCTGACGATAGAGAAATACGGCCTGATGTTTCACCGGCTGACCGGGCTGCCGGTGATCATCGTCAGGCCCGGCAATGCATTCGGACCCGGGCAAATACCCGAAGCAGGGCAAGGGTTCGTTGCTACCGCGATCGCTCGCGTCCTGGGCAATCGTGAGGTGACTATTTACGGGCAGGAAGGAACCATCCGAGACTACGTACACGTCACCGATATCGCGAGGGGGATCACTTCCGCCCTGGAGCACGGCCAGCCGGGATGCTGTTACAACATCGGCACCGGCGTCGGGAAATCCAATCTGGACGTGCTGAGAACTATCGAACCCCTTGCATCGACCCACGGGCGCCGCATCGAACTGCGCGTCGATGAGCGGCGCGGATTCGACGTGCCCGTGAACATTCTCGACAGCTCGAGGCTGAGGGAGGTCTCAGGCTGGACACCGCGGGTACCCTTCGAAGCGGGGATCGAGGAGACGTGGAATTTCCTCGCCTCGTTCTAAATGACGCCCGCTCCGCTCGTCAGCGTCGTTTTGCCCGTGTACAACGCCGGGCCGGCCTTGCCTCGGGCGCTTGCTTCTATCCGGCTCCAGACGTTCCGCGACTGGGAGCTGATCCTCATCGACGACGGCTCGACGGACGGCTGCATGGCCGGTTTTAACGCTTCAGACGATAGAATCCGATTCATCCGGGACGGGAGGAACCTAGGGCTGGCGGCCCGACTCAACCAGGGGATCGACCTCGCGCGAGGAAGGTACCTCGCGCGAATGGATCAGGACGACGTCGCCTACCCCTCCCGGCTCGAGCGCCAGGTCGAATTCCTCGAGCGCAATCCGAACGTGGACCTGGCCGGTACCAAGGCTATTGTGTTTCGGGACGAAGGGCATCCTGTCGGACTTTTCCCCTTTCGCGCTACCCACGCCGAAATCTGCGCTCACCCCTGGAACGGATTCTATTTGCCTCACCCGACTTGGATGGGGCGCATCGAATGGTTTCACCGCCACCGCTACACAATCCCTGAGCTCGCGCGGGCCGAAGATCAGGATTTGCTCCTTCGCGCTTATGATTCCAGCCGCTTCGCCTGCCTCGACGAAATCCTCTTTGGATACAGGAAGGCGCCGCAGCCCCTCCGAAATCTGTGGCCAGCCCGGATCAATATGGCCCGGGCACAGTTGCGGGCACATGCGGCCAAGGGACGATGGAGTTACTGCGTGCTCGGATCATCGATATCCCTGCTCAAGGGCGCGGCGGATATCTTGCGATCGCCGTTTCAGGTGGGCGGCGAGCCCGCGGGCCGATGGGGCCCATTGTCGGAATCCGAGATCGGCGCCTGGCGCCGCGTATGGAATTCGGTCACCCTCGGTGTCAACTACTGAACGCACCGCAATGCGTATCGTCAGGCTCGCCACCGTTCCGTTTTTCCTGCTGCATCATCTGCGCAGCCAGATCGACGCATCGGTCGCTGCCGGGCACGAGGTGATGCTGATCTCGAGCCCGATCGACGGCGCGGACGCGCTCGAACGCATCGCGGGCGTCCGTTTCGTCCCGATCGACATTCCGAGAGGGATCGCGCCGCTGCGTGATCTCGCCGCGCTCGTATCCATGTACCGGCTGTTCCGTTCGTTTCGTCCCGATGTCGTGCATTCGACCACGCCCAAGGCCGGACTCCTATGTGCTCTGGCCGCGTTCCTTGCCCGCGTGTGGGTCCGTCTGCACACTTTCACCGGACAGCCCTGGCTCGAGCTCTCCGGCCCCACGCGGTGGTTTTCAATGGCGAGCGACTGGTTGATTGCTCGTCTCAACACGCACTGTTACGCGGACAGTCCTTCGCAACGCGATTTTCTAATCACCGAAGGTCTGTGCCGGGCCGAGAACATCTCCGTGTTGGAAAGCGGATCCTTGGCGGGAGTCGATCTCTCACGGTTCAATTCGGCGTCGCTGACGGCACGCGCTCTGAAGTGCCGAGAGACGCTCGCGATCCCAGTTACGGCACGGGTTGTGCTCTTCATCGGTCGCGTAACGCGGGATAAGGGAGTATCGGAACTGGCTGATGCATTTTTCAGGATCAAGGCCGTGGATTCGGAGGCATATCTCGTCGTCGTCGGTCCCACTGAACCGAAGCGGGATCCGTTGTCGCCCGCTCTGTTGCAGGCGCTGGAGTCCGATGATCGCATCAGAATGACCGGCTACGATCCCGAGCCGGAGAAATACCTCGCCATGGCCGATCTGCTGTGTCTGCCGAGCTACCGCGAAGGTTTCGGGAACGTGGTCATCGAGGCAGGTGCGCTCGGCGTGCCGACGGTAGGGACGCGCATCAATGGACTTCGTGACGCGGTCGTCGACGGAGTCACGGGGCTGCTGGTGCCGCCGAAGAATGCAGCGGCTCTCGCTGACGCGCTTGCGAGCCTGCTCAAAAACGAGTCAAAGCGAAAACAGATGGGAAACGCTGCCAACGAACGCGTTCGAAATCTGTTCGATTCCAGGGTAGTCAACAGTCGCGTCCTGGGGGAATACGAGCGGCTGCTGAAGAATCGCAACCCGACGCCCTAGTTGGAATTCCCCAAGGGCTATCTCTTCGCGTCCGGCTCGCGACCGTAGCGATCGTCGAATCGCACGATGTCGTCCTCGCCCAGATAACTTCCTGACTGAACCTCGATCAGAAAGAGCGGTCTCTTCCCGGGGTTTTCCAGCCGATGCTTGGTGCCAATCGGGATGTAGGTGGATTCGTTCTCCGACACGAGTTTCACTTCCTCGTTCCGGGTCACCTTTGCCGTTCCCGACACGACCACCCAGTGTTCTGCACGATGGTGGTGCATTTGCAGCGACAGGGCCTCGCCCGGCTTGACCATGATGCGCTTGACCTGGAAGCGCTCGCCTGCGTCGATGCTCTCGTAGTAGCCCCACGGCCGATAGACGCGGCTGTGCGAAACATGCTCGGTGCGGGCCTGCCGGTCGAGGCGCTCGACCACTTCCTTGACCTCCTGCGCGCGCGCCTTGTCGGCCACGAGGACCGCGTCGTCGGTCTCGACGACGACGAGGTCGCGCACGCCCAGCGCCACCACCATGCGGTGCTCGGCGCGAACATAGCAGCCCGTCGCCTCGCGCAGGTCCACGTCGCCGTGGGCGACGTTGTCGCTCACATCCTTTTCGCCGGCCTCCCAGAGCGCGGTCCACGAGCCCACGTCGCTCCAGCCGATGTCGGCCTGGACCACGGCGCTCGCAGAAGTGCGTTCCATTACCGCATAATCGACCGAGTCCGAAGGACAGGCGGCAAATGCCGCCGGATCCAGCCGGAGGAAATCGAGGTCGCGCGCGCTCGCCTCCCACGCGGACTTCGCCGCGGCCAGAATCTCGGGACGGAAGCGCTGCAGCTCCTCGAGAAAGCGCCCGGGCCGGAAAGCGAACATGCCGCTGTTCCAGAAAAACCGGCCGCTCGAAACATAGCTCTGCGCCGTCTCGGCATCGGGCTTTTCCACGAAGCGCCTGACCCGGAAGCTGCGCCCGCTTCCGGGAATCGGCTCGCCGCGTTCGATATAACCGTATCCCGTGACGGGCCCCTGCGGCGCGATTCCGAAAGCGACGAGCGAGCCGCTCGCGGCAAGGGGGAGCGCAGCGGCGATCGCCGCGTGAAATGCCGGCACCTCGCGGATCAGATGATCGGAAGGCAGCACCAGAAGACATGCGTCGGGGTGGCGGCTCCGGGTGTAAAGCGCCACGACCGCAACCGCCGGCGCGGTGTTGCGGCCGACGGGCTCCAGGATCTGGACTTCGGGCTGCACGCCGATTTCCCGCATCTGCTCGGCGACGAGAAAGCGGTGCTCGTCGTTCGAAACGACGATCGGAGAGCCGGCGCCGTCAAGGCCTCGCAGCCGCAACACCGTGTCCTGGAGCATGCTGCGCTCGGAAACAAGAGGCAGGAACTGCTTAGGCAGGAGCCGCCGCGACATCGGCCAGAGGCGACTGCCCGATCCGCCCGAGAGAATTACCGGGTAAAAGGAGACGCCCACTCGCTCCGCCTTGCGTTCGGATAAAGCGCGTATTGTAGTGGCCCGGAT
>WNFC01008282.1_pt1 | contig 11457 bp, 14 predicted proteins | sample 5400541 | NCBI WGS metagenome assembly WNFC01 (sample SAMN13153342, study PRJNA577476) | soil metagenome | isolation source: 120 cm saprolite under Douglas fir tree site 2 hole 2 replicate 1 | place: USA:California | collected 2015-04-18
GTGTTGAAGTCCAAGCCCTCGAGCGCGTGCGCCGGAAGAATCGAAGTCGCCCACTGCACCTTGTACGGCGCGTAGGGCTTCGAATAGATGAACTTCACGGCCTTGGCGTTGACCTTGACCGCGCGGGCGATGGAGTCAAACCCGGAACGGCCGGCGATGTCGAACTTGGGATCGACAATCGTCTTCCAGGTGAAGATCAGGTCGTCCGCCGAGACGGGCTTCCCGTCGCTCCACTTCGCCTTCTTGTTCAGCGTCACCAGAACGGTGAACGGCTTCTTGCTCAGGACCTTCGCAGTGCCCATGTAGGGCTGGATGCTGAAGTCGGGCTTGACGATGAGCGGGCTCGCCAGTGCGATGCCGGCCGTCCACGAGGTCCACGTGTTGTTGCAACCCGAGGTGAAGCCGTTGAGGCACGGCGGCTCCTGCTCGGCGCCGAACGTCATCGACCCGCCGGTCGACTTCTTCGACGCGCCGCCGGCGGCTCCGGCGACGATGAGGCTCGTCACGGCGACAAGCACGCCGAGCGCGAGCCTGACATGACTTCGCTGCATCTACTTCCCTCCGTTCGGTCGAAGCGCGAAGCGTGTCTCCGCACTCCCATTCCTCCTCTACCGCAATCCGCTGCCAGCGGACGCGGTAGTCTGCCACAAGGAAGGGTTTCCCTTGCCCCGGTTCAGACGCCTGGTGGGGCGTTTTGTTAGCCCCCGTCTACCCCGTTTGCGCGTCCGCCCCGGCCACTACTTCGAGGATCTCCTGTGTGATCTCGGCCTGCCGCGCGCGGTTCATGGCCAGGGTGAGAGTGTCGATCAGCTCGCCCGCGTTCTTGGACGCATTTCGCATCGCGGTCATGCGGGCGCCGTGCTCCGAGGCCGCCGATTCCAGCAAGGCTCGGTAGAGCTCGGTCTCGACGTAGACCGGCAGGAGCCGCTCCAGGATCTGCTCGGGCTCGGGCTCGAAGATGAAGTCGCCTCGCATGGCGTCGTCTTGGCGCTCTTGCTCGTCGCTCTCGAGCAGGCCTTCGGAGAGAGGCAGGATCTGCTGCTCCGTCACCTTCTGCACCAGGGCCGACTCGAAGTGGTTGTAGACGAGGATGACCCGGTCGATGTCTCCCTCCGTGTAGAGCTCGGCCACCCGGTGTGCGATCGCCTGCGCGTCGGCGTACCTGGGCTGGTCTGTGAAGCCGATGAACTCTCCGGCGAGCTCGAGCCGCCGGAAGCGAAGCGAGCCGACTCCGCGCCGCCCCACCCCGACCCAGCGGACCTGCTTGCCCTCGCTGCGGAGCCGGCGATCCAGTGACAGAGCGCGCCGAAGGATCTGGGAGTTGAACGCACCCGCGAGACCACGGTCTGCGGTGAGCGGAACGATCGCGACCGTCTGTTCCTGTTCATGCGTCTGCAGGAGCGGTAGCCCACGTACCGACGTGCTTGCCCGCGCAGTCCCGGCCATGAGCTCGAGCATGCGGTCGGCATAGGGACGCATGTCCTCGATGCGCGACTGCGCCCGCTTGAGCTTCGCCGCCGCGACGAGCTCCAGCGCACGGGTGATCTTCCGCGTGTTGCGGATCGACCTGACTCGCCGCTTGATGTCCTGGACGGTGGCCATGGTTAGCCGACGAGTGAGTCGGCCTCCTCGACGTGGAAGGACTGCAGGACCTTTTCGATCTCCTCGCCGAGCCGGGCAGCGACCTCGTCGGACAGGTCGCCGCTTTCCCTGATCTCCCGGAGGATCGTGCCTTCGGCGCGCAGCTGCTCGACGAGCTCCTCGACGAAGCGCGGCACGTTGTTCACCGGGATGTTGTCGAGGTATCCGTTCACGCCCGCATAGAGCGCGACCACCTGCTCCTCGATCGGCCACGGCTGGTACTGCGGCTGGTTGAGGAGGGCGACCATCCGCTCACCGCGAGCAAGCGCGTTCCTGGTCGCTTCGTCGAGGTCCGAGCCGAACTGGGCGAAGGCCTCCAGCTCACGGTACTGCGAGAGATCGAGGCGGAGGCGGCCGGCGACCTTCTTCATCGCCTTCGTCTGCGCGGAGCTGCCGACGCGTGACACCGAGATGCCGACGTTGATCGCCGGGCGGACGCCGGAGAAGAAGAGGTCGGACTCGAGGTAGATCTGACCGTCCGTGATCGAGATCACGTTCGTCGGGATGTAGGCCGCGACGTCCCCCGCCTGGGTCTCCACGATCGGCAGGGCGGTGAGCGAGCCGCCGCCGTTTTCGTCCGACAGCTTGCAAGCACGCTCCAGGAGTCGCGAGTGCAGGTAGAAGACATCGCCCGGGAACGCTTCTCGTCCGGGCGGGCGACGCAACAGCAGCGACAGCTGTCGGTAGGCGTCCGCGTGCTTCGACAGGTCGTCGTAGATCACGAGCGCGTGGCCGCGGTTGTAGAGGAAGTGCTCGCCCATCGCGCAGCCCGCGAAGGGCGCCATCCATTTGATCGGGGCAGCCTCCTGGGCCGCCGCGGACACGATCGTCGTGTACTCCATCGCGCCACGGTCTCGGAAGAGCTCGTACACCTGCGCGACGGTCGACGCCTTCTGGCCGATCGCGACGTAGATGCACTTCACGTCCGTGTCCTTCTGGTTCAGGATCGTGTCGATCCCGATCGTCGTCTTGCCGGTCTGCCGGTCGCCGATGATCAGCTCCCGCTGGCCACGCCCGACGTTCGTCATCGCGTCGATCGCCTTGATGCCCGTCAGCAACGGCTCCTTGACGGGCTGGCGGGCGACCACGCCCGGAGCCTTGAACTCGAGCAGCCGCGTCTCGGACGTCTCGATCGCCCCGCCGCCGTCTAGTGGATTCCCGAGCGGGTCGACGACGCGGCCGAGGAGCGCCTCGCCGACCGGGACGCTTGCGACCTTCCCGGTCCGCCGGACGGGCTCGCCCTCCTTGACGTGCTGCCACTCGCCGAAGAGCGCGGTGCCGACGTCGTCCTCCTCGAGGTTGAAAGCGAGACCGACGACACCGTGCTCGAACTCGAGCATCTCCAGGGCGACCGCGTTCTCCAGGCCGTAGGCGCGGGCGATGCCGTCACCCACCTGCAGAACGGTTCCGACCTCAGCGAGGTCGGTCTCGACGTCGTAGTGCTCGATCCGGTCCTTGAGAATCGAGGTGATCTCTTCGGGACGAAGCTTCACGGGTTTCCTTTCATCGTCAGACGGATGGTTTGAGGCCGGCCCGGCGAAACTCACCGCGCTGCTGGGCGAGCTTGACTCCTGCGATCAGCTCGACCGCCGCCTTGCGCGTGGTCGAGCCGATTCCGCGGAGAGCCTGCTCGCCGCTGGCAACCTGCCCCTGCTTGCCGGAGCTCAGCAGCTTCGTCGCTCGCGCCAAGGTCGCCCCGACCTGCACATACGCCGTGCAGGCCTGGCGGAAGTGGCTGTCGATCGATTTCAACTGTTGGTCGTCCCCCGGGGGCGGGCCGACGCGCAACAGGTGGTCACCGCAGCGCTGCAGATCGCTCATGCGCGCGTAGATGGTGTTCAGCGCCTGTTGGTTCTGCGTCTCGATGTAGAAGCGCACCTGTGAGTTGGCGAAGTTTCCGACGACGGCGAGATCCGGGTTCAGCGGGCGCAGGAACCAGTCGACGACCCGGCTTGCCCACTGATCGGACGTCTGCGCCGCCGGCGGCAGGTTCGACGCGCTCGTGGTGGGCGCGGTCGATTTGCTCTTCGAGCCGCAGCCTGCGACAAGGGTCGCCATCAGCAAGAGAACGACGAGGGCGCGGAGCTTCATCATCTGGTTGAGACGAGTTCCCGGCGCAAACGTTCGATGCGCCCGCGGACGCTGGCGTCGACCCGCATGGAGCCGATTTGCAGAATCAGGCCGCCGATGAGCTCCGGGTCGACGTTCCGTGAGACCTCGACCTTGCGCCCGGAAGCCTCCTCGATCTGATCCACGAGCCCGCGCGTGTCGTCGTCCGAAAGCCGCAGGGCCGTCGTCAGCTCAACCTTCAGTCTGCGCTCCTCGGCAGCCATCAGGCGATCGAGCTCTCGAGCGATGTCGTCGATGCCGGCGATGCGGCCCTTCTCCGCAGTCAGCCGGAGGAAGTTGCGAACCAGCGGATCGGCGCCGCCGATCAGAGCGTCGAGCAGGTCGGCCTTGGTGGCGGGGTCGAGCTCCGGGTTTCGCAAGACGCCGCGCAGCTCCGGAACGTCTCTCACGGCCGCGGCGAAGTCGCTCAACTCTCCGTAGACCTCCTGCAGACGTCCCTGCTCCTTCGCAGCGTCGAAGAGGGCCTGCGCGTATCTGCGGTGCACCGCGGCTATGTCACGCCTCCTTCTCCAGGACCGAGAAGTCGAGGTCGCGGATCGCCTCGTCGATCAGGCGCTTGTGGTCTGCGTCCTCGAGGACCTTGCCGGTCACCTTTGTCGTGGCGATGAGCGTCAGCTCGGCCACCTCCGTGCGGATCTGCTGCAACGCGCGCTGAGTCTCGGCCTCGATCTGCCGCTTCGTCTCCTCGAGGCGACGCTGGCGATCGGCCTCCGTCTCTTCCTTGACACGGCGCGCCATCGATTCCGCGACCTTGCGGGCCTCGGAGAGAATCTGCTCGGACTGGCCCCGGGCCTCGCCGATGAGGGCGCGGTGCTCTTCGAGCAGTCGCCGCGCTTCTCTCCGCGCCTTCTCCGCCTCTTCGATCGAGCGGCGGATGCGCTCGCGCCGCTCGTCGATGACCCTCTGAATCTGTCCGAACGCGAATCGCTTGAGTACGAAGAACGTGATCCCGAAGCAGACGATCGTCCAGACCATCAAGCCGAGGCGAACTTCGATCAGTGGATTCGCAGCGACCAGCATCAGACCAGGACGTAGGCGAGGATCGAGCCGAGGAGACCGTAGAAGACGACCGCTTCGGTCAGCGCGAAGCCGAGCCACTGGATTCCCGTCAGCTCGCCCCTCAGCTCCGGCTGGCGCGCGACCGACTGGATCATCGAGCCGAAGATGTTCCCAATGCCGATGCCCGCGCCGAGCGCGCCGAGACCGACACCGAGGGCGAGACCGATCGCCTTCCCGGCTTTCGTGACGTCGCCCGACGTTGCGGCGAGAAGCGTGTTCACGTCATTCCTCCTTAATGTTGCGGCTCGATTGCCGAGCCGATGTAGATCGCGGACAGGGCGGCGAAGATGAACGCCTGGATCCCCACGACGATGACAACTTCGAAGACATAGAACAGCGTCGCCGGCGCGAGAACGAACAAGAGAACCCAGGACTGGAAGATGAAGATGAGCCCGAGGAAGGTCAGGATCAAGATGTGTCCGGCGAGCATGTTCGCGAAAAGTCGGACGCTCAACGAGATCAGCCGCATGAACTGGCCGAGCACCTCGAGCGGGACGATGAGGGCCAGCAACACTCTTGGCGCTTCAGGGATCCAACTCTTGAAGTAGCGGACCGGGCCGTTCCAACGGATCCCTTCGACGTGCGTGAACACGAACGTCAGCAACGCAAGCGCCAGCGTGACGGAGATGGAGCTCGTCGCCGCGTAGATGCCCCAGACGGGAACCCCGTGCCAGGTCTCGCCGGTCAGTGGCAGCGGGATGAAGCCGAGCAAGTTGACGACGAAGATGAAGAGGAAGAGCGACGCGACGTACGGGAACCACCGCCCGATCGCCTTCGACGGCAATCCCTGTTCGGCGATCTGCACCTGTGCAACCTCGTAGATCTGCTCCCCAATTGTTTGCCGTACCCCCGGCTCTACACCGAGACGAACGCGCATCAGCAGGATCCCGAGCAGGATCGTCACGGCGGTCCCGAGCATGAGGTAGGCAACTGCCTTCGTGATCGAGAGGTCCAGCGGGCCGAGATGAATGGGAACCCAGTCGTGCTGCTGGAACTCCTTGACCGGATCGAACTTGCCCCGCGCGAACGCCGCCTGCGGAAACGCGAGCGCGAACAGCACGACGGCGAGCAGCCGCGTCCTCATCGGCCGCCGCCGAAGTAAACGACCATGGAGAGGCCGAGCTCCAGGGTGTAGGCGAGCGCGTACACGAGGGCAGCCGCCAGCGCGAGGTGCGGGTTCGTCGCCGCGGCCGCGAACAGGACCACAAGAAGTCCCAAGGTCTTGAAGAAGAGTCCGAATGCCTGCATTCCGGAGGCCGCGAGGTTACCCGTGTCCTTCCTCGCGCGCCGGAGTATGAAATCGAGCGCGTGGATGCCCAGCCACAGGACCGCGGCGAGCGCCCAGGCGGACATGTTCCAGCCGAGGATCAGAAACAGCGGCAGCGCGAAGAGAATGACGAGGGACCCCGCCAGGGCCGGCATGAGGTGCCGCGGCTCCGGTCGCGGCGTTGTCAGCAGGCCTGATGGCATCCTCAAAAGCTGTCCCGATAGCGCCAGTAGACCGTGTAGGTCGAGAGCGGGATCCCGATCACCGCGCCGATCAGGACTCCGATTCCCGGTGAGCCTGCCAGCCAGCCGATCAACAAGCCAACTCCGACCGAAGCGACAAGCACTCCGATCAGGACACCTCCGGCTTCGGCGTACTGAGCAGAAGGGCGGCTCTTGGGCTCCATCTGGCCGGAGCATACCAAGTTTGTAACAGCTCAAGACCGCTTGAAACAGGCAAAAACCGCGGACTTTGTACTAGGCCGACTTCCGCTTGTCGACGCGAGCCTGCTCTTCGCGTCGCCTGATCATCGGATTCGCGAGCTTGACGATTTCGAGCAGGTACACCATGTACACGGAGGCGGCCAGGGCGATCAGCCCGAAGACGGAGACGACCAGGGTCCGCCACGGATGCCATTCGCCGTGCCGGTGCGGACGGATGAAGCGGAGAGCGAGGGCGGTGGCGGCGAGCGTCCCGCACCAGAGCCAGATGTAACCGGCGGCCCGCCGCTGAGAGAAGCCGATGTTCACGAAGCGGTGGTGGAGGTGCTGGCGGTCCGCGACGTAGACGGGCTGCCTGTATTTCAGCCGTTTGGCCACGACGAACGACGTATCGAGGATCGGCACCGCGAGGACGAGCAGCGGGAAGAACAGGGTGACGATCGACGCCGTCTTCAGCAGGCCTTGCAACGGCACGGTTGCGAGCACGAACCCGAGTAAGAGCGCGCCGGAGTCACCCATGAAGATCCGCGCGGGATAGACGTTGTGGCGGAGGAAGCCGAGAGCTGCGCCGAGCACGATCGCGGACAGGAGTGCAGCCTGAATCTCCGGCCGCGGCAGCGAGAGGGCGATCAGCGTGAAGGTAAACGCGGAGATCGCCGAGACGCCCGCCGCCAGCCCATCGAGCCCGTCGAGGAAGTTGACCATGTTCATGATCGCCACGATCCAGAGCACGGACACCGGCATCCCGACCCACTCCGGCAGCGAGTGGACGCCCAGGATCGGGAACGTGAAGCGGTGGACCCAGATCCCCGAACCGACCGGAATCGCGGCGGCCACCACCTGGCCCCCCAGCTTCTCCCACCACCGCAACCCACGAAAGTCGTCGATCGCGCCGACCGTCGTCGCGACAGCGGCGCCGAGCAAAAGCCCGCGCGCCTCACGTGAAAGGTCGAGAAAGGCAAGGGCCGGGACGAAGATTCCGAAGAAGAGCGCAAGACCGCCCAGCCTCGGCACGGTGCTGCGGTTGAGGCGCCGGCCCTCGGGCCGGTCAACGGCGCCGAGCAACCGAGCCATCCCCCCGACGGCCGGCGTCAGCAGGACGACGATGGCCGCAGCGAGCAGCGCTCCCCAGATGACTTCGAGGTGATCGGCGAGCGTCTGAAGCATCGCTATTTCGTGCCGTAGAGCCGGTCGCCCGCGTCACCGAGACCCGGGACGATGAACCCGCGCTCGTTGAGCCCACGGTCGATCGCGGCCACGACGATCTGGACGTCGGAATGCTCGCGCGTGATCCTCTCGATCCCTTCCGGCGCGGCGATGATGGCAATCAGCCGGACGGAGGTCGCACCCGCGTTCTTGACGGTCCTGATTGCAGCTGCGGTCGAGTTGCCTGTCGCGAGCATCGGGTCGAGCAGGATCACGTCGCGCTCGGCGACGTCGGCCGGAAGCTTCGCGTAGTACTCGATGGGCTCGAGCGTCTCCTCGTCCCGGTACATGCCGATGAAGCCGACTCGCGCGCTGGAGATGAGCGACAACACGCCGTCGAGCATCCCGACGCCGGCGCGCAGGATCGGGCAGACGGCGACCTTCTTGCCGCTGATGTGAGGAAACCGTCCGACCTCGAGCGGCGTCTCGACCTCGACGTCCTCGGTCGGCAGGTCCTTCGTCGCCTCGTAGGTCAGCAAGAGCGTGATCTCGTTCACGAGCTTGCGGAAATGGACGGTGGGCGTGTTCTTGTCCCGAAGGTATGAGAGCTTGTGCTGAACGAGCGGATGCTTGACCTCGATGACGCTGCCTGTGCGTGTTGCCGCCACTGCCACTAGGTCACGTAGGTCGTCCAGCCCCGGAACCCCGGATAGAGCGGGCGCTTCGCACACAACGCTTCGGTGCGCGCACGAAGCCCCGCGAGATCCGGAGACTCGCCGAGCGCCTCGACGATGATGCGGCCGATCTCGCGGAAGTCGCCGTCATCCATCCCTCGCATCGTTGCCGCCGGCGTCCCGATCCTGACGCCGCTTGCGACCGTGGGCTTTCGCTCGTCGAACGGAACGGTGTTCCGATTCACGGTCAGCTTGACGTCGTGGAGCCGCTCCTCCGCGTCCTTGCCCGTCCAGTCGGTGGAGCGCAGATCGAGCTGCAGGAGATGGGTGTCGGTGCCGCCGGTCAAGATGTCGAGCCCGCCCTCGATCAGTGTCTCCGAGAGTGTGTCCGCGTTGCGGCGGACCTGCGACTGATAGTCGCGGAACGCCTCGCTGGCGGCGATCTTGAAGCACGTCGCCTTCGCCGCGATCGTGTGCTCGAGCGGACCGCCTTGCATGCCCGGGAACACGGCGCGATCGACGGCCTGCGCATGCTCCGCCGTGCAGAGGATGAACCCGGAGCGCGGGCCGGCGAGCGTCTTGTGCGTCGTCGAGGTGACGAAGTCGCAATGCTCCACCGGGTTCGGCTGGAGGCCGGCCGCCACCAGCCCGGCGAAATGGGCCATGTCACACAGCAGCAGAGCGCCGACGTCGTCGGCGATCTCGCGGAACTTCGCCGTGTCGACGGTGCGCGGATACGCCGACCCGCCGCAGACGATCAATCTCGGGCGCGATTCGCGCGCCTTCGCCAGCACCTCGTCGTAGTCGACGACGTTCGTCTCGCGCGAGACCCCGTAGTGAGCGATGGTGTAGAGCCGTCCGGAAAAGTTGACCTTGAGCCCGTGCGTCAAGTGCCCGCCGTGGGAGAGCTCGAGCGAGAGGATCGTGTCGCCCGGCTGCAGCGCCGCCATGTACACCGCCATGTTGGTCTGCGCGCCGGCGTGCGGCTGGACGTTCGCATGGTCGGCGCCGAAGAGCTCCTTGGCGCGGTCGATCGCCAGCTGTTCGATCTCGTCGACGATCTCGCAACCGCCGTAGTAGCGCTTGCCCGGGTAGCCCTCCGCGTATTTGTTCGTCGGTGTGGAGCCGATCGCTTCGAGGATCGCCGGCCAGGTGAAGTTCTCGTAGGCGATCAGCTCGATCTGGTTCCGCTGACGCTCGAGCTCGCGCCACAGGAGCTCGGCGATCTCCGGGTCGACCTGGTCGAGCCGGGAAGTGGTCAGCTGCTCGAAGGTCTGCTGCGCGACGGCCATTGCTCTCCTCTCCCCGGGGTCAACGTGATCGTACTGGCGCGCCCAGTCGGCGTAGGGCTTCCTGCGTGGGCAGCGCTCCCTCGCGCAGAATCCGCGGCTGCTCGCCGCTGAGGTCGATCACGGTCGACGGGCTGCCCGGTAGCTCGCCGCCGTCGACCAGAGCCGCCGCACCCAGGCGGATGTCCTCGGCCACCTCGTCGAGCCGCTTCGGATCGGGCCCGCCTGGATGATTGGCGCTGGTCGCGACCAGGGCTCCGACGCGGGCGAGGATCTCCGCGCCCGGACCGTCGAAGTCGGGGACGCGAACACCGATCGCCTCCGGGTTCGTCCCGGTCAGCCAGGGAAAGCGGCGGGCCGGATTCGGGACGACGAGTGTGACCGGGCCCGGCAGCAGCAATCGCGCGAGCGACGCAGCGTGGCCTTCGATCTCCGGCAGGCAGTCGAGGAGGTAGTCGAGGTCCCGCGCGACGAGGGCACTGGGCTCACGCCGGTCTCTCCCCTTCAACTCGTAGAGACGCCGCGTCGGCTCCTCCCGGCCCGGGTCCGCGGCGAGCCCGTACACGGTGTCGAACGGCAGCACCACCGGCTCGCCTGCCTGCAGCGCCGCGATCGCCCGGTCGATCATCTCGCCCCTTCCACCACGCGCTCGGTGCCCGCGAGATCGCGGGTGATCGCAACGTCGTGGTAACCGAACTCCTCGAGTGCTCGCGCAACGCGTGCCGCCTGGCCGTAGCCGACCTCGAGGACGAGCCAGTGCGTCCGGGCGCGCCGGGCGATCTCCTCGTGCAGGGCCGCTTCGACGAGTGCCTGGGGCGGCTCCCACGTCAATTCCGGTTGAAGTGAGGGGAGGACCTCCTGCGGAATGTACGGCGGGTTGGAGACGACCAGGTCCCAGCCTTCCTCTGCGGTCTCGGTTCCGCCCAGCCGAAGCTCAACTGCCAGCCCGAGCCGGGTTGCGTTCTCGGTCGCCAGCGCGAGCGCGTCGGGCGAGGTGTCCACACCGGTCACCTGCGCGCCCGGGTGCTCGTCGGCGATCGACAGAGCAATTGCGCCGCTGCCAACGCCGAGGTCGAGCACGCGTGGCCGATCGGCGCCGGCAATGAGCTCGAGCGCCCTCTCGACAACGACCTCGGTCTCGGGTCGCGGCACGAGTGCACGCGCGTCCGTCTTCAACATCAGCCGGCGAAAGCCCCATTCGCCGAGCACATACGCAAGCGGTTCGCGGTCGCGCCGGCGGGCGAGCAGGGCATCGAAGCTGCCCGGCACCTCACGGTCCCTCTGCAGACGGAGCTTGCTGCGCGGGACACCGAGCGCATGTGCGACGAGCCATTCGGCATCCACGCCGGGACGGTCGACGCCCGCCGACGTCAACTCCTCCTCCGCGACCTTCAGTGCTTCGGCTACGGTCACTCGCCGAGTGCGCGCCGACGCTCTTCGGCGCCGAGCGCCTCGGTGAACTCGTCGAGCTCTCCCTGAAGGACCCTGTCGAGCTGGTGCACCGTGAGCTTGATCCGGTGGTCGGTGACGCGGTTCTCGGGATAGTTGTAGGTCCGGATCTTCTCCGCGCGCTCGCCGGAGCCGATCTGTGAACGGCGAGTCGCATCGAGCTCTGCGCGCTGTTTCTCGCGCTCGTGCTCATAGAGCCGTGCGCGGAGCACGCGCAAGGCCTTCTGACGGTTCTGCAACTGGCTCTTTTCGTCCTGCATCGCCACGACGAGACCGGTCGGAAGGTGTGTGATGCGCACGGCCGAGTCCGTCGTGTTGACGCTCTGACCGCCCGGGCCCGTCGATCGGTACACGTCGATCTT
>WNFC01008283.1_pt1 | contig 11457 bp, 10 predicted proteins | sample 5400541 | NCBI WGS metagenome assembly WNFC01 (sample SAMN13153342, study PRJNA577476) | soil metagenome | isolation source: 120 cm saprolite under Douglas fir tree site 2 hole 2 replicate 1 | place: USA:California | collected 2015-04-18
GCAGGATCGACGACGGCGCCGTGGAAAAAGGCGTTGTCGCAGAGCAACAGCCCGCCGGGGCGCAGCAACCGCACGCTCCATTCGAAGTAGTCCGCCAGCGGCTCCTTGTCAGCGTCCACGAACACGGCGTCGAACCCGGGCGGGAGGGTCGGCAGGACGGCGAGCGCCGCGCCCTCGATCAGTCGCACGCGGTCCTGGAGGCCAGCTTCCGCGTAGGCCTGCCGTGCCAGGGCCGCGTGACGCGGGTCCTTTTCGATCGTGGTCAGGCGCCCGCGGGGTGGGGGCGGCAACGCCCGGGCGAGCCAGATGCCGCTGTAGCCGCCGAGCGCGCCCAGCTCCAGGACAGTGGCGGCGCCGATGGCGCGCAGCAGCACGAGGAGCAGCTTGCCCTCCTCGGGAGAGATATGGATCGCGGGGAGCCCTGCCTCGGCATGGCGAGCGCGGACACGGGCGAGTATGGGATCTTCGACGGCGAACAACTGAGCGACGTAGCGTTCCAGCCGCTCGTCCACGTTCAGGCGGTGGCCTCGACGTTGGGGAACGGCGGCACCTCGAGCAGCCACAGCCCCACGAGCCGCGACTGCTTGTCGACCTCGACCAGCAGCTGGTCGGCGACCTGCACCACCGACGCGGCCCGTCCCCGTCCCACGCCGATATGGAACACCGACTCGCCCGGGTTTTTCTCCACCGTGAGCGCGGTGTCCACTTCGACCGCTGCCACACCCGGCTGCGAGCGGCGGCTTGGGAACACCACGCGAGCCTCCTTATCGGGGGTCGGCGCCGCGAGCGCGTCCACGGTGCGCACGTCGTCGGGCCAGGTAACCACGTCGAGGCCCCGCAACGTACCGCCAGCCACGTCGAGCACCACGAACGCCCCGTCGTCGCCCTCGAGGTCGACGGTGCCGTTCAGCCCCGTAGCCTTCCCGCCGCCCTTGCAGGCCACCGACAGGATGTCCGTCTCGGGGTCCCAATGGTAGCTGACCTTAGGGAGCTTGCCATCCAGCGGCTCAATGCGTGCCTCGAAGTGCATCGACTGCCTTCCGACTCGTCCGTGGGGCGGGTAATATAGCGCCAGTCCGCAGCGGAGCCAGCCGATGGAACGACGCGAGTTCGTCGCCGCCGCAGGGGCAGCCTTGGTACCACGTCGGATAGTCGGAGGGTCGGATAGCCGGATTGTGGCGCCCCCGCCCAATCCAGCGATCCCACTATCCGACGTTCAGGCGCCCCTCCTCGGGCCCGAAGTCTTCGCCCGGCGCCAGGAGCGGCTGCGCCAGGAACTGATCACCCGCAAGCTCGACCTTTTCGTCGCGGCACCGAGCGTCAACTTCCAGTATTTCACCGGCTACAACCCGGGCCGGAACGAGCGCCTGATCGCGCTTTTCCTGCCGGTCAAGGGCGCGCCCGTCGTCGTGTGCCCCTCCTTCGAGGTGGAGCGACTCAGGCGCAATACCGCCGTCCCGGATATCCGCGGCTGGGAGGAGCAGGACGACCCCTGGAAGCTGGTGCGACGGGCCCTGGGGGAGATGAAACCGCAGCACGGACGGGGCGAGCTCGCGCTCGAGCACACGTTCGACTACGCCTCGTACGTGCGGTTGGGCGACGTCGCCGGCGGTGACTGGCACGTCCAGACGGCGCAGCCAGTCACCGAGCGGCTCCGCATCATCAAGTATCCCGAGGAGATTGCCCTGATCCGGCAGGCGATCGCCATCACGGAAGCGTCGATCGCCGCCACGTTCGCCGCGCTCCAGGCCGGCCTGACCGAGCAGGAGGTGGCGGAGCGGCTCTCCGACGCGATGCGGTCCCGCGGCGCGGCGGGCGGCGGGTTGGTACAGTTCGGCCCCTCCAGCGCCTTGCCGCATAGCCACCCCGGCGGACTCAGACTCGAGCGGGAGATGGTCGTGCTTATCGACGCGGGCTCACCGGTGCAGGGGTACGCCTCGGACATCACCCGTACCATCTGGTGGGGCGACTCGCCCTCGGAGGAGTTCAAGAAGGTCTTCAACACCGTTCACGACGCGCAGACGGCGGCGATGCAACTCGGCAAGCCGTTTACGACGCGGTGCCAGGAGATGGATCGCACCGCCCGCAAAGTGATCGCGGACGCTGGCTACGGTGAGTTCTTCACTCACCGCCTGGGCCACGGTATGGGCATGGACGGGCATGAGGTGCCTTACCTGGTCGAGGGCAACGAGACCCGGCTCGAGCCGGGGATGGTCTTCACGATTGAGCCGGGGATCTATCAGCCCGGCAAGTTCGGCGTGCGGATCGAGGACGACTGTCTCATGACCGACACGGGACTCGAGGTCCTCTCACACCGCGTCGCCAAGCTCTGAACGGGAAACGGGGAATGGTGATGCCATTCCCCTGTCCCCAGGCCCCACTCCCCGTTTCAGTCCGCCAGTTTCTTCGAGAAGTCGACGATGCGATCGAGCGCGCGGGTGATGTCCGGGGTCGCGGCGGCGTAGGACAGGCGCACCCAGCGGTCGTCGCCGAATGCGGCGCCCGGGACCAGGGCCACGCCTTGCTCGCCGACCAGCCGCGTGCAGAAGGTAGTCCCGCTGATCCCACCGAAGGAGTCCACCCGGAAGAAGAAGTAGAAGGCGCCCAGGGGGTCGACAAACTCGACCCCCGGCAGCGCCTGTCGAAACCGCGCGACGACGAGATCCCGCCGCCGGCGGAACTCTGCCACCATGCGGGCGACGTCCTGCTCGACGCGCTCGTCATCAAGCGCGGCGGCGGCGGCATACTGCGCGATGTGGTTCGCGCCCGTGGTGGTGTGCGACTGCAGGGCGGCCATCGCCTTGGCCACCGGCGCGGGCGCGAGCGCCAACCCGATGCGCCAGCCGGTCATCGCGTACGCCTTGCTGACCCCGTAAATGACCACGACGCGCGTGAGTAGCTCGTCCGGCAGATCGAGGAAGGACGGCGCCGGCCCCGTGCCGTAATGAATGCGGCGGTAGATCTCGTCGGTGATCACCCAGACCTTGCGCTCCCGCGCCCACTGCGCGATCGCCTTGAGCTCCGCGTGCGTGTAAACAGAGCCGGTCGGGTTACAGGGTGAGCACAACAGCAGCCCGGTTGCGGCAGGCAACATGCGGGCCAACTCCCGCACGCTCACCTTCAACCCCCACTCTGGGTCGCCCGGGACCAGCACCGGGCGCGCACGCGTCAGATGCACGATCTGGGGATACGACACCCACGCCGGGGCGGGGATCGCGACCACGTCGCCCGGTCCGAACAGGGTGAAGCAGGCATTGAACAGCGACTGCTTGGATCCACTAGAGACCACGAGATGGTCGGCGTTCACCGGCCGGCCACCCGAAAGTAGGGACAGGTGTTTCGCCGCGGCGACGCGCAGCTCGAGGATGCCTTCATTCGCCGGGTAATGGGTCTTGCCGTCGCGGATCGCCTTGATCCCCGCTTCCGCAGGAATGGGCGGCGTAGGGAAGTCGGGCTCTCCGGCGCCGAGGTCGATCACATCTTCGCCGGCGGCCTGGCGGCGCTTGGCTTCCTGCGAGATCGCGATAGTCGCCGACGGCTCGAGGTGCTGCAGGTTGGGCGAGAGGCCCTCACTCATAGCCGGATGGCTCCGTGGCGTTTGAGAATGGCGACGGGTGGAGCGCGCCACAAACGTCCGCTCTCCATTGCGCTACCTGTGCATCGAAGCTAGCGTCTCTCCAGGATTCTCGCCCTTTGACAATCGAGGCTTGTGTGAAGAGTGAGCGCAGTCGGCATACGGTGCTGGTCACGCCACCCGCCGCGGAGCATGCGGGGGAGGTGTGGGCGCTCGCGCCTTCGCCGACAGTGATCATCTGCGCTGACCCCGCCGCCGCTCTCGAATGGGTCACCGCCGCCCCCGCCGACCGGCGGGTGCACGCCATCACAAGCCTCAGCCACAGCGCTGCTCTGCTGCGCGGCCAGCCCGCCGGCGCGCCCCCCCCACCCCACGACGTGCTCGCCGGCGCCCCACAGGACCTCGCCGCCCTGCTCGCGCGATCCGCCCTGAAGCTCGACACGATTCGCAGCGTCGTGCTCGCCTGGCCCGAGCTCCTGCTCGCAGGCGAGCAGTCGGCTGCGCTCGACACGCTGCTGGCCGAGCTGCGCGACCTGCCGCGCGTCGTTCTCAGCTGGAACCCCACAGCGCTCAGCGATTTTCTCGAGCGGCACGCGCGCCGCGCCGAAGTCGTCGGCGTCCTCCCGGTGGATGCCGACGGCCGTCCACTCCCGCCCGTCGCGCCGGCACGATACGTCGTCGTCCCACCGTTCCGTCGGCCCTTCGCCATATCCGACTGGCGTGACGCAGTCCGGGCGCAGCACCCCTACGTCTGGAGCGGCGGGGCGATCGGCCGCGGGCCGGGAGCCGGGCCCTGCGACGCTGTACTCTCCACCCAGCTGCCCACGCGCGAAGAGTTCCGAGCCCTCGCGGCCATAGGGCCGGTGACCCAGTTCGCGAGCGCCGGGCAGCTGCTCTACCTCCGCACCATCGCGGCGCCGCTCGTGCCGCTGCCGCTGCCCGGGGCGAGCGACCGGGCCCAGGACCGCGCCGAGGCGCTGCGCACCCAGGTTGTCGCGCTGCTAGAGACCGGAAACATCGACGCCGAGCTGATGTTGCTCGCACCACTGTTCCGGCAATTCGAGCCGGCGGAGGTGGCGGCAGCGGTGCTGAAGCTCAGCCATCAGCCGGCAGCGGTCGGCCATCAGCCCGACCCTGCCCCCACCGGGCGCACGAAGATCTTTGTCAACGTCGGGAAGAAGGATGGAGCGGCGGCGAAGGACCTCGTCGGCGCCCTGATCCGCGAGGTGGGCCTCGATAAGGGGGCTATCGGCAAGATCGAGGTCCGCGAGACGTTCAGCGTGGTGGAGGTCGCGGCGGGCGAGGTCACACGGGCCATGCGGGGCCTGACCGGGGGCGGAGTGACGATCCGAGGCCGGCGCGTGCAAGCGCGGCTCGATCGAGAGCGCTAAGGCCGACTCCCGTCCAGATCGCTCCGGCCGTGACCGTCAACCGGGAACCGGGCAACCTATTCTTCCGGGTCACCACTACGGCAACCCGTGTTGTCCCTCCCCCACACCTCCTCCTACCCAGAACGCCGACGGGCCGCCCAGCGGGGCGGCCCGTGACCGGCCTCTTCAAACCAACGTTGCGACCTTATGCTTTCTTGTTCACCGCCATCTTCAACTGCTTGCCGGCGCGGAAGGCGGGGGCGATCGACGCCTTAATCTGGATCACGCTGCCGGTCTTGGGGTTGCGCCCCATGCGTGCAGCGCGCTTGCGCGCTTCGAAATTCCCGAAGCCGGTGATCTGCACCTTAGCGCCCTTTTTCAACTCACCGGCGATGATGCCCTTGTCGTCGAACAGGGCTTCGATCGTGCGAGACGCGTCGGCCTTGGACATCTTAGTCCGCATCGCCAACGCTGAGGTCAGCTCGGCTTTGTTCACGACGGTCTCCTTTTGAGGGACGAGAACTGAGACAACCCTTGAGATTCCGCCCCTGTTGCGGGGGGGCGCCCGAAAACCCGCATAAAACCGGCACTATAATGGGGTATCCCTCGGAAATCCGCAAGTTGTGGGCGTTTTCTCGACCTCAGACGCCGAAACACCGAGACGCGAAGGGGAAACCGGGGACCGGCGGCAGGCCCTTCCCCCCCGCTATAGACTTGGAACCGCTTGGCGTCTTAGCGATTCCCCCGGCAACCAACACGTGACACCTCAAACTGCGATGTTCCACGGCACCCGCCCCGGTTGGATCGAGGTCATCTCCGGCGTGATGTTCTCCGGCAAGAGCGAGGAACTCATCCGCCGGGTCCGCCGGGCGGTCATCGCGCGCAAGCAAGTCCAAGTCTTCAAGTCCCACCTCGACGCCCGCTACACCGGCCTGTACAACGTCACGACCCACGACGGCCTCACCGTGGAGGCCGAGCCCGTAGACAGCGCTGAGGAGATCATGCGACGCTGGCGTAGCGGCACCGAGGTGGTCGCGGTGGACGAGGTCCAGTTCCTGGACGAGGGGATTGTCGCGGTCGCCAACGCCCTGGCCGACCGCGGGGTCCGGATTATTCTAGCCGGGACGGATGTGGACTTCCGCGGCCTCCCCTTCGGTGCGATGCCGACCCTGATGTGCATCGCCGAAGTGGTGGACAAGTTCCACGCCATCTGCGTCGTATGCGGAGGGCCTGCGACCAGAAACCAACGGTTAGTCAACGGCAAACCGGCCTCGTGGGACAGCCCCGTCATCATGGTGGGCGGGCGGGAGTCCTACGAGGCGCGGTGCCGGCACTGCCACAAGGTGCCGAGGCAGGATGAGGATCAAACAGCCCTGCTTTGACCCCGGCCGACCGGGGGTGGGGGGGGGACTCGGGACTGGCGCATCGTCCGCGCCTCTCCATTCCCCATTCCCCTTTCCCCAATGCCCGCCGTGTTGAACGTCGCCCTCACGGGGAACATCGCCGCCGGGAAGTCCACCGTGGTCGATCTGTTCCGGAAGTGGGGTGCCACGATCATCGACGCCGACGAGCTGGCGCGCGAGGCCGAGGCGCCTGGCACCGAGGTGCTCGCGGCTATCGTGCGGCGGTTCGGCAGCGATGTCTTGCGCCCCGACGGCGGGCTGGACCGCGCGGCGCTGCGCGCCAAAGTGATGGGGGATGATGCGGCGCTGGCGGCCCTCAATGCCATGGTGCACCCGGCGGTTCAGCGGCGGCGCGCGGAGCTGCTCGCGCAGGCGCGCGCGCGCGGCGATGCTGTCGTTGTCAACGACATCCCGCTGCTGTTCGAGGTGCTCGACCCGCGGCAGTTCGACGTCGTCGTGCTGGTGGACGCGCCGGCAGCCTTGCGGCGCACCCGACTGCGCAGCTCGCGGGGGCTGAGCGGCGAGGAGGCGGACCGGATGATCGCCGCCCAGATGCCCGCCGAGCGCAAGCGCGGGCGCAGCGCCTTCGTGATCGACAACGCGGGCACGGAGCAGGAGCTCGAGCGCGCGGCGAAGGCGGTCTACAAGGAGCTGCGTCGGCGGGCCAACGCTCAACGCTCGCCTTGACAGGGGTTTCCGGCTCCGGTAACCTTCGCCCCGACTTCACCGCCGTGCGAGACGAACCCCGCATGTCGAACATCCCGAAGGACCTCCGCTACACCAAGGAACACGAGTACGTGAAGGCGACCGCCGACAAGGCGGTCGTGCAAATCGGGATAACGGATTACGCGCAGGGCGAGCTGGGGGATGTCGTGTATGTGGAGCTCCCCAAACCGGGCGCCACATTCGGCCACATGCAGGTGTTCGGCACGATCGAAGCGGTCAAGGCAGTCTCGGACCTGTTCTCCCCTGTGAGCGGCACGGTCGTCGAGGTCAACGGGGCGCTCGAGGGCGACCCCGCCCTGGTGAACAAAGACCCCTACGGCGCCGGCTGGATGATCAAGCTTCGCGTAACAGACGCCGCCGAGGCGGCTGCGCTGTTGGACAGCGCCGCCTACGCGAAGCACGTCGGAGAATGAGGCAGCTTCCGTTCTCCGTTGTCCGGCTGCGGAACGGATGACGGATAACGGATGACGGAGAGCGCATGTTGACGTTGACCTTCCACGGCCACGCCTGCTTTCTCATCGAGGCCGACGATCGCCGCATCCTCATCGATCCCTTCCTCACCGGCAATCCAGCAGCCGACATCGGGCCCGAGCAGCTGCCCAAGATCGACGCGGTGCTCCTGTCGCACGGGCACCGGGACCACTTGGGCGACGCCGTGGCGATCGCCAAGAAGCACGGCGCCACGATCGTCGCGACCTACGAGCTCGCCCAGTTCTGTGGCGACAGGGGCGTGACGGCTCACAGTATGCACATCGGCGGCGCGCATCGGTTTCCCTGGGGTACGGTGAAGCTCGTCCCCGCCTTTCACGGCGGCGCCGTCGAGGGCGACCCTACCGGCAAATACACCACCGCCGCGTGCGGCCTGGTCCTGACCGCCGGCGACAAGACGGTGTACCACACCGGTGACACGGCCCTCACGATGGAGATGCGGCTGCTCGAAGGGCGCGTGGACGTGATGCTGCTGCCGATCGGCGACAACTTCACCATGGGGATCGACGATGCGGTGCGCGCCATCGAGTTCGTGAAGCCGCAAATTGCGATTCCGATGCATTACAACACTTTCGAGGTGATCAAAGCCGACCCACAGGAGTTCCGGCGTAGGGTCGGCAATCGGGCCGATGTCGTGATCCTGAAGCCCGGCGAGTCCCTCAAACACTCCTGAGACGTCTCCGCATGCCCGCTGCTGATCTTCCGCTCGTCGCGTCCCCCCTGCGTCACCCCGATGTGTTCGCCGCGCGGCACCTCGGCCCCAGGCCGGGCGACGTGCGAGCGATGCTGGAAACGCTCGGCTACGCCTCGCTCGCCGATTTCGTCGATGCGGTCGTGCCCGCCGACATTCGCCTGCGGCGCCCGCTCGAGCTGCCGCCCGCCCGCACCGAACAGGAGGCACTCGCCGAGTTGCGCCGACTAGCCGCCCAGAACCGGGTGTTCCGCTCGTACTTGGGAATGGGTTACCACGACTGCGTGACGCCGCCGGTGATCCTGCGGAACGTGCTGGAGAACCCCGGGTGGTACACGGCCTACACGCCCTACCAGGCGGAGATCGCCCAGGGTCGGCTGGAGGCACTCCTCACCTTCCAGACGATGGTGTCGGACCTGACAGGGCTCGAGATCGCGAACGCCTCCCTGCTCGACGAAGGCACGGCCGCGGCGGAGGCGATGCATCTGACCGACGCGATCGCGGCTCGCGACGGTCCCCGCGTCTATCTGATCGACAGCAACTGTCATCCCCAGACGATCGCGGTCGTGCGCACCCGCGCCGAGGTGCGCGGGGTGGAGATCGTGGTGGCGGACCCCGCGACGTTCGCCTTCGGCGGCGCGGTGATCGGTGCGCTGCTGCAGTACCCGGCGACCGACGGCGCGCTCCCCAATCATCGCGGGTTGTGCACGACCGCTCACGCGGCTGGCGCGCTCGTCACCGTCGCGACGGACCTGCTGGCGCTGACGCTGCTCGCACCCCCAGGCGAATGGGGCGCCGATATCGCGATCGGCAACTCCCAGCGCTTCGGCGTGCCACTCGGCTATGGGGGACCGCACGCGGCGTTCTTCGCCACGCGCGACGCCTACAAGCGCCACCTCCCGGGCCGGATCATCGGCGTCTCCCGCGACAAGGTGGGCCGGCCGGGGCTGCGGATGGCCCTGCAGACCCGCGAGCAGCACATCCGCCGCGAAAAGGCGACGAGCAACGTGTGCACTGCGCAAGTGCTGCTCGCCGTCGTCGCCGCGATGTACGCCGTCTATCACGGTCCCGAGGGGTTGCAGCGTATCGCCGAGCGGGTGCACGCCCACACCACGGTCCTCGCGGACGCGCTGCGGCGCCTCGGCTACCGCCTCGCCCATGCTGCTTTCTTCGACACCCTGGCGGTGGACGCGGACGCGGCTGCGCAAGCGAAGATCCTGGACGCCGCGCGGGCGCGCGGCATCAACCTCCGCTCCCTCTCGGCTACCCGGATCGGCGTGGCGCTCGACGAGACGACCGGCCTGGCGGATGTTGCCGATCTGGTTGCGGCCTTCGCACTCGGGAAACCCGTCTCCTTCAAGCTCGACGACCTCGCCAAGAGTGGCGGCCAGGCGATCCCCCCAACGCTGGCCCGCACGTCGCCGTTCTGTACCCATCCGGTGTTCAATACGCACCATTCGGAGACGGAGATGCTGCGGTACTTGAAAAAGCTCGAGGACCGCGACCTCTCGCTCACCTCCGCGATGATCCCGCTCGGCTCGTGCACCCTGAAGCTCAACGCCACGGCCGAAATGATTCCGGTGACCTGGCCCGAGTTCGGCCGGCTGCATCCCTTCGCGCCGCGCGAGCAAACGCAGGGCTACGCCGCACTGTTCCGCCAGCTCGAGGCGTGGCTCGCCGAGATCACCGGCTTCGCTGCTGTGTCGCTGCAACCCAACGCCGGTTCGCAGGGCGAGTTCGCGGGACTGCTCGTGATTCGGGCCTACCACCGCTCCCGCAGCCAGGGCCACAGGACTGCATGCCTTATTCCCCAGTCCGCGCACGGCACCAATCCGGCCAGCGCAGTGATGGCCGGGATGCAGGTTGTGGCGGTCAACACCGATGCGCACGGCAATATCGACGTGGCCGACCTCGCGGCGAAGGCCGCCCAGCACGCGGACACCCTCGCCGCGCTGATGGTCACCTACCCGTCCACGCACGGCGTGTTCGAGGGGTCGATCAAGGAAGTCTGCCGCTTGGTGCACGCGCACGGCGGCCAGGTGTACATGGACGGCGCCAACATGAACGCGCAGGTCGGACTGTGCCGACCAGGTGACATCGGCGCGGACGTCTGCCATCTGAACCTACACAAGACGTTTTGCATCCCCCACGGTGGGGGTGGGCCCGGCATGGGCCCGATCGGCGTCGCGCCGCACCTAGTGCCGTTCCTGCCGAGTCACCCGGTCATCGACCTCGACATCCCGCAAAGCTGCGGCACCGTGTCGTCAGCACCGTGGGGCAGCCCGTCCATCCTGCCGATCTCCTGGGCGTACATCGCGATGATGGGTCGCGAGCATCTGGCCGAGGCGACCATGATCGCGATCCTCAACGCGAACTACGTCGCCAAACGGCTCGCCGACCACTTCGGCCTGCTGTACGCGGGCCAGCACGGCCTCATCGCGCACGAGTGCATCCTCGACACGCGTCCCTTCAAGGCCTCGGCGGGCGTCGATGTCGAGGACATCGCCAAGCGGCTGATCGACTATGGCTTCCACCCGCCCACGGTCTCCTTCCCCGTGGCGGGGACACTGATGGTCGAGCCAACCGAGAGCGAGTCGAAGGAGGAGCTGGACCGCTTCTGCGACGCATTGATCGCGATCCGCGGGGAGATCCGGGAGATCGAGCGCGGCGAGGCCGACCGGGGCAACAACCTGCTCACCAATGCCCCGCATCCATTGACCGACCTGTTGGCGGACGCGTGGGATCGACCCTATTCACGCGAGCGAGCCGCGTTCCCCACGCCCCACACCCGGGAGCACAAGATCTGGCCACCCGTGGGCCGCATCGACGGCGCGTACGGGGACCGGCACCTCGTGTGCGCTTGGCCGCCGGTGGAGGCCTACGCGTCAGTCTGAGCATCGCACACTCCGAGCGTCGGACGGGGAGCCCAGTATCAGTCCGACCGTCCGAGCGTCCGACCGTGCGACCTCGTCATGGCAGCTTCTGCTCGACCCCCAGGGCCGCAGTGGTGCGGAGAACATGGCCATCGACCAGGCCCTGCTGGAAGACACCGGCCGCACGGGTCGGGCATTTCTGCGGCTGTACCGCTGGAGTCCCCCGTGTCTCTCGCTCGGCCGCAACGAGCCGGCGCTGGCGCGCTACGACCGCGTCGCGATCGCGCGCCTCGGCCTCGACGTGGTGCGTCGCCCGACTGGCGGCCGCGCG
>WNFC01013683.1_pt1 | contig 11457 bp, 6 predicted proteins | sample 5400541 | NCBI WGS metagenome assembly WNFC01 (sample SAMN13153342, study PRJNA577476) | soil metagenome | isolation source: 120 cm saprolite under Douglas fir tree site 2 hole 2 replicate 1 | place: USA:California | collected 2015-04-18
GGGGGCGCAGGGCGTTGCGGACCTGCCGTTCTACCAGGCAGAAGATCAGCAGGGCCAGGCAGATCACGGTGATCAAAGCGGCGATGCGGCGGTTGGTCTTCAGGAACAGGGGGGCGACCGCGAGGGGGCCTTTGAACTCGCCGTACCGGCGTTCGACGACGTGCTGGCCTTTGTAGCGGCGGAAGACCTCTTCGGGGCTGGCCTGGCTGGGCGGCAGGTTGGCCGTCAGGGCGTACCAGCCGTCGGCCGCGGCCGACGCGTCGATCGCGGCCTGGCCGAAGTGCCACGACAGCACGGGCTTCCCGGCGGCGTCGCAGGTGATCGCGGTGCGCACGTAGGCCCCGGCACGGCGGTGGGTGGTGATCGCCTTGACGCGGGCGGCGACGGCGTCGGTGGTGGGGTGAAACCGGGTCCCGGCGGTGCGCACCAGCCGGTTGAGGTCCTCGGTGGCCGTGGCGAGTTTGCGTGCGCGGGCTTTGGCCGCGCCGGCGGCGTTCGCCGTGGAGTACACCAAGATCCGGCGCAGATGCACCGGCGGGTCGGTCTTGCGCGGGCCGGGCAGGTCCATCCCCCCGTCTTCCAGCACCCGGTAGCTGCCGCGGGCAGCGGCGGGCTTCCCGGCGTCCCGCCCGGCGGCATAGTCCACCACGGCGCCGGCCTGCGGCGGCAGCGCGGCGAACAACCCGGCCGGGACCCGGGCCGCGCCCAGCGGCGCGACGAACCCCGCACCCTGGGCGGCCATCGCCGCCGCGTTCGTGTAAGAGATCAGCTTCGAATCGCCCGCCAGCAGGAACGGGCGCGTCCGGGCGATCTGTTTCAGCGCGGTCATCGCCCCGGTGACCTGCGCTACCTCCGCCGCCCCACCATGGTAGGCGCGGTGGAAGACCGGGATCCCGCCGTCCCCGCTGACCGCCAGCCCGGTCTGGATCTGCTTCAGATCGGGCCGGCGGTCCTTCGGGTGCCCCCACCGCGGCGCCGGGTAGTCCTGATCGGCCTGCGGGTACGCGCCGTACAGCGAGATCGAGGTCAGATCCCAATGCAGCCGGGACACATCGACGCCGAACTCGGTGATCGCCGCCGCCCCCGCACCGCCGGCGATCGCGTCCAGCTGCGGGGCGACCGCGTCCAGCGCCCGGGCGATCCGGTCATCATTGAGCAGCTCCGGCGCGATGCCGTACGCCTCCTCCACCGCCATCGCCGCCGCCCGCTCCTGCACCCGCAGCATCGGCGCCGGTGCGGTCAGCCGGCTGGCCACCAGCGCCTCGATCACCTCACCGTGCGAGATCCAGGCCACCGGCCGGACCGGGCACAGCTCATCGATGATCTCCGCGATCCGCAGCCGGCGCCCGAACTCCGCCACCACCGGCAGCGCCCCCAGCCGCTTTTCCAGCACCCGGACAACCGCGATCTCCGCCCGCGCCCGCCCACGGCCCCGCCCAGTCCTTGACATCCCGCTCATGCCAGACGTCAACCAGCAACCAGACAGGCTATTCCTCACACGCAACTCAAAACCGCAAACGACCCAGCAGTCAGCCATCACCCAACTACCACTCGCATCCAATCTCATGTGCGAAGACCGGGCCTAGATGACGGCCTCGAACGGTCCAAGCCCCCAAACGGCGACGACGGACGGCCCGCCCGCCCGTCAACTGTGCACATCTGGCCGTGCCGCCACTGCCCGTTTCGCAGGACAACCCCGGCAGGACCCGCAGCCGCGGACGGCGGGAGGGGACCCAGTTACCCAAATCCCGCGGCAGCGCCCGCGCAGCGGCGCATGATTTCTAGCTGCGCACTCACCGATCGAGGGTATCACTCCAAGTGTATAAGTGGTATACACAGAGTAGTCACGTGACAGGCGGGGACACCCGCCGTAATCGGGGGGAGAACGACGGTGAGGACCGTGAACAGGGGATTGCGGGGTCATATGCCCCGGTGCCCGATAGCGGCGCGATGCCTTCGAAGGGTGAGGACACCCTCCAACGCAGCGGGAACCCTCTTCCGGACAGAGAAGCCGGGTGCGTGAGCGATGCTACGCGGATGCCGCTGCGGAGCTCATCGATGACCGGCTGCTGGACGCCCTCCCCCCTCGTCCGCCGCATTGATACCAGATCTTGTGGGTGAGCCGCGGTCCGGGTCTTCGGCCCCGGAACACCGCGCTGGTAACTGAGCTGTCACCCCTGCCCGTTCCGCACGAAAAGCCCGCGCCACCGAATGCGACGGCCGGGGCGAGCCTGGATGAGCTTCCCGGAACGGGACTGTCGGCGCTTCTTGCCGACCGCGGGCCCGCCTTCCGTGCGGAGGGAGAGTCTTCGCCGTTTCGCGGCTGCCCGGCCGGGCGGCGGCGGTTGCAGGACTGTCGGTGCCCGGCAGGCGTGCCGGGCGGCGGGACGTCAGGGTCGGCAGGGGCATCCGGAGGATCTTGCTGGCGCAGTGGGTGAGCGGTGTACATCGTGATGGTGGCGCCTGAGTGCGCGCCCGCGGCGAAGACGGGCGGGCTGGGCGATGTGGTGTTCGGGCTGAGCCGGGAGCTGGAGATCCGCGGGAACGCGGTCGAGATCATGCTCCCGAAGTACGCCAGCCTTGTGGGTGCCGTGGTACCGCGGAGCGGTGCGCTGCACCGTATTTTTCGGGTACGCGCACGGTCGCAAGTGCTTCTTCATCGAGCCGCACGCGGCAGAGAACTTCTTCGGCCGGGACCTCCTTTACGGGTATGACGATGACGCCGAGCGGTTTGCGTTTTTTTCCAAGGCGGCGCTGGAGTTCCTGCTGCAGTCCGGCAAGCGTCCCGATGTCATCCACTGCCATGACTGGCAGACCGGCCTGGTCCCGGTGCTGCTGTATGAGCAGTACCAGCGGGTGATGCCGCTCCAGCGGGTCTGCTACACCATCCACAACTTCCGCCACCAGGGCCTGGTCGGCCCGCAGGTGCTATGGGCCACCCAGCTGGGCCGGCCCGAGTACTTCCTCGACGCCGGCCGGCTGGGCGACGACACGCACTACCGGGCCGTGAACCTGATGAAAGGCGGCGTGGTGTACTCGAACTTCGTGACAACCGTGTCGCCCGCCCACGCCGGGGAGGCCCGGAACAGCGATGGCGGCTTCGGCCTCGGCCATGCCTTGCGGGTTCACCAGGGCAAGTTCGGCGGGGTGCTCAACGGCGTGGATTACGACGTGTGGAACCCCGAGACCGACCCGCTGATACCGGCCCGCTATTCAGCGTGGGACATCGATCGCAAGTACCAGGACAAAGAAGCGCTGCGGGACCGGTTCTGGCTGCGCAAGACGTGGAGCCCGGTCGTGGCGTACGTGGGACGGCTGGACGAGCAGAAGGGCATGCACCTGGTCCACCATGCCTTGTTTTACACGCTGGACCATGGCGGGCAGTTCGTGCTGCTTGGCGACGCGAACCACCACAACGGCATCAGCAGCCACTTCTGGCATCTCAAGCGCTACCTCAACGACAACCCCGACTGTCACCTGGAGATCGGCTACCGAGAGGAGCTTGCCCATCTCGTGTACGCCGGCGCGGACCTGCTGGTGGTGCCCAGCCAGTTCGAGCCGTGCGGGCTGGCGCCGATGACCGCGATGCGGTATGGGACCGTGCCCGTGGTGCGCGCGGTCGGCGGCATGACCGACACCGTGTTCGACCGTGACTATTCGGGCCGCCCGGCCGGAGTGCGGAACGGGTACGTGTTCCACCAGAGCGACGACGGCGCCATCGAGTCGGCGCTGCGCCGTGCGCTGGGCCTGTGGTTCGGCTATCCAGCCCAGTTCCGCCAGCTCATGGTTAGCTCGATGCGAGCTGACTACTCCTGGGCCCGGCCCGGCCAGGACTACCTGAACATTTACGACTACATCCGCCACAAGTGACCCAGGACCGGAGGCCCGCCCATGGCCATGCTGCCCGAGTACGCCGACGGGCTGCCCAACATCTGCGGGCAGGAACCGCTGATCACCGAGGCGATCGCCGCAGGCCGGCAGCGCCCGGTCTACCCGGATCAGCAGGACCTCACGGCCACCGCCAGCGCCACGTTCGCGGTGGCCCTGCACATGCACCAGCCGCTCATCCCCGCCGGCAGCGACGGTAACCTGCGCTCGGCCGGGATCATCAGCAACCTGGCGTGGATGATGGACCACCAGGACACCGGTGACAACCACAACGCCCCGGTGTTCGTGCGGTGTTACCAGCGGATGGGCGGATTCATCCGCGAGCTCCTCGGCGAAGGCAGCCAGCCGCGGGTGATGCTCGACTACTCGGGCACCCTGCTGCACGGCATGCGGCAGATGGGCCTGGACGAGGTATTCGAGGCACTCGGCTACCTCACCCGTGACCGTCGGGCACGCCAGGCCGCCGAGTGGCTGGGCTGCACCTGGGGCCACGCGGTGGCCCCGTCCACCCCGGTGCAGGACTACCGGCTGCATGTACGCGCCTGGCAGCACCACTTCGCGGCACTTTTCGGCCTGGAGGCCCTCGGCCGGATCCGCGGCTTCTCCCCCGCCGAGATGGCGCTGCCCAACCACCCCGATGTCGCCTATGAGTTCGTCCGCACCCTCGCGGACTGCGGCTATGAGTGGGTGCTGGTCCAGGAGCACACCGTGGAGCAGCCAGACGGCAGCCCCGTGCGGTCCCCGCATCTGCCGCACCGGCTGGTCTGCACCGATTCCCGCGGCAACACGGCCAGCATCATCGCCATCGTCAAGACGCAGGGCAGCGACACCAAGCTGGTGGGCCAGATGCAGCCGTACTACGAGGCCAGAGGGTTGCAACCGGAGCAGCTCGCAGGCCGGCGGGTGCCGCCGCTGGTCACCCAGATCGGCGACGGCGAGAACGGCGGCGTGATGATGAACGAGTTCCCGCCCAAGTACTTCGAGGTGATCAGGGAGTGCTCCGGGTCGGCCGTCCCCGCCGTGAACGTCACGGCATACCTAGAAGCGCTGGCCGGGCTGGGGATCAGCGCCGCCGACCTGCCCGCGCTGCAGCCGGTGTCGCAGCACCGGGTCTGGACCCGCCTTCAGCCCGGCGAGGGCCCGGAGCGGCTCGCCGCTGCCATCGCCCGGCTCAGCGCCGAAGACGCCCAGTTCCACATGGAGGGCGGCAGCTGGACCAGCGACATCTCCTGGGTCCGCGGCTATGAGAACGTGCTGGCGCCCATGGAAGAGGCCAGCAGGCTGTTCAGCGAGCACCTGCTGGCCCCCGCCGTGCCGTCCAGCGACCCCCGCTACCGCCGCGCGCTGTTCCACCTGCTGGCCTGCCAGACCAGCTGTTACCGCTACTGGGGCCAAGGTATCTGGACCGACCACGGCACCGAGCTGGCCAGGCGCGCCAGCGAAGCCGCGCGATCAGTGACCTGACCAAGCCCGGCCAGACCGGAGGCAGCCATGACCGATATCGCCTTCGCGCTCGTGCTCAACCTGCACCAGCAGGCGTTGCTGTCTGATGTCCTGTCCCAGGAGATGGGAATCGGCCATCGGTGGCCTCGCCCATAGCGCAACGCGCAGCCAACCGGCCAGGCAGCGCTGGTGATCGGTGCGTGCCTGGCCAGGTCGGGCTGGCGTGCCGGGCCGGACTAGTGGCCGCTGACCTTCGCGAGGAACGAGCTGGCCGGGGTGCCCAGGCCGGTCACATCATCGTATCCGGTGGTGGTGTGCAGGCTGAGTGTCTGGTTTGCGGTCCGCAGCACGTAGGCCAGGCCGTTGCTCGCGTCCACGCCGTTGACGTAGTTCGTCCGCACCATGGCGACGGTCGACGGCGGGTTCACGACATCGGTGAACGCTGACGAGCCGGCGAGCCCGTACAACAGCGGGTTCACGAAACCGAGAGTGTGCCCGGCCGCCTGGTTGGCCAGGGTCATGATCCCGGCGATCAGGGGGCTGGCCAGGCTGGTGCCGCCGATCCGGTATTCGGAGTACTTAACCGAGCCGTCCGGGAACGTCTGGGTCTCCCCGATCAGGTACCCGGTATTGGGGTCCGCATCCGCGGCGATGTCCGGCACAGCCCGCCCGGTGCGGCCCTGAGCGGTGAACACCGACGACGGCACGACCCCTTGCTGGTAGGACGGCTCGCCGAAGAGGCGGCTCACCCCGCCGCCGGCGCCGTACAGCCACCTCCCGGGCGGGGCCGGCGACCACGCCGCGCCGGTCCACGATGAGGTGGTGGTGCCCCAGCCGGTCTCGAACAGGTAGTTGTTACTGGCACCGACCGCCAGGGTCGTCCCGCCCACCGATGTCACGAACGGGCTGGACGCTGGCCAGTCCGTGGACACGTAACCCTGGACCAGGGACTCATCGCTGTTGTCGCCGGAGGAGAAATAGATGCCGATCCCCTCGATGGCGCCCTGCAAGATGGTGTCCTCCTGCGGCTTGATATAACCGGGCGGCAACAGCTCCGTGTTGAAGCCGTAGGAATTGGTGACGATCGGCGCGACGTCCTTGTCCACCACGTAGTTGAGCGCCGCGTCGAGGTCCTGGAAGTTGTTCGGCGCGCCGACGTACACGATGTGCGCCGCCGGTGCCATGCCGTGCACGGCCTCCACGTCCAGGGTTTCCTCGCCGTACCAGCCCTGCGGGTCCTGCTTGAGGCCGCGCTCCGGGTGGTGGTAGGTGCCCGGGGCCACCACCTGGGTGAGCTGGTTGCTGGTCATGGTGGGCAGCCCGCGGTTGACCGACCACTGGTTAACGTCGGAGGCGATGGTCGGCGCCGCGTAGGCGTCGATGATCGCCACCGTCTGCCCGGACCCGTCGTACCCGGAGATGCCGTAGGCGCCCTTGATCTGCGCCGGGGTGTACCCGCACGGCGCGTACGGCAAGGTGCCGGTGCCGTAGGGGTTGGTGAACCCGGTCGCCTGCTTCTGGCCCCAGTAGGCCGAGCATGGCTGGGCGCTGACGAACGCCGGCGGCGGGGGGTGCATCGCCCGTGGTGTGGTCGGCGTGCACGAACTGGGCGCTGTCGTCGAGGCCGATGACCCCGGACACGAGGCCGGCCAGCGAGCTGGGGATCGACACATCCGAGGACGGCGACCGGACCGTGAGTCCCTGAACGCTGTACATGCCGAACGAGGCGCCGAACGCCGCCTCCGCCTGGGCGACCGTGCCCTCAGCCGAGACGTAGTGGTTGTTCTGCGGGGTGTACTGCACGCTGAATCCCTCGCCGCGAAGCCAGGACTGGACCGCCCCCACCTGCGCCTGAGACGGCGCGAAACGCGCCCTGAACTGCTCGGACGTCAGGTAACTGCCATACGACGCGCTGCGAGGATCAGACACCGCCTGAGCCAACGCCAGCGCCCCGGACGGGTCGTTCCAGGCGAGGTACACGCGGAAACCGACGTCGCCCTGTGGGTCAGCCGGTCCCGCGTAGCTGTGCGAGTTCGCCCAGGCAGGGGCGCTGCCGTGAAGGACAGTGCGTCCTGTGGCCGCCCCCGCCGCCGCAGCCGATGCGGACGACAACGCCGAGCCGAGCAGTACCGCGATAGCGATCACTGGCAATCTGCGCATAAATCCTCCCTGGGGTGCTCCGCAGTGCTGCAGATATGACGCTCAACAGGCTGAATCAGATGACAGGTCCAGAGCGTCGCCGCAGCCGTATGCTCGCTCATCTGCTACGCCAGAGCGTTCGTTCTGTATCCGACTCCGCACCCGCACCGACCGCCGGTCAGGCCGTGCATATCGGCGGGTCAGCGCGCGGGTTGCCACAGCGACCCGACCACGCACCGTGATCGGCATCAGGCCTGATGCCCAGACACCGCGAGCGTCCGCGACGCCCTGCCTTGCGGCTTGGAGGCTGGGTTCGCGTCCCCTTAGCCGGGCCCGCCTGCCGTACACGTGATGATCCCGAAGTACCTAATCGCGGCAAATGAGTGCGACCGGTCAGGATCATCTGAGCGCGTCGAGCGCGGCCTGGTAGCGCATAGATATGCATGCCGCCGTCCTATGCCGTGGCGGGCGACGCGGGCGACTGTCCGGTGCCAGATAAATCGGCCTGTTGCCAACGAACGCGGCCCGTTCGTTGGTCTCGTCATCGAAGTTGGCCCGGTTCACCGGGCGGCGGCGTTCGTGATCAGGTGCCTGCCAGCAAGAAGAGGGGATGCGCTGCCGCTCGCATCGAAGGGTCGCCGGGCCAGGTGGAATGACACGGCGAGCAGGTCGACCACGGTCGCGAATCCGGTTCTTACGGTTCAGCGGGCCTTGATCGTTTGCCAATCAATCAGGCCCGCCCAGGTCAGAAGCACCCGCCGGGCCGATTTATTTGTCACGGGACAGCGACGCGAGGGTTCTCGTGATATATGCGTCCGTAGCCGCCGTTCTGGCGTTCATGTTTGACCGATCCAGCCGACTGCCGATGTGCAGTTCTGCCTGATCTGTGCACCGTTATTACGGGTACGCCGGTCGGCCGCCAGGAACGGATAACCGAGTACCGTAATTTTCTTTTCGCGCATTATGTCCGATTCATGCCTGATCCTGCTCGTGTGACTAGTCGACGTGCAACCATGAGGGGTGGCATATCGGCTAGTTTTCGATAACGGTAGCAAATGATCAAGTAACCGCTGTACGGTAGCTCCCCGGAGGGATCGTACTTTTGCATGCTAATTCCGCGTGCTTCAGAAATGGGGAGGATGGGGTGGGGACCTCTATTAAGTGGTCACGTCGCGCTTTTTGCGGCGGCACAGCTATCGCTGCAGCAATACTCGCTATAGTGCCGGGAAGCGCAAACGCCGCTAGTGCGCCTACGCCGCCGTTCACGGAGTGTCCGGCAATCGGAGCAGCGCCGAGCTGCGACATCCTGCTCGTCGTGAACCCGGACCAGACGATCACGGTGACCGGAGACTCGTCGGTCGGACCTTACGACGGCGGCGACGACACACTCGTCGGGGTAGTCAACAACAGCAGCAGCGCCATTTCCGCGATCACCGTATCCGGACCAGGTTCCGGACTAGCCGGATTCGACGGCGACGGCATCTGTACCTACGCCGCCGGGGGGACAGTTGGCGGGAGCGGCTCCGGATTCTCCGGCGACAGCTACTGTAACGCACAGCAGCTCGCCGGCACTGACCCAGAGGACTACTCGGGCCCGAACAACTCGTTCACGCTCGACCCGAACTCACAGGACGATGTCGAGGTCGACTTCACCGGAAAGGGACTTGCCGCTGGCACCTCGTCCTACTTTTCCCTTGAAGGTGCGCTCACCGCGGCGGTGGTCACCGCCCGCAAGGGAGGCCTCAAGTCAGCACGGTACGTCGCAATGGGCGACTCGGTTCCCTACGGCCATGGGCTCGCCAACCCGACCAAGAAAAAAGAGAATGGGCTACCCGCTGATCAGCCGCCTTCGACGCAGGCCTGGCCTAGCGTGGTGGATGCAGGGCTCGCCGGCCTGGCGCCCCTGCAGGACCGGCAGGACGGCTGTGACCTGGCAGGCGCCAACGGCGCTCACTTCGACCAGCTCGCGGTGTCCGGAGCCCCGTCGATCGACAACAAGTGGACGGGATCTGATAGCGACTGTCACTATCCGCACGGCATCAAGGTCCCGGCGCACAAGGCCATCTTCCCTGATGAAGTATCAGCAGCCAACCTGAAGAATGACCCGCCTGGCCTCGTAACCATCCAGGCCGGCGCCGACGACATCGACTTCGCCGCCTGCCTTGAGTCACTACTCGGCATCCCCCCGAATCCGTTCACGCATGTCGAGAACTGCGTGGATCAGACTAAGAAGGGGTACCGTCTCACGTCTAAAGTGCAGACCGAGCTCGCTTCGCTCGCGCAGGGACTGTCAGACACCATCCAGTACATCAAGAATCAAGCCCCTTCGGCGCAGATCGTGCTAGTGGGCTACTACCAGATCATCCCCGCCGCCGACGCCTCGCTGACGGGAACGACCTTTGTTTGCCGCGATCTGCGGTTCAGCACTAAAAATAGTGCCTGGCGGACTTCCATCCGCGCCCAGGCCGATTTCCTGAAGCAGCAACTGAACAATACGATCAGTTCTGTGGCCAGCAAATATCCCGGGGTCGCCTACTTCGACATCTCTAATCTGTTCCAGGGGCACGAACTGTGCACGACCAGCACATGGCTGCTCAGCGGCGCCTGGGACGCCGCGCATCCGAACGCCACCGGACAGCAGCAGATCGGGCAGGCGGTTATCGCGGACTGCGAAAAGCTGCCCGATCACTGCATAGGCTAGCGATTTCTGACCGCTCATCGGGCTCCCGCAGGCGATCGCCTGCGGGAGCCTTCCCGGCGGGAACCCGTAACGGGCTCGCGGCACGAGAAGGCCTTCTTCACTGCCCCACCGCCAGACCGCATTCTTCGGTTTCCGCCCGACCGGACTGGTCGACTCCCGGCTAGTAATCATGCTGGGTCATGAATAAGCATACAGCTTGGTAATACTCGCTCATCGGCACGTTAGGACGGGTCAGTTGCCTGACGCTACCCGCTCTCACATCGGCATGTGAGGATCGGCGACCGCACCGGGGCATACCGATCACCCTGATCTGTTGCCCTTGTAGCCGTCATGATCACGCCCAGGGATCTGATCAGATCGGCGGGTCGGCGCGCCGGCCGCTGGCTACGGTCGGTGAGCCGTGATCGTATTGGCTGGCCGATCCGGCAGGTTTGTCTCGCGTGACATCATCAGGCCATGCCGGAGAACAGAGTTTGGCCGATTACCCGGTGACCCTGATCCGGGCCGCCGCGTCGGCCGGTTCGTCCCGCTGATAGGTTCGAAGCCGTGCCCGACCTGCCCTGGACAGCCTGCGCGGAGATGGAACCCGGAACCGGCTACCTGGTCATGGCCTCCCATCTGCCGCTCAAGCGAATCACCGCCACGGTGCGCTTCTTCCGGGGAGTCTCCGCGGTGCGCAAGCAGCTGGCCACCGCAGACGGCCTGATCGGCTACACGCTGCGGGCCAAACCGCTGGCCCGCGACTACTGGACCCTGTCGGTCTGGAAAGACAACAGCGCGCTCCGGGAGTTCATGCGCAGCCCTCCGCACGTCCAGCTGATGACCTCGCTCAAGCCACTCATGGGACCGACGAAGTTCGTCACCTGGACGATCTCCGCAGCCGATGGCCGTCCCAGCATGGCTGGCGCCCTTGAACACCTGGCCTCCGGATAGCGTGTGCCTTTGGCCGATCCAGGCTAGCAATCCCCGCCAGGAGCGGTCCGTTTCCTGGCAGGCCATGGCTGCTGATCAGCGAACCCGAACCGCAGTTCTGCGCGCAACACTGGCCGCGTGAAAGCAGCCGCTGGACGTGCCTATCGGCGGGACTGGGCAGGCTATTGGCGTTACAGCCGGTTATGGCCTTCGACGCGCTTGGTGTTCTGCCGCTCCCCTCTGTGTCAGGATCAGGTGAGACACCAGGGGCAACCGTTACTGGTGGAACTTGAGGGCTAGACGGGATCAGCAGACAGTGACCATGACTAGCTCAGACATGCAGGACACCCCGGCCGGGCGCCGGGCGGCCGGGG
>WNFC01029410.1_pt1 | contig 11457 bp, 9 predicted proteins | sample 5400541 | NCBI WGS metagenome assembly WNFC01 (sample SAMN13153342, study PRJNA577476) | soil metagenome | isolation source: 120 cm saprolite under Douglas fir tree site 2 hole 2 replicate 1 | place: USA:California | collected 2015-04-18
TGCGCGTCGCCGCGAGCAAGACGGAAAGGTCCTCGCCCAGGATCATGCGGGTCTGCTCGTCGAGCGCGCCGAACGGCTCGTCCATCAGCAGGATGTCGGTCTGCAGGCTCAGCGCGCGCGCGAGCGCCGCGCGCTGGCGCATGCCGAGATCGACGTTCTCGATCACCGTGTTCCACGGAAACAGCGCATTCTCCTGAAACACGAAGGCGATGTCGCGCGGCATCGGACCCTTGACCGGCTCGCCGAGCACGTCGACGGCGCCGGCGGTCGGCGCGAGCAGCCCGCCGATGATGTTGAGGAGCGTGCTCTTGCCGCAGCCGGACGGCCCGATCAGGCACAACAGCTCGCCGCGCGCCACGTCGAGCGAGGTATCGAGCAAGGCGCGCACGTTGCGCGCCTCCCCCTCCTCGCCGAACCGGTGCGAGACGTTGTCGATGCGGATCGCGATGTCCCCGCCCATGTGCGTCGCTTCGGCGCTCGCGATCCGGATCTACTTCTTCGGCAAAAACTGCTCGGTATAGAGCTTGCTCATGTCGGGCTTGACCGGCAGCGTCCCGAGCTCGACGAACGACCCCGCGAGCACATCGAGCGCCTTCGGATTGAACCGGCCGGTGCGGCTGAAGATCGGCATCAGCTCCTCGTAGTTCCGCGTGGCCACGGATTTGGAAACTTCCGCCATGCGCGCCGCGATCTCGATCGTCTGCTCCTTGTGGTCGTGCATGTATTCGATCGCCTCGAACCAGCCGGCCAGGAACGCGCGGATCGCCTCCGGATTCTTCTCGATCAGCGCGGTGCTGGCGAAGGCGGCATGCACGTGGAAATCCTTGATGCGCTCGCCGAAGCGCACGAGGATGCGGCCGCTGCCTTCCTCCTCCAACCTGAAGATCGTGCTGGTCTCGGTCACCACGCCGTCGATCTGCTTGGTTTTCAGCGCGGCCACCTGCGCGGTCGGCGTGCCGAGCGGCGCGATCTTGATGCCGTCGTTGCCCCAGCCGTGCGAGCGCGACAGCTCCTTGGCGAGCCAGAAGGTGAGCGATCCCGCGGTGGAGACGCTCACGGTGCGGCCCTTGAGGTCGTCCTCGGTCTTCACCGGGCCGTCCTTGAGCACGACCAGCATGATGGTGCCGGGCGCGTCCGCCAGCGCCGCGATGCCGAGCATCGGCGTGCCCTTGGCGATGAAGGCGAGCGTCGGACCGCCGCCGAGCGCGATGTCGATCGCATCGGCGGTGAGGGCCTGCAGCAGCCGCGCGTCGCCGCCGAAATTGCTGATCTCGATGTCGAGCCCGTGCTTCTTGAAGATGCCGGCCTCGACGCCGACATGAACCGCCACGAAGGCGAATTGCGTCGCCTGCGCCTTGCCGACGCGGACCTTGATGTCGGCCTGAGCCGGCCCGGCAACCGCCAGGACGGCCGCAATGAGCCATGCGCCGGCACATCTTGAGAACACCCGCCTCATTCCGCCTTCTCCCTGTCGCCTCGTCATGTCCGTAACCTCAGCGACCGCGGTCGCGCAAGCCGGCATTTCATCGCAACGGCGTCTTGGTCACGCCGCCGGTCGCGTCGACGTACCAGCGCTCGCTCGCGAGCGGCTTGCCGGCGAAGCGCTCGCTCATCCAGTCCGCCACCATGCCGGGCGGATAGGGTCCGAGCCGGACCGACGGCGCCTCGCTGATGGCGTGGCGGGCGTCCTGATAGACGACGAAGCGTCTCGGCGCGGTCATGCGCGCCAGCATGCGCTCGGTGTGCACGATGGGGCTGAGCTCTTCCGCCTCGCCGGCCACGCACAGGTAGGGCACGCGGATCTTCTCTACCCGCCCTTCCCAGGTCAGCGTCTTGCGAAACGCGTCGAACGCCGCCTCGTCGGTGAAGCCCGACATGTACATGAAGCGTTTCTTGTAGGTCGGCGACGCCTCCTCGAAGATCGTATGGAAGCCCGGCTCGAGGCAGGTCGAGTTGGCGACGCAGGCCATGATGCGGGGCTCGTTCGCGGTGACGATGGTGGCGAAGAACGATCCGAAGCTGTTGCCGAAGATGCCGATGCGGGCCGGATCGACTTCCGCCCGCGCCAGCAGCCAATCGACCACGGTTTTGCCCACGCTCGTCCAGTTCTGCATGCTCACCGTGAGGCCGAGCACGCGGCACTCCGCCTGGCCCGGACCGTCGAGCGCAAGCACCGCGATGCCGCGCGTGAGCCAGCGATCGCCGTGCAGCGCCACGAAGAGCTCCTTGAACGTGTCCATGCCCGGGAACGAGATCACCACCGGGATCTTGCCGCCGCTGTAGCCGGGTGGCAGGTGGAACCAGCCCGGGATGGTCTTGCCGGCGAACGGCAGAAAGACCGGCTCTATGCGGTGATCGGCGTACTTCGCGTACTGGCCGTAACACTCGCGCTTCTTCGCGTTGAGGCGTTTGTTCTCCTCGCCGTCGTCGTGGAAGGTCCACTGCGCGGCGCCCCAATGCACGGCCGCCATGAAATAATTGTCGCGCGCGGTGATGGGGAGGCCCTCGCTCTCGGCGGCGCGCGCCTTGGCCTCGCGGCGCTGCGCGGTCGCGATGAAGGCCGGCGGAATGTCGGCATATTTCTGCACGCGCTGGCGGATGCCGGCGAAATCGGCCGAGGCCTCGAAGCCGCAGGCCGCGTTCATGTAGACCGAGCGCGGCTGGTCCCAGTCGATGCCGTTGGCGCGAATGATGTTGTCGACGAGCCAGCGCTGCTCGGTCCAGCGCCGCACGTTCGGCTCGCCAGCCGGCGCGGCGCCGGCGCGGTTCGGTTCTGACATGATCGGATCCTCGAAGGCTATTTCGGCAGGAAGGCCTCGGTGTAGAGCGTCGTCGGGTCCGGCTCCGTGGGCAGGACATGCAGCTCGACGTAGGATTTGGCGAGCACGGCCAGCGCCTTCGGATTGAACTTCCCGTCATCGGAGAACATCGGCATCAGCTCGTCATAGGTGCGGGCCGTGATGTCGCGATCCTTGTGGATCACGTCGGCGGCGATCTCCACCGTCTCGGCCTTGTTGGCGCGCATGAAGGCGATGGCCTCGAACCAGCCCTTGAGAAAGCCGCGCAGCGCCTCCGGCCTCTCGGCGATCATCTTGTTGGTGGCGAAGATCACGTGGATATGGAAATCCTTCACCAGATGTCCGAAGCGCGTGAGGATTCTTGCGTCGCCGTTGCGCTCGAGCGTGAGCGCGGTCGAAATATCGGTCACCATGCCTGCGATGTCCCTGCGCTTGAGCGCGGCGATCTGCGGCTGGGTCGCCCCCATCGGGGTGATGACGATGCCGTCCGGGCCCCAGCCCTGTTGGCGCGAAGTCTCGCTCACGAGCCAATAGGTGAGCGAGCCCACCGTGGAGACGCTCACCCGCCTGCCCTTGAGATCAGGCACGGTCTTGACCGTGTCGTCGTTGCGCACGATCAGCGTCAACAGCAATGGCGGCCCGGCCATGGCGGCGATGCCCTTGATGGGCGAGCCCTTCACGATGAACGCCATCGCCGGCCCGGAGCCGAGCGCGATGTCGAGACTGCCCGACGCCATTGCCTGCTGCATGCGCGCATCGCCCGCAAAGGCGGTCAACTCGATCTCCAGGCCGTATTTCTGGAAGAAGCCTTTGCGCATGCCGATGTCGAGCGGCACGAAGGAGAACGCCTCCGGCACGGCCTTGCCGACCCGCAGCTTTTCGGCGGCGGCGGGCGAAGCCGCGAGCGCCGTCAGCGCAAGCGACAGAAGGGCATGGCGGGCGATCGATGGCAACATGCGGCGCTCCGTATGCGATCACGGGTTCGGCAGGAAAGCCTCGGTATAGAGCTTGCTCATGTCGGGCTCTTCGGGAAGCGTCTTCATCTCGACGAAGGAGCGCCGCAGCACGGCGAGCGCCTTCGGGTTGAAGCGGCCGGTGTCGGAGAACATCGGCATCAGCTCGTCGTAGATGCCGCCCGCCGTCGCGGCGTCGGTGCCCATGACGTCGGCCGCGATCTCGACGCTCTTCGTCTTGTCCTTGCGCATGAGCGCGATGGTCTCGAACCAGCCCTTGAGGAATGCGCGCAGCGAATTCGGCCGTTCCGCGATGACCTTGTCGGTCGCGAAGATGACGTGGATGTGGAAATCCTTCACCAGGTCGCCGAAGCGCAGCAGGATGCGGCCCTCGCCGCGCTGGACGAAGTTGAGCGCGGAGGCGAGGTCGACGATGCAGCCGTCGAGCGCCTTCGAGCGCACCGCCGCCACCCGCGCCGCGTTCTCGCCGACCGGCACCTGGGTGATGCCGTCGAAGCCCCAGCCCTGCTGGCGCGACACTTCGTTGATGATCCAGCTCGTCACCGAGCCGACGGTCGAGACGCCGACCTTGCGGCCCTTGAGATCGGCGACCGTCTTGATCGAGTCGTCGTTGCGGACCACCAGCGCGAACAGCAGCGGCGGGCCCGCCATGGCGGCGATGCCCTTCACGGGCGAGCCTTTGACGATGAAGGCGAGCCCCGGACCGGAGCCGAGCGCGACGTCGATGCCGTCCGCCGCCATCGCCTGCTGCAGGCGCGCATCGCCGCCGAAATTCGCGATCTCGATGTCGAGGCCATTTCGCTTGAAGATGCCGGTGCGCACGCCGATGTCGAGCGGCACGAAGGAGAACGCCTCGCGGCCGGCCTTGCCGACGCGGAGCAGGTCGGCGGAGGCAGAAACGGTGGAAAGTGCAACCAGCGCAACCGAAAGAAGTCTTGGGAGCATTCCCATCGTCATTACACCCGGCACTTGAGAAGACCCGTCATCCTGAGGCGCGAGCGAAGCGAGCCTCGAAGGATGATCGGCCAAGGCAGTGGCCGTCGCCCTTCGAGGCTCGGCCTTCGGCCGAGCACCTCAGGGTGACGGAGCGAGCGAGTCATGGGTGGCCACCGTTTCCCAGACGCCGCGATCTTAGCTCATCCCGCCGCCGCGCGGTCGCGGCCTCGTCCAGCGTCAGATCGTCTCGCAGGACGACACCGTAATCGTCGCGCGCCGATGCGATCGAGATGAATTCCTCCAGCACGTCGTGGCGCACCGCTTGCGGATCGCGCGAGAGCGGGTCGCCCCAGCCGCCGCCCCCGCCGGTCCGCACGATCACCTCCGACTTCACCGGCACCGGCACGTGGCTTCCCGCCATCGATTTGAATTCGTTCTCGTCCGGCTGGCGCATGAGATAATCGCCGAACTCGCCGGGCTTGCCGCCCCACAGGCCCCAGGGCGGACACTTTTGCCGCCGCGCGTGCTCGAAATTCCATTTGCCGTCGACCAGATTGCGCACGCGCATGTCGATGCCGAGGCCGCCGCGAAATTTTCCCGCGCCTCCGGAATCCTGGCGCAGCGCGCGGCTCTCCACCAGCACCGGGCATTTCAGTTCGATGCCCTCGATCGACCCGTTGCGCACGTCGCCCTGGCAGACCGAGACGGTGGCGGATTCGCCGTCCTCCGACGGCCGTCCGCCCCAGCCGCCGCCTTCCAGGCTCTGCACCACGAAGCGCCGCCTGGTCTTCGGATGCACGCCGAAGAACACCACGGCGCCGCCGAGCAGGCCGTGATGGCCGGCCGGCACGCGGTCGGGCATCGCCTTGGCGAGCGCCGCCACGATGGTGTCGACCACGGTCGGCACGATCGCGCTCCAGCCCGACATCGGCGCGGGAAAGCGCGCCATCATGATGTTGCCCTCGGGGATGATGACGTCGAGCGCCTTGAACGAGCCTTCATTGACCGGATCGAGCGGGCCGGTGAGCGCCTTGTAGGCGACGCGCGCGCCCGCGAGCGTGCGCGAATTGATCGCGGCGCGGCGTTCGCCCGAGCAGCCCGACAGGTCGATCGTTATGCGCCCCTTGTCGATCGTGACCTTGGCGTGGACGCGCACCGGCTCGTCCTTGTTGAGGCCATCGTCGTCGAGCGCCGCCGCCGCCTCGTAGACGCCGTCGGCGAGGCGCGACACCACGTTGCGACACTTCTGCTCGGTCTCGGCGAAAATCTGCGCGATGGCGGCGAGGATCGTCGCCTTGCCGTACTTGGCAAAGAGCTCGTCCATGCGCCGCGCCGCGAGCCGGCAGGCGGCCATCTGCGATTTCATGTCGCCGAGCGAGGATTCGGGAAAACGGATGTTGTCTTTCAAGACGCGATAGAGCGTCTCATTGAGTTGTCGATCCAGTGCGCCCGCACCATGGCGAACATCAAGAGCTCGCCCTGGTAGAAGTACGGCATGTAGATGACGACGTTGTTGAGGTGCTGGCCGGCGACGGCCTGGTGATTGGTGATGATCACGTCGCCCGGCTTGAAGCCGTCGTTGCCGTAGCGCTTGAGGCCGTCGGTCACGATCACGCCGAGATCGGCGACGAAATGCGAGACGCCGCCCACGTTCTGCGAGATCAGCGCGCCGTCGACGCCGACCAGCGCGGTGCAGAAATCGCGCACCTCGTAGATCATCATGTTGTAGGAGGTGCGCTGCAGGTCGGCCGCCATCTCGTTCGCGACCGCCGGCAGGGCATTGCGGATAACTTCGAGCGTGACCGCGTCGAGCTCTCTCATGCCGCGCCTCCCACCGTCACGATCATCTCGCCCGATTCCGCCACCGTCAGCGCATCCGTCTCGAACAGCACCGTCGTGGTGCCATGCTCCTCGATCAGCGCCGGGCCGGCAATGCGGCTGCCGGCGCCGAGGTCCGCGCGGCGGTAGATCGGGCAGGCGACCAGCTTTGCCGGATCGCTGAAGAAGACGTTTCGCCTCTGCCGCGGTTTTGGCGCGCCCGCCTCGCGCAGCGGCGGAAAGGCGAGCGCCGGGCGCTTGCCGATCATGGCAAGGCGGATGTTCACCATCTCGACCGGCTCCTCCGGCGAATGATGGGCGTAGCGATGCTCGTAAAGCGCATCGAAGGCGCGGCGGATTCCGTCGCGGTCGCCGCGCTTGATCTGATCGAACGTCACCGGCACCGAGAGCGTGAATTCCTGGCCCACATAGCGCAGATCGAGATGGACCTGACGTTCCGCGCCCTTGGCATGGCGCAGGCCGGCGGCCGCCTCCGCGGCCATTTCGTCGTGGATTTTGACCAGCGCGGAAAATTCCACCGTGGCGAGATCGGCGTAATGCGTGCGGATGAAATCGTGCCGCTCATCCGCCAGCAGCATCCCGAGCGCGGAAAAGTGCGACGGAAACAGCGGCACGATCACTTTCGGAATGTACAGCTCGCGCGCGATCGCGAGCACGTGCAACGGCCCTGCCCCACCCGACGCGATGAGGGCGAAATCGCGCGGGTCGTATCCTTTCTGCACGGACACCTCGCGCACCGCGAGCGACATCTTTGCGATCGCGATCTCGACGATCGCCTGCGCGGCCGCGACCGTGTCCATCTTCAAGGGCTTTGCGATCTTGCCCTCGATGCCGCGCTGCGCGCCTTCGGCGTCGAGGACCATCTCGCCGCCGAGAAAGTTATGCGGATCGAGGCGACCCAGCACAACATTGGCGTCGGTGATAGTGGGCTCTTCTCCGCCGCCGCGGTAGCAGATCGGTCCCGGATCGGCGCCCGCGCTCTGCGGGCCCACTTTCAGCGCGCCGACGTCGTCGAGCCACGCGATGCTGCCGCCGCCGGCGCCGACCTCGACCACGTCGATCATCGGCAGCATCACCGGATGGCCGCTCGCGTAGCCGCCGACGTAATAGCCCGGCGCGAGCGTCGGCTCGCCGTCGCGCACGAGGCTCGCCTTCGCCGTCGTGCCGCCCATGTCGAACGAGATCACGTTCGGCAGCCCGAGCTTTGCCCCGACCCGCGCCGACGCGATGATGCCGCCGACCGGCCCCGACTCCATCATGGCGGCCGGGCGCTCGGTCGCGACCTCGGGCGTCATCACGCCGCCGTTCGAGCGCATGATCGACAGATCGCCGCGAAAGCCGATCTCGCCCAGGCTCGACTTGAGGCTCTTCACGTAGCCGCCGACCTTCGGCCCGATATAGGCGTTGACCACCGTGGTCGACATGCGCTCGAACTCGCGGTACTCGCGCAGGATCTCGTGCGAGAGCGAGAGGTAGGCGTCCGGCATCGCGGCCCGGATCATCTCGCCGGCGATGCGCTCGTGCGCCGGATTGCCGTAGGCGTGCAGGAAGCAGACCGCCACCGCCTCCACGCCTTCCGCCTTCAAGGCGGCGCAGGCCTTCGCCACGCTGCCGCGCTGGAGCGGCTCGTACGTCTCGCCCTCGGCGGTGAGGCGCTCCTCGATTTCATGCGTCAGGCGCCGCGCCACCAGCGGGCGATGGCGGTGGAAGAAAAGATTGTAGGCCTCCGGCCGGTTGCCGCGCCCGATGATGTAGACGTCACGCGTGCCGCGCGTGACCAGAAGCCCGGTCTTGGCGCCCTTGCGCTCGATCAGCGTGTTGATGGCGATGGTCGAGCCGTGGATCAGCTCATCGATGGCGCCCGCATCGAGCCCGCTCTTGCGGATGCAGTCGACGATGCCCTGCACGAGCTGCGCCGGCGTGGTGAGGCTCTTGGCCTCGACGAAACGGCCGGCCGCGGCGTCGAAGCCGACGAGATCGGTGAAGGTGCCGCCGATATCGATCGCGACGAAGATCACGCCGACCCCTGACCCAATTCGAACACTTGCATGCGTGCGCGTCGCTCGGCCGATCCTTGCTCAGGCCATTTGTATTCGGTGGCAGCGGCACCGTAAACTCCCCGCGACAGGATGAAGGGAGCACGCCTTGCCCACGTTGAAGGACCTCGTTCGCGGCGACGAGCTCGTCGTCGCCCCGGTGGCGCTCAATCCGATCATGGCGCGGCTCGCGGAAGCGGCGGGCTTCAAGGCGATCTATCTCAGCGGCGGCTCGCTCGGCTGGGTCAAATGCGTCACCGAGGCCAACCTGACGCTGCCCGAGATGGCGGACATCGCCCTCGACATGCGCACCGTCTGCAGGCTGCCGATCATCCTCGACGCCGGCGGCGGCTGGGGCGACCCGGCGCACATGCACCGCACCATCGCGCTGACCGAGGCCGCGGGCTTCGCCGCGATCGAGCTCGAGGACCAGCTGCTGCCGCGCCACTTCGAGCATCACGTCGGCGTCGAGAACCTGGTGACGCTCGACCTCGTGGTGAAGAAGATCGAGGAGGCGGTGGCGGCGCGCACCGATCCGAACCTCATCATCATCGGGCGCACCAATGCGCGTCGCCTGCACGGGCTCGACGAGGCACTGCGCCGTGCCGAGGCGCTTAAAGCAGCGGGCGCCGACATGCTGTTCATCCACAGCCGCGACGCCGAGGAGATGCGCATCATCGGCGAGCGGCTGCCGCCGCCGCTCATGACCTTCGCGCCGCCCGACGGCTTTGCCGAGTTTCCGCTCAAGGAGCGCGACCTGGCAAAGCTCGGCTACCGCATCGCCGCCTCCTCGGGCACCGCGTTCGCGGCCATGCACAAGGCGATCAAGCAGTCCTACGAATGTCTCGCGCGCGGAAAACTCGATCCGTTCCTCGGCCGCGGCGGCGCCGAGCGCGAGATGAAGGAGGCGCACAAGACCTGCGATCTCGACCGCTTTTTGGCGGTCGAGCGGCGGATGATGAAAGGTTCGTAGTTCGTAGGTTGGGTCGAGCCTTTGCGAGACCCAACACTCACGAGCGCTCCTCATGTTGGGTCTCGCTGCGCTCGACCCAACCTACGAAGAAAGACGTGGATGCCCGGGACGAGCCCGGGCATGACGCATACAATTGCTGAAAGGAAATCCAGGGAGGACCGGAATGACCACGCGCAGACATTTCCTCAAGGGCGCCGGCGCCGGAATGATCTTCTGCAGTTGCGGCATGCTCGATGCCGCTCGCGCGCAGCAGCCGGCCGCGCGGCTGCCGGTCAGCGTCAAGGGCCGGCAGGTCAAGACCATCGACGTGCACTCCCATTGCCTCTTCCGCGAGGCGGTCGATCTCATGGGCGAGCAGGCGCGCAACGTGCGGCCCACGACGCGCGGCTCCGAGGACATGTTCATCGCCGTCGACAAGCGCATCAAGGCCATGGACGCGATGGCGATCGACATGGAGGTGCTCTCGATCAATCCGTTCTGGTACCGCCAGGAGCGCGAGCGGGCGGCGGCCATCGTCAAGCTGCAGAACGAAAAGCTCGCCGAGCTGTGCGCCTCGAAGCCGGACCGCTTCGCCGCCTTCGCCTCCCTCGCGATGCAATTCCCCGACCTCGCGGCCGAGCAGCTCGGGCACGCCGTGAAGAAACTCGGGCTGCGCGGCGCGGCGATCGGCGGCAGCGTGCTGGGCGAAGATTTCGCCGAGCCGAAATTCCATCCGGTGCTGGCCAAGGCGGAGGAATTGGGCGCCGTCCTCTTCATCCATCCGCAGAGCACGCCGGACCTCGCCAAGCGTTTCAAGGGCAACGGCTGGCTGTCGAACACCATCGGCAATCCGCTCGACACGACGATCGCGCTGCAGCACCTGATCTTCGAAGGCACGCTCGACCGCTTCCCCGGCCTGAAGATCATCGCGGCGCATGGCGGCGGCTACCTGCCCTCCTACGCGCCGCGCTCCGACCACGCCTGCTTCGTGTCGCCGCCGAACTGCAATCCGGAGATCAAGCTCAAGAAGAAACCGACCGAATACCTGAACCAGCTCCATTTCGATTGCCTGGTTTTCACGTCCGAAGCGCTGCGCCACCTCGCGGCGCAGGTGGGCACGAGCCAGCTCATGCTCGGCTCGGATCACCCCATCCCGTGGGAGCAGCACCCGGTCGACCACGTCATGGGCACCGAGATGCTCAGCGACGACGAGAAGATCGCGATCCTCGGCGGCAACGCCGCGCGGCTGTTCGGGTTCAAGGTCTGACCGGCGGCTCGAATCCATTCGCGCGCCAGCGCTCCGCCATCGCGGACGACGTGAGCGCCGCGATGAAGGCGCGTGCCGCCCCGGCATCCGTGCTGCTCGCCGGAATCGCGGCCGCGTAGACGGAGTAATCCTGCAGCGGGCCGGGCAGCGGTCCCGCCAGCTTTACGCCCTTCACCGCCACCGCCTCGCTGATGAACACGATCGCCATCTCGGCGCGGCCCTCCGCCACCTCGATCGCGGCCTCGCGGCCGCCGCGCGTCATCACCGCCTTGGCCTTGATGGCGTCGGCGATGCCGAGCCGTGCCGCCACGCCGGTGAAATGGATTCCGGATGTGCCGCCCTCGGCCGGATTGGTGAAGGCGACCGAGCGCGCGGCGGCGAGCGCCGCCTTGAAGGACTCCGGCGTCGCCACGTCGGGCACGGCGGCGCCCTCGCGCACCGCGACGCCGATGCCGACGCGGCCGAGGTCGGCGCGGCTGTTGGGCAGGAACTTGCCGGTCTTCTCCAGCTCCGCCATCAGCGGCGCCGAGACGATGATCAGGTCGGCCGGCTGGCCCGACGCGATGATGTTGCGCAACTGGCCCGTGGTGCCGATGGTGAAATCGAATTTTTGGCCGGTCTGGCGCGAATAATCCTCGATGATCTGCGCGATCAG
>WNFC01008287.1_pt1 | contig 11455 bp, 9 predicted proteins | sample 5400541 | NCBI WGS metagenome assembly WNFC01 (sample SAMN13153342, study PRJNA577476) | soil metagenome | isolation source: 120 cm saprolite under Douglas fir tree site 2 hole 2 replicate 1 | place: USA:California | collected 2015-04-18
GGTGGGAACATCACGGAGCTCTTCCTCGACCAACCTAGTCTTGCCGGCAAATGGCTGGAGCTGATCAGAGAGGCGGTACCTGGAATCCGCCGCATCGCCGTGCTGGTGGACACAGCGACTGGGCCGTGGCAGTTGGCATCAATCAAGCGGGCGGCTGAGAAGCTCGGAATCGAGCTTCAAGTCCTCGAGATCCGGACCTCCGGGGACCTGGGTCAAGCGCTTGGAGCCGCAGTTAAGGGTGGATCACTCGCCCTCGTCACATTGTCGTCACCGATCTTCGACGATCTCCCCGGCATCAAAAAGATCGCGGAATTCGCGATGGAGCACCGCCTGCCTGCGATTTCCTTTTCCAGGAGGTTCGCAGTGGATGGCGGGCTCATGGCCTACGGGCCGAACCCGTCTGAGTACAGAAACCGCTCGCATATCTACATCGACAAGATCCTCAAGGGTGCGAACCCCGGCGATCTCCCCATTGAGCAACCGACAAAGTTCGACTTTGTTATCAATCTCAAGACCGCCAAGGCGCTCGGCCTGACGATCCCCCAGTCGCTGTTGGTGCGCGCGGACGAGGTGATCCCATGAATCGAATGTTGCCAGTTGTCCGCCGGATTTGCGCGGAGCGCCGCGGTCGCCACCTAACCTGATTCAGCGAATGGCTGTTTCGTAGAAGACCAACTGTCCGGGGTCGAACTGCAACCGTCGAGGACCTTCATGGTTCGCCGCACCGTCCTCCGCCTTCTTTGGTTGGACCTTCCTGCGATTCGTGCCGCGCCGCGTTCTCGATTCTTGGCAAAGCTACACTCGCGGCTGCACTCTCGATCTGTTGCGCCGTACCGACGGCACCGCAGCTCGACGTCCGTATATCTTGTCGATACCAGGTGGTGGCGCCGACCTCGAATCTAATCACAGATCGCTCGCGTGCTCGCGTAGATGGGTCCGATTGCACCTCTCGCCACCCCACATCACTGGATGCGAGATGGCAAGCGCGAACGCGGATCGACCCTGGCCAATAGCTGTTTGGAAAGACCATCGCGCGGAGACGAGACACGGAACGTAGTGAGCGGTAAAATGCCCAGGATGAAAATCACGACCGGCATAGTGGTCGATGGAAAAGTCGTCGTCGAGGGTGAATCCTTGGCCGAAGGCGCGACGGTAACCGTGGTACTCCGCGACGACGAAGAAACATTCGAGCTCACTCCTGAAGAGGAGGACGAGCTGCTCGACTCCATCGCTCAAATCGAGCGAGGCGAGTTCGTATCAGGTGAGCAACTGCTCGAACGGTTGCGCCGGTTCGGTTGACTTCACCGCGCGAGATCAGGGTCTCTCCGCGGGCCCTCACCCAAATCGAAGAGGCGGCGGAGTGGTGGGCCCGAAATCGACCATCGGCACCCAATGCCATACAGCACGACGTTGCCGAGATGCTGAATGTGCTGTGTATGCAGCCTGGCATAGGCGGGCCGGCTCGTCGCAGCCGCGCCAAAGGCGTGCGTCGCGTGATCCTGGCCCGTGTGCGGTACTACATCTACTATCGGGCGTCGGGAGAGTTTGTTGACGTGCTTGCCTTCTGGCATACCAGCCGAGGTCGACAACCGCGCGTTTGAAACGATGGCTGAACCCTCGCATTCGCGATGTGTTGCCCACACGGATCTGTGACGCACCAACATTGACTGTGCCGTAACTGTGCCTTGGTGACATTGGTTTCGAGATTGGCAAGCGCCGCAAGTGTTTGATTAACAAAACTCTACGTTGATACGAAACTGATTCGTAATCAGTAGGTCGGTGGTTCGAATCCACTCAACAGCACGATCTAGCTTGGGATTCTCGGCGATAGCCGTAGTCCGCAAATATTCAATCAGACCGCTGAGGAGGCAAGCGAATACCTGTGATGCATGCCGTGGTGGCGCGGCGGCTTTGGCTGTGGATCGCGCGGCTCAAAACCATGTTGCACCGCTGCACCCTTCGCGGCGGAGCGTCTTGTATCGACGCTTTTCGACTGCTGCGAATCTAGCGCACTACATCGCGAATGTTATGCGTGCCGGTTGCAAGCCCTGTGGAGATGGCCTCGTTGCGCAAAGCGGCGTCGCAAACGGGCTGGACGCCAAACGGTTCTCTCACCATACTGCGATCGATCCGGCGTGGCCGAAAGCAGGAGAAGTCATGAACGAAGAGCAGGTACAGACGCCGCGTTCCCACCGCGGTGGCGGTCGCGCAGCGAAGCGAGCCGCCCGTTCGGCTCGCTCTGCTGCGTCGATGTTCTACATCACGCGCAGGATCGGCGTTTACGAGGTGCTGGACGAAGAGGGCCTGGCGATCATCGAACGCAACGCCGACACCATCCTCGAGGAAATCGGCATCGATTACCGCGACGATGCGGAAGCGCTCGAACTCTGGAAAGCGGCATGTTGAGCACGTTGAGCATCCCGTCGCGCGGTACCGGTCAGGCGCGCAAGCGCCGATTTTCAGAATCGAACGGCGACTCGCCAAGCACGGTGCCCTTCTTGCGCTCGCCCAGAATTTCGATGTCCATCTCCGCGCCGACCTCGGCGTGTTGTGGTTTGACATAGGCAAGAGCCAGACTCTTACCGAGCACGTGCCCGTAGTACCCGGAGGTTGCACGCCCAAGCAGGGCGGCGTTCGCGAACAAGGGTTCGTTGCCCAAGGGGTCCGCGTCGGTCACGCCGTGTATTTCCAGTGTGACGAACCGATGCGGCACTCCTGCGGCCAGTTGCTGCGCGAGGGCCGCCTTGCCGATGAAGTCACCTTTGTTCATGCGCACGAAGCGGTCGAGGCCCGCCTCGAACGGCGTGTAGTCGCGCGTGAGGTCGGATCCCCACATCCGATAGGACTTCTCGATCCGCAACGACTCCATCGCCCGCATGCCGACCATGCCGATGCCGAATTCTTCGCCGGCGCAGAAAATCGCATCGAACAGACCATTGGCGTACTCGATCGGGAAATGCAGTTCCCACCCCAGCTCGCCGATGAAGTTGACCCGCAACGCGTAGACGTCGACCGCCAGGCCCACTTCGATCACCTGGCCGCTGAGCCATGGAAAATGTTCGTTGTCGAGCGGCGTATCGGTGAGCCTCGCCATCACGTCGCGGGCCTTCGGTCCGGCCACGACGAAAGTGCCACGACTTGTCGTGATGTTGCGCAACTGCACCGTTCCGTCCTTCGGCAGCATTTTGTGCAGGTAGTCGCTGTCGTGGCGCTCGCCGGCGCCGGCGCTGACGAGATAGAAGTGATCTTCCCCGAGCTTCGTAATGGTGAACTCGGATCGGATGCCACCCTGTTTCGTCAGCGCGTGCGAGAGTGCGATGCGGCCGGTTTTCGTCGGTACCTTGTTGGCGACCAGGTTGTCGAGCCACGCCTCGCTGCCGGGTCCGACCACTTCGTGCTTGGTGAAAGGCGTGAGGTCGATCAACCCCACCTTCTCCCGCATCCGCCGGCACTCGTTGCCGACGTGCGCGAAATAATTCGTGCGCCGGAAGCTCCACTGATCTTTTCGTGCAACACCGGCCGGGGCGAACCAGTTGGCGCGCTCCCACCCATAGCGCTGTCCCCATACGGCACCCATCCGATCCAGTTTTTCGTAGATCGGACTGGTCTTGGCGGGACGCGCGTCGTCGCGCTCCTCGTCCGGGTAGTGAATGGTAAAAACACTGCGGTAGGTTTCCTCGTTCTTGCAGACGGTGTAGCGCTTGCCCGTGTAAGCGCCGAAGCGAAGCGGGTCGACGCCCAGCATGTCGATGCCGGGCTCGCCCTCGGTGATCCATTCCGCGAGCTGCCAGCCGGCGCCGCCGGCGGCGGTGACTCCGAAGCTGTGGCCCTCGTTCAGCCAGACGTTTTGCACGTCCCACGCCGGGCCGATCAGCGGGCTGCCATCCGGCGTATAGGAAATCGGTCCGTTGACAATGGTCTTCATGCCGCAATGTTCGAGGCACGGCACGCGTTTGATCGCTGCCTCGACGTGCGGGAGCAGGCGGTCGAGATCCGCTTCGAACAATTCTTTCCCGAACCAGGCGGGCACGCCGTCGGCAAAACGAGCCGGCGCTCCGTTTTCGTAGGGTCCGAGGATCCAGCCTAAGCGCTCCTCGCGCAGATAGTACGATGCGTCGGACTCGCGCAGAACCGCCAGCTCGCGGCCGTCGGATGCCCTGTACGCCGTGAGCTCGGCGGATTGGTCGTAGACGATGTACTGATGCTCGACTGGAATTGCGGGCACGTTCAGTCCGAACATCCGGCCGGTCTCGCGCGCGTGGTTGCCGGTGGCGCAGACGACATGCTCGCACGTGATATCGCCTTGACTGGTTCGAAGCTTCCATTCGCCTGAAGACGTCCGGTCGACGCCCAACACGGCGGTTCGCTCATGGATCTCGGCGCCGGCCATGCGTGCGCCTTTGCGCAACGCCATGGTCACGTCGACCGGCGCGATGTGACCGTCGTCGGGGTGATAGAGGGCGCCGATGATTTTCGGCGTGTCGACGCCGTCACCCAGATTGATCAACGGCCACAACTCCTTCACCCGCGCCGGGCTGATGATCTCGAACGGCACGTCGATGGTGTTCGCCGTACCGCAATATTTAAGGTACTCGTCCAGGCGATCGCGGCACGTGGCCAAGCGCAGGTTGCCGGTGACATGGAAACTTACCTCCTGTCCGGTTTCCTCCGGCAGCCGCTTGTATAGATCGACCGAGTACTTGTGCAGTTGGCCGACGGTGTAGCTCATGTTGAATAGTGGCAGCAGCCCGGCCGCGTGCCACGTCGACCCGGCCGTCAGCTCGGCGCGCTCGAGTAGCACGACGTCGGACCAGCCCTTCTTCGCCAGATGGTAAAGCGTGCTGACACCGACCACACCGCCACCGATCACCACTACGCGTGCATGCGTCTTCATCGCCTTCGATCCCATGGTTTACGGTGTTGACTGTCAACGTTGATCGCGGCTGCCACGATTTGTCGGAGCGCGGAAGCCCACACTTCCGGCATTTGACCTAGCCCGCGCAACCGTTGAGTGAAGCAAGCCCGCTGGCCGGATTTAATGCCTATCGGCGCTAGGCGCAGTCACTTTGAACGAGCTGATTTTTCTTGCCGCCTCCGCGACAATCTGTCCCAGCGAGACCTGTCCTGTCGGCACATATATAGCGTGATACCGGACAGGCTCGAACTCGGGATCGGTTTCAATAATGCGGAGCGTCCCTTCTGCGAGCTCGCGTCGCACCAACTCGGTCGGCAGCAGCGTGATCCCCAGACCGGCCGCGGCCAACGTCGCCATTGTCGCTGCCGTATTGCAGGTAATCCGACGCGCCGGGTGCGCGCCATTGCTGATGAACCAGTGCTCGATCGACCGGTAGATCTCAGCGTCCTTCGACCAGGTGATAATCCTGCTCCCTTCCAGATCACGAGGGGTGAACGGAGGCGGCTTGTCGCCAAGTGGATCCTTCCCGAACCAATGGAACGAGGTTTCCCCGAGATCTAGAACAGGAAAGGTCGTCGTGAGCCGGTGTGCTCCTGCCAGGATTACATCGTAGTCTCCACCTTCGAGGCCGCGCAAAAGCGCGGGCGTCATATCGATGGTCGGATCGATCTGGACCTCGGGGTACCGTGCGCTCATGATAGAAAGCAGATCGGACAACCAAGTATGGGCGATCATCTCGCTGACGCCGAGGCTGACCCGGCCGCGTGGATTTTTCGACTGCGCCCGAGTGCGTAGTTCCGTACTCCACGTCATGATCTGCTCTGCATAGGCAAAGCAGTCTCGGCCCTCGGCAGTCAAACTTACAGCCCGCTTAGTCCGATCGAGCAAGCTGGCGCCGATCTCTTTTTCGAGTTCCTGGATCCGGATCGACACCCCGGGCTGTGTCATATTGAGGCGCGCTGCAGCCGCTCGGAAGCTTCGAAGCCGAGCGACCCAGACAAACGATTCAAGTTGTTGTAGGCGCATTTGATATTATATTTTTATCAAATTCGATAAGATTGCATAATTGGACGAAATGTAACGAAGCCAGCATACTCGTAATGCGGTGGCAGAAAAAGAGCCTCGTGGACGACCGGAGGGGATTTGCTGTGAGCGAGATCGATCGGCTTGTGAGACAGGGTGGCGTCCACCCCATGGGCGATGCGAAGGCCTCGAAGATCGAGCTGCAGCCGTTGGCGGGCGGTCTTGGCGGACGCCTCCTCGGAGTTGACCTTTCCCGCCCTCTCGATGATTCGGAATTTGCCGATGTCTATCAGGCGTTCTTGGATCATCTCGTCATTTTCATTTCTAACCGGAGGGCGCTCTCGCCGGAGGAACACTGCGCGTTCGCCGCGCGGTTTGGGGAGGTCGACTATTCACCCTTCTCGTACCCGTTCAAGACGCCGACGGTTGAGGGCCACACGGAGATTCTGCTGAATGTGAAGGAGGCCAACGACCGATCGATCAACGTCGGCGGCTTCTGGCACGCTGACGTCACGTATCGCGAGCGCCCGCATAAAGCCGCGATCATCTACGCCAGGGAAGCGCCTCCCTATGGCGGCGATACGATGTTCGCTAACCAGTATCTCGCCTACGAGACGCTATCGCCAGGGCTGCAGCGCATGCTCGATGGCATGTCAGCGGAGCACAGTAGCGGAATGCCGCATGCGGGCGAGTCAGCACGTTTCGCCTCGGTATCACGGACGAGCGCTCCACGGCCGGAGGATCGCAAGTTCTCAGCGAGCCTATACGCGAAGGCGGACGATGGTGAAGAGAGCCGAACCACGCATCCCGTCGTGCGAACGCACCCGGAAACGCGGCGCAAGTGCCTGTACGTGAATCGCGGCTTCACTACGCGCTTCTCCGACATGACTGTCGAAGAAAGTCGGCCTCTCCTCGAATACCTCTGGCAACACGCCAGCAGACCCGAATTCACCTGCCGCTACAGATGGTCTCAAAACGACATCGGCGTCTGGGATAACCGCTGCGCGCTGCACTATGCGCTGAACGACTATTCGGGTCACCGGCGGGAGATGCACCGTATCTCGGTCCACGAGCCAACACGCCCGTGACAAGCCGGAAAGCGACAGAATCGATATCGATTCCGATTGGATCAAACGCGCGGAACGCGGGCTAGGCGAAGGTAGCGTGACTCACTCATGTTGAGAGGCTGACTATGACTACGATTATCAGACGATTCGTGCGGGTCTTAGGGCTGGTTGGCGCTATGCTCGGAGTCGCAGGCCTGCCTCATGCCTTGGCTCAGGATCTCCCGCCGCTTGGTCAGAAGAAGATCATCTATACCCATGGGCCCTGGGGCTCCGGCCTGACCGTCACGCATGTCGGGGCCGCGATGCTGAAGCGCATCGGGTACGATGTCGAGCTGAAGCTGGTCGATGTCGGCCTCGCCTATCAGGCAATGGCAAGCGGCAAGGCTGAGCTCTTTTCCAGTGCCTACCTTCCGGGCCAGCACCAGTACTTGAACGCCCAGGCCGGCAAGGTTGAGATACTGTCGGTTTCCTACGGGCCGGTGCCCGGAGGGTTGATGGTGCCAGCCTATGTTCCCGCCAGCACCATTGCCGACCTCAAGAAGCCCGACATCCAAAAGATGCTCAGCGGCAAGATCATCGGGATCGACGCTGGCGCGGGCATCATGGTTCAGGCGAAGAAGGCGATCGATCAGTACGGGCTCAACTTCGAGCTCGTGCCGAGCAGCGATGCGGCGATGGCCGCGGCGTTCAAGGCTGCGTATGACAAGAAGGAGCCAATCGTCATCACCTCGTACTGCCCGCACTACCTCTGCGCGCTGTACGATGTGAAATTCCTGGAGGACGACAAGGGAATTTATGGCCAGTCGCAGGACTATCACCTGGTGCGCAAGGGGTTCCGGACCGACTTTCCCCGGGCGGCCGTCTTCCTGGCGCGTTATACGCTGACGTCGGACAAGATCTCGAAGATGCTGCAATGGATGGAAACCGAAAAGATCAAACCGGAGGTGGCTGCCGAGCGCTTCATCAAGGCCAACCCCGAGCTCGTGTGGTTCTGGATCGGCGACTTGGCCGAAGGTGTCGAAAAGCCGGCGTCGCTGAAATAACCGTCCGGTCGAACGTCGAGTTGCTAAAGGCAACGATGCCGGTGGCGGCGCTCGGCGTCCTTTCGTCCGCGCGGAGACCGCCGCATTGACAGCGCCCGTAATCGAATGCCGTCGTGTCTGGAAGGTGTTCGGTAAACGGGCCCCCGAGGCGCTCGCGGACCTCATGCGCGACGGGCTCGAGCGCGCCGACATTCTTGCGCGCTTCCAATGCGTGCTGGCCGTTGCCGACGTGTCGTTTGTGGTTGGGGCCGGCGAGGTCTTCTGCATCATGGGGCTGTCGGGCAGCGGCAAGTCCACCCTCGTGCGGCATGTCAACCGGTTGATCGAGCCGAGCACCGGCGAAATCTTCATTCACGGCGAGGACATCGGCCGCAAGTCACCGGCCGAGCTTCGTCGGCTGCGCTCCGAGAAGATCGGCATGGTCTTCCAGCATGTCGCGATTTTTCCGCATCGAAACGTTCGCGACAATGTCGCCTTCGGTCTTGAGGTCCGCGGCATCGACAAAAGCCGCCGCCGTGCCATCGCCGATGAAAAGCTCGCGCTCGTCCAGCTCGCGGGTTGGGGTGAGCGCTATCCGGACGAGCTCTCCGGCGGTATGCAGCAGCGCGTCGGCCTGGCCCGGGCACTGGCCACCGACCCCGACATCCTCCTGATGGACGAGCCATTCAGCGCGCTCGATCCGCTCATCCGCCGCGAGCTTCAGGACGAGTTCATCCAGCTGTCGTCGGCGATGCGCAAGACGACCCTCTTCATCACCCACGATCTCGAAGAAGCGATCCGCCTTGGCGACCGGATCGCCATCATGAAGGACGGCCGTTTCGTTCAGATTGGCACGCCTGAAGAGATCGTGACCACCCCCGCCGACGACTATGTCGCGAACTTCGTCCGTGGCGTGTCTCGGTTGACTCTTCTGAAGGCGATCGCGTTCATCGACCCCAGTGAAAAGCCTCCGTCCATCGATAGTAGCTGGCCACGCGTCGGCGCGACGGCGGCGCTCGAGGAGCTCCTCGACCAGGCAGTGAAGAGCGATGCGCCGATCGTTGTCTGCGAGCCGGGTGGCGATGTTCTCGGCTTCATCACACGCCGCTCGCTGCTGGACGGCATCCGGGGGCGCGTTCCCGCCCGCGAGGGCCCGGTGCGTCATGCGGCGGAATAGCCTACGAAAGCCTACGGGAGCTGCCGGGGTCGAAGAGTCGGTCGAGCGTCGCCGCGACCAGCACGACGGCGAGTCCCGCCTCGATCCCCTGTGCGAGGTTCATCTGGGTCAGCGCCGTGACGACCTCCACGCCGAGGCCGCGCGCGCCAATCAGCGCGCAGACCACCACCATCGACAGCGACATCATGATGCACTGGTTCACGCCCACCCTGAAATAGGGCAGAGCGAGCGGCAGCTTGATCTTGAAAAGAAGCTGCAGACGGCTGGCCCCGAACGCGTTGCCGGCTTCGATGGCCTGCGGGCTGACCTGATCCAGCCCGAGGGCGAGTGCCCGGGTCACCGGAGGCAGGGCGAAGGCAGCCGTCGCGAGCACGCCCGGCGCCGCGCCGATGCCGAAGAACAGAACCGCCGGAATGAGATAGACGAAGGCAGGCGTCGTCTGCATGTAGTCGAGAATTGGCGTCACGATTGTCCGGGCCGCCCGGCTCTCCGCGACGAGAACGCCGAGCGGCGCGCCGACGCCAAGCGCGAGTACCGCGGACAGCAGGACCAGCGCGACCGTATCCGTCGCGGCACGCCAGAGGCCGAGATTCGCGATCAAGGCGAGCGCCACCGTGATCGCCACGGCTGCTCCGAAGCGGCGGCGCCACAACAGGATCAGCGCGATCCCGCCGATCAATCCCCAGGGCGGCACGGCGCCTAGCAGGCCGCGCAATGCCAAGTCCGCCATGACCAACGCCGCTTTGATTGCTCCGAACACCCCGTCAAGGTTGAACTGCATCCAATGGACAACGGCGCTGATCCGGGCCGCGAGGGGAAGCGTCGGCATCTCCATCACCAACCCCTCGCGGCGAGCCCAGCTTGCGGAATGCGAGTCGCCCAGCCGCGGGTAATGCGATCGATGACGATGGCGAGTACGAAGACCGCGAGTCCGGCGATGATCCCATCGCCGGCGTTCAGCTGCGCAATCGCTTTCAGAATCTCATCACCAAGACCCGAAGCTCCGATGAGCGAGGCGATCACGACCATCGACAGCGACATCATCAGGCATTGGTTGATACCGAGCATGATCGCCGGGATCGCCAGCGGGAGCTTCACCTTGAGAAGGAGTTGCCAAGCCGAACAGCCCATAGCGGTGCCCGCTTCGACCAGCTTGCGATCGACTTCGGCGATTCCGACGGCCGTCATGCGGATGGGCGGCACCACGGCGAGGGTGAGCGTAGCGAACACGGCGGGCACTACATCGATGCCCAGAATAATGACCGCCGGGATGAGGTAGACAAAGCGCGGCATCGTCTGCAGGAAGTCGAGGACTGGCGTCAAACTGGCACGCACGGAGCGACTCTCGGCGATGCCAATCCCAATAGGAATGGCAATGACAAGCGACAGCAACGTCGAAGTGAGAACCAAGCTCAACGTGGTGATCGTCGCAATCCACAGGCCCTGATTCCATATCGCGAGCAGGCCGAGCAAGGCGAAGAACGCGGTGCCCCGACCTGCAGCGTGCCAAGCTGCAAGGGTGATTGCGATAATCCAGCCGAGCGGCGGCGCCGCGCCGAAAAGCCAGAGAAAGGCTCCGTTGAGCCCCGTTACGACCGCATCGAATCCATGAATGAGCGGCGCCAGATGAAGCGTGATCCACTCCACGCCGGCTTCTCCGAATTTCCCAACCGGAATCCTAGGCACATCCATCAGAGTTGATACAAAGCCATATAACCCTCGCAACGCTGCAGGTCACGTTCCCGGTGAGAAACTTTCGTAAGTGGATTCTCGGTGTTGACTGAGTTCTGCGCAATGATGTCGTGTAACAGCGCCTACCCACCGATTCGCAGAAGCTTCCGCGCGTGGCGGGCCTCCTGTCAACCCGATAGAGTGCGAGTGGGAGGTTCGCTGACATGACCGGGCAACGGCATTCACCGACGGACAACGCATGAGCAAGTATTCCATATTCAACCTGATTCGCAACGCGCTCAGCGACCACGAGCATTGGGACATTGCCTGGCGCAGCCCCGAGCCAAAGGGCGCGTACGACGTAGTGATCATCGGCGGCGGTGGCCACGGGCTGGCCACCGCGTATTACCTGGCAAAGGAACATGGCATCACCAATGTAGCCGTCCTTGAAAAGGGGTGGATCGGTGCCGGCAACACGGGGCGTAACACGACGATCGTCCGCTCGAACTACCTCTGGGACGAAGCAACGCATCTCTACGAAAAATCGATGAAGCTCTGGGAAGGACTGTCGCAGGATCTG
>WNFC01008288.1_pt1 | contig 11455 bp, 10 predicted proteins | sample 5400541 | NCBI WGS metagenome assembly WNFC01 (sample SAMN13153342, study PRJNA577476) | soil metagenome | isolation source: 120 cm saprolite under Douglas fir tree site 2 hole 2 replicate 1 | place: USA:California | collected 2015-04-18
GAGGTCCAGCGTAGCTGGTGCCGCTGCGTTGGGCATTGTTCTGGAACTACGGCCAGGCGGCCGAGGTCGGCGCAGGGATGTCGTACGCGTCGACGCTGTCCCCGGAGGCGCTGACCAGGGCGAAGCGACCCTTCCCCAGTTGGCCGATGGCCACCGCGTTCTTGTTGTTGCCGGTGTAGCCCCCGACCACGTTCATGCCCTTGTCGAGGATCACGCTCGACACGACGACCTGCGGAGCCCCACCGCCGACGTCGGCGATCATCGGCGAGCCCAACTCCTCGATGCCGGACTTCCAGGTGGAGCGGGCGTAGCCGCTGCCACTGAGGAAGGCGTCGACGGCACCGCCGGCCGGCTGGTTGTTCTGGTAGTTAACAGAGCCGATGACAACATCGAGCTTGCCATCGCCGTCGAGGTCGCCGAGGCTGGGAGCGGCCAGGAAGGTGTAGTACGTGGTCGGCTTCGGCCAGCCCGGCACGTTGGAGCCGTCGTCAAGGTGGAACGCCCACACCTTGGCTGCGTCGTCACACCCCTTGCCCTGGTTGCGGCACCAGTAGGCCCCAGACCCGGTGACAACCGCGAGACGGCCGTTGCCCTCGAGGTCGCCGATCGCCGCGCCGTTCTGGAAGTCCTCCTTGGTGTCGTTGCGCTCCCACCGCTCTACGAGGGCGCCGGCGTGGTACTTGAGCGAGCGGAAGATGCCGCCGTCATGGAAGGTCCCGCCCCCGCCGAAGGAGGAATCGCCGCCGATGAAGATCTCCTTGGCGCCGTCGTGGTCGACATCGTAGAGGGCCGGTGCCGACCACACCGTGTCGCCGTTGTCGAAGTCGGCGATCTTGTTGCAGTGCCCGTCAATCACATAGATGTGGTGGTTGAACGAGCCGAAGACGATGTCGTTTTTCCCGTCCCCTGTCACGTCCCCAATGGCCGGGGAATTAAAGACGGCGGTCAGGCCGTCGGGGCTGGGCGGCGTCAGGAAGTTGCAGCGGACCTGACCGTTGGGATCGATGATCGTCACCCCGCCCCGCTCGCCTGGCACGTCGAGCGACCCGCTGCCGACGACCACTTCGTTGCGTCCGTTGCCGTCGACGTCGCCGACCGCGGGCGAGGAATCCACCGCTGCGATGGCCTCGGCGGGCCAGCCCGGCAGGACGTTGCCCGCTGGGTCGTAGGCGTAGACGAACGCGTTCTGGCCCCCGACGACGACATTGTTGTTCCCTGTGCCGTCGACATCGGCGAGAGCCGGCGACGTCCAGACCGAGGCCCTGCCTGCCAGCGTACGCTGCCACCGCAACGACGGGGCTGCAGCTGCGGCCATCCGGGGAGCAAGTGTCATCGACGCGAGCACGATGATCGCCGGGATCACCGCGCGGGCTGCTGTCGATCTCTCATGCATGGCAGGAACCCCTTCCATGGAGGGCCGCGCGGGCACCCTCAGCGGCCGGACTGTAAAAGGGATCTCGAGAAATTCTAAGATCGTGACCATGCCAGGACACCGATCCACTGTCAAGGCCGGTAGGGGCTGGCCGTTTTAGATGTTCTTCACCGTTTGATCGTTTCACTCTGTTCCAGTCCCTCGAACCTGACCGGTGTAATTAAGATTCCTTTAGAAAGGATCATTTTGGTCAAAAGCTGGGTATTTCTAATTACTATTAGTGGGGCAGGTACCCGAACCAAAAGGGGGACAGAGGATGAAAGTACGCAAGTGGGCCGTGGGAGCACTCGTCGGCGGCATGCTCATGGTGGGACCCGCGGCAGCCTTCGCTGACGGGGGCGGCCCCCTCGGCGGCATCAACCTCGGCGGCCTGCTCGGCGGCGACGGCAACGGCAACCTGCTCGGCAACGGCTGCGGCGACGGCGAGCTCGTCAGCGTCGCCGGCGGCGCCGGTCTCGTGGGCGTCAACCTCGGCGGCCTCGAGGGCCTGAACCTCAGCAACGGTCTGCTCGGCCACGACGACGGCCAGCTGCTGGGTATCGGCGGGCAGAACGGGGACGACGCAGGAAACGCGCTCATCACCACTGGTGAGGCTGACCTGAGCAACGGCCTCATCGGGATCGCACTCTCAAACTGCTAGAACCTCAAGCAGTCGGGGTTCGAAGAGCAGCCATCACGCTGGCCTTCGACGCTTCGGGAATCGCAGACGGTCAACGCCTCAGCCCGGGATTGGGTGACCTTCCCGGGCTGAGGCTGTGCTGCGGTGTGCTTCTGCCCTTTGGGGACGGCCATATCGGGAGAGTGTAAGGAATGAGGCTTTTCGCAACCAGGGCCCGGGATCACACGCTCGACGTCCGAAGGCCCACCCGCACCACGTGGGTGCACGCCTCTCTCCTCGTTCTCGCGGTCTCGCTCACCGCGTGCACCGGCGGGTCCCAGAAGGCGGGTTCCGTCGCTGGTTCGCCATCCGCCGGGGGGTCGGGGACTTCGACGGCTCCGGCGGGCTCCAGCCCCGCAGCAGGAGCGACGGCAGCCGCCACCCCCGCGGCGACCTCCGGGACCTCGGCGACCAAGCCGGACGCCCACCCCACCACCACGAGCGGCGCCAACGCCGGGTCGACGCCTGGATCGTCGCCCAGGCCGGGATCCACATCCGGGAGCGCAACGGTTGCCCCCGACTCCTCAACCGGTACCGGCGTGGACACCGGTTCGGATCCTTCCGTCACCATCGGAGGTATCACGAGGGTGCCCGGGAGCCCGACCCCGGCTGCGACCTGCGATCCGACGGTTCCGCCGGTCCAACAGGTCGGGATCATCGGCGTGCAGATGGCAAGGGTGGACGCTGCGGGGACGGCGCAGGCCACGACCAGCTTCTCGTCGGCCTCGGACAAGAAGATCATCGCTGTGGTCTCCTTGAACGACCACGTGGCGGTGACGGGGACGGTCCTCACCTTTGTTCGCATCCAGGGGTGCACGTACACCCCTTCGCAGACCTACACGCTGAAGAGGCCCCTCACGCACTTCTACGTGGAGTTCGATGCGACCACCAAGCCCTTCGCCCCAGGCCACTACCGGCTCCGGTTCTACCTGAACAACAAGGCCGGCTGGGACATCGCGTACGACATCCACTAGCACGCCGGTCCGCTCCGGACCGCTCCGGACCGTGCAGGATTCACCTCAAGCCAGCCGCTCTCCTTGTAATCGGGGACGTCCCGGCCCCATAGTTACGCGGAAGTTACGCGGACAATTCGCTCAGGCGATGTGGGAGGTTCGGTGACCTGGCTAAGGCGCCATGGGGTGACGGCGCTCCTGCTGCTCACCCTCCTGCTGCTCGCCATCCTCGGCGTCGCCAGCCCCGCTGGAGCCCTGGACATCTCGCCCGGCTCACTCACGCTTCAGGCGGGCGACCAGACCAACGCCACCGTCACGTCGATACCGATCGCCTCAGACGGGACCCCCACCTGCCTGGAGGTGGCGAGCGGCACGTCGATCTACCTCTCGGCGGTGTTCTCGCAGCCCTGCGGCGGCCAAGCCGGTTGGTCGACGGGCATGACCGTCCGGACCATTCCTGCCACGCCCGCCGGCACCTACACCATCGTCTTCCAGGTCTGCCCCACGCCGGCCTGCACGCTCGGCGACGGGGTGCGCACCGTTCCGCCGGTAGAGACCAAGAGCTGGATTGTGCAGGTGAACCCGGCCCCGGTGCCCATCGAGACCACGATCGCCCCACCGCAGTTCGGGAGCCCCGCCCCCAGCGCCTCGCCACCTACGAGCCCCGCCGCCTCGCCCACGACCGCCGCCCCCGTTGCCTCCCCCACGCCCTCGACCCCGCAACCCACGACCCGCCACACCACGACCTCGAGCCCGTCGCCGGCGCCCTCCCACCGTGCCACGCCGGTGGGCGAGCCGGCCACGGGGCCAACGACTGGCTCCCCGCCAGTGACGCCCGGTCCTGGCACGGCATCGTCGCCGGCCGCGGTCGCCGTGGGGCCGTCGGGCATCGTGCTCGACCATCCCGTCGTGGCGCCCGGGCACACGCTGAAGGTGTCCGGCACCGGCTGCAGCTCGGGCGCCCCCACGACCGTGGGGATCGCCGGCTCCGTCACGGGGACGACGACCGCCGGCGGGGATGGCCGGTTCGAGCTGATCCTGCACGTCCCCACGTCCGTGCACGCCGGCAGGTATCCCGTCGTGGCCCTGTGCGGGCCGGACCTGCGCACCGTGGTCGACGTGCAGGCGACCCACCCGATCAGCAGCGCCGCCCTGCTCGCCATCGCGGCGGTCGTGATGCTCGGTGTCGGGGCGCTCGTCGGGAGACTCACCCGGCCCCGGCGCGGGGCTTGAGCGGACCGCAGCGTCTCAACGGCAACCTGTCCCGGCGCGCATCCCGCGGATGCGTCGTGTCTCGGGAGGCGCCCCGGGGCCTCGCGTGGATTCTCTGAGTACAAAGTGACGTTGTACGACGTTTTATACTCAAAAAAGAGTCAGAACCCGCCAGGCCAGGGGGTGTCGGTCGCCAACTCGGCCACCAGGGCATCGACGACGCCGTGGAGGTTGCCCGCCTCCCGGGCGACGGCCCGCTGGCGGAGGTAGGAGGGGCCGATCCTGAGGATCTCGAGCACTCGTTGCAACTCGTCCACGCAGTGCAGGCGCGCGGCGATCGGGCCCAGCTCCTCGACAAGCTCGGCGATCGCCTGCCGCACCGGCTGGAGGCCACCGGCATCGTCCACGATGATCTCGGCGTCGACCCCGAACCGCGCGGCCCGCCACTTGTTCTCGCGGATGATCCACTGCCGCGGGTGGGGCAGGGCGAAGCCGCGGTCGCACAGGCTATCCATCCATTCGACCAGGCACTGGCAGAGGGCACCGACCGCGGTCACCTCCCGCAGCGTGGGCAGGCCGTCGCAGGCGCGCAGTTCCACAGTGCCGAAGGTCGGGTGGGGCCGGACGTCCCACCACACCTCCCGGATGGACTCGATGGCCCGGGCCGCCTGGAGCGTCGACATGAACTCCTCGAACTCCGCCCACCCCTGGAGCGGATAGGGCAGGCCCGCCGTCGGCAGCTGCTCGAAGATCTTCGTGCGGCAGGAGGCCAGGCCGGTGTCCTCCCCGAGCCAGAACGGGCTCGAGGCCGAGAGCGCGAGGAAGTGCGGGATGTAGGCGGCCAGGGCGTTGGCGATGGCCACCGCCTTCTCTGCCGACTGCACGCCGACGTGGACGTGGACCCCGAAGATCTGGAGTTGACGGGCGGGCCACTGCATCCGCTCGACGAGTTGCTCATAGCGGGGATTCGGCGTGATCTTCTGGTGGACCCAGTGCGAGAAGGGATGGGTGCCCGAACACATGAGTGCCAGGCCCCGCGGCTCGGTCTGAGCGGTCACCTCGGCGATGGTCGCGTCCAGGTCGTCCCTGGCCTCTGCCACGGTCGAGCACACGTCGGTGTTGATCTCGACGGTGCTCTCCATGAGCTCGTGCTTGGCCTTCGTTGGCTCTTCACCGCCGCGGGCGTCCGCCATGGCGGAGAGGACCTCCGAGGCGGCGCTGGTCAGCTGGCGGCTGGCGCGATCGACGATCTCCAGTTCCATCTCGATGCCGAGGCTGGACCGCAGGGAGGCGTGAAACTCGATGGTCACGCGGCAACGATACCCACGAGCGGTCGCCGCCGGGGAACCTGTTTTCGTGCCGCCACCAAGTTGAGCGCTCTCTAAAGGGCCCGAGCGCTCAACTTCTCTAGCCAGAGCGCCGAGATAGTGAGCAAAACCATACCGGCGTTTCGCCGACGACAAGGGCAAAACCGGGGAAACCCGGCGACGCAATGCTATAGGGCCCCAAGGAGCAATCCCGGGCAGCCAGCTACCGAATCGGCCAAACTGCAACCTCGCCTGCGAGACGCCCCGTTGAAGGAAAGGGGTGTTTTGCATGGCAAGGCTCCGTCGGCTTGTGCTAGGAATGACCGTTGTAAGCGTTTTTTCGTTCACCTTGGTCGGGGGGGTGGCGAGCTTTGCAGCTGTGGGAGGCGGAGCCAACACCGTCCGTCCGATGGGAAGCAGCTGGCGTTAGGAAGCCGCTCGATGGTCTGACGGCTGCCTGAGCCGGTCGCCATCCCCATGCCCGGAAGCTGCAACTCGCTCCGGAACCGGATGTGCGATGGCTGGCAGCCCGCAGGACTCGCAGGGAATACCACTGGGCGCCCCGAACCGCCGGGGCGCCCAGTGGCGTGACCCCGTCACGCTCGGCTGCCTGATTGCCGGGGTCCTCGGGGCGGCCGGGCTCGTGGCGACGGTGGCGCTGGGCCCCCACGGGCTGGTACGGCGGATCGCCCTTCTCGGATTTTTCTGCCTGGAACTGGCGATCCTCCAGATCATCCCCCTCCGCTTCACGAGGGACGAGGAAGGCGAGGACCTGGCCCTCGACGAGGCCTTCTTCGTCCCCATGGCCCTGCTCCTGACGCCCTTCGAGACCGCCCTGGCACTCGGAATCGCCATGGCCGCCGGCCAGGTGTACAAGCGCAGCCCCGGACTCAAGGCCCTGTTCAACATCGGCCAGACCCTGGCCTCCGCCGCCGTGGGCCTCGCCGTGTTCGAAGCCCTGCGAGGGGGCGCTGGCAGCGCTGCGCCCCGCGCCATCGCCGCGGCGGCCGGCGGCGGCGTCGCCTACGCCGGGGCGTCCTCCGTGGCGGTCTCGCTCATCATCGCCGCCGCGCAGCGGATCTCCGTTCGCCACGCTCTCTTCGAGGGCACCGCACTGCGGACCGCGACCTGGGGCGGATCGATCTCCTTCGGCCTGCTGGTCTTCCTCGCCACGTGGCACTACCTCTGGGCAGTCCTCCTGACCCTTGCCCCGGTCGTCGCCCTGCAGCTGGGCTACTCCAGCGCCGTGGCACAGCGCCACGAGCGGCACCGGGTGGAGGAGCTGTACGCCGGGGCGGCCTCGGTGCGGTCCAGTATGGACCCCCCCGAGATCCTGGAGCGGCTGCGCGGCGCGTTCCTGCGGCTGCTGGACGCCCAGAGCGCGGAGCTCGTCGACCCGAAGGTCGAGGCCGCCGGCGGGGCCCTGCGAACCCAGATTGGCGCCGGGGTGGTCGTGGACGTCGTCCGCCCAGGCGGTGGGCCTCTGTGGACCGACCGTGACCGCCAGCTCGCCGGGACCATCGCGGAGGTGGCGGAGAGTGCCATCGAGAAGGCGAGGCTCTTCGAGGAGCTCAAGCACCAGACGCTGTACGACTCCCTACCGGGCTCCCCAACCAGGTCCTCCTGGAGGACCGCGTAAGGCACGCCCTGGCGCAGGCGGCCCGCACCGGCGTCGGAGCCGCCGTCGCGTGCGTGGACCTGGACAACTTCAGGCGCATCAACGAGAGCCTCGGCCACGCCGCCGGTGACGAATTGCTGCGGGCAGCCAGCCGGCGGTTGACCGAGGCCATGCGGGCAAGCGACACCGTCGCCCACATGAGCGGCGACGAGTTCGTCCTCCTCATGCCCACCACCGGCAGCGAGGACGCGGCTGCGGTGGGCGAGAAGCTGGTGGATGCCTTCCGGGATCCCTTCGAGGTGGCCGGCCGCCGGGTGTTCTGCAGCGCCAGTGTCGGGATCGCCCTGTTCCCGGACCACGGGACGGCGTACAGCAGCCTCCTGCAGCGGAGCAACCGCGCCCTTGACGGCCAAGGACCAGGGCCGGGGTACCTGGCGCCTGTACGCGCCGAGCATGAGCACGGTCACGGACGCCCGGATGGGCCTGGAGGCGGACCTGCGCAACGCCTTCGAGGGCGACGAGTTCCGGGTCTTCTACCAGCCGCAGGTCGACCTCTCCTCCGGGGCAGTCGTCGGGGCGGAGGCGCTGGTGCGCTGGCAGCACCCCACCCAGGGTCTGCTGGGACCCGTCCAGTTCATCCCCCTGGCGGAAGATCTCGGCCTGGTCCGCCTCATCGACCGGTGGGTGCTCCGTGCCGCCTGCGCCCAGGTCCAGGCCTGGCGGGTCGCCGGCCTCCCCCCGCTCAGGATCTCCGTGAACCTGTCCGGGGCCGAACTCGGCCACCACGGCCTGGCGACCAACATCCTCCGGGCCATCGACGACTACGACATCCCCGCCGCCCAGCTCGAGCTCGAGGTGACCGAGACCATCGCCCTGCACGAGGGCGCCGAGACCCAACTCGTGCTCCAGCAACTCCGGGACCACGGGGTCGGGGTTGCCATCGACGACACCGGCCACTCGACCCTGGCACGCCTCGGCAGCTTCCCGTTCGACGTCCTGAAGATCGACAAGTCCTTCATCGACCCGATCGGCTCCGCGAGGTCAGACGCTCCCCTCGTGCTCGCCATCATCGCGATGGCGCACAGCCTCAACCTCGACGTCGTCGCCGAGGGCGTCGAGCGTGTCGAGCAGCTCTGGTACCTGCGCGACCACGGCTGCGACCGGGCGCAGGGCTACCTGCTGGGACGCCCGGTCCCCGCCCCCAGCTCGAGCGGGTCATGGGGCGGATTCAGGGGAGTTAGGGAGAACCAGGCGGCCTACGGGGTCTCGTCCCCCGGGTCCTCGAACGGGTTGCGGCTGTCGCCCGTCGCCTCCCGCAGGAAGCGCTCCAGTTCGTCGGCGATGTCCTCGCCGGGCGGCAGCGGGGGCACCGGCCCGGTGGATTCGAGCTGGTCGAGGTAGGCGGAAGCCTCGGGGCGCGAGGCCACGACGGTGTCGAGGCGCGCTCGCTCCTCCCTGGCCAGGTCCACAAGCGAGTTGAGTGGGAGGCGGACGCCGAGATACCCGGCCGCCCGCTCGACGAGGGCAAGCGCCCCGGGGAAGTAGGTCCCGTGGACGTAGTGGGGCACCTGGGCCCAGATGCCGACGCTGGGGATGCCCTGCTCTGCCAGGGCGATCTCGATGATGTTGAGCGCGGAGGCGGGCACCTGCATGTGTTCGGCGGGCAGCGGCATGTCGCTCTCGAGGGATCCCCGGGCCTTCCCGGTGACCAGGATGGGCGTGCTCCGGGTGTGCGGGACCATCGCGCCGATGGAGCCGAGACACACGCTCTCGGCGACGCCCAGACGCAGTGCCACCTCGACGATGGCCGTCTGGAAGTCCCGCCACCGGTAATCGGGCTCCGGGCCGGTCAGGACCAGCAGGTCGCGGTTGTCGGCCCGCACGTGCCGGATGTTGAGCTCGTGCCACCCCATGCGGGTGAGGACGCCGTCGTTGATATCGAGCGTCGGCCGGCGGGCCCGGTAGTCGACGAGGGCGTCCGAGTCGAACTCGACGATGATCTCGCCGTCGCTGGCCATGTAGGAGGCCGCCGTCGTCCCGGCGTCGCCTGCGTCCACCCAACCGTTCAGTGCCGCGATCAGAGCCGGCAGGTGGAGGTCTGGTTCTTTGAGCACTCGGTAAATGGCCATCTCCGGGCAGCTTCGCACATCGCGCCCCTGTGGGGCACAGGGACGGCTCGTTACCGGAGCAGAAGATCGGCAGACCGGCGTCCGGCCGCAGGGTCGGCGGGGAGGGCGGGGTCGGCCGCAGCGCCGGTGCCGGCGTCGGCGGGTGGCGCAATGGATCGGGCGGCGAGCTGGCCGCAGGCGGCATCGATGTCGGTCCCGCGGTTGTCACGCACCGTTGCGTTGACCCCGAGGCCGGCCAGGCGCTCCTGGAAGGCCCGCACCCCGGCCGCGGGCGTGCCGCTGGTCGCGTAGCCCGGCGTCGGGTTGAGGGGGATGAGGTTGACATGGGCGTGGAGGGGCTTGGCGATCCCGGCCAGCTCGGCGGCGTCGGAGGGACGGTCGTTGACCCCGGCGATCATCGCCCACTCGAAGGAGAGCCGCCGGCCCGTTGCCGCGTGGTAGTTGCGGCAGGCCGCCGCCAGCTCAGAGAGGGGATACCGCCGGTTGACGGGGACCAGGCTGTCGCGCAGCTCGTCGTTGGCGGCGTGCAGGGACACTGCGAGGTTCACGGGCAGCCGCTCCGCGGCGAGGCGGCGGATCCCCGGGACGAGCCCGACCGTCGACACCGTGATGCGGCGGGCCGAGATGCCGACGTCGTCGTGCAGCCGCTCGACAGCGGCCCAGACCGCGGCGTAGTTGGCGAGCGGCTCACCCATCCCCATGAAGACGATGTTGCCGAGGCGCCGGGGCTCGGCCCGGCGGCGGGCACGGATCACCTGCTCCACGATCTCGCCCGTGGTGAGCTGGCGGGTGAGGCCAGCCTGGCCGGTGGCGCAGAACACGCAGCCCATGCCGCAGCCGGCCTGGCTCGAGATGCAGACGGTGACCCGGTCGCGGTAGCGCATCAGGACCGTCTCGACCCGGCTGCCGCCGGACAGCGCCCATAGGGACTTCACCGTGGCCCCGGCGTCGCTCTCGGACTCGGCGACCAGCGCCAGTCCGGGCGCCAGGAGGTCCTCGAGCTGGGCACGCAAGGCCTTCGGAAGGTCGGTCATCTCGGCCGGGTCGAGGCCCCGCTGATGCAGGCCCTCCCAGACCTGATCGACGCGATAGCGGGGTTCGCCGTCCAGGAGCGCGACCAGATCCGAGCGAGAGATGTCGTACCGGACGGGGGTCTGGGAAGGCGTCATGCAGCCATGGTACGTGCTGGCCTATTCTTGACCGCGCCATGACCGTCTACGACATCTCCCAAGAGGCCCTCGAGATGGCCACGTGGCGTTGGGCGAAGCCCGTGAAGTTCTACGAGGTGTGCGACTCCACCAACGACCGGGCCGTCGAATGGGCGCGCGAGGGTGCCAAGGAGGGGTCCCTGGTCGTGGCCGACCACCAGACCGAGGGCCGCGGCCGGGGCGACCGCACGTGGTTCAGCCAGCCGATCCTCGGCTCGCTGCTCTTCTCGGTCATCCTGCGGCCGAAGCTCCCGCCGGAGCAGGTCAGCATCGTCACGATGGCGGTGGGGATCTCGACCTCCCTGGCCCTGACGGAGCGCCGCCAGGCCAACAAGCTCAAGTGGCCGAACGACATCGTGACCCGTGGCCGCAAGCTCGGCGGCATGCTGTCGGAGACCGAGATCCAGGGCGGGAAGGTCAACTTCGTCGTCTGCGGTGTCGGCGTGAACATGCGGATCACTCGGGACCAGTTCCCCAAGGAGCTACAGGCTACGGCCACCAGCTGCGTCGTGGAGACCGGCCGCAGCTACGACCGGTCCGAGGTGCTTGCCGGCATCCTCATCCACCTCGACACTGCTCTCAAGGACATCGCCGCCGGCAGGATCGGGACGATCCTCAACCAGTACCGGCACCTGTGCGACACCATCGGCAAGGCCGTCTCCGTCAAGATCGACGGCAAGGTCGTCAAGGCGACCGCAGTGAACGTCGACGAGTACGGGGGCCTGGTGCTGGACACCGGCGACGTCATCCCCGCAGGAGACGTGACCTACCTGGATTAGCTTCAATGCCGTTTATTTAGAGGGGCGGGTGGGCAGACCGCACTTTTGGCGTCCATTGGAACCCGTTGCAGAACATGGTCGAGGGGCGGGTTCGTGAGGCACGTTGACTGATTCCCGGACGTCGCCACTGTGCGTGGTGGCTTCCCAGCCTGAGCGACG
>WNFC01014229.1_pt1 | contig 11455 bp, 7 predicted proteins | sample 5400541 | NCBI WGS metagenome assembly WNFC01 (sample SAMN13153342, study PRJNA577476) | soil metagenome | isolation source: 120 cm saprolite under Douglas fir tree site 2 hole 2 replicate 1 | place: USA:California | collected 2015-04-18
CCGTTTCTACAAAAGAAACATCGCGGCCGCCGCGCCGAACATCGCCAGCGTGACGACGCCAACAGCGATTCGTGACAACCAGGAGCTGGGCTGGCCTTGCATCAGTTTGGGATCGGATGCGGCAATTAGAACTCCAACGAGCAAAAAAGGCGCGAGCACACCATTGATTACTGCCGTCCAAAAGAGCGCTTTGACCGGATTGATGTTGAGGGAATCCATTCCGATGCCGAGCAAGATCGAAAAAATCAGCACTGCATAAAAGGGCCGGGCACCTCGGAACGGCTCATCCAGGCCTTCTTTCCACGAGAACGTTTCAGCAAAGGCATAGGCAGCCGATCCAGCGAGTGTTGGGATGGCGAGAAAACCGACGCCCAAGATGCCGATAGTGTAGAGCAAGTACGCCAACGTTCCGGCAAATGGCAGCAACGCTTCTGCTGCCTGTTTCGAGGTCTCGATTTTGGTGATGCCATTGTTGTGCAGAACGATCGCGGTGGTGAGAATGATGAAGTACATGGCAAAATTCGAAAAAAATGTGCCGACTCCGACATCGAGTTTACGATCGACAATCTCTTTCCTGGTTGCACCTTGGCGTTGCACCAAAAGGCGTCGTCCCATTGCTTTTTCTTCTTCCACCTCCTGCGATGTCTGCCAGAAAAATAAATAAGGGCTGATAGTTGTCCCGAGAATAGCCACGAGATTTTCCCATGCATTGTGATTGCGAGGCCACGACGGAATAAATGTGTCGCGGATCACTTTTGACCAGTCGGGTCCCGCGATGAAAGCGGTGATGACGTAAGCAGAGAGAAGCGCGGCCAGCCATTTCATGACCATCGCGATCTGGTGATAGCGAAATCGAATTGTGGCGTACGCAATACCGACGCCGAAAATCACAACGTATATATGAGAATTAGTTCCGGTGAGCATTTCCGCCGGCCTGTAACCATGCCGATGCGGGCGCACATGAATTGCACGCAAGCCATGAATGGCCAGGTGATAAATGCCGTCCACAGCATCGCCGTGCCCATTTGCGCGCCGGCGATGGAGTAAGTCGCGATGCCCGACGGATCGTCGTCCGCTGCACCCGTGATCAGTCCCGGCCCAAGCACTGAAAAAAAGCGCCTGATGAGACTCAACTTGTTTGAAGCGGTTTTCTTCGCCATGCCGCGAACCTTTTCGACTTGTCTGCGTCGAGGGATTATCGAAATAAAATGATGCCATGCCGGAAAGCTCAAAATCTTCGCGAGATCGCGTCAGCGCTGGCTTGCTGATGTTTCGTCGGAAAAGCGGCGCGTTGGAAGTGTTACTCGTTCACCCGGGCGGGCCGTTCTTTGTAAACAAAGACGAGGGCGCGTGGACAATTCCCAAAGGCGAAGCTGCTCTCGGTGAAGATTTACTGACGCGGGCACAAATTGAATTCGAAGAGGAACTCGGCATTCGGCCGCACGGAAATTGGATTCCGCTCGGGTCGATCAAACAGAAAGGCGGCAAAATCGTTCACGCCTGGGCGTTCGAAGGCGATCTCGATGATGCATTCAAACTGAAATCGAACAGTTTCGAAATCGAATGGCCGCCGCGCTCAGGAAACATGAAACAGTTTCCCGAAGTCGATCGCGCGGAATTTTTCGCTGACGAAACTGCGCGGCGAAAAATAAATCCCGCGCAAGTTATCTTGCTCGATCGCCTGCGTGCCGCACTGCCGCCACCATCCTCAGACAAATAAGCAGCCGGTATTGAACGTTGCGCCATCCAAGCTTGCACTCGAAAGAACCGCAGCGTAATTCAAGCCGCACCTCTGGAAAGCAATCGAGCCAGATTTGATCGATGTCTAAACGGGAACGCGGAATTCTGCTCAACGATAGCCGCGTCGCTATCGGCAAGATCGACCGCTACACCGCCTGGGTCGATCAAGGTTCGCTTCTGGCAGACTAGCTCATGCAAGCCAACAAACGCCGCGTTCCGGTTTCGGTTCTCGTTCCAATCAAGAATGAAGCCGAAAACTTGCCCCGGTGTCTCGGTTGCGTGCAATGGGCAGATGAGATTTTGGTGGTGGATTCGCAAAGCACGGATGGCTCGGCGGAAATTGCGGAGCGTCACGGCGCGAAGGTTGCGCAATTTCGCTTTAACGGCACCTGGCCAAAGAAGAAAAACTGGGCGCTGGAAAATCTCCCGTTTAAAAACGAATGGGTCTTTATTCTCGATGCCGATGAAGTGTTGCCACCCGAAGCAGCAGATGAGATTGCGAGCGCGATTGCGAACGCGGGCGAGATCGCCGGCTACTGGATCAATCGCCGTTTCTTTTTCCTCGGTCGATGGTTGCGACACTCATACTACCCGAATTGGAACCTGCGGCTTTTCCGTTATTCGTTAGGCCGTTATGAGAAGTTAACCGGGGCCGACACAAGGAGCGGCGACAACGAAGTGCACGAGCATGTAGTAGTGCAAGGACAGACCGCGCGGCTGCATGTCGAGATGGACCATCACGCGTTTCCTTCGGTGGAAGTTTTCATCGAGAAACATAATCGCTATTCGAATTGGGAGGCGCGTGTGGCGGCCGACAATTTTCTCGGTCAAAGCTCCGGCGATTTGAGTCACGCTCCGGTGGAACGTCGGCGCCGTTTGAAAACGCTTTCGCAGCGTCTGCCTTTCCGCCCGCTGCTGCGTTTTCTTTACATCTACATTTGGCAAAAGGGATTTCTGGATGGTCGCGACGGGTATTACTTCGCGCGCCTGCACGCGATTTACGAATTTCTCTCCGTTGCGAAAACGTACGAGCTTCGTCAGCGCTCCGAACGCGAGTAATGCGGGTCGTTGTTTGGGGCATCAATTACGCGCCGGAAATCACCGGGATCGCGCCGCACAATGTCGCGGTTTGTGAATTCTTGCAGCGCCACGGACACGATGTCGAAATGGTCACGACGTTTGCTTATTACCCGGCTTGGCAGAAATGCCCCGAAGATCGACATAAGCTCTTTCGCACGGACGAAATCAATGGTGTTCCCGCGCATCGCTGCTGGCATTTTGTTCCAGCGCGTGTCACGGCATGGAAACGAATTGTTCATGAAGCCGCTTTCGTTCTTACATCGACAATACGTGTCCTGTCGCTTAAGCGGCCCGATGTCTACCTGATTGTCTCGCCGCCATTGCTCCTCGGCACAGCCGCGTGGTTTGTTGGGAAACTCAAAGGCGCGCCGTTTGTTTTTCACGTCCAAGATTTGCAACCAGACGCGGCCGTCGGCTTGGGAATGTTGAAAGCCGGGCTGTTTACGCGTGTTTTGTATTGGCTCGAAGCCTTCGCTTACAAACACGCGGTGCGCGTTTCGGGAATCAGCGAGGAAATTCTCGATGCCTTTCGCCGCAAAGGCGTGCCCGAGGACAAATTGATTTTGTTCCCGAACGCGGTCGCGTTACCGGAGCGGGCAGAAATTCCCGCTCTCGGAAGATTTCGGGTGAAGCATGGCTTTGCGCCTAACGAGTTCCTCGCGATCTACGCCGGAAATCTCGGCATAAAACAAGGACTCCATCTCTTGCTCGACGCCGCGGAGTTGCTTCGCTCGGACAAAGACATTCGCATCGTGATCGCAGGCGACGGAGCGGCGCGGGAGATGCTCGAGCAACATGCGTGCGAGCGGGGCTTGACAAACCTCTCGATGCTGCCGCTGCAATTTGGCAGCGACTACAAAGAGTTGCTGGTGGATGCAGACGTTTCGCTCATTACTCAGCAGAGTGGATCCGGCAACGCGTTTTTCCCGAGCAAACTTCTGATTGCGCTCGCTTATTCGAGCCCGGTCGTCACGGTTTCTGATGAAGGAAGCGCGCTGGCTCGCGTCGTCGCGGAGGGCCGATTTGGAAGAAATATTTTTCCGGGAAAAGCAGAGTTGCTGGCGGGAACGTTGCGCGATCTTATACAAGATCGACAACAGCTGCGCGACTGGGGCGCGGCCGGGCGAAGTTATGTCGAGCGCTTCGAGCAGCGCAAGGTGCTGGAGAAGTTTGTCGCACAGTTGGAGCAATTGTGCGCCGCTCAGTAAGCGCTGCGCGGCGGGAAGAGAAGCTGCGAAAACGTGCGCAGAATGATCGCGCACTCGAGCGAGATGTTCCAGTTCTCGAGATATTCGATATCGCAGGCAACGCGATTTTCGATGTCGGAATTATCGCGCGCTTCGCCGCGGAACCCGCGCACCTGCGCTAGACCGGTGATACCCGGTTTGATGAACGTGCGCACGTGATAATTCTCCAGCAAACGCGCAAATTGAGTGTTGTGCTCGATGAGATGCGGACGCGGGCCCACGATGCTCATGTCGCCGCGAAGCACATTCCAGAACTGCGGCACTTCATCGATGCTCAGTTTACGAAACCATCTGCCGAGCGGGTAAACCCGATCGTCTTCCGGGCGCGCCTGGCGCGACAGCTGACCATTATCAGGCCGCATGGTGCGAAATTTGTAGATTTTGAACTGTCGATTTTGCATGCCAGCGCGGCTTTGCACATGAAACAGCGAACCCGGGGATTGCAATCGTTGCGTAAAGAACACGATGACGGTGAGGACAGGAAAAATGAAAACCATGACCGGCACGGCAATGGCGAAGTCGATCGCGCGTTTGAGAAAACGATTGAGCGGATTTTCGAGCGGCTCCTCGCGTAATCCAATAAAGCGGAAGCCTTCGTCCTCGAACAGCGTGACGGAATGCCGAAGCTTCTCCTCCAGATCGCTTAAAATGAAAAGCCGGATACCGAGCTGATCGCAGATGCGGATGATGTTCTGATTGGCCTCGGTCAAAAACGCAAACTCGAGCAAGATTACTTGTGTGATCCCGTATTCGCGAATCACTTCCTCGATTTGATCGGGCGTGCCAAGCACCGGGATTCCGTCGTCGGTGTTGTCGATCTTTTCCTCGGAGATCAAACCGACCGTTCGCAAGCCAATATCGGCTTTGCGCTGCAGCCAGTCGCGCAACTGCGCGGCCCTGCGGCTCGGCCCGACGAGCACGGTTTTCTCTTCACGCCGGAAAATGCTTCGTGCCAAAAGCGACGGAAGATAGATATGAGAAAAGAGCAGAGCAACATAGAGCCACGGAACAAAATTAAAGAAAAAGATTCGCGAAATGAAGGCATCTTTGGTGGCAACAAGATAGAGCACGAGCAGACCGATGCTGGCGATGGTTTGGCGCATGCTGAGCCGATGTGGCCGAAGCAATTCATTCTGTAAAAAATAGTTTTTCGAGCGAGTAAATGCTTCCAGTAGCATGCCGAGAACGAGCACGCCGCAATAAATGCTGTAGCGCCGCCAGGTCAGTTCGGCACTGGGCGAGTAAAAGGTGACCATCACCCAAACGCCAAACCAGAAAAGCAGTGCCACCATGATGATCTGGCAAAGCAGAAAAAGGCGGTAAAGACCTTCCGTCCGGTGCGTGACCATGGCTATTGCGCTTGGGCCAGAATGAGATTACGCGATGGTGAGATCGCTTCAACTGGTGCTAAATTCATCGCACCAATGATCTTTCGTCGCTTTCCACTCGGTCGATGTCGATCTTAAAAGCGATTCGCATACCATGACGAATATTTCCGGGTAATGCCAAACTCCGTGCAGAAATCTGATCCCGTAGTTCGCTGGGCAAACAATGCCGCTTTTGCCCTGCTTCCGGTGCTGGCTTGTTTCCTTGGCGGCGCAACCGAAAAATGGGCGGAAGGAATTGTGGTCGCGTTTCTCGGATTGTTTTTGCTCGTTCGACCGCCGCGATCCTCGCTCGGCGTGGCGACGAACATTGTCTTTCTCGCGCTGATTGCTTTGGCGGCGCTCGCCTTTTCACCTGCACATTATTTTTTTCCATCAACATGGCGCGCGGCCGTGATCAACGATTTTGGCATTTCGCTGCCGATTACGCTGACGGCGCAACCGTGGATCACGGCCAGTTGTCTGGTCAGCTTCATCGCTGGGCTGAACTGGCTGTATCTCATCAGCACACAAGAGCTCGATCTGCGTTCGGTTCGTTTTCAGCTTCGCCTTTTCGCTACCGGAATCGTCCTGCTGGCCGCAATCAGCATCTTGTTTTATCTGGCGCACCTGGCGCCTCCCTTTTGGATTAATCAGCGTGGCTTCGGTCCATTTCCGAATCGGAACCAGACGGGTGATCTTTTTGGAATCACTGCGATTGTGATTCTCGCCTGTGGGCAGGACGACATCCGCAAAGGGCGAAAACGGTGGATCGCGTGGCTAATAGCGCTTGCCATAATCGTCGCCGCGATCATCCAAAATTTTTCGCGTGCTGGAGTCTTACTTCTGGTCGCGGGCAGCGCGCTTTGGCTCGGCGCATTCGCGCTTCGACAACGCTCCATGCCAAGGCTCGCACTCGCCTTTTCTTTCGTCCTGCTTTTGCTGACGGCTTTGCTCCTTTTTGGCGGGCAAACCCTGGAGCGTTTTCATCTTCGCGGCATCGCGAACACCGGCATCGCGGCGGATTTTCGATGGCGTATTTTTCACGACACTTTCCGCCTAATCCGCGACTCAGCCTGGTGCGGAATCGGTCTTGGCAACTTCGATCCAGTGTTCGCAATTTTTCGGGACGCGTCTATCGCCGACACGCGCTCGCTGCATCCGGAAAGCGACTGGCTCTGGCTTTGGAGCGAGATGGGTTGGCCGGCCGTCGCGTTCACGATTATTGGACTCGCGTTGTTGATTCGGCGGCTCTTTCCATTGCGCGAAGGGACCAATCAACGCTATCGGCTGGCTACACTGATCGGAGTTTTGCTTTTTGCCATTCACGGACTTGTCGATGTTTCCGGGCATCGTGTCGGGACGATGTTCGCCGCGATTTTTTTGCTTGGTCTCTCTTTGCACCGGCCGCTTGATTTGAAGCCGAACCCGTGGATGCCGATCTTATTCCGGCTCATCGGGCTGGTCTTGCTGATCAGCGGTATTTCCTGGACGGTCGCGGCGCGTGGCAAAATGATGCTGCCGGGATCGATCGGCCTAACCAACGCGCGAGAGCTTTCGACGATTGCAAATCGCGGCCGCAATTTCCCCGAAGCAATCGCGCTGACCAATCGCGCGCTCGAATGGTCGCCGCTTGATTGGCAGCTTTATTTTTTGCGGGCCGCCGCCGAACTGGGTGAGAAGCAACCGGAGAAAGCCCTCGATGATTTCCGGCGCGCGCGTTTTCTCGAGCCAAACGCCTATGAGGTCCCGCTCGCAGAAGGAGATCTCTGGTTGAATTCACGTCCGATTTTGGCGGCGACAGCATGGCGCGAAGCATTGCGGCGGGCCGGTCCGCAGCGTGCTGAAGTTTACGGGAGCATGTTGACGAACGCCTCAATGCGCAGTCCGCAGGTCAGCCGGATTCTGGAACAGGTTGGACTGAGCGAGCACGATTTGGCACTGGCGTACCTGAGTCGTGTTTCCGAAGCGCATTTCAATCGGGCGCTCAACGAATTATTAAAACATGACCCAAATCTGCAAACACTCAGTGAAGAAGAAAAGCTGGCGTTGTTCGCGCTTTGGTCGGAACGCGGCGATCTCGATGAACTTGCGCGTGCGGTTAAGCGATATCCCGCGTGGCTGCAATACGCCTGGCTCGGAACGGCAAAGTACAACGCGCGCAAAAATGAATTTCACGTCGCCTACGAATTAACTCAGGTTTATGGCGAACCGGTCGCACTACCGCGCGTGGAGACAAAATCTTCCCTCCAAGAGTTGCAAAACCGCTTCTCCGCAGCGCCGGATAATTACGAAATCGGCTATGCGCTTTATCGCACACAAATGCAAAACGGCCGGGTGGATGACGCGCTCATGACCGCGAGGCACTTCAGCGAACGCGTCGGCGCGCCGCCTTACTTTCATTTTTTGGAAGCGCAATGCTGGGCGGAAAAAGGAAATTGGGAGCGCGCCTGGAACGCTTGGGAGGCATTTCATTCGACGCAGACAACCCCCGCAAGATAAATTTCGAGACGGACAAACTCGCCTGTCGGCCGCGACCTCCTCGATGGCAACGCGTAGAATCGGGAAGTTTACCTGTCCCGCTGCGGGTGCTTCGGTTCGCGACGTGATTGCCTCGCGGATAATGTCGATAGTAAGCTCTGACCTTTTTCGCCTTAGGCAATGTCTGCTCCAAACTGCCAAAACTCCGTGAAATTAGTGCGTCGAACTGTGATGAACCTTCTTATCATCAATGCTCTTACAGCGCGCTCGCCGTCTAATTGTTGAGCACTCGGTATCTTTCCGCGATTGCACTAGCGAACGCTAAACATTTTGAGCAGCTCGCGCTGGAACTAAAAAAGTGCCGCCCGAGCGAGCATTGCAGATTGTAATTGACGGTGAGCGGGCATCCAAGGCATTAGCAATAGCGTGGGCCGGTCTATTAGATCGCGTCACACTGTTCCTTTTGGTCTTAACTCTGCTGAATAGCATTCTCTTAACCGCGGTGTGGAGGCGGCTCAGATCTCAACCCAATTGACGGTGATGTTGGGTACGTGTCAGTCGAAGAGGGTTGGTGGGCACAGCCAGTGATGTTATCCCGATCTCTGGACAGGGCTCAGCTTAGCTTTTTGGGAGACCAATCACTCTGCAATTGCTGCCTGCGCGGCGGCGAGCTTGGCAATCGGAACGCGAAATGGACTGCAACTGACGTAATTGAGGCCCAGCCGGTGGCAGAATTTTACGCTCGAGGGTTCGCCGCCATGCTCGCCACATATGCCGAGCTTAATCTCCGGCCGGGTTTTGCGTCCCAGATCGCGCGTGATCTCCATTAATCGGCCGACGCCTTGTTGATCAATGGAGGCAAACGGATTCGCATCGATGATATCGAGCTCCGCGTAGGCGGGGAGAAAACTTCCTGAGTCGTCGCGGCTCATGCCCAAAGCGGTTTGGGTTAGGTCGTTGGTGCCGAAACTGAAAAACTGGGCGTGCCGCGCGATTTCGTCAGCCAGCAGCGCAGCGCGCGGGATCTCGATCATCGTCCCCACTAGGTAGGTGAATTTTGTTTTCGTTTCTTTTTCGACTTCCGTCGCGACGCGGTTGACGATGTCGATCTGGAGTTTGAGCTCGCGCGGAAAACCCACCAGCGGAATCATGATTTCCGGCCGTACTTTGATGCCTTTCTTTTGCACTGCGGCCGCGGCTTCGAAAATGGCACGCGCTTGCATCTCCGAAATCTCCGGATGCACGATGCCAAGGCGGCAACCGCGCAGACCGAGCATTGGATTGAACTCATGCAGCTCATGCACGCGCCGCGCAATTTGTTCCACGGAAACCCCAAGCTTGTTCGCTAACTCGTTCTGCTGCGCGTGATCAGTCGGCAGAAATTCATGCAGCGGCGGATCGAGAAATCGAATGGTCGCCGGCAATCCGTTGAGCGCGGTGAAAATGCCGATAAAATCGTTCCGCTGATACGGCAGTAGTTTTGCCAGCGCGCCCGTCCGCTCTTCCCGCGTTCCAGCCAGGATCATCTCGCGCATCGCATCGATGCGGTCGCCCTCGAAAAACATGTGCTCGGTCCGGCAGAGGCCGATGCCCTGCGCGCCAAAGGCGACCGCGTTTCTGACCTGCTCCGGTGTATCGGCGTTGGTGCGAACGCCCAGTGTTCGAAACTCGTCCACCCACTTCATCAACTTCTCGTATTCTCGATAGGTCTCGCTCTTCTTGCCTTCGAGCGTTTGATCGACAAGTACTTGAATGATCTCCGAGGGCGCAGTGGTGACTTCTCCAGCGAAGACTTCGCCCGCTGTGCCGTCGATGCCCATTTGCCGCGCAACCAGTGCCGCGTGCGATGAAACGCCACCGCGCGAAGTGAGAATTCCCTCCGACGCGATCATCCCGCGTAAATCTTCCGGAGAAGTTTCGATGCGCGCGAGCACCACCTTATCGCCCTTCTCCGCGCGCCGCACCGCTTCTTCCGCGCTGAAGACGACATGTCCGGACGCCGCGCCGGGCCCGGCCGCCAAGCCGCTGCCGATCTTCTGTGCGTTACGCGCCGATTCTCTGTCGAAGATCGGCGCGAGCAGATGGGCGAGTGAATCAGCGGGGATGCGTTTTACCGCATCTTTTTTTGAGATCAGTTTTTCACCGACCATGTCCACGGCGATACGCACGGCCGCGTGACCAGTGCGCTTCCCGTTACGCGTCTGCAAGATGTAAAGGCGATTGTCTTCAACAGTGAACTCGAGGTCCTGCATGTCCTTGAAATGCTTTTCCAGAATCGCGCGGACCTTCATCAGCTCTTTATGTGCAGCCGGCATTTCCTTGGCAAGATCGGCAATCGGATGTGGCGTGCGCACGCCTGCGACGACATCTTCACCCTGCGCGTTGATCAAATATTCGCCGTAGAAAACTTTTTCACCACTGGCGGGGTCACGCGTGAACGCCACGCCGGTCGCGCTCGTCTCCCCCATGTTGCCAAATACCATCGTCTGCACGTTCACCGCCGTGCCCCAATCGTGGGGAATCCCGTATTTTCGGCGGTAAACAATCGCACGATCGTTCATCCACGAACCGAACACGGCGCCGATCGCGCCCCACAGTTGTTCGTTCGCCTCCTGGGGGAACGATTTTCCCGTGCGCTCTTTGATCAACGCCTTGAAACGCTCCACTAGCTCTCGCAAGTCGGCCACCGTCAACCTTACGTCCGGAAAGTCGTGTTTACCGTAGCGCTCATCTTTCAAATACTCGATGACGCTTTCAAACGGTTCGTGATCTTCCCCCGCGCGTTTCTGCACACCCATCACCACGTCGCCATACATTTGCAGAAAGCGCCGATACGAGTCCCAGGCAAAACGGGCGTTGTTCGTTCTCTTCGCCAGGATTGCGACCACTTTGTCGTTCATTCCGAGATTCAAAATCGTGTCCATCATGCCAGGCATGGAATCGCGCGCTCCCGAACGCACCGAGACGAGCAGTGGCCGCTCCCTGTCGCCGAGTTTTTTCCCAATTGACTTCTCCACTTTCGCTAGGGCCGCTTCGACCTCGGCTTTCAGTTGCGGCGGATAAGTGCGGTTATGATCGTAGAAATAAGTGCAGACCTCGGTGGTGATCGTAAATCCCGGTGGCACCGGCAGCCCGATGCGCGTCATCTCGGCCAGGTTCGCCCCTTTGCCGCCGAGGAGCGGCTTCATTTTTCCCGAGCCGTCGGCGTGTCCATCTCCGAAATAATAAACGTATTTCGGTGTTTTCGATCGTTTGGCCGAGCCTTGCTGGGAGTTTGAGGTCGATCTAGCCTTCACATTGGGAGTGGACCGCAAACTTCGCCGGAATGATCTGGCTTTCTTACGCATGAAAAGAATCGTTGAGTGGACGAACGCGCCACATTAAATCTGTGCGTTGACGTGTCAACGTGCCGCGCGCGAGCAGGCGCGGAATCGCTGCTGATTTCGACCGGCGCTTCAGGCCGGGATGCGCGCGGCGCTCTCGACCACTTGATCGATTGCTGCAGTAAATTCGGCTACGCCTGTGCTCGGGACGATGATGGTG
>WNFC01008289.1_pt1 | contig 11454 bp, 9 predicted proteins | sample 5400541 | NCBI WGS metagenome assembly WNFC01 (sample SAMN13153342, study PRJNA577476) | soil metagenome | isolation source: 120 cm saprolite under Douglas fir tree site 2 hole 2 replicate 1 | place: USA:California | collected 2015-04-18
CTCGATCCTGGCCTGCCGCTGGAATCCGTCTTCGGCTAAGACACGAAAAATCTCGGCAACGATCGACGTTTTGTTTCCAATCGCAGCTTATCGACTCGCATCCGAAAAAAGGTTTTCCGTGTGGCGTTCTGGGCAGGCGGGCTGATGTCCGCCGTGAATTGATCGTCATTTCCCTCCCATGACCGTGTACCCCTCAGCTCTTAAATCTTCAGCCAATTCTTTTTCCATTTGGGCTGCAGCTTCAAACGGCATTAGATTCAAATGTTCGTAAAGTTCTGGCATCAATAGCCTGCCATATTTCTTCACGACCCAAGCTGATTTATAGCCATGCTTGTGATTTTCGAATCGATGTTCAACGGGCAGACCAGTCATTCCGACGTAAAGGCAGGGCTTCGAGGGATCGCGTTTTGGATTAAGCCGCAAGCTCGAGCGGTGATTAGCGACGGCGTTATCGAGCAAGATGACGTAAACGTTATGATGGAATTTTTGTTCCGTCCGCATGCGAGATTATACGGTCTGGGTCGACTGGATCAGTATGACCGAGGTGCGTTTCTCCGTCCCTTTCAATGTGCAACGAGATTATTCCACGCGCGCGCGCGAGGAAGATGAACCGGCAAGCGTGAGTCTCATGAAGCTGCACGTTGGCAGACAATGGCGAATTTCAGCTCATTTGTTATGCCACACTGTTATGCAATCGACGCTATCACGTCGATTTACGATAGAGGCGACCCTAACGGGATTCGAACCCGTGTTACCGCCGTGAAAGGGCGATGTCCTAGGCCTCTAGACGATAGGGTCAAGGCCGCCCAATATCGGAATTGACCATTCCCCGCGCAAGGCAAATTGCCGATACGGTCTTCGAAATGCAGGCGACACGCCCGCCGCTATAGATTGCTTTCAAACAAAATCGAGAACGGAGCCGGCGGGAGCCGAGCGACATCGACGCTAGCCCAGAGCGTTGTCGAGCGGGGACGCGAGACAATCAATCAACTTCGCGGTCAAAGCTGCCGCACCACGATGTTTCTCAAGAACGCGCCCCGCATTCTGCATCAAACTTTCACGCACATTTGCGTCTTGTAAAAGATCGACAATCGCCTTTTTCAATTCATCCGCCGAGCTAACTTGAATCGCGCCCCGATGTGCCACAAGCGATCGGGCCAGGGCAGCGAAATTTTCCATATGCGGCCCAAATAGAACCGGCTTGCCCGCTGCGATTGCTTCCACCGGATTTTGGCCACCGCGCGCGGCGAGACTTTTCCCCACGAACACAACCGTCGCGACCGCATACCAATTTTGCAGCTCACCGGTTGAATCGAGGATCAAACAATCAATCGATTGATCGACGTTCGACCGGCTTCGAAATCCGCCGCGCAACCCGAATTGCTCCAAAACGCGCTGGACTTCGCGCGCACGCTCCGTATGACGCGGCGCGATGATCAGAAAAAGATCTGGAAATTTCTCGCGAAGATCGACAAAGATTCTAGCGAGAACTTCTTCCTCGCCCGTGTGCGTGCTGCCGGCGAGAAGGATCGGACACTCCTTATCGATCTTGCGCTCGAGCAACACGCTCTCCGGAACGGTTGGATCGACGTGCACATTTGCGGAATCGAACTTGATGCTGCCGGTGCACCGAATGCGATGGCGATCCACGCCGAGAGCGGCCCAGCGATCCACGTCCTCGGCTTCTTGCACGCAGACGAGATCGAGAAGTCGAAAAGTCGGCGCGACGAAGAAACGAAAAAAGCGAAACCTTTTTTCCGATCTGGGAGACAAGCGGGCGTTGGCGAGCGCGACCGGAATTTTTTGGGCGCGAGCTCGGGCGACTAGGTTGGGCCAGATCTCCGCTTCAATCAAAACGATTTTCGCCGGCCGGATAACGGAAAATGCTCGGCGCATGATCGGCCAAAAATCGAGCGGGTTGTACATCACCTCGATCCAACGGGGAGCGTTCCTGTTCGCGAAAGAAAAACCGGTTGTTGTCGTCGTTGTCAGAATGCAGCGCAAATCGGGCTGAAGGTTGCGCATTTCCGCGGCCAGTTTAAGAGCAATGCCCACTTCGCCGACACTCACTGCGTGCAACCATGTCGATCTTTGCTCGGCCAGCCGCGACCGAAGCTCGACGTCGTACCATCCGAGTCGCTGCCCGAAATTTTCGCGGTAGTTGCCGCGTCGAAACATCTTCACCAGATAACGCGGCAAAAAGAATAAGAGACCGATCGGCCAAAGCAGGTTGTAAACCAGACGAATCATCGGTTCGCTCGCCGCAAAAATAGAACTTCAGTCGCGCCATAGGTTTTTGCGCGAACGACACTCCACCACTTCGTCTCCGGGATTTTTTCCGAAGGATGTTTTTCCAAAACAAAAAATCCTTCGAGCTCGATTATCTCGTACAGCGCTTGGCAGCTCAGCAGTTTTTCGGTGTAACTGGCTCCTGGTTCCATCCGTTCGTAGGGCGGATCGGCGAAGATGACGCGGAATTTTTCGGTTGGAGAGAAGCGGCGCAAGAAATTGAATACGTCTTGCTCGCGCACGTCAGCCTGGAACTTCGTCTTGGCGAGATTTTTTTCGATGGCGGAGATCGATTGTCGATCTTCATCGACAAAAAGCACGGATGCGGCGCCACGGCTGAGTGCCTCGATGCCGAGCGCGCCGCTTCCCGCAAAAAGATCGAGAATCTGTGCGCCAATAATGACGTCTCCTAAGCTGGAAAAAATTGCGGCCTTCACACGATCCATCGTTGGTCGCACGCCGGCTTTGGGAACGGCCAGCCGAACACCGCCGGCGCGGCCGGCGATCACTCTCATGGCGAACCAGCTGGCGTGGCGGCGCTTTCGGTTCCCTCCGTTGCTGGCGCGGCCTCGGGCGATTTTTTCTTCTTCGGCCGCTCGCTCTTCCCGCCCAAAAAGCTGTTGACCAAATCTTTCAAATCGCGCCCGACCACTTTTTCAAGGAGGTTTGATTTTGGCCGCTCGATTGTGCCGCCCACTTGAAAATCGACGGCGAAATAGCCGGGCTCCTCCATCGGTTGAAAATTCGTGCGGATCGGTTTGAAAAGGCGTGCGCGAATTTTTTCATCGATCGCCAGGCGAGAATTGAGATGCAATTTTCCGCCGAAACTGATCGTGCCGGTGGCGGAAAGGTGGATATTCGGCGAACGCAGAATCAATTCGTCCACCGTGATGACCCCTGGGCTAATATGATACTTGGCTTCGGCTTGATCGAGATGAAGTTGGGCCAGCTCTTCGATCTGCAATATCTGCCCGAGCGCGGCCAGCAAACTGTATTGGCGCACCTGACCGTCCCGCAAGAAAATCACGCCGCTTCCCACGAGCGCGTTGGCATCGGCTGTTTTTCCGGATGCCTGCAAATTGCCCTCTAATTTGCCGGACAGGACACCCTGCGGTCCGCCTGCCTCGGTTACGATCCGATCGGCCTGGAGGTTGCGAAACTTTATGTCCACCTTGAATGGGGAATCCTCGGCTTGGGGCTGCATCGAAAAATGCCCGAGGATGTCGCCACCGGCGGCGTTCGCAGAGATTTGCGAAAACTCAAGTTCGCCCGGTTCGTAACGCAGCGGCGACCTTAATTGCTCGAGGTAAAAACGATCGCGCAGCGAAATCTTTTCCACGCGGGCAGCGCCGCGCAAAGCAACGCCGTTGCGGAGATTTGAACGAAATCCAACCTTTTCAAACGCCGCCACAAGATTTCCAGACCGGTCCAGAAAACGAAAGTTGCCCCGGACCAGACTCACTCGTCGCACTTCGGGAACGAAAACATGGTTTTCTTTTGCGGGCGGGGCAGCACTCATTTCCGGTCCCGGAACTGAAGGGGCTGGCGGCGCTTTGGGACTAGTAGTCGGCGGTGGAACCTCGGCGACACCTGCGGATTGTTCGATGGTGCGGTCGGCCTGGGATTGTCTCGCACCGGGCAATCTCCATTTTCCGCCGGCATTTTGCGGCCAAATCACTTCTGGATCGACAAGCGAAACTTCTCTAATTACCAGCCGCTGCGAAAACAGCGACCAGAGTCGGACTCGTAAGACAAAGCTTTTTGCCTCCAGAAAATTGGCCGCAACTCGCTCGGAAGTTTGCGGAATCGTAATCCCGCTCAGCTTCAGACCGGCCCACGGCGTCACACTGATGCGTCCAATATGCAGCACGGTGCCGAGACGTTGGCGAAGTTCCTGCTCAATCCTCTGTTGTGTCCCTTGCGATTGCACATACAAGTTCAGCCCCAGCAGAACGATCGCGGCCAAGATCGACAGTCCTCCGAGAACGAACAGGATGATTCGACCGAACTTTTGCACGCGGAACGTTACCCAGACAGAGTTTGAAGAAAAGATCAAAGCCCATTGGAGTTCGTGAACAATACCCTCGTCATTCTTAATCCGGCCGCACAGAGCGAGCGTGCCCAACGCCGGCGCGCGCGAGTCGAAGAATTGGCGGGCGGCTCTCTTGTTTATGCAACCTCACACAGCGGCGAAGCTGAAACGCTGGCACGTCGCGCCGCAACGGAAGGATATCGAAAAATCGTGGCCGCGGGTGGCGACGGCACGATTAACGAAGTCGTTAACGGTCTTGCCGGAAGCGACTCCACGCTTGGACTCTTGCCGATCGGCACAATGAATGTTTTTGCAACCGAGCTCGGACTGCCCACGCACGATCTTGATCTTTGCTGGAACATCATCCAGAACGAAAATACACGGCTTGTCGATCTTCCAGCCGCGAACCGCAAATTTTTTGTGCAACTCGCGGGAGTCGGTCTGGACGCGCAAGTCGTGAAGGAGACGAGCAGCAAGTTGCGCCGCAACTTCGGACCAGTGAGTTATTTGATTGCCGCGGCGCAAATCGCCGCCAGGCGTCCTCCGCGGCTCTTCATTGAATCGGAAAATGCGTCCACCAACGAAGCATCATTCGTGCTGATTGGGAATGGGCGACTCTACGGTGGACCGTTTCCCTTTTTTAAACATGCCGTAATCGATGATGGTCTCTTTGACGTGGTTGTTTTCAAGCGGCTCGGGTATCTTGAGATCATTAAATATTTGCAGGACGTTATCTTTAGTTCCGAAATTCGCGCACCGGAGATCGAATATTTTCAGACGCGGCATTTGCGGGTGGAGAGCGATGAGCCGGTGCCGGTAGAAGTGGACGGCGAGCTGGTGGGAAATTGTCCGGTCGAATTCAGCGTGCGCGAGCGCTCGCTCCGCGTCCTGGTGCCGGCGTAAGATCGACAATCACCGCGGCCGCGCGATCCCGCCGATTTCTCCATCGACAATCGAACCGCGTTGCGATAACCTTTTAAACGATGCGGCTGTCGGGGCGAAAACAATCGTTGTTTGCTCGCCCGTGGAGGCAGCGGCAGAGAGTTGTTCTGCTGGCGTTGATCGGCGCCAATGCAGCTGCCTTCGTGGCGCAAACGCTTCTGGAAGCGTATCAGCCTGGCGTCGTGCGCGAGTATCTCGCGCTTAGCAATCGCGGCCTGCATGACGCCTACTCCTGGCAATTCGTCACCGCGATTTTTCTTCATTCCGGGCCTGTGCATTTTCTCGCAAACACCTTCCTTCTTTACCTGCTCGGCCGCGACGTTGAGTCCATTCTTGGGCAGCGACACTTCTTCTATCTCTATCTGGCCGGAGCAATCGGCGGTGAGTTTAGTCATCTTTTCCTCATGCCTGCGGGTTCCGTGTTGTTGGCTGCTTCCGGCGGCGTGGCTGCCGTGATTGTCGTTTACGCCACGATTTTGCCGGAGTTGGAATTGATTTCGACGAAGGTTTTTGGCGCGCCCTTGCGTTTGAAGGCGAAGCACGTGGGCTGCGCAGCAGTCGGGCTCGCGGTGGTTTTCTTATGCATTTATCGGAGCGGTGCAGTCGGCCACAGTGACTACCTCGGCGGGTGCATTGCCGGTTGGCTTTACGCACATTTGCTCGGTTTCGGACGGCCGTCTGTTTTGCAACGCGTGTTGCGCCAACGGCGCGTTGCCGCTGAACGCTATCGCCAGCTCACGCCCGATCAGATCATTGCTGAGGAAATCGACCCCTTACTCGAGAAAATTTCTCGCTGCGGAATGAAAAGCCTCACCCGGACCGAGCGACGGATCCTCGCGCGTGCACACCAGAGGATTATGGAGCAAGCGCAGTTGCGCTGAACCGGATTCCGAGACAGACAAGATCGACATCTGGCTTTTGCACTGATCTCGCGGCATCTTCCGCGCAATGGATCGCGGTCGTGATTGGATTCAAACAAAAGCCGCCACTTCGCTACACCCAAATGAGGTGGAAAGCGCGCTCGTCCAGCTGAGCGAAGCCTGGCCGTACGAGGCGAAGCCGCTTGTCGATCTAGTCGAAAATTTTGCGCTCGGTGAATCGGCGCTGCTTCATTTTCTCGCCATGTCGCGCATCTGCGTGGCGCGACTGGCAGGTAATCCGGAAATATTGCTGTGGCTTTCACGACCGGAGATTTGCCTCAATCCTCGCGGTTACGGAGAGATGCTCAATGATCTCCGGGGAAAATCTGGGGAGTCGATTGCAGACACCAATTTCCGGGCGCTGCGCGCTTGGAAAAATCGGGAGATGACTCGCATTGCGCTGCGCGAGCTGGCGGATGCAGCTCCATTGGAAGAAACGGCGGCCGAGCTGTCGCAAGTTGCCGAGATTTGTGTGGCAGAAGTTTACAAATATTGGAATGCGCGTCTGCGCGAAACAATTGGTGCGCCCGCCGCTGAGTTCGCCATTCTTGCGCTGGGGAAACTTGGCGGCCGTGAGCTGAACCACAGCTCGGATGTCGATCTGATTTTTCTTTACAGCGAGGAAGGGCAGCTCGCTCGCTTCTCTCATCACGAATGGTTTAATCGGCTCGGCGAAAAAATTCTGGAAACGTTTTCGACGCCTGATCCGCAAGGCGGACTTTTGCGTGTCGATCTTCGGCTTCGCCCCGAAGGTCCAGCCGGGCCGCTCGCGCGTTCGCTCGAAAGCATGGAAAATTATTATGCTGGCTTTGGTGAAACCTGGGAGCGCATCGCCTTGATCAAAGCGCGCGGAATTTGCGGCAGCCGCGAGCTGGCTTACGAATTTTTGCGGCAGCATCAGCCATTTATTTACCCGAAGAGTCCAACTCCGGACCTTCTCGACGAAATCGCCAGCATCAAACGGCGGATCGAGCGTGACGTGGTGGGGGCGGACAAGCTGGAGCGTGACGTGAAGCTTGGACGCGGCGGCATTCGCGAGATCGAATTCGTGGTGCAAACGCTCCAGTTCATTCACGGTGCCCGTCATACATTCTTGCAGGAACCGAGCACCTTGAACGCGCTGCGTGCCCTCGCGCGGCTCGAGCTCATCCCGCAAAAGGAAGTTGTCGATCTTGACCGGGCGTATCGATTTTTGCGACGAGTCGAACATCGATTGCAAATCGACGCCGAACAACAAACTCACACCGTGCCACACGAGCCGGAAGCGCTCCGGCGACTCGCCCTCAGCCTGGGGTTCTCCTCCAGCGAGCAATTCACAGCCGCACTCAATGAAGCAATGCGAAGCGTTCGGACCATTTTTCAACGCATCATCACTCAGACACCGGCTGAAACGAAGGCGATCGATTTGTCGATGTTCCGTGATGCAAAACGAGCGACCAAAGCGTTGGCCGATTTGGCGAGTGGCCTGGCAAGTGGTCATCTCGCCCCGCGCACACGCCAGGTGTTTCGCAAGCTGCGGCCGCTATTGCTCAGTTGGCTGGAGAAACTCGCGGATCCCGACGCGGCGTTGAACCAATTTGTTCGTTTCGTCGAGGCACACGGTCTGCGCAGTATGCTCTTCGAATCGCTCGTTACCAATCCGAAACTGCTGGAACTATTCATCAAAACGCTCGACGCGAGCAGATTTGCCGGTGACTTGCTCATTCGCCGTCCGCAATTGCTCGAGGAAATCACGCGAGATGAAACGTTCGCACGATCGACCTCGCTCGCTGGTCATCTCCGCCGGCTCGATTCGTTAGGCGCGAGCGCGACGAAACTCGACCCGGTTCGCACGTATCGTCAGGCACAATTGTTGCGAATTGTTTTGCGGGATGTTCTCGGCCTAGCCGATCGCGACACCGTATTCGCCGAGCTATCTTTTTTGGCCGAAGCCTGTCTCGTTTTCGTAACCAAGCTCCTCGGCGGCGACAATCTCACCATCATTGCACTCGGAAAATTTGGCGGTCGCGAAATCAACTACGGAGCCGATCTCGATGTGCTGTTTGTCGGCGACAACGTTCGCGCTGCGCAAAATCTGATCGCGGCAACAGCGCAGCCGAGCTCGGAAGGAAGTATCGTTCCCTTGGATGCGCGGCTGCGTCCGGATGGTGAAAAAGGCCCGCTCGTTTCTTCACTTGCCGCTTGTGAAACTTATTACCAGCAGCGCGCTCAGCTCTGGGAAGTCCAGGCTCTTACTAGGGCGCGGCCGCTCTGCGGACCGCAGCAACAGCCTTACATCGACATGGTGCAAAGGATCTGGCGCGACGCCGGGCAACAAAGGGAGCTTTTCTTCAAGATCGACAATATGCTCGAGCGAATTCGCCGTGAGCGCGGCAGCGGTTCCGATTTTCCTGACTTCAAGACTGGCACTGGCGGTATGATCGAAGCCGAGTTTCTTGTTCAGGCGCTGCAAATGAGATCGGGTACCTGGAACCCGAACTGGAGTGAAGCGTTGGGCGAGCTGGGAGCGCGCGATTTGCTTTCCACAGCAGAGGTCACCCAGGTGTTGCGGTGCTATGATTTTCTTCGCCAATGTGAGACGGCGCTGCGACGCTGGGAAAATAAAAGCGTTTCGGCCCTTTCAGCCGGTTCCAACGAACAGCAAAAACTGGCGCACCGGCTTGGTTTCACGAGTTCCGATGAGTTTGCAAAAGAGTATCGCGATGCTCGTGCGGCTGTTCACGCTCTCTACGAGTGCCACATCCAGAAAGCGTCCGGCTAAGTTCTGGCGAGAAAATTCGCGAATGCCTGCAGGAGCAGAAAAGTGATAATCAATCCTGTGAAAATAGTTGCGAAGACCAAGCCGAGAATAGCGCCGACGAAAATCCAGTCGCCTTTGTGAGATCGATTCGGAAGCTCGATGTGGCCTTGGAGCAGATCGTAATTGCGTTTGTTTGCTCGGAACCAAAAGGCGAATGCAGAGCCAAGCACCGGCACAATACCGACCAGTTCGTTGATCAAGATATTGAGCGCCATGCGCGCAAGCAAGATTTTAGGCAATCCGCGGGTAACTGCGTAAATCAAAACCGAAAAGGAGACGAATGCAGCACTGACGTCGCCGACCACGGGCACGAAGTCGATCAGCGGATTAAGGCCGAAGCGAAATTTTGTGCCCGGCGCGCGGAACAAGCCATCCATGATGATGGCAAGCCATTTGAACAGCGGCTCGAGCGACTTGCGTTTCTGCTTCTTCTCCGGCGGGAGAATTTCCCAATCGACTTCGCGTGCGGGAGAAGGTTTCAGGTCAAGATTGACAATCTCGGTGCGAGCCGGTTTATCCGGGAATTCCCTTCAACATCTCAGTGTTGGTTGGGAATTTTTTCACGAACATGAGCAAACGCTGAATCGCTTCCTCCGGTTTGTGTCCGGCGAGCCCCCGACGGATAAGATTGATTTTCTCCAGCTCCCATGGTTGCAAGAGCAACTCTTCGCGGCGCGTCCCGGAGAGGAAAATATCAATAGCAGGATAAATGCGCTGGTCGCTGATTTTGCGATCGAGCACCATCTCCATATTTCCGGTGCCTTTGAATTCCTGAAAGATCAATTCATCCATGCGGCTGCCGGTTTCGATTAACGCGGTCGCGACAATCGTTAGCGAGCCCGCTTCTTCAGTATTGCGTGCGGCGGCGAAAATTTTTCGCGGAATTTCCATTGCGCGCGCGTCGATGCCGCCGCTCATGGTGCGACCGCCACCGGCCATCGCGTTGTTGAAGGCGCGGGCCGTGCGCGTGATCGAATCGAGCAGGATGAACACGTGCTCGCCCGCTTCGACCAGCCGCTTCGCGCGTTCGCTGGCAAGCTGGGCGATGCGGGTGTGGCTTTTGATGTCGCTGTCGTTGGAGCTGGCCATGATTTCCGATTTCGGATGTGAACGACGAAAATCAGTGACTTCCTCCGGGCGTTCATCGACAAGGAGAATAATCAGCTTCATCTCCGGGTGATTCTTTGTGACCGCATCCGCGATGTGATGGAGCAAGGTCGTCTTTCCGGTGCGTGGCGGCGCGACGATCAAACCACGCTGGCCCATACCGAGCGGAGTCATCAAATCCATGATCCGCGTCGTGTAGCGGTCCGGCACGGTCTCGAGTTTGATACGCTTGTTCGGGTTGATCGTCGTGAGTTCCTCGAATGGACGCAGGCCCTGATATTTCGCGGGATCCTCGCCGTTGATCGTGAGTAGCTTCGTCAACTGCGGTCCTCGATTGCCGCGGCGCGTTTCGCCGTAGATCCACATCCCGTCACGCAGGGCAAAGCGACGGACAATCTCCGGAGTGACGAAAATGTCCTGCGGCGCCTGGACGAAATTGCGCTTGGGATCTCGCAGGAAACCGAAGCCTTTTCCGGAAATCTCAATGATACCCTCGCCGAATTCGGGTTCGGTCTGACCTTGCTCGCCGGTCGTAACCGCGGCGGTCGATTGTCGATCTAACGATTCGGCTGCTGCTTCGCCGGTTGCAGGATCGACCCCCGCCGGCGAAGAATTTTCGTTATGTGAATCGTTCAAATTTTCCGACCGATCATCACGATTGTAATAACGGCGCCGTGGAAAACGGCGGCGCGGACGGTGCCGGCGCTGTTCGGGTGCGCCAGCTTCACGTTGCTCCGGTGAGGCAGATTCAGTTTCCAGCGGCGGCTGGTTTTGGTTTTCTTCGTTCATAGTTAAAGCAGGCTCTTCGCTCGCCGCAGCGAGCAGCTGCCATTTTAGTTAAGGAAGTAAGTTTCTTAGGCCGGCAACTTGGCCAGCAATTGGTCGGGAATATCTAGATTTGAATAGACGTTCTGGACGTCATCGTCCTCTTCAAGCGCGTCGCACAAACGCAGCACCTGGCGCGCCATGGCTTCATCGGCAACTGGAACAGTCGTATCGGGAATGAAGGTAAACTTTTGCCCATCGGTCGTAACGCCCGCTTTCTTAAGCGCGTCAGCTACAGCGTAGAGCTGATCGTGGGAAGTGATAATAACATACTGATCTTCCTCATTTGTCAACTCCTCAGCTCCGGCTTCCAGCGCCAGCTCAAAAATGCGCTCTTCGTCGATGGCCCCGCGCGGCACAGTAATTTGCCCTTTCTTGTGAAACATGAATGAGACGCTGCCGGCCGAAGCAAGATTGCCGTTGTTTTTGGTGAAGATGCTGCGGATTTCGGCGGCGGTGCGGTTTTTGTTGTCAGTGGCCGCTTCCACAATTACAGCAACCCCACAGGGTCCGTAACCTTCGTAAACAATCTCCTCAAA
>WNFC01008290.1_pt1 | contig 11454 bp, 15 predicted proteins | sample 5400541 | NCBI WGS metagenome assembly WNFC01 (sample SAMN13153342, study PRJNA577476) | soil metagenome | isolation source: 120 cm saprolite under Douglas fir tree site 2 hole 2 replicate 1 | place: USA:California | collected 2015-04-18
AACGAGGCTGCAACACGGGTGCCATTAGCCCTCCCGTGTTTCCCTCAGAACTATTCTCATCGCCACCCACCGGACTAGCCGGGATGCTCATGCTCCCAGAAACCCCGAACTGATCAAGTCCCGGAGTTCCTTACATGAAGCCAACCCCGCTCTGACTTCAGAGAACCCGGAGCTTTCGGCCGAAAGACCTGGTCAACGGCTTCAGAGAACAGGCAGTCCCTCTGGCGGCCAGACCCGGCGGCGAGGACGGCCGGGGGCCTCGACGCACGGCGAGGCCGGCCCACTGCGGGTTTCGTGCTTATCTTGGCCGTATCCCCCGTGACGCTCGCCGCGTAGCCTCCCCCACTTTGTCCCGCTCTCCGCGCCTGACCGGGCGGGGCATGGGCGACCCGCCCGCCCGGACCGTGCTGGCCCGCGAGGCGCTGCGGGCCGCCCGGGCGGCCCGGTCCGAGCCGGAGTTCTTCGCCCTGCTCGAGCGGGCCGGGCTGCTGGTCCGGCTGCGGGCCGCCCCGGACCAGGCGGCCCGCCCGGCCGGATGGTCCGTCACCCTGCCCGGCCTGACGAACCGGGCCGGGCAGCCCGTGTGGTTCGCGGGCGGCACGCTGGACCCGGCCCTGCGGCTCGGCGAGCTGCGCGCCCGCTGGCGGGCCGGGCAGCCCGGCGCCGGGCCCGGCCCCGGCTGGTTCACCGGGGCCGCCCGGTCCGAGATCTACGAGCACGCGGCCCGGGCCGCCGCCCGGGCGGCCCGGGAGCTCGCGGGCGGCCGGGCCGGGCGGCCCGACGTCGCCTGGGCGGCGGCCGACCTGCTAACCGCGGCCGCCGAGGCCACCGGCAACCCGGAGCTGGCCCGGGCCGCCGAGGCCTTCACCCGGGCCGCCCGGGCCGCCTGGGGCCGCACCCCCGCCCCGAACCCGGACGGGTCGATGCTCCGCACCGCCGCCTACCTCATCGCGTCCTGCCGCCGCACCCGCCAGCCCCAGCCCGCCCGCGCGGTCCGCGTCATGCTCACCGCGCTCGCAGGCCTCGCCCGTACCCTTGCCGAGCTGCGCGCCGCCCAGGCCCGCCGCCTCCAGGCCGCCGCCGCGGCCGCGGCAGCCGCCCGCCTCGCCGACGTCGCCGCGACGATCGACTACGGCGAGACCATCTCGCAGCTCGCCGCCACCGAGTTCCCCCGCCAGCCCCGGGCCGCGCGGCCCGCCCCCGCTGCCGCTGCCGGATCCGCGCCGCGCCGCCGCGGCGGGCCCGTGATCCCGCCGGAATCACCACGGCGGCCGCGCCGCGGGATCTGACCGCGAGACCGGCGAACACCCTGGCAGGCGCGGGTGCTCTTCCGAAGAGCGCGCACCGCGCGCGGGAGGGCATCTGAAGCACCGCTACGCCCCGGAAAATGTCGGCGCCCGAGTGCATGCTCTGTGTATCGGCTCCATCGCGGAAAGAAGGTGGCCGGACGTGGGGCGCGACACGATGACGGTGGTCTGCTGGACGAACCCGGTCAGGCAGCGGCAGGACGGCATGTGGGCGGAAACGGGCCAGACGCAGCCGACCAAGCTGCACGTCACCCGAGATGGCGTGCAGACCGTGTGCGGGTTCCCCGTCCGGGACGGTGCGGTCGTTGTCGCGGTGACGCCGGACTGGCATGAGCACGCGAACTGCTACAACTGCGTCTACCGGCTGTGGCCGGACCAGGCCCCGGCGGGATATGGGGTGCCGTTAACGGATGTGTCATGAGCCCTAAACGAGGGGCCAGTCAGCGGTTGCGATCTCTTGACCAACGGCGGCAGCGCGTCACGATGAGGCCAAGAGTTCCACCGACGGCCGGGTCGCGCAGCACTGCCAGCCATCCGCCGCCCGCTGGTGCTTGCTGTTCGGCCCGGATCCGGATGAACAGCATCTCCGTAAGCCGTCTCAGCACGACCTCCGTGCCGGGCCGCCGCACGGCCGATTCGCGGGCGCTGAGGGCCACGATGTCGGCGAAGCCTGGCGCCAGGCGGCCCTGCTCGCCGGGAATGTGAATGACCGTGGGCAGGCCCCGGAGCAAGGGTGGCTGCCGGGGTTGTGGAAATGGAACGCGCCGCAGAGCATAACCATCCCCGGCCCGCCGCCGGCGGCGGGAAGACCTGGTACTCCCGGTCCGGGTGATAGTCCAGGTGCACGGCCTGGGTCAGCGGCGAGCCCGGCTCGTCGCCGATCGCGTGCGCGCGCCCGTGAACACCCTGGCCCATGCCCTGGTCTGCGGGCGCCGCCGCCCAGGTGCTGGTGTGCGTGCGGCAGACGATGAGTCCCTGGCGGTGCGGGCAAGCTGGGCCAGGGACGATCCAGCTCGCGCGCCGTGCCGACGGCCCACACCCGCCTGCGCGGCGTCGCCGCGGTGCTCATCGCCGGCCGCCGGCGGACTGGTCTCCTGCTGCGACCGCTGCCGCGCAGCCAGCCGTTCCCGCGCGACGGCCAGCAGGCTCATCGGCTCAATCCAGGCCGAGCCACCGGGAAATCGCCCCGGAGCGGCGGCGAGGACTCGGCGCAGACGCGTCCACAGAATGCTCGCGTGCTTGGCCATCGGAAGGCTCCTCAGTGCGAGGCTCGGGTGGCCCGGCAGGCCGAAGCGGACGCACCTCGCGCGCCCGAGCGGACGTACCCGCCTGCCATGTCGGCCAGTCTCGTGCCTTTAGCCGACTCGTGTCTTCCCGGCCAGCGGCCAACCTGCCTACCCGTCAGCGGGAATCGGAATATGGCGGCCAGCCTGGAGAGAGACCGATCGTGCCCGATGCGACCGGCCCACCCCGCTAGCTTCAGCGTGGCCTAGGTCGTCTTTGATCCGGGCCTTGGTGATCATCCCCCGGTCCCCGACGATCGCCACGTGGGTCAAGCCGAACCGCTGCTGGAGCTTCTTCACCTGATCGGCGAGGGTGGCCGGGTCGCCGGTGTTGCCCTTGAACACCTGCACCGCGACCGGGATCCCCTCGGCGGTGGTGAGCACACCGTAGACGATCTGCAGGCCGGGACCCGGCTCGCCAATAGCCGCCGGGGTGACTTCCGGCGAGCCGCGCAGCATGCGCTGGTAACGGGTCGACGCTCGTGATGAGGTTGCGCACCACGACCTCGCCGGGACCAGGTGCCCGCAGCGGCCGCCGCCCGGACACCAAGTCGCCGGGACGCAGCGCGGGCTCCGGTCGGCGTTTCAGTACGACGACGTCGGCGTGGCTCGGCACGGAGATGTCCAAGACCTTTGCTTGCGCACCCGAACCCGGCGGGGCGACGGGCTGTCTCATTATTTCTCGATGAGCAGGGACTGGTCACCTACTCGTTTGTACTGGGATCACGGTCTCGCAGGTCCGTCACGCGCCGGGCCGACTAGACGCTGCGTGGCGGCGCACAAGAGTGGCCGCCACACGGCCAGCGACGCCATCGGCCCGGGCGACATGCAGGAATTGGTCATCCGGTTCGTCGCCGGGTGCGCGTTCAGCACCTCCAGGGTCCGGGGGCACACGACGGAGGCCGCGCACGGCGTGTTCGCTATCGCCACCTTCCTGGACGCGACGCTCGCCGCGGTCGCCGCGGGGGTAGATCGGCCCTTCGTCGGCGTTACCATGGGCAACACCATCATCCCGGTCCGGGGGTCGTGCGATGCGTTTCGTCTCTGCTGGTGGCGGCGTGCGGCGGTGGGCGAGAACCCCGCTCGGGGCGGTCGCCCGGGGGCTCGTCGCGGGCGCGGTCGGCACCCTGGCCATGGACCTGTTGTGGTTCTACCGCTATCGGCGGGGCGGCGGCGAAGGCGGCTTGGCCGAGTGGGAGTTCTCCTCTGGGCTGTGCAGCTGGGAGCAGGCGCCCGCGCCGGCGCAGATCGGCAAGGACCTGGTGGAAGGCGTCTTCAAGCGCGAGGTGCCGGCCCAGCGGGCGGCGCTGGTCAACAACGTCACGCACTGGGCGTATGGGCTGCTCGGCGGCCTGCAGTACGGGATCGTGGTGGGCTCGCTGCGAGCGCCGCGCATCCGCTACGGCCTGCCGTTCGGCGCGGCCGTGTGGGCCACCGCATACGCGGTCCTTCCGGCCGCTGGGCTGTACAAGCCGATCTGGGAGTACGACCTGGGCACCTTGGCCAAGGACCTGAGCGCCCATGTCGTGTACGGTCTGGGCACGTCCGCCGCCTTTTCCCTGACCGACGGCTGGCCAGGAACCGCGGCCTGACTGACACATACCCGCCACAGGCCAATTACGCGTCCACCCGCGCGAGGTGTTCCGGTAGCCCAGCACCGGGCGGCGGAAGCGAGGACTGCCACGGTGACGGCCGATCGCCTAGGCCTAGGGTGCCGAACATGGTGGCCTCGATCCTTTCCCGCACCGGGGGCCGGGGCCGTCCTCTCACCGGCGGACGGTGATCCAAGGCCGCCACGCGGGGCTCTCAGGCCGAAGCCACCAGCGGGCAGAACACCGGAAGGAGGGCCGATGCGTACTGTGAGCCGCGGCGCGGTCCCGGCGCTGACCACCGAGCAGATGCGCGCGGTCGACCGGGCCATGGTCGAAGATCTGCACATCGAACTCGTCCAGATGATGGAAAACGCCGGGCGCAACCTGGCCGAGCTGGCGATGACCCGCTTTTCGCCCACCTCGGTGACGGTCCTGGCCGGGCCGGGCGGCAACGGCGGTGGCGGCCTGGTCGCCGCCCGCCACCTGGCTAACCGCGGCTGTCAGGTCCAGGCCGTGCTCTCCGAACCGGACCGCCTGACCCGGTGCCCGCCCACCAGGCCGACATCCTCGCCCGGATGGGCATCACCCTTGCCAGCCGGCCTGCCACCGCCGGCCTGGTCATCGACGCCCTGATCGGTTACAGCCTGCGAGGCGACCCCGCCGGCACCGCCGCGCAGCTCATTACCTGGGCCCAACGACCAGGCCGCCCCGGTGCTGGCCCTGGACACCCCCAGCGGCCTGGACCTGACGACCGGGGTAGCCGGCACTCCCGCCGTCTGGGCCACCGCCACCCTCACCTTGGCCCTGCCCAAGGCCGGCCTGCTCGATGCGCCCAGCGCCGGGGAACTCTACCTGGCCGACATCTCGGTGCCGCCGCTGGTCTACCAGCGGATGGGCATCGCCGTCCCTGAGTTGTTCCGCCACTCCAGCCTGCTCCGGATCGACCCACGGCCGCCACCCGGCCCGCCCGGCCCGCAGGTATGACGGTGGGCACCGTGAACCACAACCGCGACCGCGCGGCATGGGTCCCGCTGCCGCACTACCAGGCGGCGAGCGCCCCGAGGATCACCGGGCAGTCCCCGCCGACCAGCAACGGGAACCGCCCGTGGCGGCGGGCAGCGCTGACCGCCTCGGCCACGTGCTCGATCATCGCCACCAGGGCATCCTCGGCCAGCAGGCCTGACGGGCCGCGCACCGGGACGGGAGCCGGCAGCACCAGATCGCCGGCATCGGTGAATCCCGGATGGCGGGCCAACGCCCCGGCCAGGCCGCGCTGGCGCAACACGGCTACGGCGGCAGGCCCAGGCCAGTGAACCGTTCCCGCTGCGGCTCCAGCGGCATCAGCGTCTCGATCACATCGAAGGCGACCGCGCCCGGGCGACTGGACATGACCCCTCACCGTACCGGGCTGCCGTGATCGTTGCCGGACCGGCTGCCAGGGCAACCCTCCGCCGCACGCTGGCCTGGGTGGCGGGCCGGCGCGCGGAAATGTGCTGCGTGGACCGCAATCACCGCTGACGGAACGGCGTCCCAATAGATGCGGCACAGCAGGAGCTGAAGGAGGCGCGATGAACAAGGCGATGGCCGCCGTGGTGGTGGCCGGGACGTTGCTGGCCGGTCTTGCCGCCGCCGGCCCCGCGCTGGCGGTGCAGGGGGACACCCAGCTGTGCTCACCCAGCACCAACGGCGGCACCATGGTCCTCGGGGTATGCGTCCTCCCCGCCCTCAGCGTGGGGCAAAACGCCGAGGAGTTCTTGATGAACAGCGGCGGGAGCACCGACACCTGGACGGTCGTGTCCGGCGGCATCCCGCCCGGCATGCGGATGTACGCGACCTACGGGGCGGGATCGACGATCATCTTCGGCACCCCCACCCAGCAGGGCACGTTCACGTTCACCGTGGACAACGTCCCCTACAACAACCCGGGCGCGCCGCCGTCGCAGGGCACCTACAGCATCACGGTGAACCCGCCGCCGCCCCCGCAGGTCGTCCTTCCCGCCAGCGGATCCACCCTGCCATCGGGCACGGCCGGCGTGGCCTACGCGCAGAACTTCTACCTCAGCGGCGGGGTGGCGCCCTACACCTGGTCGGTGGCCTCCGGGCAGCTCCCGCCCGGGCTGGCGCTGCGGTCCACCAACGCGCCCACCGACAACAACAACCAGCTCGCGGGCACGCCCACCCAGGCCGGCACCTTCACCTTCACCATGAAAGTCACTGATGGCAGCGGCCAGTCCGCGGCACAGCAGTTCAGCCTCACCATCAACGACGGCGGTGGCGGCGGCGGGCAGCAGTAGGGACACGGCGGCGGCCAGCGCCGCGCTCTCCGTTGCCCTGGGGGGCGAGTGCGACCTGGATCTCGTTACGCCGCGCCGGTGCCGCAGCGCGGCAGATCGGGGAAAACAAGCGGTTCTGCGGAAAGGCGCAAACCGATTTCTAGGCCTCAGTCAACCGTGTAACTAGTGTTGTTGTGGGCGGGTCGGCGCGGGTGACGTCGGCGGCCTGGTACCTGGTGCGCCGCGACGTGACTGGCGCCGGTCACGGCCTGGCGATACCGGGAGGAGCCGGAATGCAGCCTCGTCCGAGCGTGATCGTGTTCGATGTCAACGAAACCCTGTCCGACGTGGCACCACTGGCCGGGCGGTTCGCCGATATCGGCGCCCCGGAGCTGCTCGCCAAGGTGTGGTTCGCCGCCCTGCTGCGGGATGGGTTCGCGCTGACCGCCACCGGCGGCATGGAAACATTCGCCCGCCTCGCCGCCGGCGCGCTGCGGGCGGTACTGGCCGGAGCGAGCCTCAACCGGCCGGCCGATGACGCGATGGATCACATCCTGGCTGGCTTCGCTGATCTCCGCGTTCACCCCGACGTGCCGGAGGGGGTACGCATCCTGCGCCAGCACAGCCTTCGCCTGGTCACACTGGCCAACGGGTCCGCCGACATCGCCGACCGGCTACTGTCCAAGGCGGGCATCCGCAGCGAGTTCGAGCAGCTGCTCTCGGTCGATGACGCTGGCGCCTGGAAGCCGGCGCCCGCCGCCTACGCATACGCCGCCCTCGCGTGCTCGGTTCCCATGGACCAGATGCTGCTGGTGGCGGTGCACCCCTGGGACATCCACGGCGCACACCTGGCGGGCCTGCGCACCGGGTGGATCAGCAGGGAGCAAACGCCCTACCCGGACTATTTCGCCGCCCCGGGCCTGCAAGCACCCGACCTGCCGGCCCTCGCCGGGCAGATCGCTGCCTGACCCATCCCGCCGCGGGTAACCCGCGGCAATCTGCCTCACTACCCCGCGAGGTATGACACAGCGGCAGCTACGGCTGGGCGGGGTCTCGGCGAACCACGCCCGGCCAACGGACGCCTCACCACCACCCTTGATGCTCGGTACCCATAGTGGCCTCGCCCGTAAGGTCGCCGGGGGTCAAGCACCCGCTCCCGGCACACCACCGGCACCCCCACCGCACGGCGCGGTATGGACCGGCTGGAAGCGGCAAGACTGAGCGGAGATCCTCGCCCACGGCGAGGAGGAGTTCGAGCGTCGCGTGGCCGCGTCGACCCGGCGCGGTTCTGCGGCACCGGCGCCGCCGCGGGACATGGTGCAGGCACGTGCCAGGCGCATTCACCACGCACGCTGACCACCGGCACAGAATGTTCCATCGGGCGCAGGTTACGAGGCCATGACGACTACAAGATCAGCGGCCATAACGAACACCTCTTTGTTCAAGGTCAAGGGGGAGCGCTGATGCGGTGCAGGAGCGGCTTCGGGTGGGGCGACTGCCGTGCGCCCGGTGCGCCCTCCTTTCCCGCTGCGAACAGGGATGCCGGTAAGAAACCCGTGTCACCAGCCGCAAACGAGCATGATCGTGCTAGTCAGACCGGGAAGTCACCGATGACGTCGTCGTAGCGGTTCTGGGCGCCGGCGAAGGCCAGACAGGCGCCTCGTTACCGACGGTGACAGCTCCGCGGTCGTGCGACACGCGATATCCGCCTTATTGCATCGTTTCCTGTCGCCGCCGCTGTCGCTCCACGCAGCGCTGGACTGGTTGTTCTGTGCCTACATCTAGGTGTGAGACGGGAGGGTGGCTGCCGTCTTTCTCGCCGGCGATAGCTGGGGAAGGAAGCCGGAAGGAGGCGAGCACGGACGATATCGAAGGCTCGCGTGGCTCCCCTGTTAGGTTCTGCCGCCACCGGGTGTCTGTCTCATCGAGAGCATCCGTCAGGTTTCCAGAGCAAGGAGGGACCCACGATGAGCATTCACCAGCAGGCGGTGATCCCCGCCAGCCCGGCACAGGTGTACGCGGTGCTCGCGGACGCAGAAGCGCTGTCGGGCCTGTCAGGGATGAGCGGCCAGACGGGCCGTTCGGAGGGCGGGGAGTTCTCCGCCTTCGACGACCACGTGACCGGACGGCAGATCGAGCTGGTGCCTGGCGAGCGGGTCGTGCAGGCATGGCGCTTCCCCGTGTGGGACCCGGGGAGGTACTCGATCGTCCAGTTCACGCTCGCACCCGAGGACGGCGGGACTCGCCTGGTCATCGACCAGGACGGCGAGCCGGACGGACCCGATGCCCTTGGTTGTCACCGGACCTGGCACGATCACCTGGATGCCAACTGGCCAACCTTCTACCTGACGCCACTCACCAAGCACTTCTCGACGCAGCCCGCCAGCTGACAGGCACGGCGACTGGCAGGGCAGGCCGGCGGGCCTCACGGCTCACCGCCTGCCCGCCAGGCCGGAGCGCCCGGAAAAGGAGGGCGATGCACTATGGCCGACCAGGCGCTTCTGGACCGCGCTCGCTCCGGCGACGCAACAGCCTTCGCCGAGCTGGTAGCGCCGTACCGCCGGGAACTACACGTGCACTGCTACCGGATGCTCGGGTCGTTCGACGACGCCGACGACGCCCTGCAGGAGACGCTGGTCGCGGCCTGGCGCGGGCTCGCAGCGTTCCAGGCCAAAGCATCGGTGCGCACCTGGCTCTATCGCATCGCGACCAACACCTGCCTGAACCTGGTCCGGAAAGCCGCACGGAGACCGCAGATGACCCAGCCCCTCCCGATCACCGCACCGGCACCGACCGGCTCGAACGAAGTCACCTGGCTGCAGCCGTACCCAGACACGCTGCTCGACGACCTGCCGGACGACGACCCCGGACCCGAGGCGCGCGCTGAGCGGAACGAGGCGGTGTCCCTGGCGTTCGTCGCCGCGCTGCAGCTGCTTTCGTCACGCGCCCGCGCCGTGCTGATCCTCCGGGATGTGCTCGGCTTCACCGCCCGTGAGGCCGCTGGCACCCTCGGTTCCACCGAGGAGGCCGTCGCGATGACGCTGAGCCGGGCCCGCGCGACACTGCGCGAGCACACACAGCCACCCGAGGGACCCCAGGCCCGGGCCGGGACGGCCGCGCAGGAGAGGATGGCACGCCGCCTGGCGGCAGCACTGAGCGCACACGACATCGACGCGGTCGTGAGCCTGCTTGCCGAGGACATCCGGATCGCGATGCCGCCGCTGCCCGCAGTCTGGCAGGGGCGCGAGCGTGCGGCCGAGTTCCTCACGGAAGTGGCGTTCCGGCTGGTCCCACAGGCCCGGTTCGTCCAAATACGCGCCAACAGGCAGCCAGCCCTGGCCGTCTACACCCGCGACCGGGCCAGCGGGCTCTGGCGCGGCAGCGGGCTTCTCGTCCTCACCCTGCGAGGCGATCAAATCGCCAGGATCACCCGCTTCGAGTCACACACCTTGGAGCCCTTCGGCCTGCCGCGCATCCTGCCGGACGACCAGATGCCAATGGAATCCCCCGCCCGCCGCCCGTAACCCGCGACGGCCGGCGAGTACGCAGGTGTCAGCGTTGCGGCTGGTCCCGCTGCTGGGCAAGTTCGGCTTGCACGGCCCGGCACACTAGCGACCTCAGCACACGCCCCCCGGCAGGCGAATCGGACCTCTCAGCGGAGTACGGACTGATCCGTGAGTGGCTGACGGCGATTCTCTGCGCGGCCGAGGACCCTGAGCGGGTCAAGGCCTGGGGCGGCCGCGCTGTCGCCGTCAGCCTGGTGCTGCTCGCGCTCGGCCAGGCCGCGATGGTCAGCGGGTCCAGCGTGGTCGAGTTCGGATGCCGGAATCTGGCCCTGCACTCGGCCCTGAGCCACCGGACAGTGTCGCGCGTCCTGCGGATACTTCGTGACGAGCCTGACCCGCTGATCGACCTGGTGAGCCCGCGCCGTCTAGCCCGGGCGGATCGTTATGCCCTTCGGATCCCCGATCGCTACGCAGATAGCGTCCGCTGGCGACGTCGGCGAGCTGGCCGCGTCGAGGCGATCCACCCGGTGTTCCTGGCCCTCGGCGGTACGGCCGGGCTCGTCTACCAAGCGCTCGGACCGGAGCCTGCTCGCGGCGCTGAGGTTGCCCGGACGGCCCGGCTGTCAGCGTCGGCTGTCTCGGCTGCGCTCCGGGTGCTCGCTGAGCACGGGCTCGCTGAGCGTGGCCCGGGCGGATGGCGCCGCGGCGATGCCCGCCTGGACGACGTCGCCGAGTCGACCGGCGCGGCAGGCCTGCAGCGGGAGCGGGAGGAACGATACCGGCAGGACCGGGAAGGCTGGCGTGCGAGGCTCCGGGCGTACCAGGGAGCGAAGCGGTTGCCCGTAACGTCGCGGGATGGCTGGTGGCCGCTGGACGACGAAGACGAGTACGACGAGATGTGCCGCTGGCCGGTGCTCTCCGATGACTTCGTGCGCGGGCCGCCGGGCGCGGCGGGGGTCCAGGTCCGCGACACCGCATAGCGGTAACTGGCCTCCCTGTCAGGGCTCCGGCAGCCCATTATGACGCACATCACAAAAATACTTGTGCCCGTCTTTTTGGCGCGGCGTGCCTGACCTGGACAGATGCGATCTAGGCAGTGGTTACTGGCGGGCAACATAAGTGGAAAGGACGACGGCCTCCCCGTGGCACCGGGGAGGGCCGCCTCACAACAAGACCCCCGGATGGGAGAGGTCCATGACCTTGAAGGTAACACCAGGCGACGAGCCCGAGGACCAGGACGTCACCAGCTACGCGCTGACCCGGTGGGATCGCACGGCCCGGCTGTGCGCCATCCGGCTGACCGAGGCCCTCCCGGCGCTCACGCCCTTGATCTGGATATTCATGCACCGGTAATAGGGGTCCCAGTAGTCCTGGCGAAAGATCCAACGGATATGCACTTGAGCTGCGTTGATGTGGAAACCGGCATCGCGAGATAGATCGCTTCCGCTACGTTCTGCCTGGTTTGTTCCGGCGTGGCGGAGGTGGCTGGGTGT
>WNFC01008291.1_pt1 | contig 11453 bp, 10 predicted proteins | sample 5400541 | NCBI WGS metagenome assembly WNFC01 (sample SAMN13153342, study PRJNA577476) | soil metagenome | isolation source: 120 cm saprolite under Douglas fir tree site 2 hole 2 replicate 1 | place: USA:California | collected 2015-04-18
AGCTGTTCCTCACTGTCGAAAAGCGGCCGCCAGATCTTGGTGGCGGCGGCGAGTTTCGGAAGGAAGTTGCCGAACGCCTCGACGGTGAGCCAGCCGTCATAGTCGATGTCGCGGAGGGCGTCGAATGTGGCGTCCCATGCGACGCTGCCCGTTCCGGGCACGCCGCGGTCGTTCTCCGATATGTGGACGTGCGCGATCCGTGTGCCTGCGCGGCGAATCGCATCGGCGGGATGCTTTTCCTCAATGTGCGCGTGAAAGGTGTCGAGGTGGATGCGGCAGTTCGGATGTCCGACTTCGTCGACGAAACGGATCGCCTGCTCGAGCGTGTTCAGGTGGTACAACTCGAAGCGGTTGACGACCTCCTCCGCAAGCACGACGCCTGCACCGGCGGCGTACTCGGCCGCGCGGCGCAAGTGCTCGACACTGCGTTTCCACTCCTGATCCGTGGCGCCACGTCCGGTGAAGACGCCGAGCGCCACCTGGTGAGGGCCGCACAGGATGGACGACCCGACGGTCGCGCAGCAGTCAATCACTGCCTGCATGTGCTGGTAGGCGCTCTCCCTGATGGCAGGGTCGGGGCTCAGGGGGTTGTGCTCGGGAGCGATCACCGTGTTCGCGGTCCGGTCAAGCCCGAGGTCGTCCAGGCGCCGCGCCCAGCGCGCCCACTTCGCCTGATCGAGATCGAAGATCGGTACCTCGACGCCATCGAAGCCGATCTGCTTCAGCTTCTCGAGCACGGGCATCAGACCCTCGTGCATGTCATCTGTCCATAGGTACAGGTTTATGCCGTACTTCATCTATTTTCCTTCGGGCGAGGCGTCGGTGCCGCTCACCAGGGCCGCTGACCAGGGCCGCTCATAGGTGCGAGCATTTGCTCGTTGGCAGCGCGAATGCTCATAGCCCCAGTATGCTGGTCACGCGTGTCCAGGGCAAGGCTTGACGCACCCAGCGCTTGTCCACAGTCTGGCCGATGCCTCTGCGCACCGGACGGTTGGCTGTGAACCTTGATGCGAGCGAACGCTCAGGGTATTGACATTTGCTCAAAATCGGATAGGACAGTCCTGTCGGCCAAGCGGCGCGGCAGCGGCCACGGCACCCCGAGGGGCGGACTTCAGGACTTAGGAGGAGCCATGTCTGATCAGGCGTCGCCCGGCACGGTGCGACCGGGCAGCGGCGACCCAGCGGTCGTCACCACGCACCTGCAGCCAAACGCCATCGGGCTGCTCGGTGCCACGATGCAGGCCATCACCCATATTGCGCCGGCCATCGCGGCCCTGTTCTTCACCCAGTTCGTGGTGTCCCTGGCCGGCATCACCGCTCCGCTGGCTTACCTGCTGGGGGTGATCGTCGTCCTGATGCTCGGGAGCACCCTGGTCCAGCTCTCGAAGCACATGCCGTCGGCCGGCGGCTACTACACCTACGTGAGCAAGGCCCTGCATGCGCGGGCCGGCTTTCTCACGTCGTGGATGTACGTCCTGTACTCGCCGCTCGCCGGGGGACCGATCTACGGGTTCTTCGGGTTCATCGTGGCCGGCGAGCTCAAGACGAACTATCAGATCAACGTGCCCTGGCTGTGGTGGGTGTGCGTCCTCGCCGGAGCGCCGCTCGTGGCGTTCCTGCAGTACCGGGGCATCCGGCTCTCCGTACGGGCGATGGTCATCCTCGGCGGCCTCGAGATGATCATCGTGTTCGTGCTCGCACTGTGGGGTTTCTTCAAGCCTGGCCCGGGCGGGTTCACGTTCTCTGTCTTCAACTTCAATCGCCGGCTGGCGGTGGAAGGGTTCGCCCTGGCGGTGGTGTTCTCGATCCAGGGCCTGACCGGATGGGAGGCGGCCGCGCCGCTCGCCGAGGAGACCCGCGATCCGAAGCGGAACGTGCCCCGCGCGACGATGCTGTCGATCATCCTGCTCGGGGTGTTCCTCGTCCTCGCGTACTGGGGCCAGATCATCGGGTGGGGCGTCAGCAACCTCAAAGCCCTGCCCGGTTCTTCCGAACTCCCCGGCCTCGTCCTGGCCCACCGCTTCTTCGGCGGCGCGTGGTGGATCCTGCTCCTGGCGTTCCTGAACACCACGATCGCGGTCTGTCTCGCCACGGCGAACGTGGGGACCCGGATGTGGTACGGGATGGCCCGCAACGGGTCCTTCCCGAAGGCGCTGGCCAAGGTGGACCCCAAGTACCATACCCCCACCAACGCGATCCTGGCGCAGATGGCCCTGTCGCTCGCGGCCGGCATCGGCGTCGGCCTCTGGGTCGGCGCCAGCGTGTCGTTCTTCCTGGTAGACGGCCTGGTCCTGGTGCTGGCAGTCCTGTTCGTCTACGTCATGGCCAATGCCGCGGTGTTCTGGTACTACTTCAAGCAGCGGCGGTCGGAGTTCAACGTGGTCCTGCACGTGCTGTTCCCGCTGATCTCCACGGCGGCCCTGATCTACGCGCTCATTTATTCCTTCATACCGTTCCCGGCCTCGCCGTATAAGTACGCGCCGCTGGTCGACGGCCTGTGGCTGCTGCTCGGCATTGTGGTGCTCGTGGTCATGCGGTCCCGAGGGAACGAGCAGTGGATCCTCACCGCGGGAGCCTCACTCGGCGAGACCGGCGGCGAGGAGGACGCCAGAGCCGAGCACGCGGCGTGATCGGGCGGCGGCCCGGCCGCCGGCCATCGTCACTGGCGAGGAATTAGCCGGCCAGCGTCTCGCGGTACCGCCACGCCAGCCGGAGAACGGCGGCGCCGGCCGCCTGCACGGGCTCGCGGGTCACGACGCGGTCGATGCCGTGGGCGGCGAATTCCCGCGCCGTGAGCACGCTGCCCTCGGCGTTGCGCCGCGGGCTCAGGCTGAACAGGGCGTCGAACACATGGCTGTCGATCACGGCCACGGTGAGCAAGTCGGTGGCGTAGGTCAGGGGATCGGTGCCAAGTCCCAGGCACCACACGCGGATCTGGCCGCGGTCACGGGCCTCGGCCATCTGCCTGGCGAACGGCCAGGAATCGTAGTCGACGGGGCCGGCTTGGATGCCGTAGTCCTCCGAGCGCCCGCGGAGTTCCTCGGCGAACTCGCGGATCATGCACCGCCACAGCGAGAAGTCATGGCGTTCATTCCAGGCCGCCTCGCCTGACGGCTGGAACACGCCCACCGGGATCACCTGGTACAGCCCGCCCGCGTGGCCCACCTTGGCCGGATCCCGCCAGTGCAGCAGGAACGACGCCCGGCCGGTCGCCGCCTCGTGCCGGAGGGTCAGGGTGCTGACGGCCAGGTTCGCGGGGCGGCGCCGCAGGTCGCACGGGTCCGCGATCAGGGTGCGCAGGCCCGCCGGGGCGCCGCCGAACCGCGTGGCCGCGTATTCGTGCGCGGCCGCTTCACCGGTGTCGACGCCGTCGAAATAGCGGCCGCGGGTGAACGCCAGCCGGGAGGCTTCCGGGGTGAGTTCCGCCTCGGTCAGCCGGTACGTGGCGCGGTTCTCGAACACCGCAGGGGCCGCCAGATCCTGCAGCACGTCGGAGTAGCGAAGGTAGCGTGTCCCGTCCGGCCGTTCGGGCAGCAGCGCCGCGGCGCCGCCGCCGAGGGCGGTGAGGGCGGTGAGGGCAGGCGGCGAGGCCGCCGCCGGGGTGAACTCCAGTCCCACCTCCTGCAGCGGGACGGGTTCGGCGGGCTGCCATCCGGGGGCGGCGAGCAGCGGAGTCCCGGCGATCCGGCGGTCCGCCGGATAGTCGTCCGCCGCGGCGAGCGTCAGGTCGTGGCGGTGCTCCTGAAGGTAGGACCGCACCCGCAGCCAGTCGGTCTGGCCGGAGGTCAGCGGGCGGGTGGCTGTTATCAGGCGCCGGCACGACGTGGCGTCGCGATCTGGTCGTCGGCCCAGAAGCTGATCAGCTCGTCCTCGGTGAGCGACTGCGGCGCGACGCCGGCCCGCAGGGTGCGGCCAGTGGCCAGGCTCCAGCTCGTGATGAGCACCCGGGCCAGTAGCTCGTCCTCGTCAGCGTGATGGACGGCCCGGCTGAAAAATCTGTCTCTGGCATTTGCGCCTGAACCGCTCGCGGAACGCATGCCCGAGACAGTAGTGTCTTGCACAACGCGCCTCCTTCCGGGAGGTGGACAGGGAAGTCCGCTGGCCGGTCTCGTGGTGTCTGATCCCACACAGTGAGCCACGGAACCGGGGGCGGAATTCCGGTCATTCAGGGCGCCGCTATGGCCCGGGGTGAGCACCGCTATCGATAGGTAGCGCTACTCGCCTGGCGCGATAAAGCCTCCGCTCGGACCGCATGGCCCAGGCGGAAGCGACTGGCAGAGCTGTGCGACGAACATGACTTTACCGGCAGCGCACAAAGCACGGGCCGAAAAGCCAAGTCTGGCCTGCGATGGTTTGATCGGATGTCTGCCGTTCTGGCGTTTACGCACGTCACAGCCCCGGGTCGGCGGTTTATCTGTCGCCTGGCGCAAATGCATGGCTGGCATTCCGGCCTTTATCGCTTTGCGGGGGCGTTGGCTGGATATGCGTATATCGACGTTAAATGCCGTTAAGGTCCGCCGGGGGGCGGAATGTCACAGGCCGAGCCGCCGGGACAGGTCTGACGCGAGAATCCCGCCCGGGTCGAATTCGGCGCGCAGTTTCCTGAACTCCGCCAGCCGCGGGTACATCTCGGCCAGCACCTCGGCGGGTACCCGCGAGTCCTTGGCCAGGTAGACGCGGCCGCCCGCCTCGACGACCAGTCGGTCAAGCGATCCGAGCAGCGTGGCCAGCCCCCGGGTGCGGGCGGGGAAGTCGAGCGCAAGGGTCCAGCCGGGCACCGGGAAGGAGAGCAACCCGGAGTCGCCCTCGCCGAACCGCTTGAGCACGGTCACGAAGGAGGGGGCACGCGCCTGGCTGACCAGCTCGAACGACCGGCGCACGGCGTCCTCGGCGCCGAAGGGCAGGACGTACTGGTACTGCCGGAAACCGCCAGGCCCGTAGACCCGGTTCCAGTTCCTGATCCCGTCCAGCGGATGGAAGAACGTCCCGATGGTCTGCAGCTCTCCGGTCCGGGAGCGGGGCGCCTTGCGGTACCACGCCTCGTTGGCCAGGGCCACGGTATAACGGTTGATCAGCCCAGGCGGGAATCCGGCCGGAACGCCGAGGCGGGCGCCCGGCCGGAACGCGAACGGGTCGGTCCGGTCGGCCGGCGGCAGGTCGCCTGGTTCGGCGAAGTCGCCGCTGGTAATCACCGACCGGCCCAGGCTGGCGCCCCTGGCCAGGCTGTCCGACCAGGCCACCGTATAGCCGAAGGCACGGTCGTGTTCGGCCAGCACGGCCATCGTCTCGTCAATGTCGGCGGTGCGCACCGTGTCCACCCGAAGGCGCGAGGTGGCCACCCGCTTCAGCTGGACGACGGCCCGCACGATCAGCCCGGTCAGGCCCATGCCGCCCGCGGTCGCCCAGAACAGCACGGGATCGGATTGTTCGGTCACCGTGCGCAGCTCGCCGCTGGGCAGCAGGATCTCGACCGACCGCACGTGCCGGGCGAAGCTGCCGGCCACGTGGTGATTCTTGCCGTGGACGTCGGCCGCGATCGCGCCGCCGACCGTCACCTGCCGGGTGCCGGGAGAAACCGGCACGAACCAGCCGCCCGGCAGCCCCGCGACCATGAGCTGTTCCAGGCTGACGCCGGCCTCGCAGGTCGCCAGGCCGGTCGCCGCGTCCAGTTCGAGGATCCGGTTCAGCCGGGCGGTCGAGATCACCACGCCGCCCTCGCACTGCGCGGCGTTGTTGTAGCTGCGGCCGAGCCCGCGGGCGATGACGCCGCGGGGGCTCGCTCCGGTCTCCAGCAGCCGGGCGGCGCCGGCCACGCTGGCTGGCTCGGCCAGCTCGGCCCGCGATGGCGAGACCCGGCCCCAGCCGGTGAGCCTGACGGTGCGGCCTGACGTGGTAACCGAATAGCTTGGCATCGTGACCGTATAGTACGCGGCGATCCGCTCGCCGCCACGGCTTTCCGCTCAGCTTCGGCCCGCCGCGGATAACGACGGATGCGGACCCGACCGACCCGAGGCACCCGGGAGTTGAGAATGCGCAGGTTCTGGACCGCCCTCGCGCTGGCCGGCCTCGGCGCGACGACAGCATGCACGTCACCGTCGGCCCCGGCGCACGCCGGCGGCCCGTCCGGCCGGGCCAGCGCGGCCAGCTCTTCGGCTGCCGCACGCGCCCCGGCGACCCCGACCGCGCGGACTCGGCCGGGTGCCAGCCGGGCGGCCAGCGCGATCCCCGCCCCGCCGCCCCCGCCGCCCGCGCCGCGGGTGACGGTGACCAGGACGCGGACCGCGGACGGATCCGTGGTGACCGTCGCCGTCATCCAGGGTCATGTGACGTACGTCTTGCACAACGGCAGCCAGGACCCCGGACTGGCGGCGGGCCGGGTCCGGGCTGGCCCGGTCGTGGCCGGCGCCGAACGCACGCGGCTGCTGGCCGCCTTCAACGGGGGATTCAAGCTGTCCGCGGGCGTGGGCGGGTACGAGCAGGAAGGCCATCTGGTTAGCCCGCTGCGCCCGGGCCTGGCCAGCCTGGTGATCGACCGCTCCGGCCAGGCCAGGATCGGGGTCTGGGGCCACGGCGTGCCCGCGCCCGGCGAGGCGGTGTACAGCGTCAGGCAGAACCTGCCGCCGCTGGTGATGAACGGCAGGCCCACCGCGGCCGCGGCCGACTCTGGCCTGTGGGGCGCAACTCTCGGCGGCGGCGAGTATGTCGCCCGCAGCGCGCTCGGCCAGAACGCCTCCGGCGATCTCCTCTACGCCGCGAGCATGTCCGCGACCCCGGCCGACCTGGCGCTCGCGCTGGCCCGCGACGGTGCCCGGATCGCGATGGAGCTCGACATCAACCCCGAGTGGGTCCAGCTGGACATCGCCAGCCACCCCGGCGGCCCGCTCAGGGCCGCTGTCCGCGGCCAGTTCCGCCCGGCGGACCAGTTCCTGGCCGGGTGGACCAGGGACTTCATCGCCGTCCTGGTCCCGCCCGCGCCGCCCGCACCGGTGCCACTGCCGCACAGGCCACCGCCGTGACCGCCGCGGCGGCAGCGCCGGAGGGCTAAGAGTGCGGGTCGGCGCCAGGGTCGCCACCTGCGGCTCGGATGGCGAGCCTGGGAAGGTAGGCGTTCCACGCGATGCGGTGCCCTTCACGCAGCTCGGGGTTGGGCAGGTCATCGTGCCGGAGCGTGAGGCGGGTACCGCCGTCTTCGTCCTCGAGCGCCACCGTGACACGGGTGCTACCGGGCGGCATCGCGTTGCCGCTGGTCGCCTCGCCCCGCCTGTGCAGGGTGTGCCGCGCTGCCTCCTCGTCGGCGAAACCCCAGGTGAAGACGACCAGGTGCGGCGGCGCGACCTGGAGGAACGTCCCTGCGTTTTTCATCCCGTCGGACATGTGCACGCGGTAGATGCCGCCAGGCTCCGGTTCCAGCTTCGCTTCGGCGCCCATCCACTGCACGTAACGGGCCGGGTCGGTGAAGTAGGGGAAGACGTCCTCGGGGGGGCGCCGTGATGTGCAGCGTCACTTCGACGGGCGCGATCTCTCTCATGACCGGTCTCCGATCGTATCCAGCCAGGCGTCGAAACGGTCGTCGTGGTTGGCCAGCTCCCAGATCTCTACGGTGCCGCCACGCGGTAGCAGCGGGCAGCCGCGGGCTAGCGAGACGGCGCCGTCGAGGTGGCCGGCCCGGATCAGCGAATATCCGCCCAGCGTCGTGTCGGCCACGTTAGCGCCTAGCGTCGCCGCGGCGAACGCGGGGTTGCCGCGGTCCTTGAGGCGGGCGCCTAGCCTGCTCTGCCAGGTCGCCCAGGCGTCGAATGTGCCGGCCGACGGCGCGTAGCCAGCCGGCGCGCGGAATGTGAATAGGTATGTGGACATCGGTGGACTCCGTTCGGTTGTCGTTCGCCGGTACAGACACCGGGCCGGCCGTCAACTGGGCGTGGTCCCCGGGCGCGATGCCGGGCTATGCGATGATGCCGATGTGACCGTGGACCTGCTTGACCTGGCCCGCGCAGGCGACGGGGACGCCTTCCGCCAGCTCATCGAGCCGTACGAGCGGGAGCTTCAGGTGCACTGCTATCGCATGCTCGGCTCGGCCGAGGCAGACGAGTTGCGCATCACCTTCGACAGCATCGAAGACCCGCTTGTGCTCCAGGTCAGGCAGGCCAGGCGTTCGTCGACGGTGATCTGGGATGTCGAGTCCTGCGCCTTCCTGCCCGACTGGGTAGGCACCACGCCCGGCTTCACGCTCAGCCGCGCCAGCGCGGGAGGATGCGACCTGCAGTTCCGGCACGAAGGCCTGAGCCCGCAGCTTGAGTGCTACGACATGTGCCGCGCTGGCTGGGACCAGTACCTGCCTAGCCTGCGCGACTACCTCGAGACCGGTACCGGTCATCCGTTCACTCGCGCTCGTCTGGGCTAAGTGCTTGAGCGCCTTGAGTCAACTACTATGTAGTCATGGCAAAGCGTTCAGCGACACCGGTGCGGTTCGAGACGACCGTAGTCGAACGGTTGGCATCCTTCGTTGTGGCTCATCCCGGCATGTCTCTATCTTCGGCCACAAACCGGCTGGTAGATGAAGCCCTCAGGACGAGCGAGCACCCAGGCATCGTGTTCCGGGCCGGTCCCACCGGCAGACGAGCGTCTCTGGCTAGCGGGCCCGATGTATGGGAGGTAGTGCGCGCAATCAAGTCCGCGCGAATCACTGAACCCGACCTGACTGAAGATGAAGTGCTTGCCCTAGTTGAGAAGAACACAGGCGTACCCGCGCGTTTGCTGCGCATCGCGATCCGATACTGGGCGTCTTACCCCGATGAGATTGACTCCGAAATAGCCGCTGCGCAAGTAGCCGAAGATGCCGCCGAACATGCCTGGCAACGCGAACGCGATTTGCTCTCCGGCTAGACGATGAGCCGCCCGCTGCTGCTTGATGAGATGTTCTCTGACGCGATCGCCCAGGAGCTGAGCGCAAAAGGCCACGACGTGGTGGCTGTCGTCGCTGATCCAGCTCTGGTTGGCCTCCCAGACGAACAGATCCTTGCTCATGCCGCCGCTACTGGCCGGGCTCTCGTCACCGCCAACATCAAGGACTTCATGCCTCTGGACGCCGGGTACCGGGCAGCAGGACGAGCGCACGCAGGACTGATCCTGGTCCATACCACAACGTTCCCGCAGGACCGTACCTATACCACCGCCATCACCAAGGCCCTCAGCGCTCTACTTGACCAACCCAATTCCATCCAAGGAGATCTAGTTCTATTTCTCCCCCGATCATGAACGGTCTGGTATGTCCGCAGGTAGGAGCTGGTCTGAGCCCGCATCTGAGCTGCCGGGAGCGCGCGGCCCACGCCCTATCCGGTGGTCTGCGGTGCGCGCGACGGCAGTTGCCTGTTCCGGGCCTGAATCTCCGCGGCCAGCATCTTCCTTGAGCTGATGCCCAGATGGGCGAAGACATGCGACAGATGATGGCGGCTATCGCAGGTCGCGCCCGGAGACCACATGGCCTTCTTCACGGCGTTTCCCCAGAGGAAATTTTTTTCCACTCGGGACATGCCAGAAGGGAGACAACGTAAGGTCCGACCGGACGGGCGGGGTTGGTGAGGCGAGGCCGCTGTGTGGGGTCGCTGGGATTATGAATGCTGGGGTCAACCGCGCAGGCTGACCGGGAGGCTGGTGTGCATGCGCATCCGAAGCGCACGTCGCCGGACGGGGACACCACCCAGCGCGAGCCAGGGAAAACGCCGGACGAAACGGAATGGTCGGCTGACGTGGCGTCGGCCGACCCAGATGATCCGCTGGTTCGAGGGTTCGCCGAGTTCGGTCTGCCCGCACATTCACCGCTGGCAACCGAGGATCAGCTTCGCGATCTCCAGATGTGGCGGAACGACCTGCAGATTCCTGCGAACAGCGCCTTCCTGGACAGTACGCTGCTGCTTACGGTTGAAGCCCTGCTCGGCTCCAACGGGCCAGAGGTGCTTACGCCGGTCACGCTGTGTGAGCTGACAACCTTCATCGACGCATTCGCCCAAGAAGTGCAGGCGGTGGTGGACGGGTGGCGGGCTGTACTCGGCCCGGATTTCCTCAGCGACGGTCCGTTTGACACACGAGGGGTCGACATCCGGCTGGTCCAGATGAACGCACCAGCGACGAGCGCCGACTCTTACTATGACGAGAAACTGCATGATCCGCGACGAGATCGGAGCCTTATCATGCCATCGTCAGTTCCCGTGATCGACCTGGCGCCCTGGTTCAGCGGAGACGAGGCGGCCCGCGCGGGCGTCGCCGCCAAGGTCGATGCCGCGCTCCGGAGCGTGGGCTTCTTCCTGATCAGCGGTCATGGCGTGCCGGACAACCTGCGCGCGCGGGTCCGTGCCGAGGCGCGGGCGTTCTTCGCGCTGCCGCCTGAGACCAAGCAGCGGTACGCCGTCACCGTCGGCGGCCGGGGCTGGCTGCCGCCCGGCGTGGAGGCCAACGGCTACGCCGAGGGCACGCAGACGCCGCCGGACCTGAAGGAGTCATTCGCGGTCGGTGCCGACCAGCCGACCGGCGACCCCGACGTCGACGGGTACTGGTTCCAGCCCAACATCTACCCGGCCGAGGTGCCGGCGCTCCAGCCCGCGGTCGTCGCCTACCTGGCCCGCATGCGCGTCCTCGCCGACGAACTGCTGGTGCTGTGCGCGGCCGCGCCCGGCCTGGAACACGACTTCTTCACCCGGCACACCGGGCACGCCACGCACACGATGAACATCAACTGGTACCCGCCCGTGTCGGTGGCCGGCGAGCCGGAACCCGGCCAGTTCCGCATCGGCCCGCACACCGACTTCGGCACCGTCACCATCTTGGATCGCGAGCCGGGCCGCGGCGGCCTGCAGGTGTGGACCGAGGAAGACGGGTGGGAGGACGCGCCCTACGTGCCGGGCGCCTTCACGATCAACACTGGCGACCTGCTCGCCCGCTGGAGCGGCGGCCGGTGGAAGTCCAACCGGCACCGCGTTCTGCCGCCGCAGGCCGAGGCACTACACGAGGATCTCGTTTCGCTGGTCTATTTCTACGAGGCTGACCACGACGCGGTGATCGAGTCGCTGCAGCCGCCGACCGGCAAGCCGAATGACTATGAACCGGTCGTGTCGGCGCAGTTCCTGAAGGAGCGGCTGGACGCGATCACGATCGGGTAGCCGCTTACCGGCGCGCGGGCCGCACGGGCTGCCCGGCAGCCCGCGGCGGCGTTCCGCCGCCAGCGTCATCTGACCCGAATCCACGAGTAGAGCAGCGGATGTTATCCACAGCCCTGTAGATGATCTTGAAGTTGGCTGCCTGGGCTGGAGGACATGGTGATGGCCCGGGACTCGCGCCGGGTTCGCGGGTTCGGGGCCCTTCTGCTGGTGCTGTGCGCGGCCGCGCCCGGCCTGGAACACGACTTCTTCACCCGGCACACCGGGCACGCCACGCACACGATGAACATCAACTGGTACCCG
>WNFC01025524.1_pt1 | contig 11453 bp, 9 predicted proteins | sample 5400541 | NCBI WGS metagenome assembly WNFC01 (sample SAMN13153342, study PRJNA577476) | soil metagenome | isolation source: 120 cm saprolite under Douglas fir tree site 2 hole 2 replicate 1 | place: USA:California | collected 2015-04-18
CCGACCGCTCCAGCACACGGGAGCCACACGTGAGCCTCGAGCTCTACGCCTACACTTGCGGCTTCCTGACCATCCCCCGCGGCTTCCTGCTCGAGGCGGCCGAAGGCTGGATCACCGTGCCGATCCCCTCCTATCTGATCGTCCATCCCGCGGGAAAGGTGCTGTTCGACAGCGGGCTCAACGTCCGAACCCAGACCGACCCCGAGACCTACATCGGCCGCGTCGGCTCGAAGTACGCAACCTTCCACTTCCGCCCCGGGGAGGAGGTCGCTGCGCGTCTGACGGCCATGTCGGTCGCGCCGGAAGAGATCACCTACATCGTGAACTCGCATCTTCACTACGACCATTGTGGCGGGAACGTGCAGCTTCCCAACGCCGACGTGGTCGTGCAGCGACGCGAAAGGCGTCACGCCATGGCGCTCCCGGACGACGATCCCGGCTATCGCAAGGTCGACTTCGACACCGGTCAGCGGACCCGGGAGATCGAGGGCGAGCACGACCTCTTCGGCGACGGCTCCGTCGTCTGCCTGCCCACCTACGGCCACACGCCCGGCCACCAGTCGCTGCGCGTGCGCACGCCGAACGGCGAGTTCGTGCTCTGCGGGGACGCCTGCTACCTCGCGCAGTCACTCGAACGGCTGCACCCGCCGGGCGTCGCCGCCGACCGGGAGGCGGCCCTGGCCGTGCTGCGGCAGTTTCGCGCGATGCAGGCCCGCGGCGCCCGCATCATGTTCGGCCACGATCCGGAATTCTGGAAGACCGTGCCGCAGGGTCCGCAACGGCTCGGCTGACGGAGGCTGGCGCCATGCCGACGGAACGGTACGTGCGGCCGCCGAGCGCGGAGTCCCGAGGCGAGGCCCCGGGCCGCGGGCGGCTGACGGGACGCAGGCTTCTCGTGGTCGGCGGCGGGCAGCGCACCTTCGATGCCGCGACCGACCCGATCGGCAACGGCCGGGCCATGTCGCTCCTCTTCGCTCGCGAAGGCGCTCGGGTCGCCGTCGCCGACATGAACCGGGCGAGCGCCGAGGAGACCGTCGGTCACATTCGCCAGGAGGGCGGAGGCGCGCTCGCCATCGAGGCCGAGATCGGTCGCGAGGCCGACGTCGCCCGCATGATCGGCGAGGCGGTCGAGGGTCTCGGCGGCCTCGACGGCATGGTGCTGAACGTCGGGATCGGGGTCGGCGGCAGCGGGCTCGCCGGCGTGGAGGTCGCGGAGTGGGACCAGACCCTCGCCGTCAACCTGCGCGGTCCGATGCTCTGCTGCCGCGAGGCGCTGCCGAGGCTCGCCGACGGCGCCTCGATCGTCTTCGTCTCCTCGATCGCGGGCCTGCGCGCGGGCTCGCAGCTGGTATCCTACGATGCCTCGAAGGCCGCGCTCGGCGGACTGATGCGTCACGTGGCGCTCGAGGGCTCCCGCCGCGGCATCCGCGCGAACGTCGTCTGTCCCGGTCTGGTCGACACGCCGCTCGGCCGCCTCGCCAGCGCCGGACGGCCGTCCCGCACGAGCACGCCCATTCCGTTCGGACGGCAGGCCACGGGCTGGGAGATCGCCTATGCCGTGCTCTTCTTCATCTCGGACGAGAGCGTCTACGTGACCGGGCAGACGCTCGCGGTGGATAGCGGGCTGACCGGCATCTGACGGGCATGCGGATCATCGACGCGGACGGCCACGTCGTCGAGCCGCTCGATCTCTGGGACCGCCACGCGCCGCCCCGCTTCCGCGACGCGGCGCCGCGCATCGTGCTCGACGAGGACGGCTACGCGCGCTACCGCCTCGAGGGACGCCTCACGCCGCGCCTCCCCTTCATGAAGGTCGCGGGCGAACGGCCGGCGTTCGTGCCGCCGGCGGGGGGGACGGACCCGGTCGCGCGCCTCGTCGACCTCGACCGCGAGGGCATCTCCGCGGCGGTGCTCTATCCCTCGACCGGCCTCCTGCTGGGCGGGGTCGAGAACCCGCTGACCGCGGTCGCGCTCTGCCGGGCGTACAACGACTGGCTCGCCGCCTACTGCGCGACCGCTCCGGCGCGCCTCCTCGGCGTTGCGGCGGTGCCGCTCCAGGACCCGGCGGCGGCCGCCGCGGAGGCGCTGCGTCTCGGCTTCCGCGCCGTCTTCGTCCGCCCCAACCCGTGCGCCGGCCGCACGCTCGCCGATCCCGCCTACGATCGTCTGTGGGCCGTGTGCGCCGAGGCTGGCGTCGCGCTCGCGGTGCACGAGGGGACCACCCTCCACGTCCCGACGGCGGGCGTGGAGCGCTTCCCCGACTTCTTCTCGAAGCACGTCGTGTCGCACGCGCTCGAGCAGCAGCTCGCGTGCGTGGCGCTCGTCACCGGCGGCGTACTCGAGCGCCACCCGCGGCTGCGCGTCGTCTTCCTCGAGTCGGGGTGCGGCTGGGTGCCGGCATGGCTCGAGCGCCTCGACGCGCACTTCGAGAAGTGGGGATGGATGCTGCCCGCGCTCGGCACGCGGCCGAGCGAGCTCTTCCGGCGGCAGTGCTGGGTCTCGTGTGACGGCGACGAGCGGACGCTCCCCGCCACCGTCGCGCTCCTCGGCGCCGACCGCCTCGTCTGGGCGTCCGACTACCCCCATCCCGACGCGACCTTTCCGGGCGCACCGCGCGCGCTCCGCGAGCGCGACGACGTGGCGCCGGAGGTGAAGGAGCGCATCTTCGGCACGAATGCGGCCGCCCTCTACGGCCTGGAGCGCACGCCATGAGGCTCGGGGGCAAGATCGCGATCGTGACCGGCGCCGGGTCGGGGCAGGGGCGCGTCGCATCGCCACCTCCTTCCGCGTCGGCCTGCTGGCGCCCCCCGGGGCCGCTGGATTATGCTCAGCCGTCGCATGGGCGATCTCCAGCTCCAGAACCTGCATCTGACGCGCGTCGGCGCGGTCGCGACGCTCACCCTCGACCGCCCGCGCGCGCTGAACGCCCTCGACGCGGCCACGCTCCGCGAGCTGGCGCGCGCCATCCGCGAGCTCAGGCGCGATGGCGGCGTGCGGGCGCTGGTCGTGACCGGGGCGGGCGACAAGGCCTTCTCGGCGGGCGCCGACATCGCCGCCATGGCGGCGATGAGCGCCGCCGACGGGCACGCCTACTCGCGTCTCGGCCATGAGGTGCTGGCCCGCCTCGAGGCGCTCGCCATCCCGGTGGTCGCTGCCGTCAACGGCGTGGCGCTCGGCGGCGGGCTCGAGCTGGCGCTCGCCTGCGACCTGATCGTCGCCTCGGGGAAGGCGCGTCTCGGGCAGCCAGAGATCAACCTCGGGCTCATCCCGGGCTTCGGCGGGACACAGCGCCTGGTGCGACGTATCGGCCAGACTCGGGCGCGCGAGCTCATCTACCTGGGGTACATGGTCGCCGCGGAGGAGGCGCTGCGCGTGGGGCTCGTCAACCGCGTCGTGCCCCACGAGCGGCTCGCCGAGGAGGCGGCGAAGCTCGCGGCCGAGCTCGGCGCCAGGGCGCCGGTCGCGCTCGCGCAGGCGAAGCGCGCGACGGCGGTCGCGGCGGACGCCGACCTGGAGACGGGCTGCCGCTTCGAGGTCGAGGCCTTCGGCGTCACCTTCGCGACCGAGGACCGGGTCGAGGGCCTGAAGGCGTTCCTCGAGAAGCGGACGCCCGCCTGGAAGGGACGCTAGCGTGCGCGTCGAGCTGACCGACACGCAGCGCCAGCTGCGCGAGGCGGTCCGTACCTTTGCCGCAGAGCGCGTCCGGCCCGCCGCCGCGGACACCGACCGCCGCGAGCGCTTCCCGCGCGAGCTCATCGCCGAGCTCGCGCGACTCGGCGTGATGGGCTGCTTCGTCCCCGAGCGCTACGGCGGCGCGGGCTTCGACTACGTCGCCTACGCGCTCGCCGTCGAGGAGCTGTCGGCGGCGTGCGCGGCGACCGGCGTCATCTTCTCGGCGCACGCCTCGCTCGCCACCTGGCCGATCCTGGCCCTCGGTACCGAGGCGCAGCGCCAGCGCTACCTCCCGAAGCTCGCGCGCGGCGAGTGGCTCGGCTGCTTCGCGCTCTCGGAGCCCAGCTCGGGGTCGGACGCCGGCTCGATCCGCACCACGGCCCGGTGCACCGGCGAGCACTACGTGCTGAACGGCACCAAGAACTTCATCACCAACGCCCCCGACGCGCAGCTCGCGATCGTCCTCGCCTCGCTCAATCCGAGTCGGGGCAACAGGAGCCTCGCCGCCTTCATCGTCGAGACCGCGTGGCCCGGCTGGGAGGTGGTGCGGGTCGAGGAGAAGATGGGCATCCGTGGCGCCCACTCGGCGCAGCTCGCGTTCACGGACCTGCGTGTGCCGCGCGCGAACCTCCTCGGCGAGGAGGGCGGCGGCTTCAAGGTCGCCATGAAGACGCTCGACGGCGGGCGGATCGGCATCGCCGCGCAGGCGGTCGGCATCGCGCGCGCGTGCGTCGAGGCCTCGCTCGCCTACGCGCGCGAGCGGCGCGCCTTCGGCCGGGCGCTGGCCGAGTTCCAGGCCGCGCAGTTCCGCCTGGCCGACATGGCGACCGCCGTGGAGGCGGCGCGGCTGCTCACGCTGCATGCAGCTTTCCTGAAGGATCGCGGTTTGCCATATACGAAGGAGGCGGCGATGGCGAAGCTGTTCGCCGCCGAGACCGCGATGACGCTCGCCACGCAGGCGGTGCAGATGCACGGGGGCTACGGCTACACGCGCGAGTTCGCCGTCGAGCGTTACTTCCGCGACGCCAAGATCACCGAGATCTACGAGGGGACGTCGGAGATCCAGCGGCTCGTGATCGCCGGGCAGCTCATACGGGAGGCGCCGGGCGCATGAGCGTGAGCGAAGGACTCTGATGGGCTGGCTCGCCTGCTACTCGGCCCCGACGCCGCCCGAGGCGCACGTGGTGAAGGGCTTCCTCGAGGGGCGGGGTGTTCCCTGCCTGCTCCGGGCCGAGGGGTCGAGCGTCTATCCGTCGACCGCGTTCGGCAGCCGCGTCCACGTGCTCGTGCCCGAGGACTGGCTGCCGGTCGCCAAGAAGATGGTCGAGCGCCGGCGGCGGGCGAAGCCGGCCCGGGTCGTCCCGCTGCGGCCGCGGAGGCGGGTCGGATGACCAGACGCGAGTGGCTCGAGAAGCGCTATCGCAGCGAGAAGGAGCGCGACGTCCGCTTCTCGACCGTCTCCGACATGGAGGTGGAGCCGCTCTACACCGCCGAGGATCTCCCGCCGGACGCGGCCGAGCGCATCGGCGTCCCGGGCGAGTTCCCCTACACGCGCGGCGTCTACCCGAGCATGTACCGCGGCCGGCTCTGGACCATGCGCCAGTTCGCCGGCTTCGCCACCCCGGAGGACACCAACGAGCGCTTCCACTTCCTCTTAAAGCAGGGCCAGACGGGGCTCTCCACCGCCTTCGACATGCCGACCCTCATGGGCTACGACGCCGACCACCCGCGCGCGCTGGGCGAGGTCGGGCGCGAGGGCGTCGCGGTCTCGAGCCTCGCCGACATGCGGGCGCTCTTCAAGGGTGTCCGCCTCGACCGCGTGACGACCTCGATGACCGTCAACTGCTCCGCGAGCGCGCTGCTCGCCATGTACCTGGCGGTGGCCGAGGAGCAGGGCGTCCCCTGGACGCAGCTCGGGGGCACCATCCAGAACGACATGCTGAAGGAGTTCATCGCGCAGAAGGAGTGGATCTGCCCGCCCGAGCCGTCGCTCAGGATCGTGGTCGACATGATCGAGTTCTGCGCGCGCGAGGTGCCGCGCTGGCACCCGGTCTCGATCAGCGGCTACCACATCCGGGAGGCCGGATCCACGGCCGTGCAGGAGCTGGCCTTCACGCTCGCCGACGGCATCGCCTACGTCGAGGCGGCGGTGAAGCGCGGGCTCGCGGTCGACGACTTCGCGCCGCGCCTCTCCTTCTTCTTCAACCTGCACAACGACTTCCTGGAAGAGGTGGCGAAGCTGCGCGCCGCGCGCCGCCTGTGGGCATCCATCATGCGCGAGCGCTTCGGCGCGCGGGATCCGCGCTCGCTCCGGCTGCGCACCCACGCGCAGACCGCCGGCTGCTCGCTCACCGCGCAGCAGCCGCTCAACAACATCGTGCGCGTCACGGTGCAGGCGCTGGCCGGCATCCTGGGCGGCGTGCAGTCGCTGCACACGAACTCGCTCGACGAGACGCTCGCGCTGCCCTCCGAGCCGGCGGTGATGGTGGCGCTGCGCACGCAGCAGATCTTGGCCGAGGAGAGCGGGGTGACGAACGTCATCGACCCGCTCGGCGGGAGCTGGGCGATCGAGGCGCTGACGGACCGCATGGAGCGCGATGCTCGGGACTACATCGACCGAATCGACGGCTTCGGCGGCATGGTGAAGGCGATCGATGCCGGCTACCCGCAGCGCGAGATCGCCGACGCCGCCTACGCCTACCAGCAGCAGATCGACCGCGGCGAGAAGACCGTGGTGGGCGTGAACCGCTACCAGGTGCCCGAGGAGCGGCCGACCGACCTCCTGCGCGTCCCGCTCGAGGTCGAGCAGCGGCAGGCCGACCGCCTGCGGCGCGTGAAGCGCGAGCGGGACGGGGCCGCGGCCCGCGCGGCCTTGCAGCGCGTGCGCGCCGCCGCCGAGACCGGCGAGAACCTGATGCCGCCGCTGGTCGCCGCCGTGAAGGTGATGTGCACGCCGGGACCCGGCATGGCTGTAGACCGCCCGCTCCGCATCCTGGTGGCGAAGCCCGGCCTCGACGGGCACGACCGCGGCGCCAAGATCATCGCCCGCGCGCTGCGCGACGCGGGCTTCGAGGTGATCTACACGGGCCTCCACCAGACGCCCGAGATGGTGGCCGAGGCGGCCATCCAGGAGGACGTGGACGCGGTCGGGCTCTCGATCCTCTCCGGTGCGCACCTGACGCTCTTTCCCGCCGTCGTCGAGGAGCTGCGCAAGCGGGGCGGCGGCGACAAGCTGGTCTTCGGCGGCGGCATCATCCCCGACGAGGACATGCCCGCCCTCGCCCGGGCCGGCGTCGCCAGGGTCTTCACGCCCGGCGCCTCCACGCAGGAGATCGTCGACTGGATCCGGGCGAACGTCCCGCGGCGAGCCTCGCTCGGGTAGCGAGCGAACCAGATGGACTTCACGCTCTCCCACGAGCACCGCCACATCCAGGAGACGATCCGCGACTTCGGCGAGCGTGAGGTGAAGCCGCACGCCGCCGCCTGGGACCGCGAGGAGCGCTTCCCGCACGAGACCGTGCAGCGCCTCGGCGCGCTCGGCTTCCTGGGCGTCGCGCTGCCCGAGGACGTGGGCGGCGGCGGCGCCGACACGCTCGCCAACCTGCTCGTCGTGGAGGGGATCGCGCGCTACGACGCCTCGCTCGGCCTGACGGTTGCCAGCCACACCGGCCTCGCCTCGGGCCACATCAACGTCTTCGGGAGCGAGGCGCTCCGCCGCCGCTACCTGCCGCGCATGGCGCGCGGCGAGTGGCTGGGCGCCTGGTGCCTCACGGAGCCGGGCTCGGGCAGCGACGCGGCCGCGCTGCGCACACGCGCCATGCGCGACGGCGACTCGTGGGTGCTGAGCGGGACCAAGATGTTCATCACGCAGGGGACGGTCGGACACGTCTACGTGGTGATGGCCTCGACCGCGCCCGAGCAGGGGCAGCGCGGCGTCTCGGCCTTCGTGGTGGAGAAGGGTACGCCCGGGCTCACGAACGGGCGCAAGATCGAGAAGCTCGGGCTGCGCTCGAGCGACACCGCGGAGGTCATCCTCGAGAACGTGCGCGTGCCGGCGGAGAACCTGATCGGCGAGGAGAACCAGGGCTTCAAGCAGGCGCTCCGCCTGCTCGACGGCGGCCGCGTCGGCATCGCCGCCTGGTGCCTCGGCATCGGCCGCGCGGCGCTCGAGGACGCGCTCGCCTACGCGCAGGAGCGCACCGCCTTCGGGCGCCCGATCGCCGAGCTGCAGGCGATCCAGTTCATGCTGGCCGACATGGCGACCCGCCTCGAGGCGGCGCGCCTGCTCACCTACCGCGCCGCGTACTTGAAGGACGCCGGTCGCCCCTGCCGCGCCGAAGCCTCGATGGCGAAGCTCATGGCCTCCGAGGCCGCGATGTGGGCGACCATCAAGGCCGTGCAGATCTTCGGCGGCTACGGCTACATGCGCGACTACCCCGTCGAGCGCTACATGCGCGACGCGAAGCTCGGCGAGATCGGCGAGGGCACGAGCGAGGTGCAGCGGATGGTGATCGCGCGGGCGCTGCTCGGCGGGGCGGTCGCGAGCCTGTAGGCTCGCCGTTCAGTCCGCCGCGCGCGCCGCGTCGCCGAGCGCCTTCTCGAGGTCGGCCACCGAGAACGGCTTGCGGAGGAAGCCCGCGAGCCCGGCCTCGGCGAGGCCGCCGGTCGCCTTCTCGTCGCTGTAGCCGCTCATCAAGATGACGCAGGCGTCCGGGCGGATGGTGCGGATCTCGCGGAACACGCGGTCGCCGGAGAGGCGCGGCAGGGTGAGGTCGACGATCACCGCGTCGATCCTGCGCGCGTGCGCGCGAAAGACGTCGACGCCCTCGCGGCCGTCGCCCGCCTGGAGCACGCTGCAGCCGAGCCGCTCGAGCATGTGGGCGGTCACGGTGCGCACGTCCTCCTCGTCGTCCACCAGGAGCACGGTGCGCTCCTCGCGGCCCTCGCCCGGGGCCGGCGCGGCGACCGCGGCGAGCGGCTCGACGCGCGCGGCCGCGCCCGCGGCCGGGAGGTAGACGCGGAAGGTCGTCCCGCGTCCGGGCGCGCTCGTGACCGCGAGCGCGCCGCGGTGACCGCGCACGACGCCGAGCACGGTGGCGAGGCCGAGCCCCCGCCCCGTGAACTTGGTCGAGAAGAAGGGGTCGAAGACCTTCGGCACCGTGGCGGCATCCATCCCGCAGCCCGTGTCGCGCACCTCGACGCACACGTGCGGCCCGGGCGCCGCCTCCGGCGGGTGCAGCGTGTCGCGGAGCGCCTCCGCACCCAGCTCCACGACCCCCGTGCACACCGTGATCGTGCCCTCGGCGCCGCCGATCGCCTCCGAGGCGTTGATGACGAGGTTCATGATGACTTGACGGATCTGGGTGGGGTCGGCTTCGATCGCGGGAAGACCCGGCGCCAGGTCGTAGGCCATCGCCACCTTGCTCCCGATCGACACGCTCAGGAGATCGCTCGTCTCCGCGACGACGGCATTTACGTCGACCCGCTCGAACGCGATCGTGTCCTTGCCCGCGTAGGCGAGCATCTCCCGCGTGAGCTCGGAGCCACGCCGGGCGGCCCGCTCGATCCGCCGCAACGCATCGCACGCGGGTGCGTGGGACGGCAGCTCGCCGAGCGCCAGGGAGGCGTTGCCGAGCACGCTCACCAGGAGGTTGTTGAAGTCGTGCGCGACGCCGCCCGCCAGCACGCCCAGGCTCTCGAGCTTCTGCGCCTCGAGGAGCCGCCGCTCGAGCGCCAGGCGGGCGTCTTCGGCCTGCTTGCGCTCGGTCACGTCGATCGCCACGCCGATGATGCCGGCAAGGCCGCCGCGGCCGTCGGCGACCGGCATCAGCCGGCACTCGAAGGTCGCCTCACCGAGCGAGCCCGTCCAGGCCACCGGCTCGCCCGCGAAGGCGCGGTCGAAGTAGGCCTGCGCGGGCGCGAAGGTCCGCGCCAGGGCGTCCCCGATGGGCTGGCCGACGCGCTGGCCGGGTTCGAGGCCGAGCCGCGCGAGGCCCTTCCCGCCGGAGAAGGTGATGGTTCCCGCGCGGTCGAGCGCGAAGAGCACCACCGGCGCCTCGTCGATCACGGCCCGCAGGCGCGCCTCGCTCTCGCGCAGCGCCTCCTCGACGCGCTTGCGCTCGCTGACGTCCTGCGCGCAGAGGAGCACGCCCACCGCCCGCCCGTCGTCGTCGACCAGGCGCGTGGTCCCGCACGCCATCACGCGCTCGCCGCCGTCGCGCGCGAGCAAGCGGGCCTCGAAGGCGCGCGTCGGCTCGCCCGCGAGCGCCATGCGGATGTCGGCGGCCACCGTCACGCGGCTCGCCTCCGTGACGAAGGAGGAGAGGAAGTCCTGCCCGACCGCCGCCTCCTGCGACCAGCCGAGCACGCGCTCGGCCTCGCGGTTGAACTCGGTGACGGACCCCTTCGGGGCGAGGACGACGATGATGCTGCCCGCCGTCTCCACCACCGAGCGATAGCGCTTCTCGCGCTCGCGCGCCTCGCGGTGCGCGGCGGCGAGCGCCCAGGTGCGCAGGAACTCGCGCCAGCGGCGCCGCTCGAGCACGGCGGTGGTCACGACGGCGAAGACCCCCACCGCGACGAAGAGCGTGAGCTTGTCGCCGAAGAGCGGTCCGGCGGCCCGGCCCGTGCCGCCGTCCCCACGTACTCGCCAACCACCAGCAGGCAGGCGAAGGCCGACCAGACCGGCGACCAGGGGATGAGCACCGCCACGCCCAGCATCGCGAAGGTCGTACCCAGGTTGATCGGGCTCTCGGGGCCTCCTTCTGCCGCGAGGGCGAGGACCTGCTCGATGGCTCCCGTGATGGCGGCCGCGATCACCCCGAGCGCACGCGGGTGGCGCGCCCCGAGACGGGTCCGCAGCAGTACGAGGAGGAGCCCGAGCGCCGCTGCGCCCGCCCCACGTACGAGGAGCAGCGCGCCCGTGGCGCCCGGGAAGCGGGTCCGATCGAGCGCGCCGAAGGCGAGGAGCAGCATCCCGACGGCCAGGCAGTACACGGCGGTGCCCCGCCGGCAGCGCGCGAGGCTCTCCGCGTCGTAGGCGCCCAGCGGCGGGCGCGCCGGTCGTGGGCCGGGCTCGGGACCTGGTGAAGGGGTGGGCTGCACGCCGTTTACGGCCATCGGGTCCTCCGGCGAGAGCCACCACCCCTCCCGCCGTGCCCCCGTTCTCCCGGCGCTCGACCGGTTGTCGCCACCGCTACGTAGCACGACTGGCGTCACGCGGGTCAACGCCCGGTAGAAACCCGGCACACTACCCGACGCCCGCCGCTCTTGACGAGCGGCCACCCCTCGCGGCACCTGGGCCCGGGAAGGAGGACCCTCCATGACCCACCGCCTGATACCCCTCTGCCTCGCCCTCGGCCTCGTCGGCGCCGCTTACGCGGCCCCGCCCGAGAAGTCGTCGGTTGCCTACCCGACGGGCTACCGCAAGTGGGCGTTCGTCAAGTCGATGGTCATCTATTCCGACAAGCACCCGCTCTTCGCCGAGTTCGGCGGCCTGCACCACGTCTACGCGAACGCCGAGGCGATGCGCGCGCTCGTGAAGGGCGGGACGTTCCCCGACGGCAGCGTGCTCGTACTCGACCTCCTCGAGGCGAAGGACGAGAACGGCGCCTGGGTCGAGGGCAGCCGCAAGCTCGTCGGCGTCATGGAGAAGGACCGCGCCCGCTTCAAGTTGACCGGCGGGTGGGGCTTCGAGGCGTTCAAGGGCGGCAGCCAGACGGAGCGGACGGTGACCGATGCCTCCGCCCAGTGCTTCTCCTGCCACCAGAAGCAGAAGGACA
>WNFC01008293.1_pt1 | contig 11449 bp, 16 predicted proteins | sample 5400541 | NCBI WGS metagenome assembly WNFC01 (sample SAMN13153342, study PRJNA577476) | soil metagenome | isolation source: 120 cm saprolite under Douglas fir tree site 2 hole 2 replicate 1 | place: USA:California | collected 2015-04-18
TGCTGGAGAGATTTGATCATGAGCTCTGGTAGTAATTAGATACCCCCCATACGTTGCATTGTCTCCACGTGCACGCACTGCCCTCTTTGTATATTAGGACATACAGCGCTGGTGAGGTCATAGCATTGCCTTTAACACACGAGGCCATTCATTCTTCACGTGACATTGTGTGTGCGAGTCTACATCTGGCCCAACTGTCAATGTCAAGGAAGACACTGTGTGATCAAAATCAAATTTCCCGTATCATATTCTAGTCTATGAGTTCTATGACAAGCTGCTCTATCAAATTATCAAGAAATAGGTACGGTATGTTAGGTATGTAAGGCACCTGAAGTACCCTGTCTAAACGCCAAAGTGATAGAGGAAGCACGGTTCTGTCAAGAATTATCTAGTCTGATCCGATCATATGACGACTCGATTCATCAACTGGAGAATTGGCATCCAACTTCCCGCAGACACTTGGACGACGCCAATCAGAATCACTTCGTCGAAGGTGATGTTATCAGGTGCCACCCTCCACTTCGAGTTCGAGTGCGGGTTGTGGACATGAACACGTTCGCAGTCCTAAATATAGTTGGATCTCCGAGTTCACGGTCACCATCGGGATAAAACTTACGGCTAAGAATTGGCGCACACGGCTCGCTACATTCCTGACAAACCTCTCGAGGGTCACGGGATTCTTTTCGGGAGTCTGATCTTTTAGTTGGACCTGCTTTTCAGAGGTCACATAGCCTGGCCACTACGACATGAACGGTAAGTGATGGGCGCGCGTGCAAGGGGCGAGTACATACACCGATGCGGATCTTGGTTGTGGCCTTCAAGCCAAACGGCGCCGGGTGACGTGCTCCACGCAGGAACATCTGTCCTTCGACGGCGTTTGCGATAGGTACGCCTAGGGTCCCATTTTCCTGGATGAAGAACAAGGGCATCTGTAATGGCGCTTGCTCGACGTAGCGGCGCAAATCTCCCTGGCCCTGAGGGAACCAAAGTTGCTGAGGCACAACGGTACCACCAGGTTGAATCCTGTAGTCAAGAAGCCAAGCAAGATCTCCGTTAAAACTAAGCGGGGGCGAAGTCAAATCTGGGAGCAAAGGCTGGTTCCAAACGAAGAATGCGGCGCCTTGATAAAGGAATGTCTGAACCGTTTGCGGATCTATTTTGAACAGAATGGCTAAATAGTTCTTTGCACCTAAGGGGGTGAACGTGTAGGCAATGTAGCTATCAATAAGAAACTGCATCTGCAAAAGGCCACGTTTAGAGGGGAAAATAGATGGGGGTCGATGATGCGCACCTTGCGTGTATGAGATTTTGATTTATAAGAGTAGGATTGGGTGGGGAGATTCTGATGCAGAGGAGCCTTGAGCCGTGGTGTTCAAATACTGTCGCTGTGATGACTCGCCAGTGCTCGCATTTCAGCGCAGCCTCTCTATGGCGGCAAAAGCACATTCAAAACATGAATAATTTCATGCGGAACGTAGGACTAGAGTTGTAGTGGCAAACCCCAACACTACAGCTGCATCCACGGAGTTGGCACAGCAACAGTGTCGAACAGTGTCCGGCGCTGAGCCCTGAGACATGCCATACTGAGGCAAACACAGAGGGAGGAGTAAGACAATTTCCCAAGGTAGCCCAATATAGACCGACCAGGTCCAGTGTACTGGAGTGCGGGACAAGCATGAGAGGGCTCAGTCGGACATATATTCCATCGGCGAAACAAGACCCGTACGGTTGTAGGACTGGAAAGGACGCTAATCGGCGAGAAAGCCATACAAGTTGTGGTGTCTTCTGAAGGCGGGTTCATCCCCAAACCGGAACTCGTGATTATTGCCACGGCGTCCATTCCTTCTCGTGATCAGGTGGCGCCCGAAAAGATTAGGTGAATGGCCGGTGAATGGGACAGGCAACCGGGTGACACCCCAGTGAAGCAGTCGAGTCGAGGTCGGGAGCCAGGATGACAATTGGATTAGCGCCTTAGGGACTCGGTGGTTCGGATTCCCAGTCTCAACGCCTGTGACTACGGTTCTTTCTGCGCACGTGAATGATGATATTAGCTGCGCTGGACCGGCCTTTCTTACTGGTAGTAGATAAAGGCTCTTACAACCCCGACCGTATGTGCCACATTGGACAAACATACAGTCGGCTGCACCGCGAGACACGAGGAGCGAGGGATCCTTGTGTGCAAAAACCCGGAAAGAGGCGCCTCGGATAAAGTTCTACCGTACATGAGGCCTGAGGCATAATCCAAGGACCAGTGGCCCAGCGATGTGAGCGATGCCATGATAGTATTAGAACCTATTGCTGATCAGTCCCATTACTCAGGTTTGGAGGATTCGGCCGACGAGGAGTGAGACAGACGGGAGGTAGGCTGCGATGGTGCCTCTGTCTCGGCGGATCATTTCGCTTCTCGCTTCACGTCACAAGTTTGCCCAGGGCCAGAGCGCCACAGATTCCCACACCTTTTTCTGGAGGCATTTAAGTTTAATTTTTTTCCGTATGAACGTGAAGCGGCATACTATTGTGCAAACGTATTTTCACTACAGTTGTATCGTGTATCACAATGACATAGCTGATCCCATCTTGGCAGCAACGATTCAAATAACAACAGTCGGTTACCACACGATTGGCCAGTCACGCAGTCAGACAGCCAAGTTTGGCATGCCACTTTCGTGCCTACGATGAGTGGTCCGGGCTTTGGCACGCCCAACAGACCGTACGTTAATTCCGGATCTTTTTCTAGCAACGCCGCGATGGTAGGCTGAGTCAGTGAGATGAGCGGTGGTCGACAACGTTGTAATGCCTCGGTTTTTGGCACCTGATAACTGTGAATAACCGCTAACAATACTTCAATATCTTTCACTATCCATACTTGGAATTACATACAGCCCGACGGGCCAGGTCAGCCTCCAAGAGGAAACCAACAGTTCTACTGTACAGAATGTTGAAATGTTCCCATGGATGGACAGGGAAATAAAGGTGCACGCACAAGACCCCGTTGGGCCCGGAGTTCATGCGCGTAGTGTCATGGATACCAAAAATAGATGTTATCAGACAGCAAACAAGGTCAACGACGATAGTTCTGTGATGTGATGATATCAGTGAGTAACCACGAACAAGAGAGGAAATACATACAATGATGATGTATACATGCAACATGAGTTAGAATCACGTCACAAGGTATGGAAACGTACACAACGGGAAGTGGATTTGTGAAGGTACCAATGTATCGTTCAATCTTGCGACAGACGTATTTAAACAGTACAACGAAAATGAGGCTCTTTTGGCCATGTGAACGACGTGGGTGATAGTCCGGAAGCTCGGGTCACTAAGCTGTGGACTTACGGAATTTCATTTCTCCCTCCGATTCATTCCCGAGATGTATCCCAAAAGCAGCGTTTGTTCAACTACCTGTCCATTAACCACGTCTCTGGTAAAGCACTCCTATGTAGCATATCCTACGTATGCTAAGTCACTGTCAGTTAGTTTAGTTTGTTGGACAGCGCTCCAGTTCGAACAATAAGGAGTGTTCTTTGAAATTCTCAACAAGTGGTTCCCCTGGAACGTGAGAACTTTTCGCGTACTACGAGTGATCATGTGAGCGACGGCTAACCAGATCGAGGCGACGGTGGCGGACTGGTGGGCGGCAGACTGGCGGCAGATCAGTTGTCACGGGCCGATCCTCACCGGTTTGGATCGTCGCAAGGGAATCCCGTACTGCCGTTCTCGTACTGTAGCCTCGCAAGCCAGGCGTTCGCAGACCTCCTTACTTAAACAGTCGGAGATGGGAGACAATCGGAGTCGCAACACTGTGAGTCGGACTTTGGAAAAGAGGAGGTCTCTAGAACTGCGAACACTCTTACAATTTAAAGTCCGCCTGTCCTGAGTATGAACTTTAAACGTAGTCGGAGTCGGAGTGTGAAGAAGAACGGCTGGTTCCGAGCCTACCGTTCTCGTGCTACAATTATATTCGACATCGCCGAGGCTAGAAAGCGCTAGGTCAAGCTCACCAATCGGCTCCGGCTGGCATGTCACACATCGCCCTGAGGTGTCCTGATATGATGGATGACTTCTGCTAGTGTCTCTGTTCATCTTGGTTGACTGTCATCGTCGGCAATCGAACGGCATGACTTACCTGTTATCCATCGTCGATGTCTTTGCTGTTCTATTGTTCCTCACCGCTGTACGGGCAATCCGTGACCATCAAAGACGCGGAGGACTACCCTATCCCCCGGGGCCACGACCCTTACCGATCCTTGGCAATATTCTCGATATTCCAAAGAAGTTTTCCTGGCTCGCCTATTCTAAACTCTCGAAAAAATATGGTACGTACACACACTCCTTGACAAAAAGTTCTCTTCTGACATGAATATTAGGGAATATCTTGTCGTTCCAAGTTTTTGGGAAGGTTATCATCGTATTGAACACTGCCGAGGTTGCCAGGGAACTCCTTGAAGAGCGCTCAGCGATTTATTCTGACCGTCCTGTGCTCCCAATTTATGAGATGTGCGTACATGAACTTTACACGCATGATTTCAATTCGGCTCACAACAATCAGGATGGAATGGCAGTGGTCCCTGGCAGGATCAAGGAGCAACAGCTATTGGCGTGCAGGACGCAGGATGATTGACCGTAGCCTTCGCCCTGTCGCCACAGCCTCATATCGCCCAATGATACAGGCGAGGGCACACGTATGCCTCGCCCGGTTACTGGAAAACCCACACCAGTGGGAGGATCATATCGACCTGTCCGTAACATTTCTCTCCAACTGGCATCAGTTCCTGAATTATTTAGCACATGTTCAGCCTTCAAGGGGAGTTGATCCTTGCTGTTACATATGGATATCAAGTGCACGGGTGCAATGATAGAATGTTGTACGCTCCCAAAAGGAGGAACAAGTTCATCGTTGAAGAGAACCTCCTGGGTACTTTACCCATCAACCACATTCCTCTCTGTATGTATTTTTTGTTTCTTGTGCATCGAGAACGTGATTGGCTTAGCACCTACCCTTCAGTACGCCATATTCCCGAATGGCTACCATGGTTTAGCTACAAGAAAATAATACGTGTCGGTCGCGAACTGGGAAAGCAAGTCAAATATCCTCCAATTCAATTCGTAAAGGAAAGTATGGTAAGTAATTATTTATTTTGATAAATCGATATCTCAAAATGGCTCGCAAAACATGTTGCAGCTCAACGGCACTGCAATTCCCTCGCTTGCTCTCGAGAATCTTCAGGAGTTGGAGGACCAGAACCTCAGTGGATCTGATCACAGTAAGGCGGAGGAAGTGATTGCTGGTGCTCTAGCTTCCATGTATAATGGTTCGTACCCATTATCACGCATCAATCTGGCTTAAATGGTTCTCCAAAGCTGGTGTTGATACTGTAAGTCAATGGACAAGTACATTCAAACTCGTAGATGTGTTGGAACATTAACATCCTAGACTGTTGGTGTCACGAGGTGGTTTCTCGTGGCAATGTTGCTCTCTCCTGAGATACAGAAGAGGGCACAGGCAGAACTTGATTCTGTGACTGGGCGAGAGCGACTTCCAACTTTTGATGACCGTCCGAAGTTACCATTTGTTGATGCGGTATGCAAGGAGAGTTTTAGATGGTATCCTGTCGCCCCTACTGGTGCGTTTCCTCAATCACCACTCACACGACTTGGAGGTATCTGAGCAGCATCATGTCTTCGTCTTTCGCACTGGTAGGTGTCCCACATACAGTCATGAGAGATGATATCTATAAAGGATTCTTCATACCGAAGGGTAGGTCCTGTTTCCTGAATAAAATCTGCTTAATGTTTGCCAATCCATGCATTCTCAGGCACGGTGGTGATAGGAAATATATGGTGGGTTACTTGTCTGTGCTGATGGAGAAATTTGAACTGTTTTCAGGTCAATCTTACATGACCCTGCCCTCTATCCCGAACCAGATGTGTTCAAACCGGAGCGATTCCTGAATCCAGATGGAAGCTTGCGTGACGATCCTGTCCTGATGTCGGTATTCGGGTTTGGGAGGCGGATCTGTCCTGGAAGGCACTTTGCCGACACAATATTGTTCATTTCAATCGCGTCTCTGTTTTCGGTTTTCAACATCGAAAGAGGAGGGGAGGGTGGGGATAAGCTCTCTGATTACACATACGGAGACAGGATCGCGAGGTATTTGTTTGATCGTTTCCTAAACACTTCGGGCTTGACAGTCCTTCCTAGTTTTCTGGATCCATTTCCGTGTTCTTTTATCCCTAGAGATAGCAAGGCACGAGAACTTATTCTTGCTGATATCATGTCGTCTTGATTTATGGTGGTGATCAGTTCTCTCTCAAACATCCTACTGATGACATATGTCTGCCATGTTTTTTGATGTATGTATGCATGATCTTCGCATTCGTTTTGCGGTGTATATCCATTAATCAACAGTCATTTGGACCCTACTATCAGTTGGTGTAAGATAATGCCGTTGTCATGCAAGGCCGAAGACTTCACGTTGCTGCAAGGTGGACGTGCATGTTGGGCTCAGAATGAGCACTTCGGAGCGCCCACACCACCGATCCGACTCTGAGCCTTGATCATATTTGCTGCTTTCTCTTCAAGTTCCTCCCTCATTCCCGACATGATCGACTGCGCGGCGTCTGTGCGCGCCAAACACCCCACTCTTTGATTACTTACTACCAATACATTCCGTACGCCCTCTCTTCCTTGTCTGCCCCCTTTTATGTCTCTCTCCACCTTCCCTACTATTTAGTTTGCTATTCCCACTTTCGTTCCCTTGTTAGTCTCGCCATGCAAGTGTTCAATTGTCTCCAGCACTCGCCATAATGTCCTGTCTCCTCTCCTCTCTTTAGCCATGATGACTATTAGCTTATATAGCAAGCGAAGCAGTGGTAGTAGAAGGACGCACCCACTCGTTTAAAAAAAACCCACTCTGCCCGCATACGGGCAGCAGAATCGATTGAATCCGTCCGAGTCGAGTCGATAATAACTGTCAGTCACCCCGTGCCAGTGCCAGTGAAACTGAGGTGCTGTGCCGTCACGTGCCTCATGTCTTCGGAGGTCCGTTTTGTGTGTCAGTCTCTCTCGTTCCTCATTCTCCCCTTCCTTCCTCCTTACCTTCGTCTCCTTCCTTCCTCCTCGAATCCAGCAGCACGGTGACAGTCATGCTACATCATGACTCGCGATGCCACGGTGGTTTGATTACAATTTACAAGCAGACCAATAGCCCGAACTTGAAGAATCCGATCGAAAGACATGGTTGTAAAGTGAGTGCCGCCGCTACCAGCAGAACCATTCGCAACTGCTTGCCTTAGCCGTCTAGCCCTCCCACGCGCGTGCACTCGTCTGAGCACTTCGACCTTCGCCACCTCGCGTCCAGCCTTTCTCAACTCGCTGATCCCCACATACCCTTCCTTGCTCCCTCACCTGTCCTTGCTTCCCACTCCGCCGCTTCGTTCCCTCCTTCCACGTGGGAAAAACCATTATTTTACTCGCCGCGTGCTGATCCCTACCCTTGATGTCGCGGCTGCGCCTCCCTTCCGTCCTGCGCATTCATCATGTCGGTCCCGGTAGCTTTCACACCTGCATTGACACCATTCGCGGCTTCTGTCTCAACCACGGGTGACCTCCGCATGCTACCCAAGAAAGCATGGCGCGCAGCTCGCTGGATGTTTACGATATATTTCCTAGTCCAACTTTCCCGACTGGGCGAAAGTCATCGTCATTGCTCGCTAGGTTTTCGTGGCTCTGGAGAGGTGCTGTGCAAAGCCCAGTGAGCGAGCGTACATCTCACGGCACAGTCTGATCGATTCTGCCGCGTCCAATATCGCAGGCGCTGATGGTTACATGACCAACGCCGTTGCTGACTCGGAACTCCATTGCTGGACCAACTTCTCATTCCACGTTCAGCGTAGTTGTACTCGCTGAGCAATGGTTCTTCTATGCCAGTGATCTCCCATGGCGCCTCTCGTGATATGCTGTTCTCAGTCACTGATGCATCCTTCATTCAACCTTGCAACAACAGACGTGTTTTTCAAAACCAGACTCTTGGCTGTGTGATCAAGGTGGGTCATAGTCCGGAAGCTCAAGAGAAGATCACCGGGTTGTAGACTTCTGGAATTTCGTTTCTCCCTTAGGCCTGAGATGTTTCCGCAAAAGCGGCGTTTGTTCAAATACCTATTCGTTAACCATGTCTCTGGTAAAAGCACTGCTATGTAGCATGATATCCGACGTATGTAAGTGACCTTAGTTTAGTTGTTGGACAACGCTCCGGTTTGAATAACAACAACATTCCAGATGAAGGAATGGGTGTGAGAACTTTTGTGGACGGATGAGTACGATGATGGTCATGTGAGTGAGCGCCAGCCAACCAGATCGAGAGGAAGGAGTGGCAACGGCGCAGATCCCTACCAATTTGGATCGTCATGGGTCCTGTGATGCGCCATTTGGCCATTCTCGTGTCTCCGAGCTCAGGCTCGTGCTAATCCCGGCAATTCTGGCTCTGCGAATGGGGAAAAATGCTACATACATTAGCATCAAGTCGGCCTCGGGCATCACCGTACCAGTGTAGCTCGTATAAATATGGGCATCGACTTCTTGACGCTGCCCTCATCGTCGGCAATTGGGGAGAATGACCTACCTGTTATCCATCGTCGATGTCTTCGCTGTTTTATTGTTCCTCGCTGCGATCCGGGCGATCCGTGACCGTCAAAGACGCGGGGGACTACCCTATCCCCCCGGGCCACGGCCTCTACCGATCCTTGGCAATTTTCTTGATATCCCAAAACGGTTTCCCTGGCTCGCCTATTCTAAATTTTCGGAAAAATATGGTAACCACACTCTCTCATTGGCAAAATTTCTCTTCTGACATGAATACCAGGGAATGTCTTGTCGTTCCAAACTTTTGGGAAGGTTATCGTCGTATTGAACACTGTCGAGGCTGCCAAGGATCTCCTTGAGAAGCGCTCGGCAATTTATTCCGGTCGTCCTGGGATCCCAGTTTATGATATGTGTGTACATGAACTTTACACGTAAGGTTTCGGCTCACAACAATCAGGATGGGATGGAATTGGTCCCTGGCAGCATCAAGTAGCAACAACTATTGGCGTGCAGGACGCAGGATGCTTGACCTTGGCCTTCGCCCGGTCGCCACGGCCTCATATCGCCCAATGATACAAGCGAGGACACGCGTGCTCCTTTCCCAGTTACTAGAAAACCCCCACCGGTGGGAGGATCATATCGATCTGTCCGTAACATTTCTCTCTAACTGGCATCAGTTCCTGAATCAATCGGCAAATGTTCAGCCTTCAAGGGGCGTTGATCCTTGCTGTGACGTATGGCTATCAAGTGCACGATCGCAGTGATAGGCTGCTTGATGATTGCAAAAGGAGGAATAAGTTGGCGACTGAAGAGAACCTTATGGGTAATTTGCCCATCAATCACATTCCTCTCTGTGTGTATGCTTTGCTTCTTGCCCATCGGCAACATGATTGACTTAGCACCTACCCTTCAGTACGACACATTCCTGAGTGGCTACCATGGTTTAGCCACAAGAAACTAATACGTGTTGGTCGCGAACTGGGAAAGCAAGTCAAATATCCTCCAATTCAATTCGTAAAGGAAAGTATGGTAAGTAGCTATTTATTTCGATAGATCAGTATCTCAAAGTGTCTCGCAAAACATGTTGCAGCTCAACGGCACTGCAATTCCCTCGCTTGCTCTCGAGAATCTTCAAGAGTTGGAGAACCAGAACTTAAGTGCATCGGATCGCAATGAAGCAGAGGAAGTGATTGCCGGTATTCTAGGTTCCATGTATATAGGTTAGTACCCACTACCACACATCGATCTGACTGAAATAGTTCTCCAAAGCCGGGCTCGATACGGTACGTAGATAGACAAGTACATTCAAACCCGTAGATGTGTTGGGACATTAACATCATTTTCTAGACGGTTTCTGCGATAAAGTGGTTTCTTGTGGCGATGTTCCTCTCTCCTGACATACAGAAGAGGGCACAGGCAGAACTTGATTCTGTAATAGGGCGAGAGCGACTTCCAACTTTCAAGGATCGTCCAAGGTTACCATTTGTTGATGCGGTGTGCAAAGAGATTCTAAGATGGTCTCCTATTGTGCCTGTCGGTGTGTTTCCTCAATCACCACTCACATCACTCGGAGGTATCTGAGCAGCATCCTGTCTTTGTCGTTCTCAATGGTAGGTCTCCCACATACAGTTACAAGAGATGACATCTATGAAGGCTTCTTCATACCGAAAGGTGGGTCCTGTTGCCTGAATATAAAATCTGCTCCATGTTTGCCAAACCAACTATTGCCAGGCGCGGTGGTGATAGGAAATATATGGTGGGTTACTTTGTCTATATGCATAGAGAAACTTGAACTGTTGTCAGGTCAATTTTACATGACCCTGCCCGCTATCCTGAACCAGATCTGTTCAAACCAGAGCGATTCCTGAATCCAGATGGAACCTTGCTCGACGATCCTGTCCTGATGTCAGTATTTGGGTTTGGAAAACGGATCTGTCCTGGAAGGCACTTTGTCGATGCAACGTTGTTCATTTCAATCGCGTCTCTGTTTTCGGGTTTCAACATCGAAAGAGAGGGGAAGGGTAGCGATAAGCCTTCTGATTATGCCTCTGGAAGCGTTTTCTCGAGGTATTTGTTTAAACGATTCCTAAACGCTCTGATGTTTGACGGACCTTCCTAGTTTTCGGAAACCACTTCCGTGTTCTTTCGTTCCCAGAGATAGCAAGGCACGAGAACTTATTCTTGCTGAGATCATGTCGTGTTCGTGATGGCGATCGTGGGGTTTTTTTTTGAGTTCATTATCGTGCGTCTCGGGGTACGGAACCTCATGTAGTACTTCGTGAATATGTACATGACCAATGTGTACTGATGGGAATATGGGAAGTAACTATGCCACTTTCTCCTGTTGTTGCAGACCGGCCCATAGCATCTACAGCCATCGTATCGTAACGTATGCTGCAGCAGAATCGACGGGCGCATATAGTCGCGCCAAGGTACCTCCTTATCTTGGTCGGGAGCGTTTCCCACGCGGATCTGAGCATGGGTTCTGCTCGCGTAGGCATATCCTTCTGAGGATGTCTGCCCTTTTTTCTTCTGTAAATTTCATTCGTTGAAAAGCATGGCAGACACCCAGCATGTAAGTATGATTTCACATGCCATTTGCTGCGTGTCTATTTACTGTCCTTTTCAGAAGTTGTCGGTGTGAGGAAAAATTTGTAAGCAAAAACATGCCTCCACCTGCATTGCTTTGGCCATATCTCCTTAATGAATGCCTGGAATTCCATAAACGTTGCACCAAATGACACCCTAGTATAACCTAGAGAATATAGTTTTCATAGTCCGAGGGGTGAAAAATGACATTTAAAACTTTCGGGATGTTGGAATTTTGTGTTTTTGCTTACAAAATTTTCCTCACGCTGACAACTT
>WNFC01027715.1_pt1 | contig 11449 bp, 5 predicted proteins | sample 5400541 | NCBI WGS metagenome assembly WNFC01 (sample SAMN13153342, study PRJNA577476) | soil metagenome | isolation source: 120 cm saprolite under Douglas fir tree site 2 hole 2 replicate 1 | place: USA:California | collected 2015-04-18
TGGTAGGACGGGCGTCGGGCTGGTTCGTGGCGACCGTGCTGCTGCCGTTCGGGGTGTTGGTGGCTGTGGCGATCGTACGCTGGATGGGGCAATCGGCCACGCCGTTCCCGGTCACGCCATTCCGCGCCGCCGGCAGCTCGTTCCTGGGTGCCCTGGGCCTGGGCGTCTCACAAAGCATCTGGAACTATTCGGGCTGGGACAATGCCTCGACGATCGGCGGGGAGATCGAGCACGCGACGGCGACGTATCCGCGGGCGCTGGCGCGCACGCTGCCGCTCGTGACGGTGGTGTACCTGCTGTCGGTCATTCCCGTGCTGGCCCTGACGCCGTGGACGGCATGGACCGACGGCGCGTGGCCGGACCTCGCGACTCGCGTCGCGGGTCCGTGGCTCGGGAGCTGGCTTGCCCTCGCGGGCATGGTGAGCGCGTTCGCGCTCTTCAACGCGCTGCTGCTCGTGTACTCGCGCATTCCGCTGGTGCTGGCAGAGGACGGTCTCCTGCCGCGAGCCCTCGCGGTAACGGACGCGCGCGGTACGCCGCGCAACGCGGTGCTGGTCTCGGCAGTGGTGTATTCGGTGTTCGCGCTGCTGCCGTTCGGCGGGCTGCTCGCGGGGGACGTGATGCTGTACACGGCTGCGTTGGGGCTCGAGTTCGCCGCGCTGGTGCGGTTGCGGCGCGCGGAGCCCGAACTGCGCGGGGCGTTTCGCCTGCCGGTGGGTGTGCGCACTTTGGCGGTGCTCGCGGCGCTGCCGATCGTGCTCCTGATCGCGGGCGTCACGCTCGAGGTGCAGAGCCGGGCGATCGGCCTACCGGGGGTGCTGGTGGCCGTGGCGCTCGCCGCTCTCGGGCCGCCCCTGTATGCCGGGCTGCTCGCGCGCCGGGCGCGGCTCGAGCCGCGGCGCGCGCCGTGAAGCACCTTGCGGACCTCCCGAATCGCGCGCAACATAGCGGCGTTGCGGTTTCGTGCGGCTAACTGAGCATCAGGTCTGGAGGGTCCGTGGCACAGCGCATTTGGTTGGTCTCGCTCGCGCTGAGCATCGGCGTCGCTATCGGCGCCGCGGCTCAGCAGCATCCCATCTCGGGGAAGGTCGTGAGTGCGACGACGGCGACCCCCATCGCGGGCGCCAGCGTGTCGGTGGTCGGCACGCCGATCGGCGCCGTGACGAACGACCGGGGGGAATTCACGCTCTCGGCGCCGCAGGGGGCGGTCTCCCTGCTGGTGCGGGGTGTGGGGTATCGCAGTCGCCAGGTGCCCGTCGCGGCGGACGCGTCGAGCGCGACCGTGAACCTCGATCAGGACGTGTTCAACCTCGAGGCGGTGGTCGTGACCGGCCAAGTAACCGGCGTGGCCCAGCGTAACCTAGCAAACTCAGTTACCACGGTGACTGCCGACGAAGTCAACCGCGCTCCGGCGCAAACGCTAGAAAGTGCGTTGCAGGGGAAGATCCCCGGCGCACTCATTCAGGAGAACTCCGGCGCCCCCGGTGGCGGTGCGCAAATCAGCATGCGCGGCGTCACGACGATCAATGCGGGCGTCGATCCGCTCATCGTACTGGACGGAATGATCGTCGCGAACGACGCGATTCCGAACGGGATGAACGCGATCACGGCTGCTCAGGCCGGCGGGAACCCAAACAATCAGGACAACAAGGTGAACCGCATCGCGGATTTGATTCCCAACGACATCGAGACCATCGAGGTGTTGAAGGGCGCCTCCGCGGCTGCGATCTATGGCGGCCAGGCCGCGAACGGAGTGATCATCATCACGACACGCCGGGGCCGTGCCGGCAAGCCACGATTCACCGTCACGCAGCGGTTCGGCACCTCATCGGTCGCCAATAGCATCGGCTCCCGGAGGTTCGCCGATTCAGCGGAGGCGGTCGCCACCTTCAAGACGGCAGCAGCCTCGTACTGCACCCGCACAGGCTGCCCCTTCTTCGACAACGAGGCCGCTCTATTTGGCGAGCACCCCCTCAACGTCGAGACTGACGCCAGCATGACCGGTGGCAACGACCAAACACAGTACTACGTCTCCGGGATCGTCAGGAAGGACGGAGGCATCGCCCGAAACACCGGCTATCAGAAGCAGTCGGTCCGCGCGAATCTCGATCAGCTTCTGGGGAGCAAGTTCCGGCTGAGCGTGAACCTGAACACCATCCACAGCCTCTCGAACCGCGGGATCTCGAACAACGACAACACGGGGACGAGCCCATACGTCGTGCTCCCCACAACACCCAGCTTCTTCAACCCGCGCCCGGTGAATGGCGTCTACCCCGTCAACCCGTTCACGACCTCAAATCCACTCCAGACGTTCGCCGAGCTCAAGAACGCGGAGGATGTGTGGCGCATCCTGGGTTCGTCGACCCTGAAGGTCGACGCGCTTACGACACCCACGCAGCGCCTGCAGCTCACGCTCACGGGTGGGCTCGACTTCTTCTCCCAGCGCAACGACGTGTTGTCGCCGGCCGATCTGCAATTCGAGCCACTGGACGGCCAGCCGGGTACCGTAATCCTCGGGAAGGGCTCCGACCTCCGGCAGAACCTGGTGGGTGCCGTGGTGCACACCTACACACCTGCCTCCAACGCGTTCTCAGCGACCACATCGGCGGGGTTCCAGTACGAGAACCGCGATTTGAACGTCACGAGCGTCGTCGGGCGCACGCTCGCGCTCGGACTGCAGAACGTGAGCCAGGCGACGAGCATCACCTCGACGCAGTTCGAGCAGCCCATCAAGAACTTGGGTCTGTACGGGCAAGAAGAGGTGTTGGCGGCGAGCCAGCGCCTGCTCCTAACGGCAGGCATCCGCGCCGACCGCTCGAGCGTGAACGGGAGCCCGGACCATTACTACATCTATCCGAAGGCCGCGGCTTCGTACCGGTTTGAGCGGCCCGCGGGCGGTGTGGATGAGCTGAAGCTTCGCGCCGCCTGGGGCCAGACCGGCAATCCGCCCGTGTTTGGCGCGCGGTTCGCGTTAGACACGAGCGCGGTGGTCGGAGGTCGGTTCGGGCAGTTCCCGTCCTTGCAGCTGGGAAACGATTCGATCAAGCCGGAGCGCAACACGGAGATCGAGGGCGGGCTCGACGCGACCTTTGGCAACCAGTTTGCGAGCCTTGGCCTGACGGTCTATCAGAAGACGATCACGGACCTCCTGCTAGTTCAGTCCGTGGCCCCATCCACTGGATATCAGACCCGCATCTTCAACGGCGGCGAATTGCGTAACCGCGGCATCGAGGCATCACTCGCGGTGTCGCCGGTGCGGGGGCCTGAGACGAACTGGATCGTTCGCTCGACGTTCTACCTGAACCGCAGCAAGGTGCTGTCCCTCCCCGTTCCGAACTTCAACATCGTAGGGATCGGTTTCGGCACGTCGCTCGGTGCGTTCCGGATTGCGAAAGACAGTTCGGCCACGCAAATCGTGGGGTCGGAGGGCGTGGTCGGCGATGCCAACCCTGACTTCCAGATGTCGCTCTCGAGCGATCTCACCTATAAGCGCTTCAGTTTCGGGTTCCTGTGGGATTGGAAGCACGGCGGGGATGTGATCAACCTGACGCAACTCTTATACGACCTCGCGGGCAATTCCCCCGATCAGGTGCCGGCTGGAAACAACCGCGTCACCAATTGGTTGGGCGGGCACACTCAGGTATACGTGCAGGACGGCTCGTACTTGAAGTTGCGCGAGTTGAGCGTCGGGTACGAGCTGCCGTCCGATATCCCGCAACACTTCGGAATGCGTACCGCCCGGATCTCCTTCACCGGTCGTAACTTGTTGCGCTTCACTCCGTACAAGGGGCTCGACCCCGAGGTATCGAACTTCGACAACCAACCGATCGGGCGGGGCGTCGATGTCGCGCCGTTCCCGCCGAGCCGCAGCTTCTTCTTCTCGATCGACGTGGGGTTCTGACCATGCGCACACATACCTCCAACACTCCTCGGCGGCAGGTCTTGGTCGGAGTCGCGCTCGCGGTTGTCGGAGCGGTCAGCGCCTGCGACTTCAACATCGCCAACCCGAACAACCCCGCCTCTATCGGACCGAACGCCACCGTGGCGCAGGTCGATGCCGCCGCGCAAGGCGTTGTCGCGGCGCTCCGGATCGACCTCACCAGTTGGGTCCTGAAGGCCGGGATCATCGGGCGGGAAGACTACCGGCTCGACACCGCCGACCCGCGGTTCACGAGTGAGCTCCTCACGGGCGCGCTCGACCCGAGCAACGCCGCGTTCGGAGGTGGACAGTGGCAGCGTGAGTACCGGGCGATCGCGGCCGGCTACACGATCCTCAACGTGGTCGGCTCGGCCCAGATGAGCGATCCGGAACGGAACGCCGTGCGAGGGTTCATCCAGACGATTCAGGCGTTTTCGTTCCTCATCGTCCTCGATGCCCACACCGAGGACTCTATCCCGATCGCCGTCAACCGGCCGGTCGGTGGGCCGCTAGCGCCGTTCGTGACTAACGACTCGGCGTACAAAGCCGTCATCGCTATCCTCGACTCGGCCCGGACCGCCCTGCAGGCCGGGGGCACGGCGTTCCCCATCGATCTGGGTCAAGGGTTCGCGGGATTCGACACGCCGGCAACGTTCCTCAAGTTCAACCGCGCGCTCGCGGCCCGCGTCTATGCGTATCGGGCGAGCCTTGGCGCGCTTCCCGGTGGCACATACGCGACCACTTGGTCGAGCTGCGCGGCGTGCTGGGACTCGGCGCTCACGGCGCTTGGGCAATCGTTCATCTCTGCCGCGGCGCCACTCGACCAGGGCACGTACATCACGTACAGCACGGGGAACCAGGACCTGCCGAACGACCTCTCGCAGGACGTCGCATCGGCCATCCAGCTGGCGCACCCTTCCATCAAGGCGAACGCGGAGCTGCAGACCGGGGGGACGTTACTCGATCAGCGATTCCTGAACAAAGTCGCCAACCGCGGTACGCCACCGGACACGTTCTCGCTCGCCTGCCTGTCGTCCGCCCTGTCGTGGACCCGCTACCCGACTCCGAACTCTCCCGTCCCGATCATTCGGAATGAGGAGCTGTTCCTCCTCCGCGCGGAGGCGAATTGGTTCGGAGCCACAGGCACAAAGGCACAAGCGATCAGTGACCTGAACTTCATTCGTCAAGCGTCCGGCGGCTTGAACCCGACCACCGTCACGACCGGGAGCACCAACGCCGCGTTCGTGGACGATCTCCTGAAGCAGCGACTCTACTCGCTCATGTACGAGGGTGGGCATCGCTGGATCGACATGCGACGCTCCGCCAGGTTGGGCCAAGTCCCCATCGACCGGCCCACCGGGTGCACTTCGCCCAAGCTCCCGAAGGACACGGTGTTCTCGACGCTGCCCATCAACAGCTTCGAGGTCCAGGCGCGGCAGTAGCCGACCGCCCGCCCTGTCGTCGACCGCCGAGCGCCCCCGCGCTCGGCGGTTTTTTATGCGTCCGGACGCATGTTCTGTCGCAGTTCGCGACCGCCCGTCCCATCCTTGCGGGGTCGCCGTTCGGGCGGCACCATATGGAGTGCTTCGTGCGGCTTCAGGGACTTTCGGGAGACCCTCCGAGGAGGCTTTCGTGGTAACGCGCATTCCCCTGCTCACGCTGGCGCTGGCGACGTTGGTCGGCGTGGCGGCTGTGTCGGCGCAGCAACGCCAGATCACCGGTCGAGTGACGTCGGGCGCGACCAGCGAGCCGGTGGCGGGCGTCGCCGTCTCCGTCACCGGCACCGCGTTCGCCGCGGTGACGAACGCCGAGGGCCGCTATGCGATCGCGGCACCGGCCGGCGCCGTCACGCTGGTGCTCCGCCGCATCGGCTTCAAACGGAAAGAAGTTCCAGTGGCAGCCGGCGATGCCACCGCCGACGTCCGGCTGGAAGAGGACGTCTTCAACCTCGAAGCCGTCGTAGTCACGGGCCAACAGACCGGCATTTCCCGCGCGAACGCTGCGACCTCGTCTACGGTTGTGACGGGGGCGGAGATCACGAGCGTACCTGCGCCAGCGGTGGATCGCGCGCTGCAAGGACGGGTCCCCGGCGCCTACATCCAGCAGAACTCCGGTGCACCGGGCGGCGGGACCCAGATCCAGATTCGCGGCTCGAACACCGTAGTCGGATCGGCGGACCCGCTGTTCGTGGTGGACGGCGTGATCTACAGCGACGCGTCGATTTCCTCCGGGCTGTTCACCGTGACGGCGAGCGGAAATCCGCAGTCGACCCGCAACGACGGCGAGAAGCAGGACGACTCGGTCAACCGGCTCACCGATCTCAACCCGAACGACATCGCGTCGATCGACATCCTGCGGGGCGCAGCTGCCTCGTCGATCTACGGCTCTAAGGGAGTGAACGGTGTCGTGATCATCACGAGCGTCGGGTTCTCCGAGCTGCAGCGTGGGTTCGACACCCGCGTCTTCGACACGACGAGCGCCATCGCCCTATACGCGAGTTCAGGACGCGCCACGGACGACTCGACGGCGCGCGCCCTGATCATGTCCTACCTGGTGAATGGGCGGCTGCCGACGTACGACCATCTGCGGGAGGTGGCGGGCGAAAAGCCGATCAGCTACGAGACGCAGCTGGACGTGTCGGGAGGGTCGGGAGACACGCGCTATTTCCTGTCGGGCAACGTCAAGGGCGACGGTGGGATCATTGCTAACACGGGGGCACAGCGCCAAACCCTGCGGGCGAACCTCGACCAAGTGTTCTCGGACCGATTCAGCGTGTCGTTCAGCTCGGCGTTCAATCGTACGAGCACGCAGCGCGGATTCACGAACAACGACAACAGCGGCGCCAGTATCACGTATGCGATCGCCTACATTCCAGGCTACGTACCGATCACGCCAGTGAACGGAGTGTTCCCGAATCCGGGAGTGACGTATAAGGGCTCGAATCCGTTACAAACCGTCGCCCTCGCCAAGAACGATGAGAGCGCGTTCCGGTTCACCGGCGGTCTGACGGCGACGTATCAGGCGATCGCGAGCGCCAACACCAGCCTGAAGATCGTTGCCGCGGGCGGAATTGACTTTTTCAACCAGAGAAACAAAGTGTGGGCGCCGCGGGAGCTGTATTTCCAGGCGAACCAGGCGAACCCGGGTGTGGCCACGGTCGGAAACGCGGACAGCCGGTTCACGAACTGGAACGTGAACGCGATCCACACGTACACGGCGACGAGCTTCAAGACCACGACGTCCGCAGGTGTGCAATGGGAGGACCGTCAGCTCAACCGTGCGCGGGTGGAGGCGGACGGGCTGCTGCCGGGCCAGCAGAACATCAACCAGGGCTCCGTACTGACGCCTTTCGAGGAGCTCACCCACGAGCGGACCGTCGGCCTGTACGCGCAAGAGGAGTGGCTGGGCATGCATGATCGCTTGCTCTTGTCGGCCGGAGCGCGCGCCGAGCGGTCCAGCGCCAACGGCGACGTGAACAAGTTCTATTTCTTCCCCAAGGCGGCGGGCTCGTACCGTTTCCCAGACCTGCTCGGCGAGGGGAGTGATGTCAAGCTGCGCGTGGCCTACGGCGAGACCGGCAACCAGCCGCTGTTCGGCCAGAAGTTCACGACGCTCCAGGGCGGCCAGGTGATCGGCGGCCACGTCGGCACCGTCGTCGGCAACGTGGCCGGCGACCCGACCATACGCCCAGAGCGCACGCGAGAGATCGAGGCCGGGGTGGACGCGAGCTTGCTGCGGGGCCGGGCCAGCGTGGAGGTGACCCTGTTCCAGCGCCGTACCAGTGATCTGCTGGTGCCGGTCACTCCTCCGCCGTCGTCCGGATACGGTTTGCAATTCTTGAACGGCGGCAAGATCAAGAACGAAGGGATCGAGGTCGGCGCCGGGATTACACCGATTCAGCGCGAGCACCTCAATTGGATTTTCCGCACGACATTCACGAGCATCCGGAACCGCGTGCTCGAATTGAACCTCCCCGGCGGCGCGCAAGGGTTCCGGCCGGCCAACGCTGGCTACGGCCTCTCGTTCGGAGAGTTCTTCGTGCAGGTCGGACGGCCCATCACCCAGATCATCGGCGTGGACGATCTCGGTAATACCATCTCGCTCGGCCAGTCGAATCCAAAGTTCCGCTGGGCGGCCACGAACCAGTTCACGTATCACCGCCTGACGATGTCCTTCATGTTGGAATGGCAGTACGGCGGCGTGGCCCAAAACCAGACGCTGTCGCTGTACGACTGCAACGGGCTGGCCCCGGACTTCTCGACTCCCAGAGGGCAGGCAGGATACGACGCCTGCAACAACACGGGCGATGCGCGCCCGTTCGTGCAGTCCACGTCGTTCCTGAAGCTTCGCAACGCGAGTATTTCGCTCGATCTCCCCGAGCATTTGGCCAACCTGTTCGGGGCCAGGTCGGCGCGGGTCAGCGTGGAAGGCGTGAATCTCATTACCAAGACGGACTACATCGGGTACGACCCCGAGGTCTCGAACTACGGCTCCCAGGCTATCACGCGCAACATCGACCTCGGGCCCTATCCACCGTCGCGGCAGTTCTTCTTCACCATCCAGGCGGGGTTCTGACCATGCGCACGAGACGCTTCGCGATCGCGGCCGGCCTCGTCGTTCTGGCGGGCTGTCACTTTGACATTCTCAACACGAACCAGCCGACGCTCGGCGACCTTCTGAGCAATCCGACACGCGACAAACTCACCGCTCAGGTGACCGGATTGATGTCGAGCGCCCGCACCGGAATGGAGAGCTTCATCTGGCGGCTCGGGTCCATGGGGCGGGAAGGCATCAATCTGTCGGGCAACAACCAACCCGATTACTCGGAGCCGTTTTTCGGGCCGGTACAGGGGGGTGGCTCGTTCGGCGGCACCCAGTGGCTCGACCGCTATCAGAGCATCCGTACTGCCAACATCTACCTTCAGGCGCTCGCGAATAACACCAGCCTGTCAGGTCCCGACCTCCTGAGCGACGCGGAGCGGGCCGCGTCGCGCGGCCTGGCAAATACCTACAAGGCGCTGGCGTTCCTGTACTTGATTGAGACGCGCGCGCAGCTCGGCGCGCCGGTGGACGTGGATCGCACAGTCGAGCAGGGCCCGGCACCCTGGGTCACGGAAGACAGCGTCTACGGGTACATCATCGGCCTGTTGAACTCGGCACAAACCGATCTCACGGCGGCTGGCTCGACCGACTTCCCGTTTCCAATCCCGCCGGGGCTTGGGGCCTTCACTACGCCAGCCACGTTTATCAGCTTCAACCGCGCGCTGGCGGCCAAGGCCAACGTGCTGCGGGCCACGGCCCTGAACGGCTGCCACGGGACGCCGGCCACGTGCTACACGGCGACACTCACCGCCCTGGGTCAGTCGTTCCTGAGCACCACCCCGGCGGCCTTCCAGTCCGGCGCCCTGCTCGATTTCTCCACGAATGGGGGCGACCAAACCAACGGTCTCTCCGAACCGCTCAATGGTCCGACGTACTTCGCCCTGGCCTCGGACACCACGGATGCGCAGACGCAAGCAGGTGGCGCCAAAGACCAGCGCGTGCTCGACAAGATCGCTCCGAAGGAGGGTGACCCCCAAACACTCGGGGGCATCTCGATTCCGGGCACCCTGAAGTTCACGATCTACTTCTCCAACGGCGCGGCGGACGCCAGCCGCCCGATTCCGATCATCAAAGACGAGGAGCTGCTGCTGCTGCGGGCGGAGGCGGAGTGGTTCACGGGCGCCAAGCTACAGGCCATTTCGGACCTCAATCTGGTGCGTCAGAACTCCGGCTTGCTCCCTCCGACGACGCTCACGGTCGCTTCGACCGACGCTGAGTTCATCACCGGGCTGTTGTACGAGCGACGATTCTCGCTTTTGTGGGAGCAGGGCACGCGCTGGATCGACGCGCGTCGCTTTGGTTTGCTCGCGACCATTCCGGCCGCGGTATCTGGAGGAAACGTCCCGGCAGTAATGCCCGTACCGTCGACGGAGTGCGACGCCCGCAACCTGCCGTCCACTACCATCGGTGACATCATCACCTGCACGCCGCTTGCTCCCTGAGCGGTCGATGACGGAATACGAGGGAGGGGCGCAGCATCGCTGCGCCCCTCCGTTCTCATCCTTCCATCGTATCTTTTACATCTCCTTGTAGACGTACGCCCCCACGACGGTCGCGAGGGGAATCGAGATCAGTGCCACGCACGTGCCGATCGTCATCAGGCGCTGCGGCATCATGCCCATGGGCGCTTCGCCGATCGCGTGCAGCAGACCGACGAAGAACCACACGGCCAGCCCCGCGATCACCGCCGTCTTCACTCCCGCGCCGAACCGCGGCCGGATGGCCGCGTACACCCACACCAGGCCTATCCCGGACACGAAATCCAGCGCCACCCACAGGGGAATCGCGCTGTCCATCGCCGCCGGCGATTTGCCAAGCGCCGTCATCGCGGCGGCCATGTCCGGCTTGAGCCATACGCCGTAGGTGAGGAAATCGACGATGTTCAGCACCACTCCCGCCAGCAGCCCGCCCAGCACCACGCGACCCCAGTTGATCTTGCCCATAGTGACCTCGGGGAGGGAGAAGAGCGACCAGCACGCCGCCCCGACAGTATGGGTCAATCCAACCCCCGTCAAGCAACTTTGCGCCTTACGGCACAACCAGGACCGCCACCATCCCACCCATCCCGTCCGGGACCGTCGCGACACCGTTCGGCACCACCCAGTGCGATCCGTCTAGCTGCAGGTTGAAATGGTACAGTCCGCGTCGCAGCAGCAGCGTACCCTCCCACACGTCGTCGCCCACTGGGCGCAGCCGCACCGGTTGCCAGGTGTTCCAGTCGCCCGCGATCGCGACGGCGCGGGCGCCGGGCATCCGAAACTGCACGACTAGGCTGTCGCGACGCGATGCTGGTACCAGGGGTGCCCACCGGGGGACGGCGGCGATGGGCGGCACGTGCGGAGACTTGTGGAATCGCATGCCGAGTGTGATGAACCCCGCGCGCGGAAGCCCCTGGTAGGGCTCCCTCAGCGAGCTCCCGGCGCCGAGCTCCAGCGATACGCGTGGCCGGACGAACAGCTGTAGGTACATGCTGGCAGCGGCGGTCGAGCCGTACGAGGACGAGAGCCGTGCCACGGTCAAGAGGGATACGACGGCCCGACCGCGCTCGAACGTCGCGCCCGCGCCGGCGTCCGTGAACCAGCCATCGGGAAAGTGTGTCGGCTCGACGCTCAGCTGCACGGTCGGCGATGTCGCGGCCTCGCCGGGCCGCCACCACAGGCGCGCGCGCGTGTGCAGCGCCGTCACGGGCAGCTCGCCCGAGATCAACCCGGTAGAGGGTCCGGCCGCGAAGCCGCCACCCCAGGTAGCGGCGGACCAGCGCAGCTCCCCCATCGCGTGCGCCGCGGCGGTCGGGCCTGCGCCCGTGACCGTGGTGCCCGCAAACGTCGCTTCGACGCCGAGCTGGCGTCCGCCGGCGGACGGGACGGTGACCGCCGACAAATTCGCCAGACCCAGGCCGGCCCATTCCCCACCGGGGAGCGAGGCGAT
>WNFC01036853.1_pt1 | contig 11449 bp, 9 predicted proteins | sample 5400541 | NCBI WGS metagenome assembly WNFC01 (sample SAMN13153342, study PRJNA577476) | soil metagenome | isolation source: 120 cm saprolite under Douglas fir tree site 2 hole 2 replicate 1 | place: USA:California | collected 2015-04-18
TCCGTATCTGGCTTAAAGCCAAGTTGACTCAAGTAGCAGACCCTGTCCCTCTCCCCTCTCATCTCCTTCATCTAAGCACCCTAAAGCAATCACGCTGGGAGTGTGGGCTAGATCAAGCATCACTCATGTCCATAGTGAACCTCTGTTCCTACACCCTTCCCCGAACCCTTGCTCTTGCCTTGTGTGACTACCTGCAGCTATGTTAGCCAACCTTGCATCCAGCTTGGAACGTAACACCCTCACACAGCTCATGGGAAGTCCAGTAAGGGACCCAGCTTATGCCAATCCTTCGGTTCCAGTGGACCAGGGAAGTGAGGTTGCACAAAAAATGAAACAGAGGCTCACCTTTTTAGAAGATATAAAATTGTGTAAAATTTGTAAGGGAACTTGTGTGGGTAATCTTCTTCTTTAGATATATTTAATTTAGGCTAGAGCCCATAACCTGATAAAACGCAGCGAGGTAGAACACTAGAATAGCATTCAGTTGTGTTATCAGAACTGTATTGTGTAAGTAATTACCTAGAATAGCGCTACATACAATGCATCAGCTAGATATGGTAGTTATGACATAAGCATACTCACTTCAGTTGTGTTATTAGAACTGAAGTGATAGTAGTCATAAAACAAGTCCTTAAATACTGTACAAATGTACTTTGTAGCTTAATCAGAATAAAGAGTGTCTTACAGGTGTCTCACAGTATAATGTGTCACTGCCTAGGCTCATAATGAAACATCTGTCTCTAAGGCAGCGTTGCTCCTTAGATGTAGACTCAAGAGTCAAGGGTTACAGCCACTAAGTTTATTCTTAGTGACCCCTTGTTGAGGCACAAATGTAGAGAGAGGGGAAAGCAAGTATATTGCCTAGAAGACAAGAGACTCGACTTGGTGTCTTAGGGACACTCAAGGAGTCCTTAAGTACAAGAGAGTCCTAATCCTACTAATAGCAGTACTAGGAGTGAGGCATAGGTGAGGCAGAGATAACAAACACATATGTGAGGTGAGACAGGCTACAGACCACTGCTGTTATATTCCAAGCGGGATGCAAGGTGGCCTGACATAGGTGCAAGGGGTCACGCAAGGCAGAGGCAAGGGTTCAGGGGGACGGGGTAGGAACAGAGGTTCACTACAAGACAAGGGGCAACACTTAGTCTAGCCTACACTCCCAGCATGATTGCTTTAGGGTGCTTGGATGAAGGAGACGAGAGGGGAGAGGGATAGGGTCTGCTACTCAAGTCAACTCAGCTTAGAGCCAGGTACAGATACCACGACAAGGTAGAGTCAAAGGGATGAAACATGGGCCTCAACAGTTTGTGCAGGGCAAGACCTAAACATACTGAAACAAGGGGGACAAGACTACTAGCTTGGATTGGGGATCAAGTTAGGCTTAGGCTCTTAGGGACTGGCCTAAGGGTCTTATATACTAGAGGAGGCACAGCCTTATACTAATCAGGAACAATAAGGGTGATGGGAACAATAAGGTGACTGAGAAGGAAAGGAGCCTATTGTTATCAGAGATGCAAGAAGATACTGCCCTACAATATTAGTCAAAAGGGATGAGTCAGAGATAATTAGGTAAAAGAAAAAGAGGTAGTCCAGATCGTAACAACTGCCTAGAACACTTACATGCTAATAACACAAGGCATGAAACATAAATGGGAAACACAATGGAAACATGAGTAACCACAGATGATCGCTTATGACAGTGAGATCTTAAGATGCAAGATGATAAGGGACACATGATGAGGCCAGTTCCACACTTACTCTAGTACATTAACAAGGGTCCTGACCCTTTAACCCTGGATGCCAGATAGTACTTCCTTATCTATAAAGGGGGTTGCCTTGCTCTCTTTGGTAGGGGCTTGATTGGGCAGTTGGGGTGTCTAGATGAGGTTGAGCCCTCTCTAGGCTTGGGGATAGAGATGGTTTTTGTTTGTCTTTGCAATGATGATGATGACCATGCTCCTTAGATAATAGTAGGGCATTTTGTAGGTGAGTGAGGGGGTCGTTAGCAGTAAATTAGTATATTTACTTATCTTATTTACACAGACACATGACATGTGGGATGGGTGTCCCAGTCCATCTCAACAATAGTACAAATGCTTACCTTCCCCACTAGGCATCATCCAATTTGTGTAAATCAGGCAAAGAGCCTCCTGAAGGCAGAATGAAGGGGGAACAACATTCCCAGTGGCAGAAATACACTCTATGATTGTCACTAGCTCCAGATTATTGCTCCAGATGAGATATCTATGTTTCTTGTCTTTTAGGAAGAGGTACTTCTTCCCAGAGTTCTTCCAGCCACCACCCATTTGGATGCCCTTCTCATCTATATTCCAAATGTGCTAGGGTGGGATACCATCAGGGAAGTGAGCATGAAGATGCTCCATTTGGTTGAAATAATCTTGGATAACAGCCACGTTAAAATGCTTTGCACCTTTAGGGTCAAGGTTTGTTGCCTTTGAGGGCCAGAGCTCTGGATACTGTTTGAGAAATTTAATGTGCCATCACTTCCCTAGCTCTCTACCAGCCATTGCAGATGCTTCAGCTTGCAAGTCTTAGATCAAGTAAGGCATTCCCATCTCAGCATGATATAATGCCCATTGAAGTAGCATCCTGGCTTGTTCTGGAGTACATCAGGAAAAGTGGAAAATACTTTTTTGTACTTTTTCTTACTTTTTTTTCTTTTTTTTTACTTTTTTTACTTTTTTACAAAAAAGTAAAAAAAAAGTAAGGTTTTTCGACTTTTTTTTTTTTAACTTTTTATAACTTTTATAACTTTTTATAACTTTTTTGTAAAAAAAGTAAAAAAAGTAAAAAAAAGTATTTTCCACTTTTCCTGATGTAAGAAGGCACCTCTTTGAAGTGGCAACCTGAATACAGTCGTGACAACCCTTTGCATGGTCTAGAAGAGTTTTGTATGAAACCTGCTGGGATAATTCAATATAAGTTCACATATCCATACTTGTTCAAGCGTTCAAGTTCTGACATTCATTTGAATGGAAGCTGCTTTATATGAGTGATAATGCCCTGTGCTCACAGCTTCTATCGCCATTTGAATATGATCTTCTTGTTTTGGGTCATTTGATTGTTTGTCACACTGATGTATGGTACATCATTCAGCAGGCATGGTAGAGAGTGCAAGGCAGCAATGTGACAGCCCAATGTGATGTAGTGCCTCAATGTTAGTTATTTTGCTTACAAACACACTATTTTTTGCCAACATTGTTTAATATGAATCAATGGGATTCAAGCCAATGCAATGCAACATGACATGCTGCACTAGTTGCAGCAGACTGAGTGTTATACGCTAGTCGTGTATGCAGTTATGCGGAGGCACTTAATCACTACTTACCCGATTTGTCTTAATTGATATGACTCGCCACATGGTTGCCATTTTTGTGATGGATACAAACTCCGACTCGGCATTTCATCAGCAGACGTGACAAACCACTCTTTTGCTCTTTTCACAACACAGCACGAATTTTATTCAAACAACATACAGAATATGTTAACAGATACTCCTAAATGACATGTACAAAATTTGGTGATAATTGGATGAGAGGAAAACAGGCAAATTGAAAAAGTCCAAACGAGGGGGGGGGTCCGATGTTAGGGTCACTGATAGTAGTCTCGAGCAATATCATATTGTCACTCTGCTTTCCGGCCGGCGTCTTCCTTGCCGTGCTGCTGCCACAAGCGCCAAAACCAACCGCGACTTCTCTCATCTCTCTCTCTCCTTCGAAATCGAAATCGACAACACGCCCTTCTCGTTAGCAACACGAACCGGACGCTACACCTAATGAGACATGCGCTTTCCCTAAAGGCCATCATGCATTCAACTGTATTGTCCCAAGGGTCGACTCACCCTTGCGCGTCCAACAGGTGAGCCTTACTCCACTATTCGTTGCCTATCTGACCTATGCCTCTTTCTCTCTAATGTATGTCGCATTGACGGCTCTCATAATGCTCTCGCTTGCATCCCTGCGCACTCATGAAAGTCGCCCACGCACTCCCACTAAACGACAAACTATCGCACTTTTTCTGCCTGGGAATCACGACCGGAGTCTTCTATCTTATTTTCGATGAGTGAGCAGGTTATGCCACATTCTCCCGTTCTCGTGATTCATGACGAGCCATGTTCTCTTCCATAGGGAATACCGACGAATATATCTCTGGCGCCATTGCCCCGGCCGCTCTTCGTCTGTTTCTTCCTCGACGGTATTGTGAGCAAAGTAGTATAATCCTTGCTTCCTGCGAGTCTAACTCTTTACCTGTATTTCTGACACATGTTCTTCGCCCGCACAAGACCTTCCCTTTCGGCGACATTGTATGCGTTCCTTGTGTCATTATCCTTTGCGTTGTTAAAAACATCTGAAAAGGCAAATCTCCAACGGGTCTGGAATCAGTTTATACGTCGCCTACCACCTTGAGAAGTACTACCGCCGAAGACGAGAGGTACGAGTTTATCCCTTCTCCCCATAAGTCAAAGCCTGACACCATCGCGAAAATGTTCCTCAGCAGATCTCGAGACGGCATCGCCCACTTTTACCCTTCAACTTGTCTCTCTATCTCGAGTCTGACGAGGAGAATAAGTCCGGCGCACAACTGCTCCGGCTTCACAACAAACCCGATACACCGCCGTCCGCGCTATTCCCACTGAATAACAACTTGAAGGGCAAGGTGCGCGCGCGGGCTGCGGGCGTCGCGCTGGCAGACGTTTGGGATGGGCGAGAGGTGTTGTTTGGTGTCAGCGAGGCCGAAGATGAAGACAAGGATAAGGCGAGGGCGAGGGGTGCGCTGCTCCAGGGGAGACAGAGCATTCTGCGAGACGCGAAATTTGCAAAAGTGGGCCGACGGGAGCGCATGATGGCGTACTAGTAATGTCTCGACCTGGACTTGTTCGTCTTTCCTTCCTCAGTGCCATTCAATTCTACATGCTTTGTTACAGTCGATTCAGAAGCAATTGTTGTTGGAACAGAGCTCCTCATCGCGAGAAGAGGTGGGACAACGTACATGTGCTAATGGAATTCGGTAGGATACATGACTTACAGTACTAGTGGACATGGCTATGAGTACAGAACGCATGCGTTGCGCGCATCCGCGCGTAAAGTGGATAATAATCTCACTCCCTCCTAATTTTTCGTCACTTGGGGTTCTACTCCCTCCAACCATTTCTTAAGACGTCGGCCTCAAACCTCGAGCTCCCTTTCTCTCCGTCACCCTCGACCTGCGCAGAACGGATGGTCTCTCAGCTCAAACACCAGTCCGCGTGGGTGTTGAGCTCCGCTCGAAGACTGTTCTTCCCCAAACTTTGAGCGATGTTGACAATCGAATGATTGGCTTTACACTCTTGAGTCAAGAGTGGCGACGAGCTCGGGACGTTCCCCATTGGAGGGTCGATCACCTCACGCAATGAGGTTTCGTCCTGAAGTTATCGTCACCTTTGCCGATCCTGTCAAGGTCAACTCGATCATCGCCAGGGTCGGAATCTCGAGGAGCCACTTTGAAGGTATGTGCACCGGGATTTGATCCGTTTCTGATTCAAAAACAGGTAATTGGTATCGTATCAAATTCAACGTTGCGAAACTTCTACAAATGCCTCAGGCGTACATGTGCATATACGCTTTATAGCTACTAGAGACCACCTGAAATAAAATATAGTATCGAGGAGAGAAGCAGCGATAGATCACATATCGATCATAGATTGTTGAAACTTGAAAGCGGTAAAGTGTCAAGAAGAAAAAAGTTAAATGGTCAGAGAATGAGAGGCAAACGGTTGATGATGACTGTGCATATGGGGTAGAGATACTGGATTGAGAATGAAGACAACGTCTGATAGAGAAAAGTCACGGTGGAGGTCACATGGGTGATGGGTTAGACGTAACATAGTAGGTAGAGAACGTATTGAAGGGAAGGGTATAGACCAAGCCGGGAAGGACAGCCCAAACATACTGTATCAATCACAGGACCTTCGAGATGCAAAAGCGTCGAGGAAGGGGCAGTACGTCGAGGCACATCGTGTCGCGGAACTTCGACACGGGCGCGTCGAACCGTTTCGAAAGGGAGAGGGGTGATGGGTGAGGCAAGAACTCGGATGAGCTACCGACGTGCACCTGGATTAACCAATCGATTTCTTCGGCATCGAAGGGGGAATATGTGTTGATTATATCGACATCACCGAGTAGAGGGGCATCGAGACAGGCCATGAGGTCCTCCAAGTAGCCGACGGCGCCTTGAGGACATTTAAACCCGAAATAGGTAAGAGCAGGGAGGACAGTGCGTGGTCGCGGAGATGGATGTCGACCTTCTGGGTGTCGGTAATGTCGAGGGTGACGGAATCCAATATACATGGATTCGAGTCTGGTCATCGAAGATAGACAAGTGGCGATCTCCTCGGGCGATACGTACTCGTAAATCGGTACATCCCAAATGGAAAGACGGACAAGGTCGCTGGCAGACGAAAGTAACTTGTGTACTGTAGAAAATGGAATGCCGTCCAAGTCGAGTGATCGTAGACGTGGGGTGAATCCACCTAAGAATGTATCAGGAAGGAATAGCTCCCGTCCAAGTCTATCATCCAACTTGATCTCCAGGGTTTTCAGTTCGGGGAATGGCACTTCCATCGCTACCGACAAACTTTCCAATGTTTCACTTGAAATGTCAAAGCCGATTTCACAAACACGATCAGGGTGCTCGAGCGCAGCAATGATGTCGTCTTCATGCACGAGGACGCCTAAACTGTTCCACACAACGAGAGGGAACGGTGGCCAGATATCCAGCATCTTCTGCACTGGTCTCTTGTCTGTGCAGAAAATTCGCAAATTGAGGCGACGTGATGACGACAAAACGAGGTGTCGCCATCTTCGGCACACGTGGATCAGTGTATGCCACGCATCCATGTCTTCAGTGCGCTTCAGATGAAAATCGAATATTTCTAGGAGGACATCGTCGGGGAGGACGTCCATTGTCACCTGGCCTATACCTGACTGGTCAGCTGTTGTTGTGGACACTATGAAAACGGCGCACGATGACCTCGTTCTTAACCAGGTGGGGGGGCTTTAGAAATAAACGTTGGGTGATGCTGCTCGATAACAAGGGACTAGACAATGGGTGGGTCTTCGCGTATGGTTATGTGAGACTTGGTCGGTTACTTCAGAAATAGTGCTTGGAATGAGGGTGACGTGCTTGTGAGAGTTGCAAGTGGGGTACACGGCCCGGTGATTCAACCGCCCTACTACCGTTTTTCACTTGGCCCTTCCTCTGGATCGCAAATGCAGTCAACAATCCGGATGTTGGTAGCTCCACCCAGCTTACAAGGCGTATTTTTTCTATGGCTTGTACCTCAGCGTTCGAAGGGGGTCAAGCAAGAAATTGAAGTCTTCAGCCTTCACGCTGGCGGGTCAATCCATATCCCGACAGGTCTTTGCATGGGGAGATCGTGAATTCCGAAATGTCTACATCTCAATAGATGATATATAATACATCAATGATGGACTCAGAGGGTAGCATAACGTTCGAGGATAGCAATAAGAGAGAGATCCAAACGCTGTCTAGATTATGATACACCGGCAGAGTATGAGTACAGTCGATTCAGGCGGTATCATATATGGGCAAGTCGACGGCGTTCGGCAGTGAGTCCAGTACATCCTTGATGGCCTTGGACGAAAGTGTTTTATCATATACCGGGCTCAGACAAGTCACCTTTTTGCACTTGGCCGCCCAACACGCCTGCGCCGCCGGCCATACCTCCAAGCCAGCCAAGACGGTATCCCCAGCAGGACACGTCTCCAACTCGGCAAACATCACATTCCGCAGCTCACGCCACTCGACGTACGAGATTGAGTCGCGACAACGAGAGCAGCGGGCTACGTCGGCGAGCTGCGCGTCGGTGAGGAAGGGCGACTCCGCGATGCGCTGGCGGAACTGCTTGCGCCGTTCGTGGTGCAGCTCGAAGAGTGCGAGGAGGTCAGCGGTGCGCAAGCGCAGGAGCGCGGGGCGGTTCTTCGGGTCGTAGAGGTTGACCGAAAGCGAGCGGGTGGACGCCGTGCGCGCGTCCTCCGCCCAGCCAAAGTGGCACGCCGCGGCGTAGAGCCGCAGGGGCTCGTCGGAGAACGCGGGCGTGCGCAGGAGTGCGCGCACGATCGAGGCCGGGCCCGGCATTTCGTACTTCTCTGCTGCGTAGAGCACCGGCTCGACGGCGTCCCACGTGTCGAGCGTTGAGATCTCGAGGCCGCAGATCATGCGTAGGAGGGGCTCGAGCGTGCGCGCGTCCTCGTCGAGACTGATGATTTCTGTGTCGGCGGCGGGGGCGGCGGTTGAAGGCCCGGTGGCGGCGGTATTGGCAAAGGTATCTCGCTGGGACTGTGACCGTGAGGAGGGCGGGGAGCCCTGCGGGAGGGTGAACATCGTGCGGAACCAGGCGGAGGTCATTTTGAGCGTTGTCGAGGGCACGCGGAAGAGCACGCCGTCGCGCGAGCCGAGAACGACGTCGGCATCGAAGGAGAACAAGGGGTGAAATCTGGGGCCTTTGCGGTCGGCGGATTCTGGGGACTGGGTCGAGTCGGCTTGCATGATGATATAGAAAGAGAAGCAAGAGGGTGGGGCAATGTACTTCTCTCCAAGTAAAGGATTACGGGTGGTGTCCTTTGATGTTTACAAGAGTCCGCCAGGTAAGGCTATTGGTGCGGGATGCTGCGCTGCGTTAAGGGCGAGCAGATGAAGGCGCAGAGACACATTTCGAGGGAAGGAGTTTACGAGGCGCGGCCATCATTATCTGTAAAACTTCCCACGCCTCTTGCTGACTCACATGCCGGTTCTCAACACCAACACCAGCTTCAAAAACAATAATTCCGTAGTCGATACACAAGCGTTCTGTCACGTATAAACAATGTGCAGGCATGTAACCATTATCTACGGGTATTCTCCTTCCGAATAAGAAACGCGTACAGTCCGTATATTTCGTGGAGACGTTAATCACGAAGGAGCCCGAAGCGCGCCGTTACCCCTACCCCTTGTCGAGGGACCAAAAACCTGAATTCGAAGGCGTTTGGGTGACTGCACGAATCGGCGTCGTTGTATGAGATGTCTAGCGTGCGGACCCAGGTCAGCCACTCCGTGTTTCCACGTGGAGGATGAATCGTAAGTCCCGTGATTCCGGCGGTACAGACCAAAGACGCAAAAAGAATCCTAGAGCGAATTTACTGGATGGCAGTCATAAACGTACCTCCCATGTGCGAAGGAAAAACCACATACAGCGCTACACACCTTCATATATGCAACGAAGAAGGTGCGCCCTCCGAGTCCCTTGCCTGTTCGCCGGTCCACAATACGGTCGCGGTCTAACGATGTGCGCAACCCCGACGCAGAACGGTGACATTATCTCGGCCAGCAACGTTGGATTCTGCTCGTCATCAAGTATACTTGGCACCCCCTTGCCCTTCCGGTACGTCCCCACACACCTGCTTACACCCGAGGTTCTGACACGGTTACTTGTCTCTCAGTGTCGACGAGTACTTGCTACGTGCGCCTTCCGGAACGCCTGTGCTGTGGACATAACCAGCAGGCTGAAAATGGGATAGATTGAGCAACTTACCATACATACAGCAGGTCTCCTTGATACAGCCCAACCCTGGAGTCGGTTCCGGTGAGAGGAAGCTGCGTGTTGCTGGCTAGGTATAAAACCAGGATGGCTGGCCGTCTGCGGCCCGGCCTCTTTCAGGAGGCTGTACAATGTGTTCTCATCGTCCTCGGGCGTCAGGGGGTACTGTTCGTATTTGTCTGATAAAACTTATGTTTATCCACTTTCTGGATTTTCATAATCGAGCTTTTGCATAAGCGTTCCAAACCGATCGTGGCACAGCGCTCCTGGGTTCCGCTTGGCGAACTTTTTGCAGCAGGTCAGGCAACCCACCCAGTCTCGCCAGTTTTGCCAAATGAGGGCGCGACTCCTTGAGGCCTCGACCCCTATCGTCGATCGCGGTTTTGTCTCTCACGAACTCCTTCCGCCGCGTGTCCATACTCACTGCACAGCTCGTCGATGAAATCCTTCCAACGCCCTTATATAATGTATTGCGGCATCAACTCACCAGACGGAGCCTGCCGCATCTTGAAATTCCCTAGAGTTTCAAGTCCATGATCGAGTAGAAGGATTCGAAGAAATCCAGTAGGACGGTCCGTCCCCTGGATTAATGCGAAAGCTGCGCAGCACCCATCGCGCCAGAGATACATCCGATCAGTTTCTTTTATGGTAGAACGACCTTCGGATCTTATGGGCCATCGACCAAATGCTATTGTCAACGGGCCTCGTCGCGGGTCATGAAAACGAAACATTACATTATGGGACGGACGGTGGCGTCTCGGGAAATTTGAAAAATTAGCCTAGTTTGGCAAGCGCGATTCGGTGACGGCTTGTGGATTCCCCGAGCGCAAAAGCTCACTGGCTCACCCCTTCTCCCGCCTCCTCCAAGTTTGTGGGAGACCGCCATTATCGGGACATGCCCTTTCATTGAAGATCTGCGCTTGTGGGCAGTCCGACGCTTTAGCGAGATTGTGTATCACACTACAGACAATTTCCAGTTTCCTGTCCACAAGACCCATCATCACGTCCCTGTATGTCCGAACCCCCGAACCCCCATAGCCGTGTCCCTACGTCTTACTCGCGCTTTTAGAGCATTTTCACCCATCTTTCAGGGGATTTTCCACGAGGCCCCTTCATAACCACAACGCTTTTTCACTCTCACAACGTGAAAATGTCTCACCAACTCGGCTAGTATTGTGATCCATGGCCCTCTGTCCAAGTGCTGCAGGAACGCTATGGATCGCTATCGCATCTACTGTATCGCATCCACAACATTCTACGCTGTCGAACTTGGCAGCTGAAGGTCGATTCATGCTTAAAAGTCGGCGGACTTCTCGCAATCTAGGTTCCCCAACCCACTAACCGTCTGCTCTCTCCTCTCTTCTCTTACCCCGCGTAACAAGCTTTGAACACCACAATGTCTTACACCCCAACCTTATTACCCGACATCCTTGTCAACGCCGAGTTGTTCGAGGCGTACATGAACATGCTCTATAATCAAGCCGCTGCGGGCTTCGGAGAACCTTCCTTTGTATCGCCTTGGTTTGTACCCGCTCCTGCTGAGGAACTGGCGCCCGCATACCCGACTTTCGACGGGCTACCCCCTTTCCAAGTCGTGCCGCCACTTCCAAGCACTTCAAGCTTGCCAGTGGAATTCCTGACGCCGTCGGAGTATGCATGGAGCCAATTGCTTAGCACCCCCGCAGAGCTCCTATCCGAACCTTTCCCTGAGCCGGTTCAACCTGCAGTCACGCCGGTGCGAGTTTCTACCAGACGCGCTAGAGGCGGACACAATCAGCCCACAGCCACGGGCTATGCAGCGATGATGGTACGCTCATTTCAACCCCGGCTCGGATGGAGGTCTTACTGACT
>WNFC01008296.1_pt1 | contig 11448 bp, 7 predicted proteins | sample 5400541 | NCBI WGS metagenome assembly WNFC01 (sample SAMN13153342, study PRJNA577476) | soil metagenome | isolation source: 120 cm saprolite under Douglas fir tree site 2 hole 2 replicate 1 | place: USA:California | collected 2015-04-18
CTCGGCGCGGTCCACCGCCTGGCGCACCGTGAGTCCGCCGGGGCTGTCGCCGCTGACGCTGAAGGGCGAGCCGGCGGAAAGGATGTCCTGGTCGAGAAAATTAATGACGGCGTCAGCGATCGCGGCCTGACCGCGGGCCTCGTCGCGCGCCTGGACCGCCGCCCGGAAATTCCACAAGCTGGCCGCCAGGCCGGTGGTGAGCGCAACACCGGCGGCGATCAGCCAGGGTCGGCGTGCGCGCGCGTATTCCAGCTTGCGGCGCAGCTCAGCATTTTCGCGGGCACGCGCGCGCTCCGCATCGAGCGTGGCGCGACGCTGCTCGATGCCGCGCAGGCGCTTCGCGAGTTCATCGGCTGAGCTCATGCGCTGTGCAGGATCGCCATTGGCTGTGGCCGCCACATCGGCGCGCAGCACTTCGTCAGCTATGTTCTGCTCCCAGCCCGCGGCGACCGGTTTACGCAGGTCACCGGCGACAAGCTGGTACAGCATTACGCCCATCGCATATAAATCAGAACGGACCGTCGCCGTCTCTCCCCTGAACAGCTCCGGCGCGATGTAGTGGAGTGTCCCTTCCGCAGGGCCGTTTATCCCGAGCGTCTGCGTCGAAGCCAGCCGGGTGATGCCGAGCTCGGAGAGGCGCTCCGGCTGCAACAAGCGACTATTGCCGAAATCCGCCCAGCGAATATGTGGACAGCCATCCGGCGAGATCCAGACCAGAAGATTCGAGGGTTTGATGTCCAGGTGCAGAACACCCAGAGCATGCGCCTCAGCCAGTGCCTCGGCGGCTTGCGCCATGAGTTCGACCTTAAGCTCGAGCGCAATGGAGTCGGCGCCTCCCGCAGCGGCACACCAGTCCGACAGGTTGCCTTCCGGGTAGTACTCGATTTCCAAAAAATAAGGGAGATCCTGAAGATTGTAGTCCAGCAGCCGCGCGATATCGTCGCGTTGACCCAGGCCACGTCGCAGAACGCGGTGAATGGTGAGTTCGCGCTTGAGGACGCGAATCTGCTGCGGTTCCAGAGCGAACTTGAATACCCGTCTCTCATCGGTCTTGTCATGCTGCGCGAGCCACACACCGCAGCGCTCGTTGAGCGCCCGCAACAGACGCCAGCGCGGACGCAGAGCCAGCGAATCTCCCGCCCTCAAGCTGAAGCTGTTCGCGACCTGGCCCTCTCCGTGAACGGGTTCTGCAGCGCTGCGGCGGACTTCCCCGGTGAAGCGATAGCCGTAGCTGTGAACGGTGAGAATCAGGGTCTGCGATTCGTCATCCAGAACCGTGCGCAGCTTGGCAATGCAGCGCGCGATGACCGATTCGGTCACGACGCGGCCCGCCCAGACACTGTCCATCAGCTCATTCTTGGTGACCAGTTCGCCGGCGTTGCGAACCAGCTCGGCGAGCACCTCCAGCGGTTTCGGCTCGACCTTGAGAAGCAGATCCCCGCGGAGCAGCTGCAGCTGCTCTGGTTTGAATTCGAACGGACCAAAGCGATACAGCTCAGCCACGGTTTCCAGCTGTCTGGCGGCGGGGACTCGTTCCATGGTCGGCCATTCGTCGGCAATCCAAGTGCAGGGATGACCCTAGTCTACCGTCAATATTCGATCAGCATAGTCATGATTCGTCAAAACTTCATCATGACTCGGAGCGCGGCACCCACGTAGCGTCCGGCCGGAATTCCGGTCACCCGCAGGCTACGTTTCAGTGAATCCTCAGAATGATCGTCGCGCCGGCAAGCGAAGCGCAGGACGCAACTCCAAGACACCGCACGCGATCGAGCGCGCCAGGCATTATTTGCACGACAACTTCAACGAATTGGTCAGTCTCGACGAGCTCGCTGCATTGACGAGGCTGAGCCGCTTTCACCTGGTGCGGGCGTTCGCACTCCATACAGGGATTCCCCCACACGCCTACCAACTGAAGCTGCGCATCGAGCGTGCCTGCGTCTTGCTGCGGTCCGGTGTTACCGCCGCGGAGGCGGCTACTCAGGTCGGTTTCGCTGATCAGAGTCATTTCACGCGGCACTTCAAACGGATCCGGTGCATCACGCCCGGCCAATACGCGCGCATGCATGCAGCCGGTCGCAGCAGCGTCCAGCTACCGTAAGCACCAGCCGTCGTCAGCAGATCGCCGGATACCGGGCCCCGACACGGGGCCCGGTCCATGTGCCTATAAGTAGTATTAAAAACTGCCGCCGGCTGGGCTGGCCCAAAAGGTGCGGAATACCGAGTCGTTGTACTCCACCGTGGCACCGTCACCGGTGACCGTACCCGAGGTGGTGGGGACGCTGCTGGTCGCACTGGTCTGAGAAGAGGCCAGGTTCTGGCTGATGTCTTGGCAGGCCGACGCATTGCAGACGTAGAGATCGATCGAGCTGGCGTACAGCCCGCTTGCTGTCGGCGCCGTCCAGGTCACGGTCACCGTACCGCCTGTCGGGGCTGCCGAAAGCACTGTCGGGCTTGCGGTGATGTTGCTGGCAAACAGCGCACTGGTGACCGACGCCGACAGGAGGGGAGCGGCGAGCAGCGCGGGCTGGTAGGTGGCGACCAGAATGTCATCGCTCAAATTGCTCGGCGTGCCATTGTCCTTGTACAGCTTCACGGTATAGACGGCGGGCAGCGTGGTGATGGTTTGAATCTGTGCGTCCGACATCAGAAAGGTGTTTTGGTAGCTGCAGGAGATGGTTATCGGCGTCGTCGCGGTACCGTTGTACGTGGTCGGATCGCCGGCCGCCAGATCGAAGGAGCTGGCGCTGCCCGAGTTGAACAGCAGGACGCCTGCGGCGGGCAGGCCCGGCCCGGTCACCACCGCATAGTTGATCCCGACTCCACCCTTATCGGCAACGTTGAGCTGAATGCCGGTGCACAATGCCCCGTTGTTGTCGCCCTCAAAGGCGGATATCGTCACCTTGGCCACCAGCTGATTGCCGAGTATCAGCCAGGTGCCCTGGCTGCCGTACACGATGAAGTCATGGCGACTGGAGGGTGAGGTGTTTTGCATTACCGTGAAACTCACTTTATAAGCGGTCGCGCCCGATGGCACCGTGGTGACCCAACTCGGTACGCTCTCGAGCACGATGTCGCTCAACGCGAGGGAGCCACCCGCGATGACGGGGTTGCTGGTAATGTTTTGCAGGAAAGCCTGCAGATTCTTGCCATCGTCCTTGAAGTTGGTCTGATCGAAGAACGCCAGCAGCGACGCGGAGGTGGGCGAGGGTGCGGTTGCCATCAGCGAAGCGAAGTTGCTGAAGACGGTGTTGATGGCCTGCAAATCGGTGACATTGTTGGTCGCGCCGGCGGCAATCGGTGTCGTTGGGGGCGCGCTCAATGTTCCGGACACGGAAGTGTTGTTCAGGCGATTGGTGATCGTTTCGGCACTTGTCGATGGGTCGATGGTCACCTTCAGGGCATCGAGTACTGCATCGAGCCCCTGGCCGTTCGCGGCAAAGGACTGACGCAGCAAGTCCACGCTGCCCGCAACGCCCATCTGCGCCAACACTGGTTGCAGTAGCGTGTCCAGTGCCGTCACCCCCCCGTCCAGTGCGGTCTTGGTCAGCAAGCTGGAATAATTGCCATTGGCGAAGATTTTCGCCGCAATTTCGTTCCCCAGATTGGCAATGACCAGATCGGTCAGCGGTGTGATATTGATGGTGGCGTTGCCGCTCGCGACATCTTCAGCCGTTACGGCCGAATGCAGGTAATAGTTGGCACCGCCGACCTTGTAGCTGATTTCCAGCATGAACGGGGCGGCGAATCCCTGGATCTGTGCTGGTGTGAAGGAATATTTGCCGTTGTCGTCGGTGGTGGTCGACACGGTTTTCGCCGGCGAGGACGAGTCCTTCAAAAGCACCGTGCCATTCATGCTGCCGGTGATCGGCGCACCGCTGGCAGCGGTACCGCTCACGGCGGTGGCTGATCGGACGGTCAGTACCCATGCAAACGTCGTACTGCCGGCCGCATTCTTGGCCGTGATCGTATACGTCGACTGCGCGGCGATGGCCGTAGGCGTGCCGGAGACTGCACCGCTCGTCGCGTTGAGCGACAGCCCGGCCGGCAGCGCGGGACTGACCGAATAGCCGGTGACGGTTCCGGTGACCTTCGGCGTGAGCGATGTCAGCGCCGTGCCCTGCGTGGCCGTTACCGGACTCGTGTATGACAGCGCGCTCGGTGCAGCGACGGAGCTGCTGCCGCTGCCACTGCCACTGCCGCCACCACAACCGGTCAGAGCGAACAGCGGCGCACCGCTGAACAGCAGCGCGACAAAATACTTGGATATCTTCACGGACAATCTCCTTTACTTTTCTTTCATGCGGCCACGCCGCGGCTCAGCGGCGTGGCTCCCTATCCGTAACTTCGTCCGTTATCTCGATGAACGGTCGAGTGGGCGACGCGATTAAACAAGCCTGGGGTGGAGGAGGGTCTAGAACGTTATTGCTCCCAGGCGGATTTGCCGACGCGATATGTTGGTAGTGCGATGTCGTTCACACTGGCTGCGCGATCCCGTTCACAGTCGTTGTGCGATGTCGTTCACGCTCGCGTGTCGCTTGACAGGTCTGGTTAGATCCACGGACTATTGTGCCGCCGGCTTCGAAACCTTTTGGCAGGGTATCGCGATGCCCAGACACACCGCGGTGAGGACCTGATATGCCGAATCTCAAGCGACGCCATTTCATCCTCGGCAGCGTTGGCGCGGCGGGCGCCCTCGTGATCGGTTGGCTGGCTGCGCCGGAGCGCCGCCGCCTGATTCCAAGCACGCCTTTGGCCGCCGCGCCCGGGCAAACCGTCCTGAACGGTTGGGTCAAGGTGTCGGCCGACAATACCGTGACGGTTGTCATGTCGCAGGCCGAGATGGGACAGGGCGCTCATACCGGTCTTGCGATGCTGTTGGCCGATGAAATGGACGCGGACTGGGACCAAGTGAAGCTCGAGCAATCGACTCTGGATGCCATCTACAACAATCAGGCGGTATTGATCGATTCGCTGCCCTTCCAGCCGGACGATCACGGTCTCGTGAAGCGCATGACCGGACATCTGATGGGCAAGTTGATGCGTGAGATACCCGGATTGCTCGGTACCGGCGGTTCGTCGAGCATCACCGACCAATGGTTGCCCATGCGCGAGGCGGGTGCCTCGGCCCGCGCCATGCTGATCGCCGCCGCGGCGGCGCAGTGGAGCGTTCCCGCCGGCGAATGCCGCGCAGAGACGGGGCGAGTGCTGCATGCTTCGGGACGCAGTGCGACCTTCGGCGAACTCGCGGCGGGCGCCGCGCAATTGGGTCTGCCGAAGGGTGTGACCCTGAAAGATCGCGCGCAGTTCAAGCTGATCGGCCAGCCGGTGCGGCGCATCGATAATGCCGCGAAGCTCGACGGCTCGGCGGTTTTCGGCATCGACGTCCTGCCGCCCGGGCTCTTGTATGCCAGCATTTCGATGTGCCCGACGTTTGGCGGCAAGGTGGCGAATTTCGATGCCGCGGCCGCGCAAGCCTCCCCCGGAGTGCGCAAGGTGATTGCGCTGGAGCCGGTGGCGGGGAGCACCCTCATGCCGGGCAAGACGTCGGGCGGTGTTGCGGTCATCGCAGACACGCAGTTTCGTGCCATGCGGGCGCTGGCCAAGGTTGCGATCGAGTGGGACCACGGCGCCGCCGCCGATTTGTCGAGTCGCTCCATCCTCGATGAATTGAGGCATACGCTTGACACCCAGGACGGAAAAGTTCATTTCGCGCGCGGCGACGTGGCTGCCGCGATGAATTCGGCCTCCAAGGTCATCGATGCGGAATACCGCGTGCCTTTTCTCGCGCACGCGACCATGGAACCGGTGAATTGCACCGTGCAGTTCAAGGATGGCGCGGCGACGGTCTGGGCGCCAACTCAGGCAGCGGGCTTCGCGAACAGTGCGGTGGCGAAGGCACTCGGCATCAAGGCCGCCCAGGTCGATGTCAAAGTAACTTACCTGGGCGGCGGCTTCGGCCGGCGCTATTTCACGGACTTCATCGTGCAGGCCGCACTGCTCGCGCGCGAGACCAATGGGGCGCCGGTGCAACTCCTGTGGTCGCGCGAGCAGGACATGGCGCACGATTATTACCGTCCAGCCTACCTGTCCCGCTGCAAGGCGGGGTTGGATGCGGAAGGCAAACTGGTTGCCTGGGTCGCGGCATCCGCAGGGTCGAGCATGGGCGCACCCTCCTTTTTGGATAGCGCCACCGACGGCGCCTCCAATACGGCCTACGCATTCCCGAATGTCCGCGTCGCGCACCACGCCGTCGAATCGGCGGTGACCACGGGCATCTGGCGCTCGGTCGCCCATTCGCAGAATGCCTTCTTCACCGAAAGCTTCGTCGACGAGTGCGCGGCGGCTGCCGGGCAGGACCCGGTTGCGTTTCGGGCCAAACTGTTGAGCGCAGACGAACGCCATTTGCGCGTGCTTCGTCGGGCGGCCGAGCTCGCAAACTGGGGGCAGCCGCTCGATTCCGCCCCCGATGGGGCAAAGCGCGGGCGAGGTATCGCCATTCACCGCAGCTTCGGCAGCGTCGTCGCACAGGTCGCTGAAGTCTCGCTGACACGGGAGAAGCAGATCCGCGTACATAAGGTGGTCTGCGTAGTCGACTGCGGCGTGCCCGTGAATCCGAACCTGATACGCCAGCAGATGGAAAGTGCCATCGTGTACGGCTTATCGGCTGCGCTGCACGGTGAGATCACGATCGAGAAGGGTCAGGTGCAACAGAGCAACTTTCACGACTACGCGCCGCTGCGCTTCGACGAATGTCCGGTCATCGAGGTAGAGATCATTGGCAGTACCGATAGTCCCAGCGGTGTCGGCGAGCCGGGTACGCCCCCGATCGCGCCGGCGGTGGCCAATGCACTTTACGGGCTTACCGGACGGCGCCTGCGCAGCCTGCCGCTGAGAGTCGCTTGAGGAATCGCCGTGACCACGCTCTCGATCAATGGTAAGACACAGACCGTGAACGCCGAACCCGACACGCCTTTGTCGTGGGTGCTGCGCGGCGAGCTGAAACTCGTGGGAACGAAGTTTGGTGCAGCAAAGCGCTGTGCAGTGCGTGCGCCGTGCACTTGGACGGCGAGGCGGTGCGTTCGTGCGTCACGCCATTCGAAGCCGCACAGGGGCGCGAGATCATAACCATCGAGGGCGTTCGGGGCGCACAGCTCGACGCATTGCGTCGGGCATGGACCGAGGTCGACGTCGTGCAGTGCGGGAATACTGCATGAATCTCGGCCGCGCGGCATAATCACGACTCCTGCGCCGGAACGAGAGCCATCATGGATATCGCTCAATGGGAATTCGCCTATGTGCCGACCACCGGTGTGCGGCGGGCGCACGAAACTCCCATCGTCCTTGCCACGGACGCCAGTCTGGAAGGCTTTGGTCGTCTCGTCGATGATCCCAAAACCTTCCCCATCGAGATCGTCCGCTGGCCGGCGCAGGGGTGGCGGCCCATCGATCTCAATTCCGGCGACCAGGGTGGAGTCACCGAGGGGCTGTTCGAGTTTTGCTGGAAGGGCGAGACTCTTTACGCGCGAAACGATGCGGTGGGCGACAGTTATCTATTCGGCTGGAGCAATTGGCCGGAGGATGCCGCGACGGGTGCCTGCGATCGATTGCGCGAGCGCGCCCTCATCTGGCGCGCGAACTATCACCCGGACGGCGGTCAGCTCTTCTATCCCCTCAACGGGCAGAGTTTCGTCATTCCGCTGGCGCCGCCGGGGGACGATGTAACTCCGGAAAAGTTCGTGACTTTCTGGTGCGACGGCGGCCGCGGCCTGTACCTGCACCCCAACGTATGGCACGGGGCGGTGGTGCCGCTGGACGAGGAGGCCGAGTTCCTCGACCGTCAAGGCCGCGTTCATGCCCGCGTCTCGGTCGATTTCGTCAAGGAGTTCGGCTGCTATCTCGCGGCGCCGATGCGGCGGCCTTAGCGGTTCTTCTGACCGGCAATGCTGCGTCCATGACCTCGCGATATGGCTGCAATCAGCTGTTCGACGAATGGACCGGCGTCCCGATGCTGTTTGGCATAATCCTTGGCCGCTGCAATCGCCACATCCACACCGTGCGTCACCTGATTCAGCACGTGGCTCGCCGCTCGCTCGGTAGCGCCGGTGACATGCCGCACGAACTGGGTGAGCTGCTTGCGATCTGGAAATCGCTTCGTTCCCGCGAGTGTGAGCGCCAACGTGTCCCTGCGTACATATGGCGTCGTCGACACTAGGTCGTAAGCAGGTGCGAATTCAATCTTGCCGTCTGGATTATCGTAGAGAACGCTGAAATTCTTCAGATGGGCATCTCCATTTTCGATTACGCATGAGTAGACGACCATCAGCGCGAATTGCTCGCGCGCACGCGCCAATCGATCAGTCGAGACGAAATCCGTGATGCGCTTGGCGACGCCTTCGTACGAGCCATCGTATCGACCATGCGCGCGGCGTCCGTCAAGCACGCAGAAGTCTTCGATGCCGAGATACTCGCCGTCATTCGAGAGATCAAATCGATCGACCACCAGCAACTGACGGTTCTCAGATAAGCGGACGCGCGCGGTTTTGATTCCTGCAGCGGCCGCGCCCTGAGTGCAGATGTACTCATTGGCTGCGAGTTCGGGAAATGTCCGCGCATCGAAGGCCTTCACGATGTGTGTAGCGCCGTGATGAGCAAGTCTCTCAGGCGCTTCCTGCTCGCGTACCAGAACTTTCGGTTGCACACCGGAGACGCCGGAGTAGGCGGCGAAGCGCTCAAGCAGATGCGTGAATAGATCGGCGGCTCCTTTGTAGGTCAGAATCTCTTGCAGACTTTGTTCCGGCACGTAATCGTCGAGCTGCTCGTGTCGTGTGTAACGCAGCCTTCCAATTTGCGAGGAGCCGACGATCGATAGCAAATCGAGGTCATCGAATTCCGGAACCGCCTTGGCGAACCGAATGCTCAGGCTTTCCTTGAGCCGCCCTTCGGGTAGATTCATCTCAAAGATGGGCAACAAGCCGCCCACCGCGTCGTATTGGTCGGCACGCACCGGCATGGTAATCGAGACCGCAGCTTCAGCAGGGCAGCCTTCCCGGTAACCGAACAAAATGGTATCTTCTTTCTGGTCGCTGCGATTCAGGCGTCCGGAGCGAAAGCTGCTCGCGAACACATTAAGCGCTGTCTTTTTCATTGCGGCGCTCGGCGCGAATATCATCCAGTGTTGGTCGACGGCTGCGTGTGCCGACGAACAGATCGAGACCAACCTGCTGTAATAGGGCGGTGAGTTTGCGCACACCGATTTCTGCGCAACGACCACTCTCAATCGCCGAGATCGTGGCGCGGCTCATGCCAAGCGGCGCCGCCAAATCTTGCTGGGAGAGATGCCTGGCTAGGCGAGCCTCTTTGAGTCGGGTCCCCAGTTGGGCAAAGTCCATAAGCTTGTATCAAGTTATGATAGGTGATGCATTATATATAATGCATTTGTAGAATGGAAGAGGAATGTGCATTATATACGATGCATGCTATGGTGAATCCGGTGCGTAACAAGACAGCCTTTCTATTCGACCTCGACGGCACCCTGATCGACAGCGTGTATCAGCACGTGTTGGCATGGAAATCTTCACTGGATCAGGAAGGCATTCCGCTGTCGGTGTGGCGCATTCATCGCAAGATCGGCATGAGCGGCGGTTTGTTCACGAACATCCTGTTGCGCGAGACCGGGTTCGACAATACGCCGGAGCGTCTGGAACGGCTTCGTGTGCGTCATGCCGAGGCCTACCGCGAGCTATCGGCCAGCGTTCAGCCGCTGCCCGGTGCGCGCGAGTTGCTTGACTATCTGACTGCGCAAGGCACGCCCTGGGCAATTGCGACCAGCGGGCGAATGGAGACCGCCGGGCACAATCTCGCCGCGCTCGGTGTCGATCCGGCCAAGGTGCCGGTGGTCACGCGCGATCAGGTCAAATACGCCAAACCCGATCCCGATTTGTTTCTCACGGCGGCCGACCGCCTCGGCGTCGACATTCGCGACTCGCTGGTGCTCGGCGACAGCATCTGGGACATGATCGCTGCGCAGCGCGCACGTGGGCTCGGCGTGGGGTTGTTGTCCGGCGGGTACGGGGAAGAGGAACTGGCACGCGCCGGCGCCTTCCGCGTCTATGAAGATCCTGCGGATCTGCTCAAGCATATCGACGAGGTTGCCGCGCGCAGCTGAAGATCGCCACGCCCGGCCTACGGCACGATGATGGTGAACAGGTAAACGACAAAAATGGTAAGCAGCACGACGCCGTGGAGGATGATCGTGCGCCCGGTTCGCAGCACCAGCACCGCCACCAACAGCGAGATCAGGAGCAGCACCGAAGATTTGGCGTCTATCCCCAGGCGCAGATGGGAATTCATGTAGAGCGACACGAAGCTGACCGCGGGAATGGTTAGTCCGATGCTGGCAAGCGCCGACCCCAAGGCAAGGTTGAGACTGGTCTGCAGATGATTCGAGCGCGCCGCCCGCAGCGCAGCGAGCCCTTCCGGAAGCAGCACGATGCCGGCGATGATCACTCCGACCAGCGCTTCCGGGGCCTCCATCTTCAACACCGCCGCCTCGAGGCTGGGGGCCAGCTTCTTCGCCAGCAGCACCACCGCTGCCAGGCACATCAGCAAGAGGACTGAGCTCAATGCGGTTACCACGTTGCTCGGCCGCGTCGTGTGCTGCGTCGGCTTCTCGGCCTCGTCATCCTGCAGAAAGTACTGCCGGTGACCAATGGTTTGCGTAAAGATGAATGTGCCGTAGATCACGAGCGTCACGACGGCAATGAGGATGAGCTGACTGGACGAATAGTACGGCCCGGGAGTGGTAACGGTGTAGTTGGGAAAGACCAGCGTCATGATCACGATGGTCGCCAATGCAACCAGCGCCGCACTGACGCCGTCGAGGCTGAAAGTCTGTTCGCGGTGCGTGGCGCCGCCCACCAGCAGACACAGGCCGATGATGCCGTTCAGGATGATCATCACGGCCGCGAATACCGTGTCGCGCGCCAAGCCCGCCGCTTCCTCCCCACCCGCGGCCATCAACGACACGATGAGCGCAACCTCGATCAGAGTGACCGCGAGCGCCAGGACCAAGGTGCCGACGGGCTCGCCCACCCGGTGTGCGATCACTTCGGCATGATGTACGGCGGCGAAGACGCTCGCGGCAAGACCCAGGGAGACGAAAGCGACGATAATTCCGCCGAGTCCGAGTCCGAATCCGAATCCGGCGGCGAGCAGTACGGCTCCCGCAAACATCGGGGCGGCAATCGTCCAAATCGGAATTCGACCACTGGGTTTCATCGGTTCAGTTATTCTCGCAGCTATTGTAGAAAAATCGCTACGGGGAGAGCTGAAAATGACGAGATTGCGATGTTTGGGCGTTTGCTTGGGTGCCGGGGCACTCTCCGCGAGTCTGGCCGCCGTCAGCTCTCCGGCCTTCAGTGCTTCCGCTGCTGCACCGGACGCCGT
>WNFC01008298.1_pt1 | contig 11446 bp, 8 predicted proteins | sample 5400541 | NCBI WGS metagenome assembly WNFC01 (sample SAMN13153342, study PRJNA577476) | soil metagenome | isolation source: 120 cm saprolite under Douglas fir tree site 2 hole 2 replicate 1 | place: USA:California | collected 2015-04-18
AACGCCCCCAGTTGAAATGGCCGGATGCCGTCCTCCGGCGCAAACGTTCCCTCGGGAAACACAAACACGGATTCGCCGTGGCGCAGAATTTCTTCCATCTCTTCCGCCTGCCGCAGCCGCGAATTCGCGTCCGTGCGATTGAAAGAGAGGTGCCCCATCTGCCGCAGAAACGTCCCGACGAACGGCATGCCATGCACTTCCATCTTGGCCACGAAGCGGTACGGCACGCCCAGCCCCATCATCAAGGGCAGCACATCAAAGTAGCTGGTGTGATTCGACGCATACATTTTCGCGCCCGGCATATCCAGGTACTCCCTGCCGGTCACCCGCACCCGGCAGCCAGCCAACGCAAACAGAACCTTCAGCGCCGCCGACGTAAACCGCCCTGCCGCGCGATGATCCGTAATCAAGCGCACACGCGCGCACACCGGAACAATCCACAGAAAAAACAAAATAACGACGTACACGCCGTAAAGAATCTCCAGCCCGCGCCTTACTCCGCCGCCAATCGATTCCGCAAAGCTCCGCAGCACGCTCCCGGCGCCCAGCCGCGCAATCTGCAACCAGGCAGGCGCTTTCGTGGCCGACAGCTCGCCCTTCAGGAAGAGCTGCTTCGTTTCCTCCCGCCGCAATTTCCCGCTTGATGTTTTCGGGATGCTCCCCAGCGGAAGCAGCTCCACGCGATCCGGCGGAAGGCCCAGACCCCGGAAAACGTGATCCGTCACCGCCGCCGCGATCGCGGTATGCCGGGCCGCGTCACGCTCGCGCACTTCCGCAACCACCACCAGTTTTTCCGTGCCGCTGCTTTCGTCTTTCAGCCCAAACGCGACGATGCAGCCCTTCCGGATCCCGTCCGCGCGCGCCGCCAGCTCTTCCACCTCGTGCGGATAAAGATTTCGCCCGCCCTTGATGATGATGTCTTTCACCCGCCCGGTGACGTAAATCTCCGCGTCCGCGCGATACGCGCGGTCCCCGGAATCCACCCAGGCGCATTCGCCATCACTCGCCGCTCGGCCCACGGGAAACAGTTCCTTCGTCGCGGGCGCGTTGCGGTAATACCCGCTCGTGGCCGACGGCCCGCGGAACCACAGGTATCCCTCCGTGCGATCGGCAACCTCATTTCCATTTTCATCCACGATGCGAATCTGGTGGCCAGTCAACTCGCGCCCCGAAGAGACAAACGAAATCACCGGAGTTTCACTCGTTTTCGCGGGAACCGCGCGACCGTGCGTCGTAAAGCTCTCGCGCTCCACGCGATCCACCAGCGGCCCGCGGTTCAGTGGCGGCACGGTGACCGCCAGCGCTGCTTCCGCGAGCCCGTACACCGGAAGCTGCGCCTCGCGCCGGAATCCATACTGCGCAAAGCGCGTCGCAAATCGCTCCAACGTTTCCGGATTCACCGGTTCCGCGCCGTTCAGCGCCGCCCGCCACGAGCTCAGGTCCAGCCCCTCGATATCTTTGTCCGCAATTTTCCGCACGCACAGCTCGTACGCAAAATTCGGTGCCGCCGCAATCGTTCCGCGATGTTTGTGAAACGCCCACAGCCAGCGCTCCGGCCGCGTCAGAAATGCCAGCGGCGACATCACCGTCAGCGGCACGCCATAGTGCAGCAACGTCAACCACGCCCCGATGAGCCCCATGTCGTGATACAGCGGTAGCCAGCTCACGCCCACGTCGCCGGCTCCCAGCTCCACCGCCTCCCCAATCGCCCGCATGTTCGCCAGCAGGTTGGCGTGCGTCAGCACCACGCCTTTGGGATCGCCTGTCGAACCCGAAGTGTATTGCAGCAGCGCGATGTCGCTCGCTTTTCGCGCGCGGCTCCCGCTCAAGTGCGCCGGCAAAGCTCCCGGCGCGGGAGGCGGCGCCTTGTCCGCGGCCTCAATCAGTTTTTCCGCGTCGGCCACCGCGGCGAGCGATCGCACTCGCGGCTTCAGCAAGTGCGCCACCGATTCCGCGCGTCGGAACGTCAGCAGCAAACACACTTCCGCATTGTTCAGAATCGCCGCCTGCCGCGCCGCATATTCCTCGATGCGGTCGGCGCGAAACGGCGGGTAAATCGGCACTGGAATGGCGCCGGCCAGAAGAATGCCGGCGTAAGAAACAAAAAATGCCCGCGACGTGGGCAGCATCATCGCCACGCGTCCGCCGGCGGGCACGCCGCGCCGCGCCAGTTCCGCCGCGCATCGCTGTGCCGCCGCGTGCAGCTCGCCAAACGTCAGCGTCAATTGGCGCTCCCCGCCATCCGTATCTTCGGTAATAAGCAGGTGCGCGCGCTCGGCATCATGCGCGGCGCGGTAGCGCAACATATCGATGAGCGTCTCCGCTGCAAACACGCCGCTTTCTTCAGCGTCCCGCCGCAGCTTCTGCGTCGCTACCGAAGCGCGCAGCGCCGACGAAAGCTCTTCCCCGCTTGCATCCGCCGAAGGCGCTTCCACGATCGCACGCGCCAAATCTTCCGGCGTATTCGCATCCGCCGCCACGCGGTCCGGCAGTCGCACGCCGAATTCCGTTTCCAGCCGCGCCAGCAGCTCCACGCGTTCTAGGCTGCCCAGCCCCAGTTCGCGGTCGAGATGCGAACCCGCATTGAGCATCGGCAGCGCCCCGTAACTACCCAGCTCCTGCAGCAATCCGCGCAAAACTTCCAGCACGCGCTCGCGTGTGCTGGACCGCTCGAGTTGTGCGCTAGTCGTTGCCACAACGTTCACGTAAGGGAAATTCGCTCTTCCGCGAAGGCTACCACGCGCCCGAATCGATTGTCATTCACAACTGTCCCTAACGCAGCGAAGTCACCAGCCGAAATGACTCACGCGCTTTTTTGCTTGGACTGTTGCTGCGCCCAACCCTTGGGCATCAGCGTGGTGGAGAGGTCCACGCCGGAAAGGTCCGCGCCCGTCAAATCCGTCTCGCGCAGGATCGCCACACCCATGTCCGCGCCGCTGAATTTGGCGCCATGCACGTTGGCGGCGCGCAAGTTCACATTGCGCAGCTGCGCCCGCTCGAAATTCACATTGGAAAGATCGCAGCGGAAAAATTCAATCCCGCTGGCCTGCGCCTCCGTCAGGTCGGCGCCCGGTAGAATTGCCTCCGTCAGATCCGCATTGCGCAGGTCGGCTTTGCGCAGAATCGCCCCGGAAAGGTCCGCTCCCGGCAGTTTCGCTTTTCGCAAATCCGTTCCTTCTAGGTTCGCGTTGCGCAAAATTGCCCCGCTCAGGTTCACGCCGCTCAAATCCGCGCGCGAGAGGTCCGCGCCGGTCAGGTCCGCGCGCGCCCCGCCCTCTTTCCCCCGGAAAAACCGCTCGTGCGCTTCCAAAATTTCCGTCACCGCCTTGCCGTTGTGTTTGATGCTTTTTGGCTTTCGCAGTCTCATACGTTTCGCCCCACCATCTTGTGATTTTGCATCGTCTATTCTACTGAAGCGCCCAGCAACCGGAAAGCTCGAGGACGCAAGCGAAGCGGCTATCCAGGCTAAATAATTCTTTGTATCGACGCGGCCGCCGGTAGCCGTACGATAGATAAACAATGATTCGCAGCCTCAACCACGTCCCTCTGTCTTTCGCCATCAGCATCGGCTTTCTGCTGTGCTCCCTTTACTCAGCGCTTTGCCTCCACGCGCAAATCCAATCCCCCGAGGACGAAATTGTCGCCAACCTCGCCGGCGGCCGCGTCATCGTGCACGTCGCTCGCGACGGCGAGATTGTTTTCGCCGCCATCGATCACCCCGTGGAAGCCGGCGGCGTCCCTCCGCGCGTGGTGGAGTTGGACTCCCTGCACGTTGGCGTTCTCCTCGGTGCGTCGGAGTGGCGTCTTCCCGCCGATCCGAAGCCGGTGCGCCTCGACCGCGATTTTCAGCGCATCACCGCGCGCGACCCGAAATATCAATACAACGCCGGCGAAGCCGAGCCCGATCTCGAAACCATCGGCATCGCCTTCCTCGAAAAACTTCGCCCGCTCGTCGCGCAGCTTCACCACAAAATCGATCTCCGGCCCGATGAGCCGCTCTTCGAAATGGTGCTCATCGGTTACGGCTCAAATAATTACGGCCCCGAAGTTTGGACCGTCGAATACCGCGTGCAGCAGGAGCAAGTCGCCACCCGCGGCGAGTATTGGCAGACGCGCATCCTGCGCCCGCGCTTCACGCAACTGTATCCGCCGGAAAAGCACGCTCCGCGCATGATTGTGGAAGCGCGCTATCCCGCCGACTTGCAGGGTCCGACGCTGATGGCGCTGATCCAGGGCCAGGATCCCGCCATCGCGCAACTGCGCGGTTCGGAGCCGCGCTTCGCCAAGGTGCTTGACGCCGTGGACAAAGGCCAGGCGCAGAAAGCAGTCCCCGCCGACGCTGCCGATTTCCTGCGCGCGGCGCTGCCGCTCATCGCCGGCAAAGAGCCTTTCATCCTGGCCAAGATGGAAGAGCAGCACGGCTTCGATTGGATCGTTCCGCCGGACGAGCCCATCGAGAAAGCCAAGAAAGAAGACAAGAACCGGCCGCCCGAAGCGCCCACCTTGCGTCGCCGACCCACTCCTAATCCTAATCGCTGAGTTTTTCGATGGCGTCGCCCTGGCGGATGGTGCCGCCGGCGAGGACTCGGCACAGCATTCCGCGCCGTCCGCTCAACTCGCGCCGCAGGCCCGGACGGATTTTGTCCATCAAATCGCAAGGGGCGCACACGGCGGTGACTTCCAGGCGCGAACCGCCGACGCGAAGCTGCTGCCCAAGCGCGAGTCCGTTGACGTTCAGGCCGCTGGTGGTGATGTTCTCGCGGATGATTCCCGGCCGCAGCTCCATCAGCTCCAGCGTTTCGCTGTCCACCAGCAGCACTTGGCGTTTTCCGCCGGGCCGCGCATGCGCGCAACCTTCAAATCCGGAATCTTCCACGGCGTAAATCTCCGCCAACTTTTCCATCGGCAGGCGCCGCTGCGGCGCGCGGAAGAGATGCAAAACGCTCGGCACCTTCAATCTCCAGCGGCATGCACGCGATTCGCGTGGCCCGCGATGTCTTTGCGGTAGTGCATGCCATCAAAATGAATTTTCCCGACGGCTTCGTAGGCTGCAGCCAAAGCGGCATCCAAGGAAGCTGCAGCAGCGGTCACTCCCAAGACGCGCCCGCCACTGGTGACGATGGAGTCGCCATCGCGCTTGGTCCCGGCGTGAAACACTTTTGCGCCGCGAATCTTCTCCGCGCTGGCTAGTCCTTCAATTCTTTTTCCGGTCTCGAATTTTCCGGGGTAGCCCGCGGAGGAAAGCACGATGCATACGCTGGCGCCGGGCTTCCAGCGCAACTTTGAAGCGTCGAGCCGCCCTGCCGCGGCCTGCGCCAGCACTTCCCCGAGATCAAAATCCATTCGTGCGACAATCGCCTGCGTTTCGGGATCGCCCAGGCGGCAATTGAACTCCAGCACTTTCGGTCCGGATTTGGTAAGCATCAGCCCGATGTACAGGAAGCCTTGATACCGGATTCCGTCGGTGAGGAGGCCGTACATCGTCGGTGCAACAATGTTTTCTATAATCGCGTCCCGCAGCTTGGGAGGCAAAAGCTCATCGCTCGAGTACGCGCCCATTCCGCCGGTGTTCGGTCCGAGGTTGCCGTCAAACACGCGCTTGTGATCCCGCGTGGGCACCAGCGGAGCGTAGCGCTCGCCATCGGCGATCAGGATGAACGAAAGCTCTTCTCCTTCGAGCGTCTCTTCCAGGAGAATGCGCCGACCGCCCGGCCCCAGTTCGCCCTTTTCCAGCACGCGCTCGATAAAATCTTTCGCCGACGCAGCATCCGGCGCCAAAAACACGCCTTTGCCGGCGCAAAGCCCGTCAGCCTTAATCACCAGCGGCCAAGTAGCGGCACGCAGCGCGTCGCAAGCCTTGGAAGCAGAGTCGTATGTGCCGATCCTACTCGCAGTGGGAATTCCGTGGCGCAGCAAAAACTCCTTGGCGAAGATTTTGCTGCCTTCAAGCTGCGCGGCCTGCTGCGAAGGGGCCACAATGGGCCAGCCGCGCGCGCGAAATACATCGCCGATGCCGTTGACCAAGGGCAACTCCGGGCCGACCACGGTCAGGTCGGGTCCCAGCCGTTCCGCCAGAGCCGCCAACCCGTGCACGTCGGCAGCATCCGCCGCGATGCATTCCACTTCCGCGGCGATGCCGCCGTTTCCCGGCGCGCACCAGATCTTCTCGACCTGTCGGCTTTGCGCCAGCTTCCAGATGAGCGCGTGCTCCCGCCCCCCTCCGCCAATCACCAAAACCTTCATCCACGCCTCGCGATATAAACGTTTGGAACGATAGTCGGCGCTCGCATAGCTGTCAATGTCGCGCGCGGGAGCGCGAGGGACGAGATCGTGGCAACCATAAGGCCTCCCGCCCCCTATTTTTTGGATGTGTGGGCAAACAAAGGGCTTGCACGAGGCCAGTTTTGGAAGTGTGGCAATCATTGGTCTTACAGGCGAATTTCTCGGATGTGCGGGCAAGGAAAGGGCTTCGTCGGCGGTTATGTGTTTGACACAGAAGTGTAACAGTGTAATAGGGAAAAAGTGGCAGGACGATGATCTAAGGTTTGGGAGGGCGGTAGTCTTTGCGGTCTATACAAGGATCGTACGTTTTACGGTCAATCTGAATCCACTGACTACCATTGATGCCGCGACGATTTGTTCTTGTGGGGCTCATAGGATAAGCGCAGGCGATTCTTATCCACCGACCCTGCTGACGTGCGATTACTCGCATTTCATCGGCTACTTCCGATAAGTCTTGATCTTGGGAAAACACAACAGCTACGTCATATTCATTTCGCACTGCCATCCCAATTACATCAAGGGCGATTCGGACATCAATTCCTTTTTCTTCTCCGTGTAGAAATGAATGAATGCTTCCGTCTGGCAGCCTGACGGTTTTATTGCGATAGCGGAGGGCGCGGGTATAAACCACAACACCTTGTCTGCCCATTGCAGCTAACTTGGCACTCCAAAACCCACTTTTCAGTGGATCATCCGCAGGATCAGGAACGCCCGTGTAAAATCGCGTCTGCGTTAGATTCCAATTTTGTGATTGGCAAATCTGCTGAGCTAATTTCAGGATGTCGTAATTGGGGTATTGATAACCGAAGGCTTCTCGGGCTCCATAAAACAGATTCTGCCCATCAACAAAGACGACTGCTCGTTTTAGAACGGGTTCTATTAGTGGAACTGGAGGAGTTGCCATAAAACAATAACCCCGCCCGAGTGCCTTGCGGCGAGTCAGACGGGGAGCAATTCATAAATTAGATTACGCGAACGAAAGAAAAGATGCAAGCGAAGATTAAGCGTAAGTTCTTTGTCGTCATACCGCGGGTGGCCGCGCGTTCAGCGCAGGCACCCCATCTTGGGCGGCCTAGCCTTTGCGCACCGGTTTCTCGCAAAGGGTGGGTCACTCCTTCCCTCCGGTTGCTTTTAGACTCTGCCTTCGGGCTTCTTGCCTTCAGCCTCGAAGGTCTGGCCGAACCGGAACTCGTTCACGACCTTGTCTTCTGCGTCGTTCAATTCCCGTGGTCTGCCGTTTTCGACGGCAAAGACGTACCATCCGGCTCCGTTCGGCATGGCGCAGTTCGCCGCGTCGATCAGCGTGCCGTGTGCGTGTAAACAGCGTCGGTGGCTCCAACTGTCGGTCCAAGCGGCTTCATAGTGCGGATTCAGAAACCAAAAACGTACACGCAGCGAGGCGATTATTTCGGGGAGCCCAATTGGTGCTTGTTCAGCCATCAGGCCGAGACCTATGTTTGGCTATAGTAGGTCCGAATCTTCTGAACGTCTACAGACAGATACAGCACTGTGGGGGCGGCCTCTTACTTCCGAAAGAAAATCAAGTACATGGCGAGAAGCACGGCCACGGCACCGGCAATTGCCTGAATCAAATAACCCCAGGCCACCGTTTCTGCTGTAACCTTGGTTGACCCCTTCGTGAGGCTAATCTAGCAGAGGAGCCGTATCTCTGTCAGGACCGCGCAGAGCCCGAGTACCCCGCCAAACCGACAGCAAACAAACCACTTATATTATTTCCTTGACAATCGATACGGATATGATAACATATGCCCGTCATGTCGGCGCTGTCCCTCGCCCCGGCACCCACATCGGGCGCCCGCTGGGCCGATTGCCTAACCCATTTAGAATCCGCTCTTACGGACTGTTGCCTTTCTTATAAACAAAACGCCCCTGTAAGTCCTTTAGAATCCGCTCTTACGAATGCCTCGCATCTCCTTGATTCTGCGCATATTAAAACCCCCCTGTTTTGATACTCTTGCGCGTCTTTCGCCTGTAACCCCTTTAGAATCCGCTCTTACGAAAAACACGGGGGGTGGGGGGTCCCTCCGGTTTTTCCCAAGCTTCCGGCCTCCAGCTGTTCCAACCTTGTTGGAATCAGAAGAGGCGGGGTTGGCGGCGGGGAACTTCGCGGTGGAAGTATTCGTAGGCGCGGGGAGTCGCGACGCGGCCGCGAGGGGTGCGGTCGATCAAGCCGATTTGCATCAGGTAGGGCTCGTAGATTTCCTCGATGGCGTCTTCCTCTTCGCTGAGGGCGGCGGCAAGCGTGCCGACGCCGACGGGGCCGCCACCGTATTTATCGAGCAAGGCGAGCATGAGGTTGCGGTCGACTTCATCGAGGCCGCTTTCGTCGACGCCAAGCATGGCCAGGGCTTCCTGAGCGACCGCGCGAGTGATGCGGCCGGCGGCACGCACTTCGGCAAAATCGCGGGCGCGGCGCAGCAGGCGATTGGCGACGCGCGGCGTTCCGCGGCAGCGGCGAGCGATTTCTTCGGCGCCGCCTTCGTCCATTTCGATGGCAAGAATTCTGGCGGAGCGATGCAGGATGATCAGCAGATCTTCCGGCTCGTAAAAATCGAGACGATGCACGATGCCAAAGCGCGAGCGCAGCGGCGCGGTTATAAGGCCGGCGCGGGTGGTCGCGCCGATCAGCGTGAAATGGCCGAGGGGAAAGGGATGGATGCGCGCGCCGGGGCCCTGGCCGATGATGAGGTCGAGGCGGAAATCTTCCATGGCGGGGTAGAGCACTTCTTCGACAGCGGGCTGCAGGCGATGGATTTCGTCGAGAAAGAAAACTTCCTTGGCTTCGAGGGAAGTGAGGATGGCGGTGAGGTCGCCTTTGCGCTCGAGGAGCGGGCCAGCGCTGGTCTTGATGGGGACGGCCAGCTCGTTGGCGATGATTTGCGCGAGTGTGGTCTTGCCGAGGCCGGGCGGGCCGTAGAGGAGAACGTGGTCGAGGGCTTCCTCGCGGCTGCGCGCGGCTTCGATGGCGATCTGGATATTTTCCTTGACGCGTTTCTGGCCGATGTATTCGTCGAGGCGCTTGGGGCGGACGCTGGCTTCGATGCGCAGGTCTTCGTCAATCGCGGCGCCAGAGACAATGCGACTGGGTTGCTGCTGAGACATCATTCGTTTTGCGCTGGCGTCAGTCATGTAGGAGAAAACAGTAACACAGAGTTCGCAGAGGCAAGGGCACAGAGTGCACCGAGGAATCGCACTGTAGTCTTCTCTGCGGTCTCCGTGTCTTCTCCGCGTACTCTGTGTTGAGTTTTTTTAGGGCCGAGCGGCGCGACCTTTGGGAGCGGTTAGGGATTGCAGGGCGGCGCGGAGTAATTTTTCGAAGTGGCTGGCGCCGGCTTCGCGCTTGGCTTCGCTGACGGCGTTTTCCGCGGCGCGGCCGTCGTAGCCGAGGTTTACCAGCGCGGAGACCACATCGGCTTCCACTCCGGCGGGCGACGCGGCTGCCGGCCTTTCTGCTTCGATCGCAACGGCTTCCAATTTGTCCTTCAGCTCCACCACGATGCGCTCCGCGGTTTTGCGGCCGACGCCGGGAATGCGCGTGAGGCGCGCCAAGTCGCCGCCGCGAATCGCGGGAACCAATTCTTCGACGCTCATTCCCGACAAAATCTTGAGGGCGAGGGAAGGCCCCACGCCGGAGGCGGAGAGCAGCAGCTCAAAGAAATGCTTTTCGCGCGAGGAAAGAAAACCGTACAGAGCCAGCGCGTCTTCGCGGACGTGAGTGTGAATCAGCAGGGTGACTTCGGTGTGCAGCTCGCCGAGGGAGGCGAAGGTCGAGAGCGGCACTTGCACGAGATAGCCGACGCCGCCGACATCCACGAGCACTTGATTCGGTCGCTTGCCGGCGAGAATTCCGCGAAGCTGGCCAATCATCGGAAAAGAGTATTCAGCACGGAGGCCATGGTGTCAACGAACGCGAAGCGCGACGGAATGCTGCCCAGCGAGATCGTCACTTCCAATCCGATGACTGCTTCAGCCAAACGTGAAACTCCAGCAGGCGGAATCGAGCAGCAAAAACAAAGCGGCGGCGGTGACTAACCCGGCGCTAAAGGAAGGTTGCCGGTGTTGCGGTGGGCGATATCGAAAAACAAGAAGACCTACGCCAAACGCCAGTACAGCCCACACGACGGCGACGATATGCGTCTCATTCCCGCCGCCGTAGGGCAAAACTTTCTCCACGAACCCGGTCGCCAGAATGGCGAAAAACAAGGTAACGAGAATAATGCCGATTCCGGAAAACAAGCCGGAGAGAAATTCGAGGACGGCGGGCCTTTCGCGTTGCTCAAGCACTGGGGTTCGCTCCCAAGGAGACAAAGGGGCGCGGCGGCGCAGCGATTTGGCGAAGGGGAGCGAGGCGCGTGGTCTCGAGGGCATCGCGGTAAAAGAGATTGTAGGTGTCGAAGGGAATCAGGCGGCCATCGGGGTGGACGATGTGGATGCAGGTCTTTTTCACGGAGCGCACGTCGAAAGCGTGCGCGTCGAGGAACTGCACGATGAGGACGCGAAAGATATTTTTGTAGCTGAGACCCGCGGGAGCGGCAATGCGCGGCAGGCAGCAGAGCAGATCGCGCAAGGAAGCCGCTCCGGAAGCCGGCGAATGATTGGTGGCGAAAAGTTTGAAAAGGCAATCGCGGACTCCGGGCTCCTCTTCGTAGACGATGGTGTTGCGCGCGCCGGTGATGAGGACTTCGGGATCGATCAGGCCGGTGAGGGGCACGACTTTGCCATCGAGCTTGAGCGCGTAGGCCATGGCCAGCGCGTCGGGATGGCAGGGAACGGGAATGACGTCTTCGGGGCGAAACGCTTGGGATTGCTCGAGGATTTTGCGGCGGACTTCGGTGAGGGTGAGGCGATCGGTGGAAGGATCGAAATTTTCGAGGCGGCCGGCATCCTGAATGGGTTGCAGAGTGACGCCGCGCACGCAGGGGTGCGTGAGGGCGAAGTCGATGATTTTTCCGATTTCGTGATCGTTCAAGCCTTTTTTGAGGGTGACCACGAGGGTGGTAGAGATTTCGTGGCGATTCAGGCGTTCGAGGGCGCGCTCGCGAACGCTGCGCAAATCCGCGCCGCGCAATTGCATTAAAGGGTCGCGTTCGAAAGAGTCGAATTGCAGGTAGATTTCCGTGTCCGGCGCGGAATCGGCAAGGCG
>WNFC01013086.1_pt1 | contig 11446 bp, 11 predicted proteins | sample 5400541 | NCBI WGS metagenome assembly WNFC01 (sample SAMN13153342, study PRJNA577476) | soil metagenome | isolation source: 120 cm saprolite under Douglas fir tree site 2 hole 2 replicate 1 | place: USA:California | collected 2015-04-18
CTCCATCTGCAAGGACTCGCGCGCCTCGGCTCTGTGTCCCTCCACAAAGGGACCTTACAGCGCGCCTTCGTGAATCTGCTGCAGCGGGCGCTGGACGCTATGCCGCAGGGCGGCACCGTGACCCTCCGGGGCCGGCGCAGTGCCTCCCATAGTGTCGTCGAGATACGAGATACTGGCAGTGCCATCTCCGAAGAGCAGTTGGACTTTCTTTTTGAACCTCTGTATAGTACAGGTTCAGAATGGACAGGTCTGGGACTCTACGTCGTGCGTGAAATTGTCGTGGCCCACCGTGGGACCATTGATGTCCAGAGCGCGCCAGGCCAGGGCACCACGTTTACGGTGACGTTGCCCCTCGTAGCCATGGAGGAAATGCGCCAAGGTTAAAGAGACGACCGCAAAGAACCACGAGGGGTTCGACCAGCTTTTCCCGTTGTTTCTGCCCCATCTCGCCTTGCCTCCTCTCAGGGTCGGTACCAACCTTGCTTCATGGCTGCAGAGGGTGCCCGCCCTCATCCTCATCTGCCTGCGCCAGAGGGACGGAGCACCACAAGCCTGGGTCCAGGCCTGGCACGTGCCTTGCACTCTCCTCAGAAAGTACACTCTGTTCGGAGGACAGACCATGCATTATGAAGTCACGACAACCCTCTCACCGCAGGCAGCCATTGCCTATGCCAAAAACTACTTTGGGCCGCAGGGCGTAGGCCTGGAAGTTATCGATGCACACGAAACCTCTGTCACCCTGACGGGGGGCGGTGGCCATGTGTCGGTCGTTGCCTGTAGTGGTGAGAAGAAGACTACCCTGGAGTTAGAGACACGCGAGTGGGATTACCCGGTGCGGCAGTTTATGCGGGAGGTGAGCTAGAGTGGGTACGGCATATGCCCCTAGGTCATGAGAGCCGTCCGAGATGTGCACGGATGACCAAGAGTCGATGGTGCAGGTAGAGAGAGGGAAGACGCCTATGCACGAGCAAGGCTTCAAGGCGAGTTCCACGGGTCTGGTGCATGGGACGTCCCCAGAGCCGTGTGTGGTAGTGATTTTGGGCGTGGCAGGTGATCTGGCCCGTACGACCCTCGTGCCTTCGCTCTATGCCTTGGGATGTCAGAGGTTGTTGCCTGAGCCGTTTGCCCTGCTCGGGGTGGCCCGCAGAGCGTGGGATAACGACACCTTTCGCGATGCAATCCGGACCTATGCCCAGGAGAAAAAAGGCTTTAGCGATGAGACATGGCGGCAGTTTGCCAAGCGCCTCTCTTTTGTGTGCGGGGATCTCGATGCGCCACCGACAGAGGACTATGCCAGGCTGCGTGAACGCCTCAAGGCCGTGCAGGCGGAGCACCACATCCCCGATAATGTGCTATTTCATTTCTCTGTCCCGCCGCAGCTCTATGGGGAAATTGCCCACAAACTTGCTGCCGCCTCGCTCCTCAAGAGTGACAGCGGTGGCTGGCGGCGCCTCATTATCGAAAAGCCGTTTGGCCGCGATGCGGCCTCGGCACAGGCGCTCGACCGTCAACTGCTCAAGGTGGTCAACGAAGCACAAATCTACCGTGTGGATCACTACCTGGGGAAAGAGACGGTCCAAAACATGCTGGTCTTTCGTTTTGCCAATCCGGGCTTTGAGCCTATCTGGAACCACCACTATATTGATCACGTCCAAATTACTGCGGCAGAGGACGAAGGCATTGGTACGCGTGCCGGGTATTACGACACCACTGGAGTGGTGCGTGACATGGTGCAGAGTCACCTGCTGCAGCTGCTCTGCATGGCCGCCATGGAACCTCCAGTGTCCTACGACGGGGTATCACTACGTAACGAAACCGTGAAGGTGTTGCAGGCGATCCGCCCGGTAGACGTCCAGCGTGACTGCGTCCTAGGGCAGTATGGGGCTGGGGAACTCGACAGCCACGAGATACGGGCCTACTGTGACGAGGAGAACGTGCCGCCGGACTCCGCCACGCCCACCTTTGCGGCGCTCAAACTGACGCTGGATAATTGGCGCTGGGCGCGTGTGCCGTTTTACCTGCGCACGGGCAAACGGCTGCCGCGCAAGTGCACGGAAATTAGCATCCATTTCAAGCCCACTCCGCATCTGATGTTTCCTGTCGAGAACGGCGGACAGTGGCACCATAATATTTTGACGTTTTGCCTCCAGCCCGACGAGGGCATTGTGCACACCTTTTTGGCCAAACAACCGGGACCAGACATCTGCATGCGTCCGGTGACCATGCATTTTCGCTATGATCTGACCTTTGGCATTTCTCACCCTCCGAGTGCCTACGAATGGTTGCTCCACGATGCCATGCAAGGCGATCAGACGCTCTTTGCGCGCTCGGATTGGATCTACGAGGCCTGGTCGCTTGTCGACCCCGTGAGCCAATACTGGGAAGCGCAAGGGGCCCGAGACCTGCCTCTCTACCCTGCTGGTACGTGGGGACCCGAGGCAGCGGAGGTTCTCGTGGCACGAGATGGCCGAGCCTGGCATATGGGGTAGGCTATGGGGTAGGCGAGAGCTGGGCACGTCGACAGAGATGGCGGTGGTATGCCATACGGTGCATTAGAGGCAATATCGACAGGGATACTGCCGCGAATATGCAGTGGCTTCTCTGGATGCCAGGTCACGCGAATGTCGAGGGCCTCTAACGCTTGCTGTTTCTCCTCCATGTTGAAGTGTTGCAGGTTGGCGCGGACACGCGCGCAATAGTCACGCAGTGCTGCAACCTCTACCTGCGTCTGCTCTAAACGTCGTTGCTCCGCCTCTGTGCGTCGCCCACCCGTCTTGATACGGTTCGAGGGTACACCGGTATCGGCGATGCCCGTACACGTCGAGGTAGCCAGACAGGCTACGACCACACTGACCGCACCGCAATCGTCCACCCACAAAGAGATAGTCATATTTGCGATTGCATCTGCTGGTTTGCACATTGCGGGCCAACTGCGCTTGTGCCGCGTCGAACAGTGCGTGATCAATGATGGGCGGCACGGAGATCTCTGTCCACTCTGCTCTGGGCACGGCACGCCAGCGGGTCTTTTTGTCGGGATTCGTCTTGCCTGCAATGCGTTGGTACTTGCCATAGTAGAGACGTCCAATGTCAGCAGTGTTGCTGAGGATGTGATTGACCGTGCTTATGTGCCACCCACCCGGCCCTTTACGGCGCTAGGCGGGCAGTGGCACGCCCTCTCTCGTCAGCGTCGCAGCAATGCGCTTCAGCGAGTACCCCGGGGTTGTATAGAGGGTAAAGATCCGTCGCACCAACACTGCGGTTGGCTCCACGAGGTTTGACAAGGCTGATGCGTGGGCATGAGGGGACACGAGGAGAGGACCAAACGGCCGTTCGGTACGGCGAACCAAACGGCCGTAAGGAAGCACACACGAAGGGGTTATGTCCCCCTCACAGGCTGTATCGGTCGCGAGGGCGTCCAACTTGAGCGCGCTGGGGAGGCTCCGAATCCATGCCTTGCAGCGAATCCGACTCAGGTGGCAAAGAGGAGCGCGGGCGCCGCATGCCGCCCGGGGCCACGCCCTCGCCTCTCCCGGCGGGAGAGGGTGGCGTTTGGCGGGCAGGCAACTCTCGGGACCCGGAGCATTGCAGGGCTCACGCGCTTCCTTGATGGCCGGCAACCGCACGAGCCCTTACACCACAAGGAGGACGTATCCTCATATAGAAGAACGACGCAGCACGGCGTTTGGATGCTGCCCGCCATACCACGCCAGTATGCAGAGGAAGACATGGGCCCGCACCCGCTCTGCCCATCGGGGCCCGCTCGGTCGGACGTGGAGGTCCCCGGTCTTCAAGCGACGAAAGGCCCGCTCAACGGCCGCCAGACTCCTGTATACGCGCCCGGTGCTCTTTGTGCGGATCAGCCGTATTGCCGGTGAACACCTCGACCGCCACTGGGCAGCCCGCCGCGTTGCACCCCAGCCCAAACACAATCTGCACCTTGCCCTTTTTGCCGTCGCGGCTGTGCCCAAACCGGGCCAATGGACAGGTGTGCCCTTCGAAATAGGTCGAGGTGATGTCGCACAGGACCAGCGTTCCGTCAGCCAGGTGCCGGGCGGTGAGCGCGGCTTCGCTCTAGGGGTGTCGGGGCAGCAGCCAATCCATTGCGATATACAGGGCATCCGCGTCTGCCACCTCTACCCCCAAGGTGTGTCCCAGGCTGGTGGAGGCGGTGTCGGGCCCTAGCCCCCTGGCGGTCGCCAACGTCGACTTGGGATCGAGGATACGGGCCACGATCATCGCGAGGACCAGCTCCCGATGCCGCCTCTTTTTGGCCGCGATAAGGTGGTCCAAGACCAAGAGGCGCACGGTACCGAGGACAGCAGCGACATGGCCAGGCGGGAGGCTACGGACGATCTCGAAAGCGTCCGCAGGCGCCATTAGGGGAGCGCCATGGAGCACACGACGCAGGGCATGCTCGCATCGGTCTGTGCCCCTGCCTCCATGGCGACACTGGCGCGCCAGTAGGCACTGCGCTGACACCCTGATTCTGCCCGGAGTTAGCCCCGTCTGCCCCAGAGTTTTCCCCAGAGGCAGTGGAGAAGTCCGCTGGCGCTTTGTGCAGCATGGATTTTCTCTTGCTGCGTACGCACGAAAAACGCCCGTTTATTCGACACACGCTGTGACGCGATTTTTCCTCCGCCAATGTGTAGAAAAATCCGTTGCAGAAATCTGTGTCCAGTTCAAGCTTCATGTGGTATCTTTTTGCACACTGACATGGGGGACACCACGCTTGCTCGCCCCTATGGCTCAATCACTGGACCTGCTACATGCTGCTAGGCTACATACGGATTTCGACATCTGATGGGTCGCAGAGCCTTGATCTGCAACGGGACGCACTCCTTGCCGCAGGGGTGGCTGCAGACCGCATCTACGAAGATCTCGCCTCTGGTCGCCATGACGCGCGTCCCGGGCTGGAGGCATGTCTCAAGTCCCTGCGCCCGGAGGATACGCTGGTGGTGTGGAAACTCGATCGGCTCGGGCGGAATCTCCGGCACCTCGTGACCCTGGTCGAGACCTTACACCATCGGGAGGTGGGATTGAAGGTTATGACTAGCCAGGGGGCGCAGATCGATACCACGACCGCGAACGGTCGCCTGGTTTTTGGGATTTTTGCGGCGTTGGCCGAATTTGAAGCCGAACTGATCCGTGAGCGGACACGCGTAGGACTCGCGGCGGCTCGGGCTCGGGGGCGACGGGGCGGCCGGCCGCGCAAAATGACGAAAGCCGCACTGCGCATGGCCATGGCCGCCATGGTGGATCGTGAGGCAAATGCGACAGAAGTGGCGCAGCGCCTGGGTATTGCCCGCACGACACTGTACCTCTATCTCAATGGAGATGGCTCCCCCAAAGCGTTGGGCCAGGTGCTCCTCAGTCGGGGCGCTGGTGCATAGCCCTGAACATGTAGCAGACAGTCTTCTCTTGTCCAGAGAAGCGTACACGGTCTGGAGACCGTCGGCCTCGGGCTGCTGACCGCTGCACTGCTGCTCTTCGTGCTTTATGAAGCTTGCACGGCGATAAGCCCTCAGAGTGAGCAGCGGAACCGTTATCAGTAGTGGCTCCACAAGTATGGATGATAGTGCCAACACTGGCATCTGGCACGATTTGTGCTGCGCGATATGGGATGTCTAACTGTAGTACGAACACTGTTGCACGGGGAAAAATTTCTATCCCTTTGGAATGCAGTATCGTGTAATATGGTTTGTAGAAATGTCTGGTTGTAAGATACTACCAGAGGTCTGGGGTGCTGAAAAAATTGGGAATACAACGTGGGAAAAGAAAGTTTGAGATACAGATGGATAACCCTTGAAGAATGTTTTAATATGTAACATAATAAGTGAGAAAGTAGCGGAATAGATTAGGGAAACAAAATAGGGTTGGCGATCCAGCTTTCGCAGGGCCAAGGTCGCCAACCCCTCTCGCCACGAGGGGGCGCCTCATGGCATTTGTAATTATAGTAAAGATTATCACTTGGGGCAATGTGGGCGTACCTATCCAGGCGCGCTCAGGCCTTCTTTTTGGGATAGAGAAGGCCTGAGTGTGCCTTTTTTATGTTTAAACTGTCATAGTACTTTTTGATTTTAAAATAGAGCATTTCAGCATTGCGATGACGTTGACGACATACGTTGCCAAGTAGCCTCTACATGAGCAGAGGTTAAGCCTGACAGCGGTAAGCAAGACGGCCTCTCCAGAGGGCCGATGAGGAAGTGCAGGGCAGCAGCCTGTAACTGAGAGGGCGAAGCTGCGAGGTAAGGAGGAGCACCATGCTAGACATTTGTGGACTCCACCGCATTCAACGAGCACTCATAGGCTGTGTGGTTCTGGCTCTGAGCCTAGGAGGGTGTGCGTCATTGCCGTCGCTGCCAGCGCCGACGGAGCGCCCGCCCTTGAGCGGGATGGGGGAAGAGCAACGACAGACACCGACCATGGGATATACCCTTGGACCAGGAGATATCCTGCGCGTGAGCGTGTACGATAACCCTGATCTGTCGCAGGAAGTGACGATTGACGCCGATGGCGCTTTCTCGTATCCCTTGATTGGCCGCGTCCAGGCGGCTGGCCTGCCGGTGCGTCAACTGGAAAGCCTCTTAGCCAAGCGTTTCGCCGACGGTTATCTGGTATCGCCTCAGGTGGGGGTGACGGTGACCCAGCATAAAAGCCAGTATGTCTATGTCATGGGGGCTGTCAGCAAACCGGGGCCCTATCCGTTACAGCGTCAGACAACCCTCTTAGAGGCCTTGTCTGCAGCAGGAGGCCCCACTCCTGACGCCGGTTTTGAGGTCATTCTGACCCACGCTGCAGACAAACCAGTTCTTCCCTCTGGAACTTCCAAAGTCTCGGCTGCTGCAAACGGGCAGCCCGCTATGCGGGTGTCGCTCGAACAACTGATGGCGGGCGGGGTGCCGCAGCGTATTACTCTGCAGGATGGCGACGTGATCTATGTGCCGGCAGCGGCCTTCGTCTACCTCACAGGCGAGCTCCAGCGCCCTGGTCGGTATCGTTTGGAGAAGGATACCACCATCCAGAAGGCTGTAACACTCGCTGGCGGGTTTACCAAATTTGCTGCCACCAAGATTATGATAGTCCAGCGTATGGTCGACGGGAAACGCCTGGAGTTCCAGGCCGGCCCGAATGACCTTCTCCAGGCCGAAGATGTTGTCGTGGTGCGCCCGAGTCTCTTCTAACATCTTCTCACAGCGTACGGTGCCGGCAGGCGTTCTGCGCACGCCGGCACCGTACGTCAGGTCAACCTGCCTGAGACCAGGCTTCATCGCAGGATCGTCACGTGTATAAAGATTTTTACGGTCTGAAAGAAGAACCCTTCAACATTACGCCTGACCCTCGTTTCCTGTACTGGAGTCAAAAACACCAGGAGGCTTTCCGGCATCTGGTCTATGGCGTACAGAGTAATAAAGGGCTTGCGGTACTGACGGGCGAACCCGGGACTGGCAAGACGGCCATTTTACGTGCTGTTACCGATCATCTTGGTGAACAATACCCAGGGATTCATATTGCGTTTTTGGTGAATTCTAAGATCAATGTTCAAGATCTTTTCTGTCTTATTTTTGATGAATTTGGTTTAGAAACAAATGAAGATAGCAAAAGTATGTATCTTATAAAGCTCAAAAATTTCTTGGTACAAAATCATCATAATAACCAAAAAAACATACTTATTCTTGATGAAGCACAAAACTTTCATGCTGCGCTTTTAGAGGAGATACGTCTGCTCTCAAATATGGAAGCCGCGGGAGAAAAGCTGCTGCACATTTTTCTCGTCGGTCAACCTCAACTTCTTAAAAACGTAAAAACGCCTGGCCTCGGTCAACTGAAGCAACGGCTGGGCATTATGTACAATCTTCTCCCTCTCAGTCGGCTGGAGACGGAACTCTATATTCACAAACGCCTGAGCGTAGCTGGCGCGCATGAGGTCGATAGTTTCAGGAGTGACGCGCTCGATGAGATTTTTGCCTGTGCCAAAGGCTTCCCACGGCTTATCAACATTCTCTGCGATAACGCTTTACTCTTTGGCTGTTCTACCAATACATATCATATCGGTCGAGACATCATCCGGCGCGTTGCGAAGGATATGGATATCAGTACCTCGGAGGAGGACGTCACCCCGGAGAGTGGCCTGCTGACGCGTCCTCCTGCTCGCGCCACCGAGCCCCGTACGGTGACTTCTCCTGTTGTCCCTCCGACCCCGCCTCCTCCAGAGCTGCACCAGCCTGAGCAGACTGTATCGCCAGTTCCTCAGCCTGAAGTGAGCGAGGATTCCGATCGTATCATTCGGCGGAATACGGTTTTTTCTGAAGATAACTATTGGGACTATTGGGAGAGTCTGCTGCGCAAAAATCGCAGGAATGCTAACGATCTCATCTCTACCTGGAAGCAGGCTGCTGAGCGCGAATCGCGGCAGCGCTTGCGGCGTTTCCTCCTGATCGCTGTGGCGTTGCTCGGATTACTTGGCGGCATTGTCGGTGAACAACTCGGCTTGTGGTCGCTTCGTGCGGTAGTGGATCGCGCCGTGGAGATGGTGCGACAGCGGGTCGCGTTGGTCTCTGGAATTGCGGCTGCTCCTGAGGCTGGGCGTGGGCGTGACCAGGGACGCCAGGTGGCGCCTCTCCCCAGACGAACTCTCCCCACTGCGACGTCTGGGAATGAGAGGGCCAGTGCTGGAACGGCTGTACCCCCAGCGCCGCAGGAGCCCGCACGTGCTTCCGCTCCTCCTGCCCTGCTGCCGAGTAGTCAGCTGCCGGCGATTGCGCCGATGCAGCCTGTGGGTGGAGCAAGAGAATTGGCCATCAAAAAAGTGGTCGTTATACGTTCGGGAGATACACTGTCGCACATTCTCGCCCAAGAATATGGGGAATATACCAAAGCTGTCGTAGACCTAGTCAGCGAGGCCAATCCAGGCTTACGCAATATTCACTTCCTCGAGATCGGGCAGCGTCTGATTTTGCCAGAGCGTCCCGAGTGAGGGCAGGTATCGTATGGCAGACGTTCAAACTCTACCCCCACCGCAGTATCCCTCACTGACCCCGCGCCGTCAGGAGGTGGAGTATGTCGTGCTGGCAGAGGCCGACGGCACTGCACAAACCAGCTTGCAGGACTACTTACGCCTCTTCTGGCGTCGCAAATGGCTCTTCCTGCTCCCTGCGGTATGCATCCTGCCATGGATCGGGCTCCTGGTGGCGACGCAGCCGCCGCGCTATAGCGCGACGGCAACGGTGTTGATCGAGGATACGAATCCGAAAGTTCTGGCCATTCCTGAGGTGAAAAATCACCGGACTTCTATTATACACAGTATGAGCTTATCAAAAGTAGAGCCGTTGCAGAAGAAGTGGTCGAGAAGCTGCAGCTTTACACGCCTCAGCCTGCCAAAACCGATCCCCCAGGGATGGCGACTTTGAAAGCCATTCAGGAGTTTCCGGGACGTGTGTGGCAAGCCGTGCTCGCCATTGTGACGCCTCGCGACCGTGAGGCTCCCGCTTCCCTAACCGGTGCAGAGGCATCTCCTGCAGCATCGGCCTTAGCCGACTTGCAGCGTCAGCAAGCGGTAGGGCGCTTGCTCCGTGCGCTGAAGGTGGTACCGCGTAAGGGCATAGACAGGTCTGACACCAAACTGGTTGACATTACCATGGAAGGCGATGACCCGCATCAGGGAGTGCGTGAAGTCAACGCTGTGGCCGCGGCGTATGCGCAGCACAACTTGGACAAGCGTCTCGTGGCCTCCCGTAAGGCGAGCGTCTGGTTACAGAAGGAAGCGGAAACCCTCCGCGACAGAATTGCCGAAGGGGAACGCCGGATCCATGTCTTGAAAGAAGACAAACGTCTTGTTGGGAACGATACGAACAATACCCAGGCGGCCGATCTGCAGAACTTGGGCGCCTTAAACCTGTCGTATCTGGATAAACGCCGAGAACGTCTGGCTCTACGCGCGGAACTCGATGAACTCAAGAAATTCTTGGCGAGCCCGAATCTGACGCAAAGTGCCAAATACCCTACCCTCGTCAATAACCCCGCGATCAGTGGCTTGCGCATGCGCTATACCGATTTGCAGATTCAAACGACCGAACTGGGCAAGAAGTTTATGGATAAACATCCCAAGATGGTGGCCCTGGCGGAACAGATGACAGAGGTGCGCAAGGCGGTTATAGGCGAAGTGCAACGCGTCATTGCCAGTCTTGAGAATCAATACAATGCCCTTACAACCCAGGAAAATGAACTCAAGCAGCTCTTTAACACCCAGAAAAGTACCGTGATTCAGTCGGAGAAGGACGTGACGTCGTATGAGGTATTGCGCCGCGATCTGGACATTCAGAAAGCGATGTATCAGGAACTCTCCAAGCGTCTCACTGAAACGAGCATTACCACGGCGCTGGAGAACAACAACGTCACCCTTGTGGAGACAGCCTTGGCGGGGTACCCGGTGTCCTCAGGGGCCCTAAAATACCTGCTGATTGGCTTGATCTTCAGCCTCGGATGTGGGGGAGGCCTCGCTGTGTTGGCCGAAGGGCTCGATAAGCGCTTCAAAAATGTGACAGAGGTTGAACAGGTACTGGCGCTCCCGTTTCTGGGCTTTATCCCGCGTCACGCCCTGCCGAAACGTCGTCCCCCAGCACTGATTACCTTGCAGAAACCGTGGTCAGCGGCGGCAGAGGCCTATCACACGGTGCGCACCTGGATCCAACTGGCCCAGCCGCCGGTCCGGAGTGTGCTCGTGACCAGTGCCTGTGCCCGTGAAGGCAAATCCACGACCGCGGCGAATCTCGCGGTATCGTTTGCCCAACTCGGGCGACACGTCCTGCTGGTCGATGCCGACTTGCGGTGTCCGTCACTACATCGGATTTTTGGGGACATCCAGGGTCAAGGGTTGACGGACGTGCTGGTGCGCGGGGTGGAGTGGCGCAGTGTCGTGCACGAGGCGCCGATGGACAATCTCAAAATCCTTTTCGCTGGTGCCTGTCCCTTAAATCCCACGGAATTGTTAAACATGGCACAGCTGAAGCATCTTATAGAGCACTGGAAGACCTGTTTCGATCTGGTGATCTTCGACTCCCCTGTCGTCTTGTCGATTCCTGATGTGATGATTCTGGCACCGATGATGGATAGTGTGCTCCTAGTGCATTCACAGGGGTGCAGCACGCGCGCCATGGCTGTGGAGACGAAACGGCTTTTGGAAAGAGTCGGTGCCAGGTTGCTGGGGATGATTTTTAATAATGTCCGTCCGAAGGAGGAACACTACTACTCTTCGGATTACTATGGAAGTGAGTATGGCGCTGCGGTCACCTCCGGGCGTCCCCAGCAGGGTACTGCAGACCGTGATGCGGTGACGCCGTCTATAGAGGTACGCCCCATCGTGGTAGCGCCCCCTGCCTCTGAGCCCGCGGCCGTGGTTGTACGCAGGGAGGAGGAGAGTGCAGGGGTGCACATAACCCTGCATACGGTG
>WNFC01008299.1_pt1 | contig 11445 bp, 8 predicted proteins | sample 5400541 | NCBI WGS metagenome assembly WNFC01 (sample SAMN13153342, study PRJNA577476) | soil metagenome | isolation source: 120 cm saprolite under Douglas fir tree site 2 hole 2 replicate 1 | place: USA:California | collected 2015-04-18
CTGCTACTCTCGGTCGTTTAGAAACCGAGGTGCGTGCTGGTAATCAACTAAAGCAAGAACCGATGATCGCGCGTACGATCTCGTTGTCGATCATCGCGAAGGATTTCAGCGCGTCGCGTACCTCGCTCGACGCCATCCTCGCACGCCACCGCGGCTATGCCGCTAGCTTAGCCGTCAGCTCGGAGCAAAATGCCGCCCGGTCGCTGCAAGCGTCGCTCCGGATTCCTGCTGGGGAGCTCAATGCCGCCGTTATCGAGCTGAAATCGCTCGGGCCCGTCCAGAACGAAACGCAAAACGGCGAAGAAGTCACGCAGCAGCACGCCGACCTCATCGCCCGCCTCAAGAACTCCCGCGAAACCGAAGCACGCCTCCAAGACATCCTTCGCAACCGCACCGGAAAAATCAGCGATGTCCTCGCCGTCGAACAGGAAATCGCCCGCGTCCGCGGCGAAATCGAACAGATGGAAGCCGAGCAGAAATCGCTAGAGCACCGCGTTGACTTCGCCACCATCGATCTGAAACTCTCCGAAGAATACAAAGCGCAGCTCGGCTCGCCCTCGCCTTCAGTTTCCACACGTTTCCACAACGCTTTCGTCGCCGGCTACCGGGATGCCTTGGAGACCGCGGTCGGTGCTCTTTTGTTCGTTGTCGAGTACGGTCCCTCACTGTTCCTTTGGCTCGCCGTCCTCTTTCCAATACCGTTCCTCCTCTGGCGTCGCTGGCGCCGCAGCGTTGCCATGGCCTCAGCCATGTCCTAGGGCACACCAACGCACCAGACAAATGCGTGTCACAGAGATGTAACGGCAATGTTGCCTCCCAAAGAATGGATTCGCGCCTCTATTCCTCTGTGGGAATCTGTAGACTGAAAGCGTATTCGCACCGTTTTAGAAGGCGCAAAGCGAGCTAACTCCCGTGCTTTCAGATGCCTGCTTGGTTGTGAATTTCCAGGCCGGCGCTGGCACATGGTTTGCTCTCCCTCAGAAGCAACGCTGTTCAGAAAAGATTGGCTTCCCGGGGTGGCCGGATACCCAACCTCGACTGGGATTCCGGTTTTGGGGGGTCAGTTCTAAGAAAGAGGGGGCTTGCACCAGCCCCCTTTTTCATTCTCGGGCGTGTGTTTTCCGGTGGTTAGCTCGCATCTCCCGTGGTGGTCCCAGTTTTCTCTCCGAGGGCGCAAAGGTTCGCGCCCGTCTATCTGCTGTGTTCCCATACGCCACGCATCAAACCTGCGTAATCGACCAAACCCCGCTAAAGCACTCTGAGTCCCTGGCCCCGTTTTCGGAATCTATGAATACTTCGTAAGCCACAGAAAAAGAGATACTTAGATAGCTGTATCGAAATAACCCCAGAGAGCATCACATCTTTTGTGGACGTGGATCTGAAGGAGGCGAATCCCATGGAACGGCGCAACATCGAAACAGTAGGCGTGCGCCGCACCGGCTGGGCCGCTCTGGACCGCGATCCGCAGGAGGACACCGTGGAATACGTCTGTCCCCACTGCGGCGAGCGCGGCCACAAGAATGCCCGCCGCGAGCGGACGCAGTATCATTTCACCGATGGCTTTTTGCAGGACCTACAGGGCGAAGTCACCAATTGCCGCTCGTGCGGGCGATCGCTCCGCGTGGTGCCGATCGTGATGCTGCACGACCAGGACGAGATGCGGCGCTTCGAGGCAGTCTTCTCTGACGAACTGCCGGCGACCACCCACTAAATCGCAGGACACCTCCCAAGCCCGGTCGTTACTGTGCGCCAAATCTGTAAATGGTCGTGGTCTGGTATTTCTCCCCGGGCTTCAGCTCCGTCGAAGGAAACTTTGGGTGATTGGGAGAATCCGGGAAGTGCTGCGTCTCCAGACAAAACGCTGACCGCCGCCCGTACGCCTTGCCGCCCTTTCCGCGAACAGTGCCGTCGAGAAAGTTTCCGGTGTAAAACTGCACACCGGGCTCGTCGGTTAAAACCTCCAGCACTCGCCCCGTAGTGGGTTCCACGACCCGCGCAGCTAGCTCCATCCCTTTGCCCTTCCTATTCAGCACGAAGTTGTGGTCGTACCCCTTGCCCAGTTTGAGCTGTTCATCCTCCTGCTCGATGCGCGCCCCAATCGCCGTCGGCTTGCGGAAATCGAAGGGCGTTCCTGCAACGCTGCGCAACTCGCCGGTAGGAATCAGCCCTGCGTCCACCGGGGTAAATTTGTCCGCTTGAATCATCAGCAGATGCTGCAGGACGTCGCTGCCAGCGGGATTAAGATTGAAATAGGAATGATTCGTCAGGTTCAGAACCGTCTTCTTGTCCGTCGTGGCAGTGTAATCGATTTTCAATTCGTTGCGGTCCGTCAGCGTGTATAGGACCTTGACGGACAAGTTTCCCGGGTAGCCTTCTTCGCCGTCTTTGCTCAAGTACGTCAGCTCCACCGACGGCCCATCCTCGGCGGCCATTTCCCGCGCCTGCCACACGGCCTTGTTGAACCCTTTGATCCCGCCGTGCAGGCTGTTTTCCCCATTGTTGCGAGCCAGCGTATACCTCGCGCCGTCCAGCGTGAACTTTCCCAGCGCGATGCGGTTGCCGTAGCGGCCGATCACCGCGCCAAAATACGCAGTGTCGTTCACATATCCGTCCAGTGAGTCGTAGCCGAGCACCACGTCATCCGTCTTGCCCTGCCGGTCCACGGTCTGGATGCGGACGACGATCCCTCCGAAATTGGTAATCGCCACCTGCATGCCGTTTTGGTTGGTCAGCGTGTACAAGTCCACATTCTGTCCGTCCGGAGTCTTGCCAAACGATGTTTTTTCCGTGGGCTTTGCGAGCACGGCCGACCTTTCCCATGAAAGCAGGGGGACAATAAATATCGTTGCGACAGCAAACAATCGAATCCAGGTGCTCATGGCCGTCCTCCGTGTCTTGCTCCGGCGGCTTCGCGGGACGCCTTCCGGGCTTCCACCGTGCCGGCATCAGCGGGTCAGTTGTGCTTGAGGAACTCGCCCTTCCTGCCCGTCAGCGAATTGTACAGCGTCTCGATGAACGCGTCGGTATTCACGAAATCGCCTGACCATTTCTTCCACGGATCGAGGATTTTTTCCTGCTTCATCTGCTCCAGCGTCTTGTGCGCATCCAGCGCCTTTTGCACCACGGCGGAAGTTTCCTTCAGCATCTTGGTGAACTCGCGCACGTCGTCCAGATTGGCGAGCTGTCCGTGCCCCGGAATCACTTTCACATCCGCCGGCAACTGCGCGGTGGCCTTCTCCATTGCCGCGATCATGCCCTGCACGCTGCCGCCGCTGTTCACATCGATAAACGGAAATCCATAGCGCACAAAATCGTCGCCCATGTGCACTACATTATTTTTCGGGAAAAAAATGATGGAGTCGCCGTCGGTGTGCCCGGAAGGAAAATGCAGCGCGCGAATGTCCTCGCCGTTCAGGTGCACGGTCACGTCGTGCTCGAAAGTAATGATCGGCAGCGCGGCTTTTTCCGCCGGCTTGTTTTCCATCTTGATGGATCCGCCATTTCCCGCCGTGCCGCCACTCTCCAGCCGCTTGCGTACATTGTCTTGCGCGATGAGCGTCGAGCCCGTCCCGCTGAAGGGCGCGTTGCCGCCGGTGTGATCCCCGTGATAGTGCGTGTTGATCACAAAGCGCACCGGCTTGTCCGTGATGCCCAGGCTTTTCAGCGCCGCCTGAATTTTCTCCGCCAGCGGCGCAAACTGGTCGTCGACGATCACGATCCCGTCTTCGCCAATGGACGCGCCAATGTTTCCGCCCGCGCCTTCCAGCATGTAAACGTTGCCGGAGACCTTGGTGGCCTTGATCTGCACCTTGGAGAAGTCCGGCGCCTGCCCGCCCCACGCCGCAAACGCCGCGGTGGGAATCAGCATCCAAGCAATTAGAACCTTCCGCATGCGCATCCTCCGCACATCGAGCGGCGGGATTCTACCACTAGACCTCTTGCAGGCCTATCATAGAGACATCGGTATGGCGCGCGGTTGAGGGAACGAGGTGCAAGCACATGAAAGCCTTTTCGCAGTCGGCCCAGCGCATTCCCATTGCGGCCGCATTTCTCAGCAGCTGCCTCGCATTTTTGCCTGCCGCGGCGAGCGCCCAACAGCAAAATCCTCCCCCGCCTCACGACATGGAGCACATGCAGCATAGCCATGGCGGCTTCATGCAAGAAGGCATGCACCATGCGGTCGCCAAAGGCATCAAGATCGAGCAGCAGGTCGACGCCGCCTCGCACTCCATCACCTTGCGCGAAGGCCCGATGACTCTGCCGGCGCGCACCAGCCACATGAAGATGCCGCAGCCGCCGGACCTCTTCTGGACGATTCCGATCGACGCCTGGCTGCTGGCTTACGCTCCGCGCCTGGTGGACGCCCGCGGCAACGCCGTCCCCGGTATCGTGCTGCATCACACAGCTTTCTGGAACACGAACCGCGCCGATTTCCTCTGTCCCAACAAAGAAGAACACATCTTCGGTGCTGGGACCGAAATGACCAACTGGGCGGAAATCCCCGGGTACGGCTATCGCGTGCAGAAGGGCGACAAGATTCGCATCGAAACCATGGTGCACAATCCCACGGACACCGCCTACGATCAGGTCTATCTCGAAGTGAAGATTCCGTACGCGGCCGCGAGCGCCGATTTCGCCGCCGCTCCCGCGGTGAAGAGCTTCTACCCCGCGTGGATGGACGTGCAGTCCTGCGGCAACTCCGGCTATGACCTGAAAGCCGGCAAAAACGAAAACACCGGCAGCGTGACCGTGAAATACAACGGCATTCTGCTGGGCGTCGGCGGGCACATGCACGATTACGCTCAGCAGATCACGCTAGAAGACGTCACGCGCAAGGAAAAAGTGGTTACCCTGGACGCCAAGCTTGACGAAAAAGGCCAGTTGCTCAGCATTCCTGTGGTCACTTTCTTCGATCACGGCGGCTACCAATTCACCGCCGGTGACCGGCTCAAAATCACCGCCACCTACGACAACACGACCGGCAAGCCCCTGCCTGACGGAGCCATGGGCATCGTGGTCGGCTACTTCGTCCCCGCGGACGACAGTGTGATGGCGGCCCTCCGCCGCAAACCCAAGCCAGCCGCGAAGCAGATCGCCGCCGTCTCCCGCGACCAATAGACCATCCCTGAGGCTGCATGCGTGCCACCAACTCGCGCGGCTCCTCGCGGCTCGCGGTTTTGGTCGGGCGACCGAACTGTAGCTACCCCCACACCCCCGGTGTTTTGTAAAAAGAGTCTGCAAAACATTGAAAACAAAGGGCGGGAGCTCGGAAAAGAGCGACAAGAGCGTTCAAGAGTGCGCAAGAGATTGGAGGGAAAGGAGATAGAGGAAGTTGAGGAGGTGAAGGGATTCGCATGTTGTGACGCTGCGGGCGGGGTGCCAGCGGAACGAGAGCTGATTAACCACGCCCTCCCCTCCCCCCTTTTTTCACAAGTGCTGATTCTAAAGGGAGTTGAAGTCATTTGTTTTGATACACTTTCACAAGTGTTGATTCTAAAGGGAGTTAGCGGCGCTGCGGTTTGGTCGGTTCGGCGAGTATTCACAAGTCATAATAGGACAGATTGTCGAAATTGTCAATACATTAGGTGAGTTCTAGTATTTAGGGATTGGGCACAAAGTTTGATGTCGATTCAGAGGAGACAATAAAGGGGGTCCGCGCAAAGACAGCGCGTGGGTATCAGGCAATCGAACTACATTTAGTGGGCATTTGCGTGCTGATGGTGCGGGGAGTTTCGATAGTGTTCCACGAGCAGGTCTTCGCCCCAGTCGCCGCCGTTGAAATCGCGCCACACGCAGTGAATGTGATTCGCGTTGTCCTGTGTGTTGTCGTACTCGATCAGAAACGCGCTGCCTTGCACGCGGTAGTAGTGCCCTTCGCCTCTTTCCAAGCCGCCCATCCAGGCGAATTTGATTTGGTCGAAGCCCGCCTGGCGGATGTTGTCCAGGCGCTGGCGTGCCTGCGCCGGCGGTTGCGCGGCCAGATACTCCTCGATTAGAGCCAGCAGCGTGCCCTGCTGATCTTTGCTGAGCTTGCTGAAGGCAACGCCCTTGTCCTCCTGGATTGCCGCTTTGCGCTGGTTTGACGTCAGGATGTCGGCGGGCGCGGAAGCGTTGAGGACGGCTTCGGCGCGCTGCGATGTCGAGAGCGACTTCACCAGAGAGCGCCCCAAATCCTCCTCAGCGCTGAGTACGCGCGTTCCTTTCATCGGGCCTTCGCGCACCTCTGCTGGATTCGCGCCGAAGAACTGTGGGCTGCTACCGATCGACTTGCCATTGACAATCGTCCAGTTCTGCGAACAGTGATGCCCTTCATAACGCCAGCCCCACGCGCCAACCGCGGTCGGTTCTCCAAAGAAGCTGAAGAAATACAGATCGGGATCGCGCGTCGGTCCCTTAGCGTGCTCCAGTTCGCGCAGTACATCCTCAAGCTTGCGGATCGTTTCCGCCTTCGAGTAGCCCTTCTCGCTTAGACCCGCGCGCAGCAGCGCCAGTGCCGCCTTCTGCTGCGTCGCGTTCAATTCTTTCAGGGGAATGCCCTTCCTGGACACTGGCGTGTAAAACCAGCGGAATCTCTCCTCGGAATTGAATGGGAATACCACCCTTGACTTCTGTGCCGGATCCAGCGTCGCCAGAAAGGCGCCCCCGGCATCGAGCATGGTGGAAGCAGCCGGCGCGGTCTGCGCCGCAACCGTCTCCGCGAGACCGGGTAGAAGCATCAACGCCAGCAAGAGCCGCATCATCACGTCGCCTCCCGATCTCGGCAAAGCAGGTGGATACTCAACCGCGGTTCGGGGCGCGAAACTTCTTGTTATGCTCTTGCCGCAGTTTTAGTGCAGCCGACGCGCTCCATCTGCCTTTTTGTATTTGGTGCGCCTTCCAGGGCCGAATCACCGCAGGATGCCGAGGCTTGTCCACGGCAACCTCCGCTTGGGTTTGAGTTTACTCTCGCTCCACCGCCTCGCCAACCCCTCTCTCCGTGGCGCCCCTAGTGGACGATTAGAGTTGCGCGCAGTGTGGGAAGAGAAGTCTCGTTTTCGGCACAAGTGAATGGGCCAGGAATTGCGCCGCAGAGTGCCAGGGTAGACTGCTAGAATCGTTCCATCTTTTAGCTTCCAGTTCCAGCTTGGGTGTCCCGGCATGCCTGACGGAAACCTCGCCACGTCCGAAGCGAAACCGAGTTGGCGGCGTGGTTTTTGGAGCCTGATTGCCACGCAGTTCCAGGGCGCCTTCAACGACAACGGACTGAAATTCTTTGTTATTTTCCTTATTTTGGGAACCAACCCGACAGCTTCACAAAAGGACTTCCTCGTCTTCGTAGTTGGAAACCTCTTTGCACTCCCCTTTCTGCTGTTTTCGATGGCCGGCGGCTTTCTGGCCGACCGGTTCAGTAAGCGAAGCGTGACGATAGGTACAAAGGTCTTCGAAGTCGGTGCCATGATTTTCGCGACGTTCGCTTTTGCTCAGGGAAGCCCAGCGCTGGCCTTCGCGGTGATCTTCCTCGCCAGCACACAGGCCGCATTCTTCGGCCCGTCCAAGTACGGCTTGCTTCCGGAGCTGCTTCCAGACGAATTGCTTTCGTGGGGAAACGGTGTCCTTGAACTCACGACGTTTATCGGGGTTATTTCTGGAGCGGTGGTCGGTCCTTTGCTGGCCCAGAGCTTTCGCGGACGCGCGCCCGTTGCCGCCCTCATTTTTGGGTTTTGCTCAATTCTGGGACTGGTGACCAGTTGGACCATCTCCCGGGTTCCAGCCGCCGACCCCTCCAAGAAATTCCGGCTCAACATTTTTGGTGACCTGCGACGGCAGTTCCAGCTGGTCCGGCCCGATCGAGCTTTGCACTTGGCAATTGTTGGCAACACCTATTTTTGGTTTCTCGGTGCGCTCCTTCAGTTTGTGATCGTTTTTTACGGTCGCGAGGTGCTGCATCTGGACGAAGCGCACGGTGGTTACTTGCAAGCCGCACTTGCCATCGGCATTGGCGTAGGAAGCGTGGCAGCCGGGTTTCTCTCCGCCGGAAAGATCGAATACGGCCTCATACCCCTCGGCTCGATTGGCATGACGATTTTTGCATTGGCTATTTCCGTTCATGGATTGTCGTTTTTCCAAGTGGTCGTTTTGTTAGCCGCACTTGGCTTTTCAGGCGGATTCTTTATTGTTCCCATCAATGCGCTCATTCAGCACCGTCCGGACGAAGAAAATAAAGGTAGCGTCATCGCATTCGCGAATTTCCTCTCCTTCGTGGGCGTCATCGCCGCGTCAGCGATCTATTCCGGATTTACCCACTATCTGCATGTCGGACTGGATTCGTTCTTTATTTGGACCGCAATTATGTCACTCGCGGCCACCGGTTACGTGTTGTACTTGCTTCCGGATTCGCTGCTGCGGCTATTGCTGTGGACGGCGACGCATACGCTCTATCGCCTTGATATCGCGGGGCGCGAACGGGTTCCTGCGAAGGGCGGGGCGCTGCTGGTGCCCAATCATGTTTCCATGGCGGACGCGGCATTGCTGATCGCTTCGCTGGACCGGCCGGTGCGCTTTTTGATGTTCAAGGGCTCGTACGATCATCCGCTGGTCAAGCCGTTCGCGAAAATGCTGCGAGTGATTCCCATCGCTTCCGACCAAGGACCGCGCGATTTGATTCACTCGCTACGCGAGGCCACGCAAGCGCTGCAAAACGGCGAGCTGGTGTGCATTTTCCCGGAAGGGCAGATGACACGCATCGGCCAGATGCTGCCGTTCCGGCGCGGTATGGAGCGCGTCATCAAAGGAGTCGACGCGCCGATTATCCCCGTGCACCTGGACGGGGTATGGGGCTCGATCTTCAGTTTTGCCGGAGGGAAGTTTCTGTGGAAGTTTCCCCGGCGGGTCCCCTACCCGGTGCGGGTAACGTTCGGTGAGCCCTTGCCGCCAACCGCAACCTCCACGCAAGCGCGGCAGGCGGTGCAAGACCTGGGCGCGGAGGCTTTCGCGCGGCGCAAGAAGCGCATGCGCACGCTGCCGCGGTCGTTTGTGCACACGGCACGCCGGCACCCGTGGCGCTTCGCGATGGCCGACGGGCAAACGCCGCGATTGAATTTTTTTACGGTTCTGGCGCGCACGCTGTTCCTGGCGCGGCGCTTGCGAACGCACTGGCGAGGCCAGGAGATGGTTGGCATTCTGCTGCCGCCGTCGATTCCCGGAGCGCTGGTGAATCTGGCGGCACTGTTGATGGGCAAAGTGCCGGTGAATTTGAATTACACGGCGTCGAATGAAACGCTGGCCGCGTGCGCGACGCAATGCAATCTGAAGACGATTGTGTCCGCGCGGGCGTTCCTGGAGCGCGTGCATATTCAGCCGCCGGTAGAGACGATTTTCCTCGAAGACCTTGCGCGCAAGCCGAAGCGGACGGAAAGAGTGGCGTCGGTCCTGGCGGCACTCTTGTTGCCGGCGCGCGCGCTGACGCGATTTGTGGGAGGCGAGCGCGTCCCCGGTCTCGATGATCTTGCGACGATTATTTTCTCGAGCGGGTCCACCGGCGAGCCCAAGGGCGTGATGCTCACGCACTACAACGTGGCGTCCAACGTCGAGCAGCTCGACCAGGTCTTCCTTCTGCGGCCGGACGATCGCATCATGGGCATTCTGCCGTTTTTTCATTCCTTTGGCTTTACGGCAACTTTGTGCCTGCCCGCGGCCGTGGGCGTTGGCGTCGTGTTCCATCCCAATCCGCTCGATTCGCGGGTGATCGGCGCGCTCGTCAACAAATATGCGGTGACTATGCTTTTGGCGACGCCCACGTTCCTGAATGCCTATCTGCGGCGTTGCACGCCGGAAGAATTCGGTAGCCTGCGCTTCGTGATGGCCGGAGCGGAAAAACTGCCGGAGCGCATCGCGGTGGCTTTTGAGGATCACTTCGGCATCCGCCCGCTGGAAGGGTACGGCTGCACGGAATGCTCGCCGGTTGTGACGGTGAACACCATCGATTTTCGCGCGGCATCGTTTCGGCAAGTGGGCGCAAAGCGCGGCAGCATCGGGCATCCGTTGCCGGGGATTACCGTCAAGATCATCGACTCGGAAACGCACGAGCCGCTGGGCGTGGACACGCCGGGCTTGCTGCTGGTGCGCGGCCCGAATGTGATGCAGGGCTACTTGAATCGTCCGGAGAAAACGGCGGAAGTGCTGCGCGACGGTTGGTACAACACGGGCGACATTGCCACCGTCGATGAAGACGGATTCTTGCGGGTGACCGACCGGCTCAGCCGGTTCAGCAAAATTGGCGGAGAGATGGTGCCGCACATCAAAGTGGAAGAGAAACTGCAGGAGCTTGCTGGTGCTTCGGAGCAGATGTTTGTAGTCACGGCGGTTCCGGACGAAAAAAAAGGCGAGCGCTTGATTGTCCTGCACACGCTATCGGACGAGCAGCTGGAAGAATGCCTCGCGGGTTTGGCCAAGAGCGATCTGCCGGCCTTGTGGCGGCCGCGACACGATCAATTCGTACGCATTGAGAAATTGCCGTATCTGGGAACGGGCAAGCTGGACCTGCGCAAGGCTCGCGAATTAGCGCTGGAGACCTCTGCCCGTGTCTAGCGCAGAAGGGGCGGCATCGACGGGGCGCCGCGGTCTCGTGCTGCGGATTGTCGCGGCATTGTGTGTTCGCCGGCGGGATAGCGGGCCTGTGGGTAGCGCCGTTCTGCGACTCGGTATCGCCGCGTCTCGAACGCTTACTTCGCGGCGCCAAATAAAGGCGCAAATTTCCGAGGTGGCGGCCTACGGTTGATTGGCGAGAAGCAGCTTGCCGCCGCTGGCCGCGATTTTGTGAAGCTTGGCGGCGCCGACAATCCGAGTCAGATTCGCGACGTCGCCGCCGTCCGTCAGAACGTAGCAGCGCGCAGGTTGGGACCAGAGTTCCGCAAACTGCGCGTCCCCGATGAAGACGGGCGGGCTTCCCGGCGCGTACGAGCCGTACTCGAGATTGTTGCCCCGGCCGTTCAGCAGCAGCGCGGTGCGCCCGGTGTAGAAAAAAACGGACGAAAAGGAATAATACTCACCGTTGAGAATCAACTGACCCGGTGGGGATTGGAGAAACGCTTCGGCGAGCGGCCGTGACCCAAGATATGGGTCGAACTTGACGAGTGCCAAACGGCTGGCATGAAAAAATATCACCATCATCAGAGCAAGCGCCACAAATGCGCGGCGCCCCTTTAAGAGCCAGGCGCCTAGGGCTCCGATGACAAACGCGGTTCCCGCGACGAGCAACGGCAAGCGCAAGTAAGCAAGAGACGCGAGGGTGAGGTCCCCAAGGTGTCCTAGCGAAAGCGTGTAGGCTTCGGGGTGCTGTTGGAGAGCGCTCGAAATGTCGCCGGGAGTCGGGATGGAGCGCACGGCGAAGAGAATCGCGCTGATGGTAACGGCCGCCAGGATCGCTACGATTCCCAGCACTCGCGTACCGATGCGCACCCAGCGGCT
>WNFC01030705.1_pt1 | contig 11444 bp, 12 predicted proteins | sample 5400541 | NCBI WGS metagenome assembly WNFC01 (sample SAMN13153342, study PRJNA577476) | soil metagenome | isolation source: 120 cm saprolite under Douglas fir tree site 2 hole 2 replicate 1 | place: USA:California | collected 2015-04-18
GCGGAGTATTCCGCAAGGAGCTGAACGAGGACTGGCTCAAAAGACAAAAGGCCGAGTGGGTGCTTGACGAAACTTTCAAACATCAGGACTACGACGACGATTACTACGGTAGAACCGAAATGCCGAAGCACTGGGAGCAGGTGCAGATACCCATTTACAACTACGGCGGCTGGTACGACATTTTCAATCAGGGCAACATCGATAACTTCGTTGGGTTGCAAATGAAGGCCGGAGCGCTGGGCGCGGGCAATCAAAAGCTGATCATGGGCCCGTGGGGCCACGGCCAACTTGAAGAGGTTAAGTATCCGGCCAACGCCGGCATCGGTGCCTTCGGAGGGACTATGTCCACCGAACTGGCGCTGCGGTGGTTCGACTATTGGCTGAAGGGCGTTGACAACGGAATTATGGACGAGCCGCCCGTGCGTTACTACGTTATGGGTGACGTGACCGATCCCAAAGCTCCCGGGAACGAGTGGCATACGGCACTCGCCTGGCCCGTTCCCGCTAAGATCACTTCTTACTTTCTGAACCCCGGCGGCATCCTCAGCCAGAAGCTGCCTCAGGAGCAAGAGAGCGCCGACAGCTACAAATATGATCCAAACAATCCGGTGCCGACCATCGGCGGCGCTAATCTTTTTCAGAAAAAGGGGCCGATGGACCAGCGGGCGATAGGCGCGCGAAAGGACGTGTTGAAATTTGCCACGCCGGTCCTTCAATCGCCAGTCGAGGTGACGGGTCGCGTAACAGTAGAGCTGTGGGCTGACAGTGACGCGCCCGACACTGACTTTATGGCCAAACTCGTTGACGTCTATCCGGATGGCAGCGAAAGGTTAGTGCTGGATTCAGCCCTGAGGGCGCGCTTCCGTGAGGGATTTGATCACGAGGTCTTCATGAAGAAGGGCGAGGTCTATAAGTTCAAGATAGATCTCTGGTCGACGAGCTTAATCTTCAACAAGGGTCATCGCATCGCGATTCACGTCAGCAGTTCGAACGATCCTCGCTTTGATCCAAACCCGATGATCCAAACCCGAACACAGGCAAGCCCCTGCGGGCTGACAAACAGACTCAGGTCGCGACTAATTCGATTCATCACGACCGGGTTCATCCGTCCCGCGCCCTGCTGCCGGTGGTGCGGGTCTACAACTGATCGGTGTCTTATCTCCAGGCTTAACCTGTTTTCGCTCGATGAGTAACCCAGAATAGGAGCAAGCGTTATGTGGATTCGCAAAGCCCTACGGGATCACAGAAAGGGAGTCGACACTCCCATGCCGACGCAGGCCGTCTCGAATGAGGAATTCATTCCCCGACCACAGTCAGAGCCGCAGAAACAGGTCGAGCAATTGATCGGCGAAATGTCGGAAGCTCGAGCGAAGAAGCTGGGCATCGATCGTCGTGCCTTTATGGCCAGCACGATGGGCCTGGCGACATGCTTCCTGGCTCAGAACAAGATCTTTGCGAGCAAGGTCTGGGACGTGGACGAAATCGAAACGTGGGAGTCGGCGCCAACGAAAGAGAAATTTCCGAAAAGCGAATACTTCATCATCGATTGCCAGTCGCACTTCACCAATGGCCTGGCGATTGGGGGCTTTCGCAATGCGGAGTTCGTGAAGAACATGGGCTTTCAACTCAAGAATGACGCCGAAGCTTATGGCTTCAAGAACTTCGTCAAGGAAATGTTCTTTGACAGCGAAACTATGATGGTCGTCATCTCTGGCGTGCCAGGCCGGGAAATCCTGCGCGACAAGGACGGCAAGGTGCTCGTCGATATGGAACGTACGCCTGGCACATCGGGCAAAATCCTGCCGAGTTGGCTCATGTCCAAAGCCCGCAAGGAGATTAACGATCTGGCCGGTTCCCAGCGCGCTTTGAACCACGGCAATCTCGCCCCGAATCATTACTGGAACCGGACGACAAACACGATTGACAAAGCCAGCTTGATCGAGCAGATGGAGCGCGAGCTCAATGTCTACGGCATCAGTTCGTGGAAATGGTACTGCCACACAGATCCGGCCCAAACGGGCAATGGTTTCCAGGTTGACGACGACAACGCACAGTGGTTCATCGAGGAGTCACGCAAGCGCGGGATGAAACTCATCAGCGTCCACAAAGGATACTCTTATCAGTCACGCACGCTCGGCCACCTGGCCAACCCCAAGGACATCGAGAAGGCGGCGCTGCGCAATCCTGATTTCAACTTCGTCGTCTACCACTCCGCCATCAAGCACGGCTCGAGCGAACCCAACTGGAAAGAGAGCAACCAGTACGATCCGGCGACTGGCGATTTTCTCTGGCACAGCGTCCTGATGGATATCAAAAAGCGCAACCCACAGATGAACAACGTCTACTGTGAGCTCGGCAGTTTCTTCAACACGCTCTCTGTGATCGATCCGGTGATGGCGGCGCATGGCCTGGGCAAGAACATCAAGTACTATGGCGCGGATCACGTAGTCTGGGGGACTGATTGCTTGTGGTGGGGCTCGCCGCAATGGGGCATCGACGCCTTCAAACGCTTCCAGATGCCCGACGAGATGTGTGAAAAGTTTGGTTACAAGAAGCTCACCAAACAGGATAAGGCAAAGATCTTTGGGCTCAACGCCGCGCGGCTTTACCAGGTAGATGTAAAAGCCAAACGCAAAGCCTTGCCGGCGGATGCGCTCGAACGAATCAAGACGGCGTATCTGGATCGCGGCGGCCTGCGCAGCAACGCTGTGTATGGCTGGGTGCGCGCCGACGACTAATGTCCTGTCTGCACTGAGGCAGTCGGTCTTCGGTCCCGTAGGGACCTGATGTTTATAGAACCAGGATCCCCAAACAGAGGTTGAAGCTCCGGAGGAGCGAAATATTTGGCCTCGCTGAAAAGAACACATTGCGCTCCTCCGGAGCTTAAGGCGTTCCTTCGAGCAATATTTCCATAAACATTTGGCCGCTCTGCGGCCAGAGCAAGATTTCTGGTGACGATACTAGAGACTGTTACGGACGATGACCTCGCATGCAACCATGAGATTGACTATGGCTTTCATGCTGGCGTTGTGTGCCTTCGGCCCGGCCGCGCCCGGGATAGTCCGACCTGGGCAACAACCCGCGCCGCAATCGGCGCACTTTCATCATCTGCATCTGAACACCCCTGACCCCGCAGGCGCCATCAAGTTCTACACCAGTAAGTTCGATTGTGAGGAAGCGCGGTTTCTCGGCCATGACGCGGTGTGGGCACAGCAGTCATGGCTGCTCTTCAATAAGGTCAAGAGCGCGCCGCCCTGGGAACTGACCTCAGCGATTTGGCATTTCGGCTGGGGCGCGGAGGATATGAAAGCAGCCTATCAAAAACAACTCGAGATGGGCACAAAGTTTTTCACTCCGCTCACCGACATCAGCAACATCCTCGGAGGCACTGGCAGCGGCAGATTCTTCTACGCCTATGTGGAGACGCCAGACCACGGTTTGATCGAGCTCAACACATCCAGCAATCATCAGTTCGGCCATCTGCACTTGTTCAGTGAGGATCCGGTTGCCGCAGGTGAATGGTACACAAAGCATTTCGGCATCCCGCGCCGAGGTACCGCGCCGGTGTCACGCGAGCCGCGCTTCTATCGCGACTTTCAGATCGGGCCCAGCGCGTCGCTGATGATGGATAACGTGAACATGATCATCTATCCCATCCAGTACTCCAGAAAAGCCTACGCGAATCAATGGCAGCCGGGACAGACCCGGATGTCGCCGACCAAAGGACGCGTGGTGGACCACATCGCTTTCAGCGTCGACAATCTCGCGGAGACGATCGAGAGACTGACGGAGGAAGGCGTGAAGATCACCGATCCTATTAGGACGACTGAAGGCGGCAAGCTAAAGCACGCATTCATCGAAGGGCCTGATCAAATCCGGATTGAGTTAGTCGAAGGCCGGGCTCAAAAGCAATAGTTAGCTCTCATCTTCAAGCTGAGAGGAGAATCAATGCGACGATCATTCATTGTGCTCGCGACAATCCTGCTGGTTCAGTTGCTCGCCGTTGCTGGCCTGGCGCAACAGGATCGATTGCAGGGGCGCTGGGAAGGGACTACCAAATCTTTTCAGGGAGAGCGGCCGACGACCGTAATCTTCAAGAAAGAAGCTGACGCCTACACCGGTACGATTTCCGGGTTGCAGGGGCCAGTACCCTTCAAGAAAATCAAGGTCGACGGCGATAACGTCACCGCGAACGCAGAGGTCGATTCTCCCCAGGCGGGGAGGGTAACAATCAATTACAAGTTTGTGCTTCAGCGTGAAACTCTCAAGGGAGAGAGTGCCGTTGAGGTCGGCGGCCAAACCTACACCTTCACTTATGATCTGAAGCGCGTAAGCACCTCCACGGCGCTAACGGAGCAGGAGGAACGGCGAGCCAGACCTTCAGTCCCACAACCGCAGCAAAAACAGTCGCTCGATTACTTTGTTGGTCAGTGGGCTTTCAAATGGGTCGGGCGCGAAAGTGCCCTCGGCGCGGGTGGTCGCACGGAGGGGATGACTACGTTCAAACTGACACCCGGCGGCAAGACACTCGAGAGTTACACCGAAGGGAAATCCGAAGAAGGGAATTATCAGGAGAGCGCAGTAATCGGCTTTGATGAAACGACGAAGATGCTGAGCTTCTCTGAGCGGCGGCGTGACTTACGGATCACGAGCAAAGGGGATTGGACCAGCCCGCTGGGAATTCGGTTTACAGTCGATCCGATCAAGGTCCAGGATCGAACTCTTCACTTGAGAAGAACCATCACGGTCATTTCCGCCTATTCCTTCACCGTCACTGAAGAACTGTCAGAAGATGGCGGGCCGTTTGTCAGACTCGGCCAGGCAATATTTAGCAAAGCGAACTTAGCAATGCCAACCAAGTAAGCAAAGGAAAGTGGCGATGAATGAATTTCATCAGATACGAATCGACTGGCAAAGCCCTGGCAGGCTGCTGAAAAACTAATATGATCCACTAAATCACATCTATGAAGCACCACGAAGCCACACTAAAAATGCGTGTCTTAATTCGAGTTATTCCATTTTGTTTCGTGTCATTTCGTGGATCGTCTTGCTGTACTTGATCGATGCCCTTCATTTTTCAGCAGCCTGGTAATGTGTCAGCTCGAGAGGAGTTCAATGGCGTTCATAAGCAATCAAGGAGCGAAGATGTTCATAAGCAATCAAGGAGCGAAGATCTATTGGGACGAGCAGGGAGAAGGCGAGCCTGTTCTGCTGATCATGGGCCTCGGGTATCCCTCTGTCATGTGGTACCGCACGCGACCGCTCCTGGCGGCCCGGTACCGAACGATCGCGCTGGATAACCGCGGCGTAGGGCGCAGTGACATACCGCCGGGGCCGTATCCGATTGCGTTAATGGCGTCCGATGCCGCGGGCGTGTTGGACGCCAGCGGACTTGAGAGTGCTCATGTATACGGCGTATCGATGGGTGGCATGATTGCCCAGGAGTTCGCGCTGCAATACCCAAACCGAGTACGTTCGCTAATCCTGGGGTGCACTGCGTCGGGTGGACCGCATGTCGTTAAGGCCGAACCCGAGGTCAACCAGTTATTAATGTCACGCGGCAACCTGAGTCCCGAAGAAGCCGCTGAGGCCGCAGTGCCGTTTATCTATGATTCGGCCACTTCGCGCGAGCTGATCGACGAAGATTTGACGATGCGCAGAGAGTGGCTTCCCAAACCGGAAGCATACATGGCTCAGTTGCACGGCATCCTCGCCTGGGAGGCGTACAGCCGTTTGGATCAAATCAGCGCGCCCACGCTCGTAATTCATGGGCTATCGGACCGCCTCTCGGCGTTGTCTTTTTATCGGTGTGAATCCGTGTGAATCTGTGGCTGATTCGTTCTTCGTCGAATAGAGAGTCGCGTATGCCCGCTACCGTAGAATTCAAGCGCCGTCTTCGTTGGGCTGATGCCGACGCAGCGGGGCGTCTGCACTTCCCGCGCATTTTCGAAATTGTCGAGGAGGCTGAAAGTGAACTCCTGCGCGGCATCGAATGGCCCATGGATGTCCGGCGCAGGCATTACGATTTTCCCCGCGTACACCTTGAATGCCGTTTCCTGCGCATGCTGGCGCTCGACGCGCGGTTCCGACTCAGACTTACCGTGGGGAAGCTGGGACGCAGTTCTATCCGCTACGACTACCAGGTTTTCGATGACGGCGAGGAGTTGGCGATTGAAGGAACGATGACCGTCGTGGTGTTGCAGAACGGAAAGCCGGTAGAGATTCCCCAGGCGTTGCGCGCCGCGCTCGGCGGCGACGCGTCCGACCCCGTCGTGTAGGCAGCCCTTTGAAACAAGCGCGCAGATTCTTGTTTTCTTTCTAAGCAAAGTTTTCGCGCGGAGATACGTCGCCCAGCCGTAAAGCAGTTGCTTGGCGAGGCACATCCTCGCGACATTGCTCGCCCTCTCTTTCTAGCTGGAAAAGGAAACTTGCCGGCTACCACTGAATGATCCCGCGCGCGTCCACGCCAGAGGCCAGCACTGCCAGCGCCTCGTTGACGCCGTCGAGCCGGTAACTTCTGGTGACCAGTTCGCGGAGCTTTAGTTTGCCTGCTTGATAGAGAGCGACGAGCCGAGGGATATCCAGCGCCGGCTCCCCCGAACCGTACAGCGAGCCAATCAGTCGCTTCTCTTGCATGACAAAAAGAAACGCAGGGATTGAGGCGAGCGCGTCCGTGCGCGACAGGCCCGTCAGCACGACCGTACCGCCCTTGCGCGTACACTCAAGCGCCTGCGAAATGGTCGTGGGCGTGCCCACCGTGTCAAAGACGTAATCCGCGCCGCGCCCGCCGGTGAGATCTCGGACGGCTTCGGCGACGTCGCCGGCCAACGCCTCGATGGTATGAGTCGCGCCGAATTCGCGCGCGAGCGCTAGAGCAGAGGGGCGCAGATCAACGGCAATGATTTGCTCGCACCCGGCCAGCGCGGCTCCCTGCGCAACGTTCAGGCCCACGCCGCCAGCGCCGATTAAGACTGCGCTGCCTCCATTTGCGAGGCGGGCTGCATTCGTCACTGCACCGACCCCGGTTACGACCGCACAGCCCAATGTAGCCAGCACGTCGAACGGGACATCGGCGGCAACCGGGATCGCGCCCTCTTCGGCGACGACCGCGAAGTCCGCGAAGCAGGCAGTGCCATTGAAATGAGCTACGTCCTGCCCGCGCGCACGCAGCCGCGTGCCACCGGCCGGCAAGCGATTGCGATAAGTCGTCGTCAGCAAACGATCGCAGAGCACCGGCCGCCCCGCGAGACACGGCGGACAAACCCCGCAGGACGGCAACCAACAGAAAACGACATGATCACCGGCGCGCACGCGCGTTACATCTGCGCCTACTTCGCGCACGATTCCTGCGCCCTCATGTCCGAGCACGAGCGGCGTGCGCGCGGGCCAGTCACCGCGCACCGGGTGCAGATCGCTCTGACAGACTCCGGCGGCCTTCACTTCGACCAGCACCTCGCCCGCGCGCGGCGCTTCGAGTTCGACCTCTTCAACCGAGAGCGGTTTACCCTGCTCCCACAAAATGGCGGCATTGATTTTCATCGAGAGTTAGAGCTCGTTTCAAAACTGCCACAGAGGCACAGCGCGGCCATTGGCTGCAACCAAACGCGCTAGCTCCGGAGGAGCCGAATGTTTATAGACACGGAACGTAACCCAAAGACCAGAGCTCCGGAGGAGCGAAATGTTGTAAGCGACGATTCGAATCAGCAACATGCCGCTCCTCCGGAGCTTCGAAAGCCTTTGTGGAGCCCCGCTGACTATAAATATTTCGTCCCTCCGGGACAGGGTCATCGGATCTGTGGCCGTGACTATAAACATTCGGCTCCTTCGGAGCTAAGCGTGGGGCCACAACATTAACGTTGACCTTTACGGTTTTGGTTGGGGCTCGAGCTCCCCTTCTCCGTGTCTCCGTGCCTCTGCGGCTAAATTGAGTTTTGTAATTTACTCTTATCCTTCGTTAGACCCTTTCGGCGAGTGCTGTTGCAATGCGCTCTAACCACGTGACGCGTTCGTCGAGCCTGGCAAAGCGCGCATCGTCAGTCTGCCCGCGATGGTAGCGATAAAAGATCTGTTGCAGCACGACGGCCAGTTTGAAGACGGCAAATACTTCGTAGAATTCTATCTTCGTCAGATCGTTACCGGTGCGCGCCGCGTATCGTTCGAGCATCTCTTCACGCGTGAACCAGCCCGCGCGGCGTGTTACTGAAGTCAGCGCATCGCGCTGTGATACCGGGACGGTATGTATCCAGTAAGCGAGCAGAATTCCCAAATCTACCAGCGGGTCGCCGACGGCGCTCATCTCCCAGTCGAACACTGCGACGAGCCGCCCGACATCGAGCGCGTCCAGCATCACGTTGTCGAGTTTGAAGTCGCCGTGGAGCAACGTCGGTCTCGACGCGTCCGGTGGCAGGCGGACCACCAGCCAAGCCGCGAGCTGGTCCATCGCCGGCTGCTCGCTTGTCTGCGATCTCTTCCAGCGCTCGCTCCAACCGCGCACTTGCCGCTCGACGAAGCCTGCCGGCTTGCCGAGCGCGGCTAGTCCGTGCGCGTTGATGTCCACCGAATGCAGATCCGCGAGTGCGTCCACCATCGCTTCGCTGACCCTGCGGCGCGCGCCGGGTTGGTCCGCGAGTTCGGGCGGCTCGTCGTACCGCACGACCAGACCATGCCGCCGCTCCATAATGTAAAAGGTTGAACCGATAACACTCGCGTCTTCGCAAAGCACGTACGGTTGAGGCGCCAGCGAAAAGACTGGATGCACGGCCGCGAGGATGCGGCACTCGCGCGCCATGTCGTGCGCCTTCGGTGGCACAGGCCCAAATGGCGGACGGCGCATCACGAACTCCTGATGACCAAAGCGCAGCAGGTAGGTCAGATTAGAGTGGCCGCCGGGAAACTGCTCGACAGTCATAGGCGCCGTGGCATCGAACCGGTCGCCCAACTCGGCAGCTAGTCTTTCTCGCGCATAGCCCGCGAGCGCATCCCAATCAAGCTGTTCGCTCGGGCGCACGGGATTCGTATCTGATGAATTAGCCGTCGCGCCCTCGGCGGGAGGAAAGTTTCTGACTGAAGAAGGCGCGTTACCCATCGATTAACCCCGTCTCCGCCTTGCGGCATCCTGCAACAGTCCCGTTAGGGACGGAACGTTTGTAGAACAATGAACTCTGAGATATTTCCGCCAGCTCCGTCAGGAGCGAAATGTCATTGCTCGACTTGCTCCTCGCGGGAACATTTCGCTCCTCTGGAGCTGGGTCGTCGGATTGGTGGCCGTGACTATAAACATTCGGCTCCTCCGGAGCCAAGCTCATAATTCTCTTTCCATTTATTCCAGCAGCTCAGGCACTCTTACCAAAGGCAGCTTTGCGCTTCTGCAAGAACGCGGTCACGCCTTCGATAAAGTCCGGCGAATGAAAACACGCGTCCTGGTTGATTGCTTCAAAGTCGAGCGCGCCGGCGAGGTCTGATTGCGAGCCGTGATTTAGTCCCGCTTTGATTTTCGCCAGCGCCAAATGCGGCGCCCTGGCGAGACGGTGGCCGAGACCGTCAACCATGGCGTCCAACTCCGCGAAGGGCGCCACCTGGTTGACGATGCCGAGTTGATGGGCTTGTTGCGCGCTGATGATGTCGCCGGTGGCCATCAGCTCGAACGCTTTGTGATAACCGACCAGGCGCGGCAAAAAGAACGTGCCGCCGCCGTCCGGCATTAACCCAATACGGACGAAGACCTGACCGAAGAGCGCTGCTTCCGACGCGATGATCATGTCGCACGCCAGCGCGTAATTGCAGCCCACGCCGACGGCGTGACCATGAACGCGCGCAATGATGGGGACGGGTAACGCGCGCATTGCCAGGATCGTCGGGTTGACGTTTTCGCGCAGCGACGTGGTGACATCGTAGTTTGCGATGTCGCTCGCATTGGTCGCCGCCAAATCAGCGCCGGCGCAGAAGGAGTCGCCAGCGCCGGTGAGAATTACAACCCGCGTGTCGTCCTCCGCCGATTGCTTGATTGCCTCGCGGAGCAACTGCACCGTCTCACGGTCAACAGAGTTGCGGCGCTCGGGACGGTTAATGGTGATGCGCTTGATGCCGTCTTCAATTGAGACAAGCAGTTTTTCTTTAGAGTCAGTCATTACAGTACCTCCGTCTTTGGCCTTGGTTTTAGGTCTTTGATTAAAACAAGTAGTGCCTGTCTCTGGAGTCATCGCAACAAAAGCGGTGTATTTTTGACCGCTGTGGTCTTCAGTCCCAGCGGGACCAAATGTTTATAGAACCACGACCCAGAACGGCTCCTAAGCTCCGTAGGAGCGAAACATTGGTCCCCGAAAAAGCACATTTCGCTCCTCTGGAGCGAGGCAGGCCTTTTCGCCAACGCGTCTATAAGCATTTCGCCGCTCCGTGGCGAGGGCAGATTATTGTTCACAACTTTAGGGACACCACACGAGATAGCCAACAATCAGAATTTCAAAGACCCAAAACCAAAGACCAAAAATGTGAAACGACACCGAAACAGCTCGTGTTTCGCGTGCTCACTCGTAATAGCGCACCAGCCATTCCGCAACGCAGCAGGGTTTCTCGCTGCCTTCGCGCTCGACCGTGACGCTCCACGTCGCCTGCACGCCACCCTTTATCTCTTCGACCGTGGCCAGTGTGAAACGGCCGTGAATGCGTGCTCCGGCCGGTACGGGCGAAACGAAACGCACGCGATTCAACCCATAGTTAAGGCCCATTCGCACGCCACCGACCGACATCGCCCGCTTGCCCAGTTCGCTCAACAACGAGAGAGTCAGAAAGCCGTGTGCGATTGTTTCTTTGAACGGCGATTCGCGCGCGGCGCGATCCGGATCCACGTGAATCCACTGCCGGTCTTCGGTACTTTCGGCAAACTGGTTGATGCGCTCTTGCGTTACCTCGAGCCAATCGCTGACGGCGACCTCTTGTCCGACGTACTCGGCGAGTTGACCAATGCTTTCGATTTGGGTCACAGACATTCCGAAGTGTCCTCTAATTCTGAAGATTCTCGAAGATCGTCGCGGCTCCTTGGCCGCCGCCGACGCACATCGTCACCATGCCGTAACGTGATTTGCGCCGTCTCATCTCCCCGAGTAATTGCACCGTCAGCTTGGCGCCCGATGCGCCCAGCGGATGTCCGAGCGCGACAGCCCCGCCGTTCGTGTTCGTGCGCTCGTCGTCTATTCCGAGTTCGCGCATCACGGCGAGCGCCTGACAAGCAAACGCCTCGTTGAGTTCGATCAGATCGATCCGATCCAGCGTGAGACCGGCAAGCTTTAACGCTTTCGGCACCGCCACTACTGGTCCCATTCCCATGATCTCCGGCGGGACACCGCCGACGGCGTACGAGACGAAACGCGCGAGCGGCTTGAACCCGAGCTCATCCGCGCGCTCGCGCGACATCACGACGACTCCGCCGGCGCCGTCCGACGTTTGAC
>WNFC01008303.1_pt1 | contig 11442 bp, 6 predicted proteins | sample 5400541 | NCBI WGS metagenome assembly WNFC01 (sample SAMN13153342, study PRJNA577476) | soil metagenome | isolation source: 120 cm saprolite under Douglas fir tree site 2 hole 2 replicate 1 | place: USA:California | collected 2015-04-18
AATTCGGAGGCGCCCCGGCGCTGCCGTTTCAATCGACGTGGCTGACGGATTCGGCGCAGTTGCGGCTGCACAATGTGCAGGCCTATGGGCTGGTGCCGTTTCCGCTGATGCAGGATGATCTGAAACGTATGCATGGGGACGATGAGCGAATTCCGCTCGGTGCGTTCGACAAGGGCGTGGACGTGCTGGCGAAGATCGTCACGGAATTCGCAGTGGCGCACTAGCGAAGAAGAGCATCGAACCGCGAGCAGAAAAAAAGACCGCCGCTATTTCATAGTCTTCCCGTTGAGAATAAAAGCATTCTACAATCGGTGCCGTCAAAGGACGCATGGGTTTCCGTCATTCCAAAATTGTGTGCACGATCGGGCCGGCGAGCCGTTCGCCGAGGATGATTGACCGCCTGTTGAGCGCGGGGATGGACGTGGCGCGTCTGAATTTTTCGCATGGCACGCACGAGGAGCACGCCAAGAGCATCTCGATGCTGCGGGCGGCCGCCGTCCAGCACGAAAAGCCGATTGCGATTCTTGCCGACCTTCAGGGACCGAAAATCCGGACTGGGCCACTGGCGGGTGGCGGGCCGGTGCTGCTGCGCACCGGGCAACGCTTCGCGATCACCACCGCAAAAGTGCTGGGCGATTCGACGCGCGTGAATACGACGTTCACGCCGTTGCCAAAAGAAGTTCACCGCGGCGACCGCATCCTGCTTGCGGACGGGCTGATCGAGTTGCGGGTCGAGCAAATCCGCGGCGCGCAAGTGATTTGCGAAGTCGTGAACGGCGGGGCGCTCGGTGAACACAAGGGGATCAACTTGCCCGGCGTGAAACTGCGCGTGCCCGCGCTCACGCCGAAAGACCGCGCGGACCTGGTTTTTGCGCTCAAACACGGCGCGGATTACATCGCGGTGAGTTTTGTGCGGCGCCCGGAGGATGTGTTGTTGGCGAAACAGTTGATTCGCCGCGCGGGGCAAGACGCTCCGGTGATCGCAAAGCTGGAGAAGCCGGAGGCGATCGAAAATCTCGACGCGATTCTGCGGGCCGCCGACGGCGTGATGGTGGCGCGGGGCGACCTGGGAGTGGAGATGAAACCGGAGCGCGTGCCGGTGGTTCAGAAAACGATTATTGCGCGCGCCAGGGAATTCCGGCGTCCGGTGATTACGGCGACGCAGATGCTGGAATCGATGACGGAGAATCCGCGGCCGACGCGCGCGGAAGCTTCCGACGTGGCAAACGCGATTTTCGACGGCTCGGACGCGGTGATGCTATCGGCGGAGACCGCCTCGGGGAAGTACCCCGTCGAGGCCGTTGGCATGATGGCCCGCATCATTGAAGAAGCGGAAGCGAGCATCCGGGAATTTTCGCGGCCGGCGCCTCAGGAGCAATTGAAGGTGGCGGAAACGGTCGCGGAACTGGTGTGCCACGCCTCGCGCGAGCTGCACATGAAAGTGATCGCGGTGTTTACGCACAGCGGATTCACGGCGCGGCTGGTGTCGCGCTACCGGCCGCTGGTGCCGATTGTCGCGTTCTCGCCGGAAGCGGAGACGCGGCGGCGCCTGGCGCTGATCTGGGGCGCACTGCCAAGGAAGATTCAGGATGTGCAAAAGGTGGACGGGCTGGCCAAGGTCGCGGAGAAGCGCCTGCTGGAAGAGCGGCTGGTGCGCAAGGGCGACGTGATCGGGATTGTGGCCGGAACGCCGATGGGCATTCGCGGAACCACCAACTTCATGAAGTTTCACATTATTGGCGGACCGGCTTAAAGCGGTGAGCAGTGGCCAGTTTTCATTGGTCAGTAACGAAGCCGCGCCCCCTCTGCGGCCTGGTGTTGGTGCTTACGCCGTTCCAAATCGGGAAGAATACCCCCCCCGGCAGTTTTCGTAAGAGTGGCAAACAAAGGACTTACAGTATACGGAACTTGGAAGAGTGCGGAAGTGTTAGAAAATAAGAGGCTTGTTTTTGCGGTTCAGTGCACGAAACAAGAAGTGAAACGCAAGAGTGAAAGTTGCTCCCCCCTACACCCCCCACCAATTTGCATGAATATCAAAACAAAGAGTTTACGAAATTTGCATTTCGTAAATGTTTGATTCTAAAGGGCATGCTTTTAATTGTTCAGGACGAGGATGAACCGAACAGCCTGCTCCTAAAAAAGAAAAGCGGGAGCAAGCTCCCGAACTCCAAATAAGGTTTTCTCTAAACTGTATTGTAGCAAAGGGATAACAAAAGTCAAGGAAAAGTTTGCAGTGCGGGCGAATACCGGCAGCCGATAGCAAAGGCTTATCGCTTCGCCGGGCACTACTGATTACGAATGACTTAGAAATGAAGGCTTCTAATTGACCCAGTTGTCGGGGCGGGAGGGCGGCTCTTTCTTGTGCTTGTTGATATAGACCTCGAAGCGCTTGCGATTGCGTTTGTAGTGCCAATCAGTGACGGTGTTGCGGAAGCCGTAGAGGAAAGACCCGCGACGGAGATACAGCCAGCCGACGAGCATGCCGCCCAGATGACAGATGTGGCTGATGTTGTCGCCGCCGGAGCCGAGTGTGCCGAAGAATTCGATGGCGCCCATAACCGCAACGTAGGGGCGCATCGGGATTGTGACCGGCAGGGGAATCAGCCAAATGCGTCGGTCGGGAAAGAGAATAGCATTGGCGATCAGTATGCCGAAGATAGCTCCTGAGGCGCCGATGGTTGGAGTGTCTGATGGCCTTAGCCCCCAAAACATGGGGAGGATCTTGACCACGATGGTGATCAAGCCCGCACCTACACCGCATAGCAAGAAATAGTTTAAGAATCGCCGCTTGCCCCAGACCAGTTCGAGATCACGCCCAAACATCCACAAAATGAGCATATTGATGAGCAGGTGGAAAAGCCCGCCGTGGAGAAAAATGTAGGTAACCGGCTGCCAGATTCGCAGCGCCGGAATGGGACCGAGTGGCACCAGGCCCAAGAAGTGATCGATCCAGGAAGTCGCCTTCGGGCCTAGCAGCAGATCGGCGAGGGTCTGGAGGAGAAACACACCCGAGCAAACAAGTACGAGGAGTTTTACGGCTGGGGTAATGAAACTGCGCCAGTCGAAGTTGTATCGCCGCCCGCCGAACGAAGGACCCATATTCGCAGTGTACGGCGGCGAGTCGAATCCGTCAAAGCTCCCTTATCGCACCCATTGGGCAGACTGCGCCATGTCGTGTAGCCCATTCGCAAGCCGGGTTAGTCCAGCTTCTTGCGGGCGAAATGGAAGAGCGAGGCGGCAAGGAGGGCAAACATGAAAATACCGAAAAGATTGTTGGTCGCAAGCGGTCCGAGCAACTTTGGACCGAAGGCGAAGAGGTCCGCACGCCAGGGCAGACTAAGAGCGGATGTGAGCCAATGCGGGACGCGATTGGAGATTTCCGGGTCCTGCAGAAGCGCGATGATGATGCCGAGCAGCCCGAAGACGCCTCCGGCGGCGATCAAGCCACTGGAATAGAGCGCGCCAGGGCTTGCTTCGCTTTCGTCTTTTTTCTTGGTGGTGGCTTCGACGAGCGCGCGAACGAGGCCGCCGGCAAACATGGCTCCGGTGGTGGCGATGGAAAGATAGGAGCCGGTGGCAAAGGCCAGTGAACGGACGCCGAGGATCTCTACGGCAATCACCAAGGCGACGCCCATGAGGACCAAGCGCCACGGTAAGCGCTGATTGAGGATGCCATTGATGACCGTAGCCATCAGGCGCGCTTGCGGCGCGGGAGCTTTGTCGCTGCCGATGCCCTGCGCCCATTGGAACTCGATCCGTCTGGTGCCCGCGTCGTAGAGATACTCGCCGTCGGGAATTTCATGCGAGCCCAGAGAATTGATCAGCACGTAGCTCTTGTTTTGGTAAATGAACGAATCGCGCTCGATTTTCACGCCGCTTGGCAAAGCCTGGATGCTGACGGGAATGGGCGTGGGGATGTATTTCTCCAGGCCTTTGTTCATCAGATTCAGGGTCGCGCCGATGGCTACGGTGGAGACGGTGACGCCCACCAGCAAGCCCATCTGTTGCCAGAAAGGCGTCGAGCCGACGAGATAGCCAGTTTTCAAATCCTGCGAGGTGGCGCCGGCGATGGCGGCGGCAATGCAAACCACGCCGCCGATCATGAGCGCAAGCACCGCATAGTTCGCCGCCGTCCATCCCGCAAGGAAGAAAATCGCGCAGGTGGCCATCAGAGTTGCGATGCTCATGCCGCTGATGGGATTGGAGGAATTGCCGAGCAGCCCGCTGATGCGGCCGGCGACAGTAACAAAGAGAAACCCGAAGACAACAACGAAGACGGCCGCGAAGAGGTTCTGATACCAGAAGGTGCTGGCGTCTTTCATGGGATGGAACGTAAGCAAAACCCACATCATGACAATGATGACGATTGAGCCCAGGATGACCCAGCGCATCGGGACGTCGCGGTCGATGCGGCTGGAGGCAGTGGATTGGCCAGCGCCCTCGGCACGCACATCTTTCAAGCCGGCGCGCAGCGCCGAAATGATGGTAGGCAGAGTGCGCAGCAGGGTAATCAACCCAGCCGCGGCGACGGCCCCTGCGCCCATAGGGCGGATGTAACTGCGCCAGATGTCGTCCGGCGTCATCAGAGGAATGGGAATGGTGGAGGGATAGATCGGCATGTTGCCGGCAAGCTGCCCGTAAAACTTGATGGCGGGCATCATGACCAGCCACGAGATGATGCCGCCGGCGAAGAGTATGCCGGAGACCCGGGGGCCGATGATGTAGCCGACCCCAAGATATTCAGAGGTGATGGCCGCTCGGAAACTCGCTCCAGGGAACCAACTGGGCCGGCCCTCCGGCTGGGAGGTCCACGCTTGAACAGTGTTCATCAGGAAGGTGTAAGCGCCGCCGAGACCGAGTCCCCAGAAAACGCGGCCCGCAAAGGATCCGCCGCGTTCTCCCGCGACGAGCACGTCAGCGCAAGCAGTGCCTTCGGGAAACGCCAGATTTCCGTGTTCCTTGACGATAAGCTGACGCCGCAGCGGGACCATGAAGAGCACGCCCAGCCATCCACCGAGAAGAGCCAATGGGAAAATCCGCCAAAATGTGAATTCCGAGCCGAAGCCGAGAAAGATCAACGCCGGAATCGTGAACATGACACCCGCGGCAAGCGATTCGCCCGCCGACCCGGTGGTCTGGACAATGTTGTTTTCAAGGATGGTGGAACGGCCGAAGGCGCGAAGGATGCTGATGGAGAGCACGGAAATGGGGATCGAAGCGGAAACGGTGAGCCCGGCGCGCAAGCCCACATATACGGTCACCGCGCCGAAAAGCAGCCCGAAGAGCGCGCCAAGGATCACCGCACGGATGGTAAATTCCTTGAGGCTTTCTTCGGCGGGTACGTAGGTGTGGAATTCACCCGGGGGCGCCGTGGAACTCCATGCCCTTTCGCGCCCTGCAGTTTGTTGGCTCACTGAATCCTCCCCATTTTCCGGAATCGGATGCCGATGCTGCCCCTGTGCGGGGGGATTATGCCGCAGGTGGGCGAGGTGGGGAAGAGAATCCTTCTCCAGGATTGAGTGCAGACTCCTGAATTCTCAGTTGCGGTCAGGTAGTTGACAGACCGGGAAATGCCATGAAAAACTCTCATTCTAGCTGTTTCAGAAGCGAGTGAAATTTGTGAATCGTCTCTCCGAGGCCCAGTTGAAAAGAACTCTATTTTGCGCTCACGTAGTCTTGTTTTCTACACTTTTTGAAGTTCTCTCGTTGCATGCACAGGAGACTCCAAAGGCGAGCCCATCTCCCGCGCCTGTGCTTTCTCCGGTTGCAGGCGCAAAACCTGCGACGCCGCCGGAGGATTCTTCTCCCCTTGCGCAAGCACAGCAGCTTTACCGCGTTGGCAAGTTTGCAGCAGCTAGCGAACAGTACAGTACGATCATAAAAGCAGGCGTGAATGCAGGGCCCGCGTATGCCGGCCTGGCACACGTCTACTTAAAACAAGGAAAAATATCGGACGCGTACGCCGCTGCCCGGAAGGCCGTTGAAACGGCGCCGCAGTTGGCGACGACTCACATTGCCCTCGCCGAAGTCTATTTTCGCCAAGGAAAGTTCCCGGAGACGGAGCACGAACTGCTTCCCCTGATGAACTCAGCGTCTCCGGATCCGCGAGCGCTGTTGGTTCTCTCCCGCGTTTACTTGGCGGCCTCTTACAACGCAAGGGCAAAGATGCTGATCGATCGCGCGCATGCTCTCGATCCCGCCGATCCGGATATTGCGCGCAGGTGGATGTCGACTTTGAGCCCACAGGAACGTCTGAAGGCGCTCGAATCATATCTTTCCAGCGAAACCAACGATGACGAGAAGGAGCGTTCGTTCTTGAAGCAGGAAGTCCAAGATTTGAAGAACCTGATCAGCCAAACTCCCCGCAGCTGTCACTTGACCACGAAGATTGCCTCCACGCAATCCAAGCTGGAGGGACTGATGCGAGACGAGAAGCACCTTCGCGGATACGGCCTAAAAGTGGTGGTCAATGGTGTCAGTTCCAAGCTTCTGCTTGACACGGGAGCAGGAGGCATACTCATTACCAAGCAAATCGCGGACAAAGCCGGTGTGAAGCGCATCGTACAAACCGAATTTGGAGGAATTGGAAACGAAAAAGCAGCCGGAGGGTACATTGGCTACGCCGAGTCGATCAAGGTAGGGGAGTTGGAGTTTCAGAATTGTTATGTGGACGTTGTTGAGAAAAGTTCCAGGGTCGGGGGCGATGGATTAATCGGCGCCGATGTGTTTTCTCATTTCTTGATTGACCTCAATTTGGTAGATGCGAAGTTCAGTTTGGGCCCGTTGCCGCCGCTGCCAGGGGAACAGCCAAATGAAGCTACACTAGATTCTCGTGGCTTGGAGAATAAACGATTTCATGACCGGTATATCGCTCCGGAGATGAAGTCCTATACCCCGGTCTACCGCTTTGGTCATATGCTGCTGATTCCGACTCATCTCAACGAGGGTCCAGCGAAACTGTTTCTGATCGACACGGGCGGTTTTGACAATCAGATTTCACCCGATGCGGCGAAGGAGGTCACGAAATTACATTCCGACGCAAGTTTCACCATTTCCGGGCTGAACGGCGAGGTGAAGCACGTCATGCGGGCAGATGACGTCACGCTGCAATTCGCCCATCTCAAAAAAACCAGACATGATATGTTCTCGATTGATTTTTCAGATATAAGTAACTCAGAAGGTACCGAGATTTCTGGAATCCTTGGATTTGCGATGCTCTATCTAATCGACATTAGAATTGACTATCGCGATGGCCTGGTGGATATGGCCTTCGACCCCAAGCGCTGGCAGTGAATACTCAATTGTTGCAAGTAACTTCCCCTCGTTCTCTGGGACGCGGCGAAGGTTTTCCTGATCTAGATAATCGTGGCGGAATGCAATCCGTCGGGGAGCTGAGCGTGCCGCTCAGCAAGGTCGAGCAGGTGCAGAAACTCTACCGCCTCATTGCCGGCGACGAAAGGAAGACCGCGGCGCAGGGCTCCGCTCCGACCGCAACCCGAAACAGAACAAGGCAAGAGCAACCCAGTGCCAGAGAAAAAAAGGGGACATTTTTAAAGAGGTTTGACATCGGTCTCCTAGCTCTATTGACAGGGGGATAGCATCCCTGTAACGTCCGGCGGTATACGTTGCTCAGGTCAGCAACACTGCCCATGGGACGGGACCATCTCACATCGCGGACGACCACCAATCGGTCAAGACTAGCGGGGGCCGCGGAGCGGTCAATTCCTCGGGATGCAGGCTCCGGTTCCTTTCCCGCAGTCCGTCGAATGTTGCATTCGTGTCAAATCAATGCTGGGGACCAGTCATGAAATATCGCCGAGTATTTCTGCTTGTCGTGGCGCTGTTGGTGGGAGTCACGCTGCGACGCGTAAGGCAGGTGAGCGGAGATGAATGGCAGCCCATCTCTCTGGAAGAGCTTAAGATGACCTCGGAGCCCCTGGCTCCCGGCGCACCGGCGATCAGTCTGTACCGTCAGGTAGATCGGAAGGATCTGGGACGGGCCAATACGGAATACAACTACTTTCGGATCAAGATACTGACCGAGGAGGGCCGCAAGTACGCCAACGTGAAAATCGCCTATCCCCGAGAGCAGGCCACGATTAGCAACATCCGTGCGCGCACCATTCACCCGGATGGCACGATCCTGAATTTTGACGGCAAGGTCTACGATCAAACCATCGTCAAGTCCAAGAGTTCGAAAATTCTGGCCAAGACCTTTACCATGCCGGACGTGCAGGTCGGCAGCATCATTGAATACCACTTCAACTACGATTTCGCCGACGGTTACTTTTACAGCTCGCGCTGGATCCTGAGCGATGAGCTGTTTACGAAAAAAGCTGTTTTCACGCTGGTGCCCTCGACGCGATTGCCTATTCAGTGGAGCTGGCCCGCGGGCCTCCCCGCGGGCGCGGAACCCCCAAAGCAGGGCCCAGACAGGCTTATCCGCATGACCGCGGTGAACGTGGTGGCCTTCAAAGTGGAAGACTATATGCCGCCGGAGAATGAATTGAAGTTCCGAGTTGACTTTGTCTATAACGAAGATGCTTTCGAGCAAAGTGAGGACAAGTACTGGAGAAGTTTTGGCAAGAAGCAAAATGACCGCGTTGAAAGCTTCGTCGGCAAGCGCAAAGCGATGGAGGAGGCGGTTGCCGGAATTGTTTCGCCCTCGGACACCCCGGAAGTGAAGTTGCAAAAAATTTATGCGCGTTGCCAGCAAGTCAGAAACCTCAGCTACGAGACGCACAGAAGCGGGGAAGAAGAAAAGCGCGATAAGCTCAAGTCCATCGGAAACGTTGAAGAGCTCTGGAAGAACGGCCACGGCTACGGGTACGACATTACCTGGCTTTTTTTAGCCCTGGCCCGCGCCGCGGGATTCGAAGCGTATCCCACCCTGGTCGCCAGCCGGGCCGAATATTTCTTCAACCCCAAGAGGATGAACAGCCAGGAGCTTGAAGCGAACGTGGTCACCGTCAAGCTCAATGGGAAGGATCTTTTCTTTGATCCTGGCGCCGCTTTCACTCCCTACGGCTTATTGCCGTGGACCGAGACAGGCGTCCAGGGCCGGCGGCTCGATAAGGACGGCGGCAGCTGGATTGAAACACCTCTCCCGGAGAGTTCCGTTTCGCATGTTGAGCGCAAGGCTGAGTTCAAGCTGACCGATGACGGATCGCTCGAAGGCAGAATAACGGTCACCTACACGGGCCTGGAAGCCTATTCGCTCCGAATGGAGGAACGCAACGAGGACGAAGCCGCGCGCAAGAAGCTTCTCGAAGACCGGATGAAGGAAGAAGTGCCTGCAGCGATCGATCTGGAACTCAAGAAGCAACCGGATTGGAAGAATTCGAACGAGCCGTTTGTCGTGGAGTATGAAGTGAAAATTTCCGGCTGGGCCTCCAGCGCGGGGAAACGAGCGCTGCTTCCGGTCGGGCTCTTCAGCGCGCCGGAGAAACATATGTTTGAGCATGCCAGCCGCGTTTTCCCTGTCTATTTTGCCTTTCCCTTCCAGAAGATCGACGACGTCAGCATCGAACTGCCGCTCGGCTGGCAAGTTGGCAGCGTACCCAAGCCCGTGGACCAGGATGCCAAGGCGGTTCAATATACCTTCAAGGCAGAAAGTAACAACGGTAGTTTGCACTTCAAGAGGACGCTCCGCAGTGACTTATATCTCGTGCCAGCGGACAAATACTCCGTATTACGGACTTTCTATCAACTCGTGAGGTCTGGTGATGAACAACAAATCGTCCTTCAACCGGGAACCACATCCGCCGACCACTGAGTGGCTGGCTTTCTCGCCGCCTTGCACAATTGTACTCGCATTGGTCCTGCTCACGGCTCTCCTTTTGGCTCTTCCGCTCGATGCCGCTGAAGCACCTGCATGGATGCATGCGTTGGTAAACACACCGCTGCCCGCGCATGACGACAAAACGGATGCCGTGGTGCTTTATTCCGAAGAAGTGTTGATCGTCCAGTTGAACGGCAAAATGAAAGGCGTTGTCAGGCGAGCCTACAAGATTCTACGCCCCGATGGGCGCGTTTACGGAAAAGTTCATCTGTATTTCGACTCGGAAACGCGAATCAACAGTCTCCATGCTTGGTGTATCCCTGCTCAGGGCAAAGACTATGAGGTCAAAGACAAAGATGCGATAGAAACGGGTTACCTAGACGTGGAAGGCGGAGAGCTCATCTCGGATGTGCGCACCAAGGTACTCCAGATTCCCGCAGCTGAACCCGGGAACATTGTCGGCTACGAGTTCGAACACGAAGACCGCCCCTACGTCTTGCAGGATGAGTGGTTTTTTCAGCAGACGATACCGGTCGCGGAGGCGCGCTATACGCTTCAACTCCCGGCCGGTTGGGAATACAAATCAGTCTGGTTGAACCATCCCGAGGTGCAAGCCACAGCGAGCGGAAACAACCAGTGGCAATGGCGCGTGAATGAAGTTCCGCCCGTCAAGAGGGAAGCCGAAATGCCACCGTGGAAGGGCGTGGCCGGGCTCATGATTGTGTCTCTGGTTCCGCCTGGGGGTGCGAATCGCGGTTTTCTGAGCTGGTCGGAAATGGGTACCTGGTACAACGGGCTTACCCAGGGCCGTCGCGACGCCTCTCCAGAAATTAAACAGAAAGTGGCATCCCTTACGGCTTCAACTGCCACGCCAGTCGTCAAGATGCGCGCACTCGCGGAATTCATGCAAAAGGACATTCGCTACGTTGCCGTCGAACTTGGAATCGGCGGTGTACAACCGCATCCGGCGGCAGAAGTGTTCAACCATCGCTTTGGTGATTGTAAGGACAAAGCGACACTTCTGAGCTCCATGCTGAAGGAATCCGGCATCGACTCCTACTACGTCGTCATTCATACGCGCCGGGGAGGAGTCACGCCGGCAACGCCTCCGCATGTGGGAGGATTCAATCACGCCATTCTCGCTGTCCGTTTGCCTGACGGTGCTTCGGATACCTCGCTGGTTGCCACGATGACTCACCCGAAGCTGGGCAAGATTTTGTTTTTTGACCCAACCGATGAATTGACGCCATTCGGCCAACTCAATGGCGCACTGCAAGCGAATTACGGCCTGCTGGTAACGCCGGATGGTGGTGACTTGGTCGAACTTCCGGAATTGCCGCCCGCGATGAACGGAATTCAGCGGACCGGCAAGCTCAGCTTGAGCGCGACAGGGACGGTGAGTGGCGAGGTGCAGGAAACACGCGTGGGGGACCGCGCCTCCTCCCAGCGGTGGGCGCTGCGCGCCGTTACGAAGGATGCGGACAAGATCAAGCCGATTGAGACTCTGCTCTCCCATTCACTCGGGACCTTCCAAATTACCAAGGCAAGCGTTGGTAATGAGCATCTGACAGAGCAACCGTTTATCTACTACTACTCGGTTGTCGCTCAGAATTACGCGAAGACAGCGGGAAACCTGTTGCTGGTGCGCCCGCGGTTCATCG
>WNFC01008305.1_pt1 | contig 11442 bp, 10 predicted proteins | sample 5400541 | NCBI WGS metagenome assembly WNFC01 (sample SAMN13153342, study PRJNA577476) | soil metagenome | isolation source: 120 cm saprolite under Douglas fir tree site 2 hole 2 replicate 1 | place: USA:California | collected 2015-04-18
CCTTGCGAGCACGGGCGGTGGGCCTCCTCGGGAGCAACAACGAAGCAGACTCAGGTACCGCACTCATCCTGACCCCGCCCGCCTGGCGACGAAAGGTGCCGAGGAACAGCCGAAGGGGCAGGTTTGCGTGCCCGAAAGGGGGCTGAGCGATCCATCCTGCAAGCCGTGCCTTCGCCCGACCGACGGGGTGCCCGGCCGATAGGCCGCGGAGCCCACCTCGTCGGCAGTTTCCGTCAGAAAGCCTGCCCGGCGATCCTCTTGACGGAATCTGACCTGGCCCATGGCCCTCAGTGCCCTATGGTGCGTGGCCGGATACCTGCTCTGGTCCTATCCCCAACTCGGCCAGGACCTGCTCGTAGCGACGGCGGGTTCCCTCGGCGGCGGCGTAGTTGCCGGCCGCGGCGTGGGCCCGCTGGAGGGCCCGCCAGAGGTCGTCCCGGTGGCGGTCGATGTCGAGGCCCCGCTCGCACGCCCGCGTCGCCCCAATCGGGTCCCCCTCCGCCAGGAGGAGCTCGGCCAGCACCCGGGCCGCCTCGACCGCGCCGGCACGGAAACTCTCCCGGTCCCTCACGACCCAGTCGTCGGGGCCGTCTTCGGGGAGCAGATCGCCCGCATGCAGCGCCAGCGCCTGCGTGAGGGCGGCGATGGCGTCGTCGACCTCGCCGGTCGCCTGCAGGCGACGCCCCTGCTCGAGTAGGGCGCTGAACTCGACGACGTCGATCTCGGCCCCTGCCGCTGGGACAAGCCGGTAGTCGTCCCCCTCCCGGGCGATGTGCAGCGCGTCGCAGCAGGGATCCGACTGGAGGAACTGCCGGAGGGACGAGAGGGCGACGTGCAGGTTCCGGGCGCCGACTTCGGGCTCCGCCTCGGGCCACAGGGCCTCGATCAGCACCTCCTTGTGGATGGGCCGGTCCACATTGAGCGCCATGAGGTGCAGCAGCTTCCGCGCCCGCGGCTTGATGCCCAGCGGGTCGACGGCGTCCGGGCCGACGGTCATCCGGAAGCCGCCGAAGCACCGGACCCTCAGCCCCGGAGGCACCTCGCCGTCCGCGGCTTGGCCGCCCGCCCCGGCAGTCGCCGGCAGGGCCAGGCCGCAGTCGCGGGCGAGCTGGTGGGCCCATGCCTCGATCTCCGGGCGCCGGGTCGGGTCGGTCCTGCCGAGCGCCAGGTACGCCAGCGCCCAGGGCGCCTGCAGGCCGGCGATGCGGGCCCGGCGCTCGGCGACCTCGGCCACGGCCCTCGCCCCGGGGTCGTTGCCGTTGGCGAGGATGCCGGCCCGCACGCAGAGGCACCAGGTCTCAAGCGTGGGGGCCCCGAGCCGGGCGAAGCCCGCAGCCGCCTCGTCGAGCGAGCCGGTCCGGTTCCCACCGGCCAGGAGCTCGCCAAGGCCCTCCAGCAGCCCGGCGAGGCACGCACCCCACACGTCCCCCTGGCTGGTGCAGAAGAGTTTGACGGCGGCGGCTTCGGACCGGCCGTCCGGGCGGTCGGTCAGGGCGAGCACCGCCTGGCCGAGGCGTCCGAGCCAGGGCAGCCCGAGGGCCTCTGCCTGTTTGGATGCGAGCTCCGCCTCGGCCTTGCCGGCCGGGTCGCCGGCCAGGGCCGCCGCAACGGCGCCGGCGAGCAGCGCTCCGGTCAAGAGCGCCTGGCTTGCGTCCTCGCTGCGGGCCGCCGCGGCCAGCGCCGCCCTCGCCTGGCTGATCTCGCCCCCCAGCAGGCTCGCCAACCCCGCGCCGAGCTGGCTGTGCGCTCCCGGCATGCTGGCAGCCCGGGCCGCCGCGACCAGGGGGTGGGAGGCAGCGGCGGCACGGATGGTTCCCCACCAGTCGGTGGACGGCGGTCCCGGCTCCAGCCACGACGCCAGGGCCAGGCGCTCGCTGGCAGCGCTCTCGACACCGGACTGGGCGCCGAAGCCGTCCTCCGCGGCCCGGTACGCCTGAAGGGCTTCCTTCCACCGGCCGCAGGCCCGGTGCCGCCGGGCGGTGGCCAGGAGCACCCACGGGTCGTGGGCGCTGAGGCTCGGGGGCAGCAGGTGGATCCAGTCGCTGGAGCCGACGGCGAGGCTCTCGCCCTCCCGGCCGAGTAGCCGGCCCACCGAACCCCAGTCCTCGGCGCGGCAGTACGCCTGGAGTGCATCCGTGGAGGCGCCGCTCGCCTCCAGCAGCTGCGCGGCACGGCGATATCGCTGGCGCGCGGTCTCAGGCCCCACCTCTTCGAGCAGGACGCCCTCGAGGTGCGCCCGGAGCGCCTCGTGGTAGCGGTACCCACCGGCATCAAGGGCGTAGGTGAAGACGTGGCGGCGCTCCAGGTCGGCGAGGTTCGCCTCGCTCCCGCTGACCCCGAGCAGCTGGTCACACAGTGACCCTGACAGCCAGCCGAGCACGCAGGTCGCCAGCAGGAACGTCCGCAGGTGCACCGGCAGGTCCTCCAGGACGTTGCGGGCGAGGTATTCCCGGGCCAGCTTCGATCGCACCCCGAGTGCCGCGAGGGTGCGCCGGCGCTCGGTAGGCGTTTTGCCCGTGGTGCCGAGGTGGAACATCTGGAGGCCGGCGGCCCAACCCTCGGTCCGCCGGGCCAGCTCCCCGGCTTCCTCGGGGGGCAGCGGCCGACCGTAGTGCTCCGAGAACAGCCGCTCCACCTCCCAGCTCCGGAACCGGAGGTCCTCGGCCGCCAGCTCCAGCAGCTCGCCTGCCAGCCGGAGGCGGGAGAGCAGCTTGAAGTCCGGGGTGGTTCGCGAGGCCGCGAGGATGGCGAGCGAGGGTGGCCGATACGACAGCAGCCGCTCGAACATGGCCTCCGCCGGGGTGCCGCGCAGGAGGTGGAGGTCGTCGACGACGAGCAGTGCCCTCGTCTCCGGGCAGCGCTCGAGTGCCGCGGCGGCGTCTTCAACGCACGCCCACCCGCCGCGGAGCCGGGGCAGGACCCTGGTCAGGGTCGCCTCCAGGTAGCGGATGAGCACGCCGGCGTCCCCATCGGAGCCTTCTGCCCGGTACCAGGCGGACGGAGCCCCGAGGGCGGCGTCGAACTGTGCCAGCAGGGTCGTCTTCCCGGCTCCGGCCGGGGCGACGATGACCCCCATGCGCCGCTCCCAGAGGCCGGCCTCAAGGGCCTCCTCCAAGCGGCGCCTCCGCAGGCCGCTCGCCCGGGGGGGCCGGATCTTGGCGGGGACGATCTGGAACGGGGGCGGCATCTGGGGGAGGCCCGCAGATGCAGGTGCCTCCCCGGCCAGGGCGGGGACGAAGGCCAAGGAAACCAGTTCGGATTCGTTCGTCCCGTGCTCCACGCTGGCCTCCGGGCGGGCCCTTGGAAAACGCTGGTTTCGCCTGATCCTCGCCGATCCTCCTTACGAGTTACGAGGCACGTCAAGGTGAAGAAATACGTAGTGCCTGCATCCGGATCAGATCCGTCCCCCGGACGCCCCGCCGATGCCAGAGCGACGAGGTGTTGACGCGCCGGTGACAGGCGGGGCCTACCCGGCGGGGTAACCCCCCCTGGCGTTCGGGCGGATTTGCCCACCGACAGTGGCCTGACGTCCTTCGGAGATGGCGGACCAGGCGTGGCATGCAAGGTATGGTAAAAAAGGGCTGCTATACGTACCAAATCTTCCACACCTTTTCAGCATGGGTCCCACGAACGTGGTCGAGGTGCTCGCAACTGTGCAGCCGGGACTTGGATCCGCCACCCTCCGTGGGAGCCGTGGCGAAAGACGGCGCCCTACACCTTGGCATCGGCGGCTGCGGCCATCGCCACCAGGTCCTCGGCCCCGGTGATGGTGATGGCCCCGGCCCGGTAGCGGCGGCGCTGCCGGACCTCGAGGTGGCGGGCCACCCGGCTGAGGGTCATGTTGACGGCGAGGTACACGACGGCGACGGCGATGTACGCCTGCAGTTGGTTCTTGCCGAACTCCCCGGCGATCTGGCCCCGGCGGAGGAGCTCCTCGTAGGTGATGGTGTAGCCCAGCGACGTGTCCTTCAGCAGGGTGACCGACTGGCTCACGATCGTGGGGATCATCCGCCGGTAGGCCTGGGGGAGGATGACGAGCCGCATCCCCTGCCACTGGCGCAGCCCGATCGACTGTGCAGCCTCGGCCTGCCCGCGGTCGAGCGACAGGATGCCGGCGCGGAAGATCTCGCCGAAGACCGCAGCGTTGTAGATGCTCAGGCCCGCCACCAGCGCCAGGTACGGCGACAGGTCCACCCCGAGCTTCGGAAGGCCGAAGTACATGAAGATGATGAGGATCAGCAGGGGGAGCGACCGGAAGAACTGGACGTAGGCCCCGGCGGCGAGCCGCACCGCCAGGTTGCCGGACAGGCGTCCCAGGGCCATGACCGTCCCGACCGCCACCGCGACCACCAGCGCGATCGCGGCTGCCCGCAGGGTGTTGACCAGGCCCGTCAGCAGGAACCGCAGGACGAGCGGCTTCGCGAGCAGCGACCACTTGGCGGCATCCAGTTGACCCTTCGCCGACAACCGCTGGAGCGCCAGCACCACCGCCGCGAGGAGGACAGCGGAGGCCACGACCGACGCGACCAACGCCCGCCGCTTGCCGCGGGGGCCGAGGGCGTCGCCGAGCACCATGCTCACCGTTTGATCGCCACCCGGTGCTCGATCACGCTGAAGAGCCACCCGGCACTCAGGGCGAGCACCAGGTAGCAGACGGCGGTGCCCAGGGCAACCGGCACGGGCTGGGCCGTCGCGGTGATGAGGAGCTGGTATTCGAACCCGAGCTCCATGACCGTGATGGTGGAGGCGAGCGCCGTGTTCTTGATGAGGGCGACGAAGATGTTGCCGATCGGGGCGACCACGGCGCGCAGGGCTTGCGGCAGCACGACGAGGCGCATCGACTGCGTGAACGTGAGCCCGATGGCTCTGGCCGCCTCCGCTTGGCCCTGCGCCACGGTGTTGACGCCGGAACGGACGGCCTCGGCCACAAACGCTCCGGTATAGGCCGAGAGCACGATCACCGCGGAGGTGAACCCTCGGTACTGGATGCCGATTTTGGGGAACCCGAAGTAGAAGAGGAACAGCAGGACCAGCAACGGGATGTTGCGGACGATCTCGACGTAGGCGGTCCCGGCGGCGCGCAGGGGCGCCACCGGGCTCACCCGCATCGATGCGATGACGATGCCGATGGCCAGCGCCCCGGCGAAGCTCGCCAGGGTGAGGGCCAGCGTCGTACGCAACCCGACGCCGAAGGCGCCGAGATTGTGGACCAGGACGCTCACGCTACTTCGAGGTTGCGGTCACGGTCGAGGTGGGGGTGGCGGTCACGGTCGAGGTGGCGGTCACGGTCGAGGTGGGGGTGGCGGGCACGGAGGTGTAGCGGTCCACCGGCGGCGGCGTCGGAGCCGGCACCCCGGCAGCACCCACCGTCCGGTTGAAGGCCGCCGCCAACGAGCCGTCCCGGTAGCTGCCTTCGATCCGGTCGTTGATGAACGAGCGAAAGGCGTCGTCGCCCTTCTTCATCCCGATGCCGTAGGGCTCGGTGGTGAAGGGGTTGCCCACGAGCTTGAAGATGTCCTTGTTGTCCTTCACCAGGCCGAGGAGGATGCCGGCGTCCGTGGTCTCGGCCTGCACCCGGCCGTCCTTCAGGGCCTCGGCACACTTCGAGTACAGGTCGAAGGTGATCGACAGGTCCGCCTGGGGGGCCTTCGCCTTGACGTTGGTCAGCGAGGTCGAGCCCTGGACCGAGCAGACCTTCTTGCCGTTGAGGTCGGTCACGCTCTTGATGGAATTGTCGTCCTTTTTCACCATGATGTCCTGGCCGGAGACGTAGTACGGACCGGCGAAGTCAACGACCTGCTTGCGGGTGGCGTTGATGGTGTACGTGGCCGCCACCATGTCGACCTTGCCTTCCTGGATGGAGATCTCCCGCACGTTGGAGGGCGTCTCGACGAACTCGATGTGCCTGGCGGCGTCGTCGAGGGTCCCGCCGAAGATGCCCTGGGCGACGATCTTTGCCATCTCGACGTCGAAGCCCTCGATCGAGCCGGTCAGCGGGTTCTTCAGGCCGAACAGATTCTGGTCGAACTTGGTGCCCACCTTCATCTTGCCGGCCGCCTGGAGGCGGGCCATCGTCGTGCCTGCGGCGAAGCTCGGGGCTGAGGTTGGGCTGGAGGTGGTCGTTGTCTTCTTGGAACAGCCGGCTGCAGCGACCAGCAGGATGGCAAGCATCGGGACGGCCAGGAGCCGGAATCTGGTTGCGCGCATCGTGTCTCTCCTCCTTGTGGAGCGTGGGTTGGAGCCGCTTCTAGTGGGCCAGGATCTTGGAAAGGAAGTCCCGGGCGCGCTCGGTGGCCGGCGACGAGAAGAAGGTGGTGGGGTCCGCCGTCTCGACGATCCTCCCGCCGTCCATGAACACCACCCGTCGCGCAGCGGAGCGGGCAAAGCCCATCTCGTGGGTGACCACGATCATGGTGGTGCCGTCGTTCGCCAGTTCCACCATGACATCGAGGACCTCCTTGATCATCTCGGGATCGAGCGCGGACGTCGGTTCGTCGAAGAGCATGAGTTTGGGCTCCATGGCGAGCGCCCGGGCGATGGCGGCCCGCTGCTGCTGCCCACCGGAGAGTTCCGCAGGGTACCGGTCGGCCTTGCTCGCGATGCCGACCCGCTCCAGCAGGGCCATGCCCCGCTCGGCGGCCTCCACCTTGGGAACGTCCCGCACCTTGATCGGGCCCAGGGTGACGTTCTGGAGTACGGTCTTGTGGGCGAAGAGGTTGAAGGACTGGAACACCATGCCGATGTCGGCCCGGAGCTTGGCGAGCGCCTTCCCCTCCTGCGGCACGGCGACGCCGTCGATGAGGATGGTCCCGGCGTCGATGGTCTCCAGGCGGTTGATGCACCGGCAGAGGGTGGACTTGCCGGAGCCCGAGGGCCCGATGAGGACGACGGTCTCGCCCGCATCCACGGTGAGGTCGATGTCCTGCAGGGCCTGGACGTCCCCGAAGGACTTCCGCACCCCTTGCAGGATCACCAGGGAGTCGGCTCCGGGGCGGCTGTCCTGTGCAGGCGCGTTCACGCCGGCCACCCACCGCCGGAGAACTCCTGCCCCGCCCTCGTCATGTCGCCCACACCCATGCCAACCTTATCCCTGCGGGCTCGCATTTGTTCCCAATCGAACCAACCAAGTTGCCCCACCGGCGACCGACGGGGACCTGATGGGAAACCGGAACCTTTCGGGGACCTTCTGGATATAGCCTCATCGAGAAGGGTCACAACGAAGGGAAACCGTTGGCTTCTACCACGTCCCAAGGGCAATCTGCCGACGGATCCGCGACGTACTTCAGGAACGGAAGCTTCCAGTGAACGGTTCCTTCGAGGAGACATAAGGAGAACAATCGGATGCGACTTTCCAAGCCTTCGTCATTGGCGGCGGTTGGCCTGCTCAGCATCGCAGCGCTATTGCTGCCGGCGCTCGCCGGCACAATCGGGGCCGGCGCCTTCGTTCCCATCTGCGACACCGACTGCACACCTGCGCCCGGGGGCGGGGGTGGCGGCGGGACCCCACCTCCACCTCCGCCGTCGTGCAGCTCGGGCCAGAACAACGCCCAGACGGCGAACTTCAACAGTCTGCCCGCCGTCGTCGGGGCCAACGACGTCGCCACCGGCGTCAACGGATCCGTCTGGTACGTCACCAGCGGCGGCACATTCAACGTGCTCGGCGGGTCGATCGCCAAAGGCGGCAAGCGCCTCACCGTCGACCCGTCCGGCAACCCGTGGATCGTTGACTTCAACGGAAACATCTGGCGGTCCACCGGCGGCGGCCAGGTCACGCTGTTGCCCGGGCTCGCCCGCGACATCGGGATCGGCGCCAACGGCGCGGTCTGGGTGATCGGCACCAACTCACTCAACGACAGCTTCCAGGTCTGGTCATGGAACGGATCCAGCTGAGTCGCCGACCCCGGCTCCGGCGAGGAGATCGACGTCGACGCCGCCGGCCGCCCGATCGTCGATGGGGTGGACGGCAAGATCTGGATCAAAGATGGTGGCGCCAACCAGGGTTGGACTCAGATGACCGGCTTCGCCGACGACATGGGTGTGGGTCCCCTGGCCTGTGCCACCGGTGAGCCCGGCACCCCGGGAGGCCCGGCCTTCTGGATCGTGGGGCATCTCGGCGGCGGCGGGAGCGTTTGGAACCTGTTCAACGGAACGTGGGTGCAATCCACCAACGTCGTCTCCGGCGTCCAGCAGATCGCCGTGGACGCCCATGGCACGCCTGGGCGGTCGACTCGGTGGGCGAACTCCTGGAGGGAAGCATCAACCGTTGATCAGGGGCATCCAGCGACACGGAGGCCCCGCCAGTGCCGGGGGGCTTCCGTGTCGCGGATGACGATCCCCCCGGGGGTCTGTCGCCTGGGCGCAGTCCCCTGGATCTCCTCCGGCTGCCCTAGGCCGGACGCCAATCTCACCTTCAGGTCTCACGTTCCGGGGTCCCCGGCGTCGCGTGCGGTTGTCTCCTGCGTGACCCGGTGCTATAAGGGCAATGGCTGGCTTAAGCCGATTCGACGAGATGGGGCTCTTGCCCTGCAGGTGCCCTAGAAAGGGGGATCGAAAATTGGACTCGGAACGGACGGCGACCGAAGCACAGCTCGAACGGGCGGTTCCACCTGAGGATCCCGACGTGGCCGCGAGGCCGCCGCTGTGGCAGGAGCCCGCGTTCGAGGTGATCGAGGCCTCGGCAGAGGTCACCGCCTATGCCTACCGGCGATGATGCTCGGCGGGCGGGAAGGCCCTGACCGTGTTGCTCAAGGTGCTCGGCACCGCTGCGGGCGGCGGTTTCCCGCAGTGGAACTGTGCATGCGAGCTCTGCAGCCGTGCTCGTTCGGGGGTCGCGAGCTGCCTTCCCCGGCTGCAGGACAGTGTGGCGGTCTCCGGTGACGGGACGGCCTGGTATCTGTTGAATGCCTCCCCCGATGTCGGGGCGCAGGTCGAATCGTTCGCGCCCCTGCAGCCGGGGCCGGGTCCGCGTGACACGCCGATCCGGGGCGTCCTGCTCACCGACGCCGAGCTGGACCATGTCTCGGGGCTGCTGGCCCTCCGCCAGGGAGCCACCCTTGACGTGTTTGCCACGGCGTCGGTGCTCGATGCCATTTCGCACGCCCTGGCGTTCGACGCCGTCCTGGAGGCGTTCTGCGACGTCCGGTGGGTCCCCGTCGCCCCAGGGGGCAGCTTCGGGCTCGCCGGTCGAGGTCCAGGCCTTGCCACTCGGAGGTGGGCCGCCTCGGTACCTCGGGGCCGCACCGGGTGTGGCGTGGTCCGTTGCGTACCGGATGCATGACCATCAGACGGGCGGGGTCGCCGTCTACGCTCCGGGGGTCGCCGAGTGGTTGGCGCCGCTTGAGCAGGAGCTGGCGCAGGCGGACTGCGTGCTGATGGACGGGACCTTCTGGTCGGAGGCCGAGATGGCCGACGCCGGTGTCGGAGGGCGCGGCGCCTCCGAGATGGGCCACCTGCCGGTCGGCGGGCAGGCCGGCAGCGCAGCCCGGCTTGCGGGCGTCCCGGCTCGCCGGCGCATCTATGTCCACATCAACAACACGAACCCCATGGTCGACGAGCAGTCGGAGGAGCACGCCCACATTGTGGCCGCGGGCATCGAGGTCGGGCGCGACGGCATGGAGCTGGAGGTCTAGTGATGAGCCAACCGTGGTCACGCGACGAGTTCGAAGCCAAGGTCCGGGAGGTGCTCGATGCCCGCTATCACCACAGCCACCCCTTTCACCAGCGGATGCACCGCGGCGAACTGACAGGCGAAGAGCTCCAGGACTGGGTGGCGAACCGCTTCTGTTACCAGCAGGGCGTCGTCGTCAAGGACGCCATCCTCCTGGCCCGGCTGCCATCGAGGCGGGAGCGACGGGTGTGGGTTGGCCGTCTGATCGACCAGGACGGCAGCGGCGCAGACGAGGGCGGACTCGAGCAGTGGCTCCGTCTCGCCGAGGCGGTAGGACTCAGCCGTGAGGAGACGGAGGGCGGGTCCAGGGTGGTGCCAGGCGTGCGCTTCGCTGTGGATGCCTATAAGCACTTCTGCGCCGAGCGGACCTGGCAGGAGGGGGTCGCCGCTTCGCTGACGCAGCTCTTCGTGCCCGACCTGATGAGGACGCGCATGGAGGCCCTGGCCCGCTACCAAGGCATCGCCGCCGAGGACATGGCGTACTTCGCCCGCCATGCCGGCGTGGCGGCGACCGAGTCCGACCAGGCAATGGAGTTGCTGCTCGCTGCAACTGCCAGCCGGGAGGACCAGGAGCGGGCGATCGACGCCGTGGCCTTCAAATGTGACGCGCTGACCTCGCTCCTCGATGCCATCGACGCGATTCGATGAGCCAGCAGTGGCGGCCGGTTCTCGCCACCAACGCCTTGCTCCGCTACGACCCCACGCGCCGGGCGGACGTGCTGCTGCTCCCCGAGCGGGCAGTGTTGCTCAACCCTTCCGCCGGGGCCATCCTGCGCTGCGACGCCCGGCACACGCCGGAGGACATCGAGCGCGAGCTGCGGGACACCTACCGGGAGCAGGGTTCGGACAGTCAGGACAGTCCGGATGTGGGCCAAATGAAAGCGGGCGTGGCTCGCTTCCTGCAGCGGGCGCGAGCCCTGGGGTGGGTCCGGTGATCCCGCCCGTGTCACTGATCGCCGAGCTCACCCACGCCTGCCCGCTGCGGTGCGTCTACTGCTCGAATCCGCTCACCCTGGCCGAGCGGGCGAAGGAGCTGGAGCCATCCGAATGGCGGCGCGTGATCCGTGAGGCCGCCGGGCTCGGTGTCCTGCACCTGCACCTCAGCGGGGGCGAGCCCCTCCTCCGGCCCGACCTCGAGGAGCTCGTCGCCGAGGCTTCCGGTTGCGGGCTCTACACGAACCTGATCACGAGCGGGGTGGGCCTCAGCCCCGGACGGGCGGCCGCGCTGGCCGACGCCGGCCTCCGCCATGTCCAGGTCAGCTTCCAGGCGGACGAGCCCAAAGCGGGTGACGTCGTGGCGGGGCGCAGGGTGCACACCGCGAAGCTGGCGGCAGCCACGGCGGCCCGGGACGCTGGTCTCGCCCTCAGCATCAATGCCGTCATCCATCGCTACAACATCGACCGGGTCGAAGAGATCATCGACCTGGCCCTCGGCCTCGGAGCCGGGCGTCTGGAGCTTGCCAACGTCCAGTTCTACGGCTGGGCTCTGCGCAACCGCGGGGCGCTTCTCCCGAGCGCTGGGCAGGTGGTGGCGGCCGAGGCCGCATGCCGGCGGAGGAGGGCCGGGCTGGACGCCGTGCTGGAGGTGATGGGTGCTGCCCGACTACTACGAGACCTACCCCAAGCCCTGCATGGGGGGGTGGGGTCGCCAGTCGTTGACCATCGCACCCGACGGGCGGGCGTTGCCATGCCCGGCGGCCTCGTCGATCGCTGGCCTCGCGTTCGACGACGTGCGGCAGCGCAGCCTGCGATGGATCTGGGAGGCCTCCCCTGCC
>WNFC01008859.1_pt1 | contig 11440 bp, 8 predicted proteins | sample 5400541 | NCBI WGS metagenome assembly WNFC01 (sample SAMN13153342, study PRJNA577476) | soil metagenome | isolation source: 120 cm saprolite under Douglas fir tree site 2 hole 2 replicate 1 | place: USA:California | collected 2015-04-18
AATCACGCGCTACGTCGCCGCCGGCATCTTTCTCATCCTCGGCCTCTATCAGGTGAGCCCAATCAAGGATCGGTGCTTGAGCCACTGTCGGTCACCGTTCTCGCTGCTGATGCATTACGCCAACTTCCACGGCCCGCTGCGAGACCTCCGGGCCGGCACTCACCATGCGCTTTACTGCGTGGGCTGCTGCTGGGCGCTGATGCTCGTGCTCGTGGTGGCGGGGATCATGAACCTGCTCGTCATGGTCGTCCTGGCGGCTGTGATCCTCATCGAGAAGTACTGGTCGCGCGGCCCGGCCTTTTCGCGTGTGGTCGCGGCCGCAACGGTGGTCCTGGCGGTGGCGGCGGTTTGGGTGCCGGCCCTGTCGCCGGGCCTTGGAGGCTAGCCACTACCCGAGCCGAACCTGGTTAGGGACAGCACGTTGCCGTCAGGGTCCTTGAACCAGGCGATCTTTCCGCCACCAGTCCTCCAGATCCCGAGGTCGTCCTGCTCGAGCCCCTGGTAGCGCTCGAATCGGACGCCGCGTTGCGGGCGCAGCTCGTCCACTTTCGCGATGCGAAGCATCGTGCCGTTGGCGTCGAAGACAAGGGCGAATTCCTCATCGCTGACGAGGCGCAAGCCGAGGATGTCCCGGTAGAACGTCTTGGCAAGTTCGGGTTGCGTCGTGGCCACGAAGGCGATCAGCGCATTGGTTCCAAGCACCCCTAAATCGTATTAGCGATTGCCCGGCAGACCCTTAACCCGCTCTTCACCTAGAAAGTGCACAATGGGCGTATCCCCTATCGCGACCCTTGGTATTACTCAGGGTTGGTTCGAAGGGGAAATTGACCAAGCGATTGCTCGGGATTTTAAAGGAGGCTGAGTATGGCGGAAGCCAAAACCGCAGTAGCGCACAAGCCGATATGGCTCGATCTCTCGAGTTCAGATGCGGCCGCTTCGCGTGACTTCTACTCGAAGCTCTTCGGCTGGAAGCTAGAGGTCAATCCCGACCCGCAGTACGGCGGATACGCACTCGGGAAGATCGGCGGCAAGGACGTAGCGGGCATCGGCCCGAAAATGTCGGCCGACGCTCCAACCATGTGGCTGGTCTACATCGCCACCTCGGACGCCGCGGACACGGTCAAGAAAGCCAAGGCGGCCGGCGGCAACGTACTCGGTGAGCCGATGCAAGTCGGTCCACAGGGCACGATGGCGATCATCCAGGACCCGTCCGGAGCCGTCATCGGCGTCTGGCAGCCGAACCAGATGCACGGCTCGCCGATTCTCGGTAAGGCTAACGCGTTCGGCTGGTCCGAGCTCAACTCGCGCGGCGTCGACAAGGCCAAGCCCTTCTACAAGAAGGTGTTCGGCTGGGGCGAGAAGAAGAGCGAGATGGCCGAGGGCATGGAGTACACAGAGTTCCTGGCCAATGGCGAGAGCATCGCGGGCGGCATGGAGATGAACCCGATGGTTCCGGCCCAGGTGCCGAGCTACTGGCTGGCGTACTTCAGCGTCGAAGACGTCGACAAGTCACACAAGACGGCGGTCGAGCACGGCGCGAAGGAGCTGTTGGAGCCGCAGGACTTCCCGGGCGGCCGATTCTCAATCCTGAGCGACCCCCAGGGTGCCTCTTTCGGCCTCCTGAAGATGAAGAGCTGAACTAGACCAACGATTCACGCGGGCCGGCATCGCGCCGGCCCGCAACTTCTTCCCGCAGCCTCGACTGCATCATTCGGCGCCACCGCGGTAGCGAAGAGATTGACCTTTCTAATGGGTCAGAGACCCATAACGGTTTTCGAGCTCGACTCTATGACCGATCCTGTTCTTGAATTCAGAAACGGCCGTCGGGCCATTTCCCATAACGGTTTGCGCCGTTAGCCTCACGGTTTTTTTCGCCCGCAAGCGCACCAAGAGGCTATCAGACCTGTAGGGACAATGCCATGGCTCGTTCAGAAGACTGGCGCTGCGCAGCGTGCCTGAGGAACAGGCTCCAAGCTCATGGCCCGTGGGCGCGGCAACTGGTAGCTGGCGGGTTAGACGCCTAAGATCATCGCGAGATCTTGACAGCCACAATTAGAGATCGCCCGAAACTGGTTCAAGTCTATGCCTCGATCCTTTAGTCCTGTCGACGTGGCTGGGCGCCTCCCTCTCCCACAGGCCGTCGTCAAATGGGACCGTGCTGCCGCCCAATCCGCAATGAAGGATGCGGAGAAGGTCCGGGCGGAAATCCAGTCGAGGTTTCCGTTGGACGGCTGGGCCGAGATGCCCCTCAACCGATACGCCCTGGGAACCGACAAACCCCAAGAATCATGGTGCTGGTGGCTTGAGTTCAACTCACAAGAGCTCGGGAGTATGCGCGGTGGTGCAGCGCAGAAACACCTGATCTTCAGACGGAAGGCGGATGGAAGCTGGTACTTCAGCCGACGCTACGCCAATGAGGACGAAGCATGGAAAGCCATCCGGGCCGGCTATGTTCAGGCGTTCGAATTCGCTAAGTCGGGCCAGTACCCCGAGATTGACACGATCGAGTCGATCGAAACGGGTTATGCGATCCGCACGAAGACGCTCTACGTGTACTTCCCCGAAGACGTCTTGCCAATCTATTCCACTGCTCACATCGCAAATTTCATAGAGATGTTCGGCGGCGACGCGGGCGATCGCGGCGTAATAGCAGCCAACCGATACCTGCTGGAAATCCTGCTCGCCAAGCCTGAGTTCAAAGGCTGGTCGGGATGGGAGATCATGCAGTTCCTCTACTGGTGGGCAGATCCACGGGGGACCATGCACATCGTGAAGATCGCTCCCGGTGAGCAGGCACGCTACTGGCAACAGTGCATGGAGGGCGGCTTCATCTGTGTCGGCTGGCCCAAGGTTGGCGATCTGCGTCAATACGCATCGCGGGAAGACTTTCAGGCACAGTTCATGTCGACCTACGGTCCGGAATATGGGCGCGGCGTCGCGAACGCCTCGAAGAAAGCTGGCGAACTGTGGAAACTCATGGAGCTCAGCCCTGGTGACATTGTCATTGCGAACAAGGGAACTGCCCAAGTCGTTGGGATCGGAACCGTCGTTGAGCCCGGATATACGTGGCGCGAAGACGTCGATGGGTTTCCGCACACGGTTAGCGTCCACTGGGATGACACGACGCAACGCACGATTGCTCCGGTCAAGTCCTGGGCAAACGCAACTGTCGCCAGGGTCTCCGGCGATCTGTACGAGAAGATCCGATCGGCTACGAAAATCCCACCGCGCACATTGCCCGCCGAGGCGCCAGACGATCTTTGGCTAGAGATCCAATCTGCCCTCACGAAACGTCGCCAAGTGATTCTCTACGGCCCGCCGGGGACGGGCAAGACTCGAGCAGTTCTACAGTTCGCGGATTGGTGGCTTGCAGGCAGCAAGGAGGTCACGCTGGTGACATTCCACCCCTCCTACTCGTACGAAGACTTTGTTGAGGGCTACCGCCCGAAGAAGGGGTCCAGCGCTGGCCTCGTGCTTGAGTTGCGAGACGGAGTTTTTAAGGAGCTGTGTGGGCGAGCTGCCGCTGACAAAGACCACAAGTACCTCTTGATCATTGATGAGATCAACCGCGGCAACGTGCCGAAGATCTTCGGTGAGCTGATAACGCTTCTCGAACTGGACAAACGCGGGAAGTCCGTGACGCTCCCCCAAAGCGGTGACTCCTTTGTAGTCCCCGACAACCTCTATCTGATCGGAACAATGAACACTGCCGATCGCAGCATTCGAGTGCTGGATGCCGCCCTGCGACGCAGATTCGCCTTCATTGAGCTCATGCCAGATCCCTCGCTACTCGAGGGCGAGGGACCCGAAGGGCTAAAGATGAATGAGTTGCTGACTCACCTCAATGGACGCATCGCAAAAGCGGTAGGCCGTGAGAAGCAAGTGGGTCACTCCTACTTCATGGAAGGAAGCAGCGTCATTAAGGACGGGGACGAGTTCGCACGCCGATTCCGTCAAGAGGTTCTGCCCCTGCTCCAGGAGTACTGCTACGACGACTATTCGAAACTGGCGGAGTTCATCGGCCCGGACATAGTGGACGTCGAGTCCCAGGCTGTTGATGCCGAGGTCATCTCGGACCCGACCCGGCTCATAGAGGCTTTGAACAAACTGATCGCCGAGTAAGACATGTTCGAGACTCGCCCGACTTTCGCGATGGCTGAATGGGAAGAGAAACGGGTACCTGGAGTAGCTCCCACTCCGGACGATCTAGCGCTGTCCGCGGGGCTTTCCAAGAACGACCGGAGGCTGACTGTCGACTGGTTGCTCGATGGTGCGCGGGTGCGATCGACGTCTTGGGTGGGCACGGCTCGGTTCTCAAGCTTTGAAATACAAATCCAGCCAAAGCTCGCTGGGGGGAGTCTCGGCGTGATGACCATGCTGGGCTATGGCAGCGGGCTGGAGGCTTTGTCCATCTTGCCAACTCCACAGGATTACGAAGCCGAGACCCAAGGACTGGCTGATCTGTGGTGCCTCATCCTGTCGCGCGAGGCAGAACGGATCTTGATTGGCGGTCCTGAATTCGACTACGTGTGGCAAGAGTCGGCCGAGCCCGCTCTGCGCGGCCGTTTGATGCTTGTGGAGCAAATAGCCCGGCATTTCGGTGAGGTCGACCGTCTCGAGTGCCGGTTCGAGGACTACCTAAGCGACATCCTCGATAATCAATTGCTCCTCAGCGGTTTGCGAGCGGGCCGGGCGGTCGCAAAGTACGGTGACCTGTCCCAGCGAATGGCAAGACTTGGAGCTGCCCTCTCCGAATACTCGAATCCGCTGCGTATCGACCTCGAGTCCGCGGAACAGCAACTGCAGTACAACCGGCGTAACGAGCACTACCGCACAGCTCACGCGCTGTCCCTGCTGCTGTTGCGCAACTTGCATTTGCGCGACCTCTACTCATCAGGGCGAGCGCCGGCAGTTGCCTTTCTGCTCGACATGAACCCCCTGTTTGAAAGATTCGCGACGCAACTCGTGAAGGACGCGATGACCGACCAGCCGATCTCTGTCTTCCCCCAACGAAGAACCTCCTCGTTGATCGTCAATGAAGCAACGGGCGGTACGTACAGTCGGGTGATACCGGACATGCTGCTGACCCTTAAGGATGGGCATAGCCGGTTGCCGGTTGACGCCAAATACAAGCTCTACGATCAACGTTCGATTGACCCGGCTGACATCTACCAGGTCTTCTTGTACGCATACGCGTTCCAGACGCGCGGCGTCAGCATTCCGGCAGCGATGATCCTCTACCCCTCGGAGACGACTGCGGCGGCTGGCGTCAGGCTACGCGTTCAGAACATATCCGGGTTGCAGTCCGCACGCATAATCACTAACCCGCTGCCTGTGCCGGCTCTTCTAGATCGAATACGGCAACGAGCCCTGATGGGGAGCGCTGAGCTGGCAGACCTCCGTCACTCACTACTCCAAGCCATCGCCGCCGCCTGACCGTTCGTGGTGTCCAGCGGGCTACGCTGGCGATAGAGCCAGAGGACTCCGAAGCAGTCGTCTGAACTCCCTCCTGAGCGTCCCCAATCCGGCGGGCTCACCCCGCTCACCAAGTGCTTCTGCCAAGGGCCACTTCAGGAGAACCCCATGTCGACTCAAGTAGACCCCAATCGAGTTGATGTGGTAGTGATCCGGATAGTCGAGAAGTACATAGCCAAGCAGTTGATGAAACACCGGTTCTCGGATAGTCGTTTGAATCGTTGACTTGATCTCGATCAAGCAGCCATCAACGATGAGATCAGCATCGGCGCCGTGCACGTCGCTCGACCCAGCAAACGTGGGGTTTAGCACCGCCGGTCGACCGTAGAGCCTCTCGCGCGTGGCGCAATCGTCGAAGAGCCAAGCCATCTCACGTAGATCAGCTACCCAGTCGGGTCGAGCTAGCTCCAGCAGCTCGCGAGTCCCGCATGCGAGCGGACGGGCGAGGAGTGGCGAGCCGGGTCGAAGTCCAACCCTGGCGACCTGTTCCAAGAGCGCCAGCACGACGCAATGCCGCGCGAGGTTCTCTTCATCCGTTCGCTCAAGCCGGCGGGCGATTGGTTTCAGTCTCGTGATGCTTGCGTCCACGTCCTGCGTGAACTTTTGGCAACCCATAAACAACTCGAAGCCACCATCGTCCTCGTTGACGAAGTACATCGGAATCTTGGAGACACCGAGCCCAGCCACCAGCTTGTTCGCGGGAGTGATGGCGAAGCTGTAGCGGGCGCGGTAGTCGAAGGCAGTGCCGATCAACGCATGCTCCCAAGGCAGCAAGGTGGTTCCGGCGACACGTGGCCCAGAGTTGAGTGCTTGCTTCAGCGCGTCTTGGAACGGCTTCGCCTCCGACGCACGCAACACGGCCATGAGGAACATTCGGACAGGGTTCGACGGCTTCGCCAAATGGCCGGTCAAGGAGGCGACTCCGCCGATCGTTCGTGAAGGCATTTTCCAGCCTAGCCGACGTTCTGCAGCTCAAGGCCGACGATGGCGATCGTCTTCTGGGTTGCTGGAACCATGACCGCCGCAGAAACCTCGTCGGTCAAGTAGTCAGCTAGAAGTGGCGGTCGGTCCCCCAGGTAGGCGTCTTGCGGAAGCATGCCTACCGGTGGCAACCCCAGACTCTCGAAGGAATGCACCTCACTGACAAACGCCGGCACGACCTTGATTCCGCGCCGCAGAAAGCCATGTGCCCTGTGATAGCCGTCGACTAAGATGTATCGCTCTCGATACCGGGCAATCCTTACGAATGAGGTGACGATCGCAACCGAAAAGCCCAAAACCGGAGGGCCTTGCGGGGCCTGACCCTGGCCAGCACCAATCAGACGCAGATTCGGATTGGCCGAAGTCAGTACCCACGCCTTCTGTGCCTGGTCGAACGTCGCCGGTAGCTCGACCGGCTGAGTGGTCGGAAGAGAAAGCCGAGCGATCGATACCAGATCATCCGACCGGATAGCGGCAACCCGTTCATCGGCGTGATCGACATGGACGAGCGGCTGTGCTGCGATCACACGCGCCAAATCGATCAGCGCCACTTTGCAACCGGAAGCAATCAGCCCAGCGGCGGCTTGGTCCTTCTCCAGATCAGCGAGATACGGAGTAAGCTCGACGGGCGCGGGCTGTTCGACACCCGACTGGTCGATCCCGATAGGTCGCCGAGCGACCCCATCCCGAAGCCTTTCGACAAGCTGTTTCTGTTCGTCGGTTGGCGCAACGTCTTGACGGCGACCGGTGAGCATGAGCAAGGCCTCATTGGGCTGCATCCACCCAAGGAGTGCGCGCGCCGGCCGCTCAACGCGCGCGGCTGGCTGAAGTATTGTCTGCGCAACACCCGACATCACGCGTCAACCTCCTGTCCACGCCGCCGCATCGCTTCCGCCTCGATCATCGACTTCGTAACGATGGTGATATCGAAGTCGCACGGCGGCCTGTAGGCAGCGCCGAACAGAAGCTCGCTGAGGCAGGCAAGCCGTCGAGCGTCCTGCGGCAGGTCGTCGCGTGCGAAGTTAGCACGCAACCCGCCCCCTTCGAACCCAAGACAACCGAGCGCCGTGACCCGCTCCCTGTCTAGCACCTGGCCTTGAGGTATCCAACCCCTCGAACCAACTTCGCCGAGAACGGCTCCGTCGTGAAGCATGTACTGCACGTAGGAGTCTGGGCTACCCCGCAGCTCGAAGATCAGGAAGTCGCGGTTCTCACGCTCCGATAGCAGCTCATCGATTGCCTTCTCGAACAGCGCGAGCCGGATCTCCCTCTTCACTTCGGGATCGTCCGGGACGCTGGCGACTTCTGTGTGGGGCCCTCGTGGGGCAGTCCGAGGCTTGGCGGTAGTGATTGCGCTTCTCATCGCACCACCTTCCAGCCCACCCGCGACAGCTGTCTGTCGCGTGCCGACGAGATATCAGCCGGCCCGTCGGGCTCGAGTTGCTCTTCGGGATCGGACGCCGCTTACCAGCCGCTCGTGCTCGGCGACAAGTCGCCGGAACTCGGTAGGCGCGAACACGCCGTAGGTCTTCGCCATCTCAGTCACAGCTTCGATGATGGCACGGCGGAGTTCGGCTGGCCTGATCACCTCGCACGAACCACCCCACCCCAACACCCAATGGCGTACCTCAAGCCAATGCCCGATTCGGAGAGTCATGCGAAGGCGGCCTCCTGGGAGCTCGTCGAGCACCTGGCTCGGGTGCCATATGGTCTCGCGGACTCGGGCGGCGACATCCGGCTGAAAGATCATCTCCACTTCGACCGGATCGCTGCTGCCCCAAATGCCCCAGGCACTCTTGAGCTGCTCATCAACGGAATAGCCCTTTGGGTTTTCAAAGTGCTCGTCTCTGATCCGGGCATCAAGAATCCTTTCGATCTTGAACACGCGCGGTGCCCGCGCGGTCGGGTCCCAGGCCAGGAGATAACACGAATGCCCGAACCAGCTTGGCTCAAGGAACAGCGGCCATACGCGCCGAGTCTTGGAGGGTGCGGTCTGGTACCGGATGTCGACCTGACGCTGGTCAGCCCAGGCGGTCGCGAGGGCCCCGAAGACTCTCGAGTAGGTCGGGTTTACGGGTTTTACGCTCAGACCGAAAGCCGCGTTGGCGAGAGGCTGACGCAGGGGAGCAGGTAGCACTGCTGCCAGCTTCTCGTACGCCGCCGCCGTCTGGGCGTCCGCCTTGTCGGCGTGCCGGAGCGTCAACCTAGCGCTGAGGAGGAGTCCGATTGCCTCCTGCAGACTGAAGGCGATTGGCCGCAACCAGTACTGCGGACCGACCACCCACCTGCCGTTGGAGCTGTGAAAAGGAACATGGAGCTCATAACCAAGAGCGTTGATGTCCCGCTGGACGGATCGCTGGCTGACCCCGAGTCGCTCTGCCACCTGTCGCGTTGACAGACCTTCAGGCGCAGCTTGAAACATCCTGAGCAGGTTGATCAGCCGAAGGATTCGGTCGCGTTTTTCGAAGCTGTCTTCCGCAGCCACTGCGACGAAATTATCCCACCTAGTTTGGCCACTCTTACCGCGACAGGCAGCTGTCGCGTCTACTCTGCAGACTGCTAGCGATGCACAACGCCGAAGGCATCTTGTTCCTAAGCGCAACCGATCTGGTTGGGCATCTCGAATGCGAGCACCTGACACAGCTCGAGCGACTTGCCGCGTTGGGCGAGCTCAAACGCCCGCATCGGACCGACCCCGCGCTCGACCTCTTGAGCAAGCTCGGCGAGGAGCACGAGCACCTGCAACTGGACCGATATCGGAAACTGGGCCTTAAAGACGCAGTCATCGAACAGCGCGACATGACCGTTGACGGCCTGAGGCGCTCTGAGGCGGACACCCTGCAGGCGATGCGGGACGGGGCCGACGTCATCTATCAGGGCACGTTTTGCGACGGGCGGTGGACCGGCAGAGCCGACTTCTTAATCAAAGTCGCTGAGCCAAGTGACCTTGGCGACCACTCGTACGAGGTTGTTGACACAAAACTCGCGCGCCATGCCAAAACGCGTGCCTTGCTGCAGGTGGCAATCTACTCCGACCAACTCGCGAGGCTGCAAGGGCGCCTACCCCACAGCATGCGTCTAATCCTCGGCGATCATTCCGAGCACGTCTTTCGTGTGGACGATTTTGTCTCGTATGCGCGAATCGCTCTCAACCGCCTCGAGACTGTCCTTGCTGCGTCCCCGCTCGTGACCTATCCGGACAAAGTCCAACATTGCGCTGTCTGCCGCTGGAGCGTGGTTTGCGACCAGAAGCGGCGCGACGACGATCACCTATCTCTTGTTGCCGGCATTCGCCGTGACCAGATTCGCAGGTTGGTCTCGGCAGCGATTCCCACCAGAACCACGCTTGCAGCCAGCAGCGGGCCAGTGGAAGGGATCGGGCAATCGGCGCTGGACCGTATCCGCATTCAGGCACAGCTCCAGGTGGAGGCCGCGAGGACCGGAGAAAGGTCGTATGCATTGATTCAAGAACCCGCGCCGGGACTCGGCCTCGGAGCTCTCCCGGAACCGTCCGCCGGCGACCTGTTCTTTGATATGGAGGGCGATCCGTACGTCACCGACGGCGGACTCGAGTACCTGTTCGGCCTGGTTGGCGTCCAGGGGGGATCAACTCAGTACCGCTCGTGGTGGGCTCATGACCGCCCAGAAGAAAAGATCGCTTTCGAGGGGTTGGTCGATTTCGTAGTGGCTCGCTGGCAACAGGATCCGAATCTGCATGTCTACCACTACGCCAGCTATGAGACAGAAGCTCTGAAGCGACTGATGGGTCGGCACGGGAGTCGCGAAGACGAGATCGACCGCATGCTGCGTGGCGGTCTCTTCGTCGATCTCTACCAAGTCCTTCGCCAAGGGGTTCGCATTTCGGAGGAGGCCTATTCGCTCAAGAACGTTGAGCGCTTCTATCGGCCCGAACGCACGGAGTCTGTGTTCGACGCCGGCTCGAGCATCGTCGAGTACGAACGCTGGCGACGAGAAGGAGACAAGAAGGTACTGATCGAGATCGAGCAGTACAACCGGGCTGACTGCGAAAGCACATCACAACTTCGTGACTGGTTGGAGGAGCGCCGGGCCGAGGCAATCGGGTACGGCGTGGATCTGTTACGCCCAGTGCGGCGGGATCCTGAACCTGCACCAGAGTTGGGCGCCGCGGAAGTTGCCGTCCACAACCTGACCGAGGCCCTGCTTGCGGGTGTGGCAGATGATCGGGTGGCAAGAAACGACGAGCAGCAGGCGCGCTGGCTGCTGGCCCAATCGCTTAGTTGGCATCGCAGGGAGGCAAAGGCTGATTGGTGGGCGTACTTCCAGCGGCTTGCAATGACTGACGACGAACTCATCGAGGATACCGAAGCCATCGGTGGGCTTGAGTTTTTAGGCGAGGTCGCGCAGCTCAAGCAGTCGGTCATTCGTCGTTACCGTTTCGATCCAAGCCAGGAATACAAGGTCGCAGTAGGCGACACGCCGGAAGATCCACGGAGCCAGGAGAGAGCCGGTGGGGTCGTGGCGCTGGATCCGTTTGCCGGAACAATTGATCTCAAACGAGGAGTGCGGCGCCCCTGGCCTCACCCCGCGAGCCTGATTCCAGCCCGACCTTTTTTCACGACCGAACAGCGCCAGGCAGTCCAGCGACTGGCTGAGCGCGTGATCGAGTCGGGTTTTGGAGCGCCCGGAATCGAGTCGGCCTCGGACCTGCTACTTCGATCAACGCCTCGAATCGCGGGAAGGCCCTCCGGCGCAGCAGTCGTTGATCCGTCTGACGACCCTGGCGCAGCGGCCCGAGTCGTTGTCATGCAGCTCGAGAACACCTGTCTGCCAATTCAGGGACCGCCGGGAACCGGGAAGACACACACAGGCGCACGGATGGTTCTTGATTTGGTCGCGGCCGGGCGCAAGGTGGGAGTCACGGCAACGAGCCACAAGGTCATTGGCAACCTTCTTCTGGCCATCGTTGACGCTAGCCGCGAAGAAGGCCGTGCGGTTCATGTGA
>WNFC01019545.1_pt1 | contig 11438 bp, 12 predicted proteins | sample 5400541 | NCBI WGS metagenome assembly WNFC01 (sample SAMN13153342, study PRJNA577476) | soil metagenome | isolation source: 120 cm saprolite under Douglas fir tree site 2 hole 2 replicate 1 | place: USA:California | collected 2015-04-18
TCCCAGGCTGGAGTCCGGGAACGAGGGCCATCTGGGCGTTTGGATAAAGTGTGTGCTAGATAGAGTTTGCAGCTTTACCGGGACCATAACTGGCCCCGCTCTCGCCGGCATTGGTGCGCTGTTTCCCTTCGCTGACGCTCCGGGCTTCAATCGTCTGGTTCGCTGGGAAAGTTTGCTATTGGGGTGGATCGCTGGTCAGAACCAACACGAAGCCGTCCCACCAGTGCATGAAGCGATCGCGGGTGAGCGTGCGAACTCGATGATCGGAGTCGTTGGGATCGATGACTCGGACTTCATCCGGGCCGAAATCCACCAGGGTGACGATGTGTCCTCCCGCTCCCGGCTGGACCTCGCGGAAGCCAACCACGGCGCCGTGATTTTTTTGCATGGCTTGGCGAAGAATTCTAATGTCGAACTGACCCCGGCACTGGAGGCGATAGGTAACGCCTTTGCTATCGAGGACTTGGATCAGGTCTTCCGGTCGAGCTTGGCAGGCTTTTTTTTCGGTGAGGCCAATCAAGGATTTGATATGCTGGTGCCGGCCCACGGTCTCCAGGGCGCACCAGCCGCACCGGCCCGGCGGCAGGTTACTAATGCGACAGTCCAAGGGGATGTCGACTTCGGCTCGAATGTGTCCAAGAGGAACCCAGAGCAGCAACGCGGCGAACACTGGGAAGGTTCTCATCATAAGAATCCTCGCTCAGTTAGGAAGGTAGAAAGCCTTCTTTGGCCCAATGGGCGAACTGATATGAACATACCTTACATTCCGGCGGGATGCCAGATCAAAGAAATGCAAACGAAAATTCTCGGGTCGATTCAGCCGCTTGCGGCTTTGACTGAGACCACTTCGAGGTCGCGCTAAACCGCAAGCGATGACATGGAAAGTCGAGAACTTATTTCGGGGACATGGCTAAGCCCTGTCGGCGGCGTGATGTTCGAGATTTTCGAGAAGGGTCTGAAGGAAGTTCATGAGAGCCTGGGGATCGGGCAGGCGGGCCAAGGCGGCGGAGGGCGGTTGCGAGCCGATGCCCAAGGTGATGCCGCCCAAAGAGCGCACGGCTTCCATCGCTTCGGAGTCATTGGCGCCGTCGCCGGCATAGAAGGGCATGGTGTTCGTGCCCACGTCTTGGATGATGCGGTGAACGGCGGTGCCTTTGGTCCATCCCAGATTCGGTGTAATCTCAACGGCTGAGCGTCCTGGAGTAACGCGGATTCTTTGGCCATACGGATGGAGCACGTGATTGATGCGATCGCGAAAGGCGGGGATCAAGGCGGCGGACACCCCCCGATAATGGACGGTCAGTCCTAAAGGCTTTTTTTCCAGCCAGGCGCCGGGCGCGCCCGCGGCGATGCTTTGCAAGGCGCCAGCCAGTACTTCGATCAGGCCCGCCGATTGGACTGCTTGAGGCGGAAGAATCCGTTTGCCGCGGAGATCCAACTCGAGACCGCTCGTTCCGCAATAATAAAGACTGCCCAGGCCGACCATCTGAATGAGCTCATCCAAGGCGCGGCCGCTGAGCACGCCCAGGTAGAGACGGGGTTGTTGGGCCAGCCGCTGGAGCAGAATGCGCGTTTCCGAGGGCAGCTCGGCCAGCCAGGGATGGGGCGCAATTGGGGCCAGCGTTCCGTCGTAGTCGAACAACAAAGCGATGTGAGCGCCATTTTCATAGGCCGCCAACAGCTGGCGAGTGAGGTCGGACTCCACCGCCGTCACGACATCACCTCCTCGAGGGCAGGCGATGGCGTCCGATCTTCAATCACCCCGTGTCGGGTCTGGAGCAGCTTGCTCGCCTCGGAAAGCAACATGCCGGCCCAACGATAGATATTGTTGTCGTCCACTTGATGGCGCATGCGGCGCATGCGGCGCTCTTGTTCTTCGGCCGGCATCACCAAAGCCTGGTGCAGTGTTTCGGCAAAATCATCGACGGCAAAGGGATTGATCAATAGCGCGTCGGACAGGTCTTGGGCGGCGCCGGTGAAGCGCGACAAGACCAGCACGCCGCGGCAATCGGATCGAGCGGCCACAAATTCCTTGGCGACCAGATTCATGCCGTCGTGGAGCGAGCTGACCACGCACGCGGCGGCCATGCGATAGAGCGGATAAACTTGATCCGGTCCATGATGCTCATTGAGAAAGATGATGGGCCGCCAGGAATCGTCTCCATGCCGCCAGTTAATTTCCTCCGCCAAGGCGTGCAGCTCCTCGTTCAGGCGGCGATAGGCAGGAATGTAAACTCGGCTTGGAGCGCCCACCTGGATGAAACTGAATTTTCCTTTACATTCCGGGTGGATTTCCAGAAGGCGATCCACGGCCCGAAAGCGCTCCGGAATCCCCTTGGTATAGTCCACGCGGCCAAAACCTCGGGGTCGATGCTAATGGGTTGAGGTTGCACCAAGGTTGTCTTCCCGCCGCGCGTAACGGAAAACTCCTCCATATCCACTTTCGATTCCAAGGCGCGATCGACGGTTTCCAGAAAATTGTTGCAATGGTATTGAATGTGGAAGGAAAGCAGATCGTTGCCCAGGAGTCCGTCCAGAATTTCTTCCTGGTAGGGGCAGACGCGGAAAACCTCGCGGTTGGGCCAGGGGATGTGCCAGAAATGGAGAATGATCAAGTCCGGTCGGGCGTCGCGCAACATGCGCGGCAGCAGGGCAAAGTGATAGTCCTGAACAAACACGACGGCCGGCTGGTCGTCCACTTCATCCAGGACGGCGTCGGCGAACTTGCGATTCACTCTCCGGTATTGCTCCCAGTCGCGAGCGTCGAACTTGGGCCGGGTGTAGGCGATGTGGCACAGCGGCCAAAGACCTTCGTTGGCGAAACCGTAGTAATAGCCCTGCTGCTCCGGTTTGGTGAGCCAGACGCGCCGGAGAGTATAGGTTGGATTTTCGGGAGGGACGCCGACTCGGCCGCGATCGTCACTCACTTCGCGGTCGGCGTCGCCGCTGCCATGCGCCACCCAAGTCCCGCTGCAGGCCTGCATGACCGGGTCGAGGGCCGTGGTCAGGCCGCTGGCGGGCTTCATCCAACGAATCTCCTCGCCATCGTAGACGTGAATGAACGGCTCGCGGTTGGCGACCACGATCAGTTTGGCGCCGCCCATTCGAGTCCGGGCCACCTCTTCGAGGCGTTCTTTTGACCAGGGCATGGGAAACTCCTTTCCAAGTAACGGGTGATGAGTCTTGAGTGACAAGTAATGAGGAGCGACTCATCGCCCATCACTTTTCACTCATCCCTTCTCAAGCCACCAGGGCTCCCTCGCCCGGATTGTCCAAGCACAATAACGTCGTCAAATAATCGCGCAGGTGCCGCGTCAGCAAGAAATGCTCACGGACAAACTCATGACCGATTCGGCCCATCCGCTGCCGTTTGTCGGCGTACCGCAACAGGTAGCGAATGCGGTAGGCGGCGCCTTCGGGTGAATGAACCAGAAAGCCCGTGTGATAATCGTGCACCTGCAAGGTGATCCCGCCGCAAGCCCCGCCGATGACCGGTTTGCCCTTCCAAAGCGCTTCGGTCACCGTGAGCCCAAAGCCTTCCTTCACCGATTTTTGCATGACGATCAGCGCGGAGCGCTGTAAGGCATTGATGGTTCGGTGGGCATCGGGCGGCAAGAGGAGGACCTTGAGATCGGGATCCTCGCCGGCGCGATCCATGACCTCGCGAAGGACTTCGCCGCCTTCGGGATCGTCGTCGGCCGGGCCGCCCGCCAACACCAACTGCAAGTCCGGTTGATACGGCTTCACCAGCCGATAGGCGGCGATCACTCCCAACGGGTCCTTGAATCGATCAAATCGCGAGACTTGAAGCAAGAGCGGGCGATCCGGATCCACTCCCAGCCGCCGCACCGTCTCGCAACGCTCCTCCTCCGTGAGCGAAACATTCTTGTCCGACAAAGGATCGATAGCGGGAGGGATGAGAAACATGGGGCATGGCAGAGGCCGGGTGAACGCCGCCATCGAAAAAATGGTCGCCTGGTAATCGAGGATCGCCTTCTCGAGATATTTCCAGACGGATCGGTTGGGCCGGGAAGCATCAATGTGGCATCTCCAAACCCAGCGGCCGACTTTCCCCTTGGCCGTGAAGCGCGGCAAGTAAATCGGCTGCGGGTCGTGAATGAAGACGATGTCAGCTTCCAAATTGAGCCGCCGGGCATTGGCCTGGTTGATTTCCGTATGGAGATCGAGGTCGGCCGATCGGAGAATGATGGGTAAGCCCTGGAGACCGTTGTGGATAGTCTTGGTCACGCGATAGAAGTCGGCCGTGCCGTCGATCACTTCCCAGCGGGCATTGAGCCCCAGTTCTTGCATGAGCGGAACCATCCAGCCGAGGATCTCGGCGACGCCGCCGCCCGAGCGCGTGGAATTGACGTGTACGATTCGCCGGTCTCCCAGCCGGGCCGCCAGTTGGCGGAGCCGCTGGACCTCGGCGGGCCCTACGACCTCTTCATAGCGATCGAGAAGCTTCATGCGGTCACCTTCAGAAGAATGCTCGGATCGGCCAAGTAAGACCGAAAGGCGTCGATAAACTCCTGGCGCAATTGATTAAGATTAAGGAAATAAAAGTCTACGGCTCGAAGCCGAGCCACCAAAGCCGGTTCGGCGCCGATTTGCCCCAGCCAGGTGGAAAAGTCGTCCGACCCTTCCTTGCGGCGACGCCGGGCCTCGTGGACATGGAAAAAGAGCGAGCGCACGCTCATCCCGGGCAGCGCCTGGGCTAAACCGGCAAGAGTCGTCATACGCTCTCCCGTATCAAAGGCGATGATTCGGGAGCTGACTAAATTGAGCTCCAGCCCCGGCCGGCACCAAGGCACGCGCTCCAGCCCCCACAATCGGTCTTCGATCATGTTGATCAAGGTGGCCCGCACCGCCGCCAAGGTCGGATGCTGGTAAGGGTCCACCAGGCCGAGTTGTTCCGCCAGCATTCGATCTCCCAAAGCATCCCAACACCACCGCGCCAGATCATTGGGGAACTCATACAGCTCGAAATGGTCGTCCAAGGCACAACGCATCATGTGATGTTCCAGGACCGTGTCCGGGGCAGTTCGAAGGGCCTCCAGAAGATCGCGGAGGTTGGAACAACTCCGGCCAATGGCTTGGTGGGCCAAGCTGCAATCGAACAGGGCGAAGGGTTCAATGCTCGGCACGGGCGTTTCTCCCGAGAAATAGGGGCGCGTGAGCTCGCCGGTCTTTCCGAATCCCGGGAACTCACGCGGATCCCCGCATCCTGCTGCGCACCTTGGGGGAAGAACCTTGAGTAACTTGCTCGTGTATCCCCTTCCCTCTCCAGAGGGGGATGGGCACCATGAGAGGGAACAGGGGGACGTTGTATGGAGTCCTTAAGCGCGCGCTTTCACCGACCAAGGACGGCGCGGATGGGCCTGCCACTTTCCAGGTTGATCCACTCGATTCGGCCGAGTCCGCCATTTGTCCTTCGGCAATCCGAAAATCTCAGTCGGAACCCTTACCCTCCCTGGTGCGGTGGCCCGTCCCTTCTCTCGCCTGGGTATCGCCAGCCATCGTTGCCAAAAGTTTGGCATCTTCGAGACGAGACGCATCATGCCCAGTGCAAAGAGGACTATGGTTCCAGCGACCAAGGAGATAATCATCGTTCATTCCCCCGCGCCTAACCCAGGCTGAAAAAAGCGAGTCCATTCCCCCAATCGCCAAAGCAAGGAAGCAATTCGTATGCCGCTAGCGGTTGCAGGAGGAAAGCAGGGTAAGTTGGACAGCTGAATAGTCCCCGACTTCCGGACTATTGGCATGGGAAACTGGTTGCCCGCACATGGAACCGGGCGTGCGCAGGACTTCCGGCGCAGGAAAACGGCGGGCTGGGTGCCCGCCGTCTCCCATCGCAACGCCACGCGCTTCACTCGGTCTATCCTATCCCTGAAATCCACTAGATTCGTTTCACGGTAACCTGGGAGGCGGTCATCTTGCCATTCTTGTTTTCCCAGGTCACGGACGCCTCGTCTCCTTTCTTGAGATCGCTGAGAGTGCCTTCTTTGTCGTTGATAATTACCTTGGCTTTGGCGTCCAAGTGGAAGGTAAGATCCTTCTGGAGGTTGTCCGTGAGGACAAACTCATTCTTGTCCGCTGTCACCGACTTGATCGTGCCCTTGGCATCCTCGGCAAAAGCGGGGGCCGACAAAGCCAGCACAAAAGCCAGGGCTAGTACCACGAGAGTCCACTTCGGCAAGCGAATCATGGGTAAACCTCCTTTGAAAACCACGCTGATCCGTTCATCCCACCACGAGATGGGGATCACCGTACAGTGAGAACAAGCTACGAAGCGCTGGCGGTCAAACACGTCTCCTGAAACGGTTGGCCGGGAGAAGGCCGAAGCTGGACAGGCCGCCCAATACCTTGGTCCGATTCTTCGCGTCCTTCATCCCGACCACCCTGCCCCTTGACAATTTCCATTCCGAGGTCATTGGTTTGATTGCAAATGCAATGCCGCCAGGGAAGAGCTTGGCTGCCCATTACCTTCCCAACAGAATTAGGATCCCCGCGATAATCGCCAGAATGGGGACAAGGATTGCCAGCCCACCAAGGTTGATGCCAAGAAGCGGCAAGGCACCTGAAATAATGAGCCAGATGCCCAACAGAAGCATTCCCAGATTGCTTGGAAGTTTCATGGCCTGCGCTCCCCGATGAGGTGGCTGTCTGTAGCCGACCTTGCTGTCGCTTGCTTGGGGAAGCCGACAGCTTTAAATGGTAAAATGGAGGGAGCAAAAACTATGCCGGGCGCTGGGCGCTTCGGGGCAATGATCGGAGCCGCGCACGAAGCCAGTCTTCGAGCGAAGTAAGCGGGCCAATGCCCAATCACTGCTTACTTCGTTCGCAAAGCCTCACTTCGTGGGCGGCTCTCAACTGATTGCTATTTGAAAACGGCTTTGTTAATCTGGAAGTCCGCGATGCGAGCGGAGAGGGTACGGCGCGACAAGCCGCACATTTTAGCGCACCGCCCGACGTGGCCATGGCTTTGCTCTAAGGCCTTGCGAATGTACTGTCGCTCGACGTCTATGCTAATCTCCCGAAGAAGGTCCGGTAGGGGACGGTCTAAATCGATGGCAAAGGGCAGTTTCCGGGGAGCCGGATCGATCAGCTCGCTTGGAAGGTTTTCCAATTGAATGGAGCCGTTCAAGCAAGTCACACAACTGCGCTCGATGGCGTTTTCCAATTCACGAATGTTGCCTGGCCAGGCGTGTTTGATGAGAGCATCCATCGCTTGAGGGGAAAGTTGTTTAGGAGTTTCTCCGGGCCGTGAGTATTTCTGGGCGAAATGAGCGGCCAAGAGGGGGATGTCTTCGGGCCGCTCGCGCAGAGGTGGAAGGTCGATCTTGAGCACGTTGAGCCGGTAATAAAGGTCTTCGCGGAACTTTCCGTCTTGAACCAATTGCAGGAGAGAACGATTGGTGGCGCCGATCACCCGGACGTCCACTTCAATGGTTTCCACGCCGCCGACGCGTTCAAAGCGGCGCTCTTGCAAGACGCGAAGCAGCTTGGCCTGCATGGCGGGGGGGATGTCGCCCACCTCATCGAGAAAAATCGTGCCGCCGTTGGCCAATTCAAATCGGCCGCGGCGTTGATTCAAGGCGGTGGTAAAGGAGCCTTTTTCGTGGCCGAATAGTTCGCTTTCCAACAGATTTTCCGGCAAGGCCGCGCAATTGACCGCGATCATGGGACCGGGTCGGTCTTGCGTGGCATCGTGGATGGCTCGGGCCACCGCTTCCTTGCCGGTGCCCGTTTCGCCTTCAATCAGGACCGTGGTGGTCGTCTGGGCCAGATTGCCGATCAGCTCGAAGACCGCATGCATCCGCGGATTCTTGCTGAGAATATTGTGGAATGAATACTGGCCCTGCATCTGCTCGCGCAGTTGAACGACTTCGTCGTGGAGCACGCGGTCTTTGAGCGCTCGGGCGATGACCAGGCGGAGGTGTTGCATGTCGATTGGTTTCGTTAGAAAATCATAGGCCCCCAGGCGCATGGCCTGCACCGCTTCGTTGATACTGCCGTAACCGGTCATGACAATTATCGTCACGGGCATCTTTCGCTTTTGAACTTCCTCGATGAGCTGCATGCCGTCCAAGCCGGGCATTTTCAGGTCGATCAAGCCGATGCTGTAGCTCTGTTTTTCGAGAGCCTTGAAAGCCTCGTCGCCGTTGTGGGCGGTGTCGACCTCAATATGATCGTCGGACTCCAGCAATTCTTTGAGAGACTGACGGGTGCGATCGCTGTCCTCGGCCAGCAGAATGCGGCGTTTCATCTGGGAGTTTTCCATGTCGAAATTCTCCATGAATAGAGTGGCGACAAAAACGCGCCAGTCCCGGTTGAGGTTCAGTTCGCAAGTAAAATAGTTTTTCGGCGTCCAGCACGCCTTTGAGCTGGAAATGCAGTCTGTCAAAAGAGCGATGTGGGACATTCACCAACAAGCTGGAACTCAACTGATGATCCCACAAGCTTTAGTATATATGGGCAAAGAGTTGCCGACAAGTGGGAAATGAATTGTTCGATAATGGGAAAGGGATTTACCATTCCGCCTTAGAGTTCGCCGACTTCGCCCGTTAGGATCCCTTGGGCAACGGCCAACATAGTCTGACGGCGATTCATCGCGGCTCGTTGGATGCGGCGGTAAGCATCGGCTTCGGTCAGCCGTTGCCGTTTCATGAGAACGCCTTTGGCCCGTTCGACAATTTTGCGATTTTCCAGAGTCTGACGCAGGGAGCTGTTCTCGGTCGTTAAGCTGCGCAACTCCAGAAAACGAGCCCAGGCCACCTGCAAAGCCGGTCCCAATTGATGTTCCTCAACCGGCTTGACGAGATAGGCCAGCACATGCTCCTCCATAGCCCGGCGAACTAGTTCCAGATCGCGGTCCGCGGTAATGGCGACGGCGGCAATGATCTGTTCGTCATAAATCCGCCGCAATGCTTCAATACCGTCCAGGGCGGGCATGTGGATATCGAAGACGATCACATCCGGTTTTTGCTCGACAACGGTTCGAATCATTTCCGCTCCGTCGGCGGCTTCTCCCACCACTTGGTGCCTCAATTTGTTTTCCAAGGTGTTGCGAAAGAATTGACGAATCGTGGGGTCATCATCGGCAACCACGATTCTCAAGGTCGGCAACGTGGCGGGTTCCATGACGGCGTCCTTAGGAGCGTTGGTTTTTCCACTATAGCCGCAAAGCCCGTGCCTGAATACTGATTTTTCAACTTATTGATTTTGGAGCGTCACGGGGGGCTTTGGGATTAAGTAGCCGTTTCTGCTTCCGGGGAGGAGATTGCCAACGGGACGCCGCTCAGAGGAAGGCCGACGCGAGCGGAGCAGCCGCCCTCCTGCCGGTTTGTCAGGGCGATCCGTCCGCCGTGCATCATAACAAGCTTTTGGGCCAAGACCAACCCGAGCCCGGCATGGCCGGGTCGAGTGCTCGAGAAAGGTCGAAATAAAGGCGTGGTCGAATCCGCTGGCAGTCCCGGACCATCATCGGTGATTTCCCATTGGACCGTGCCCGCCGCCGAGTCGGCCGTTGTGGTGAAAGTCACTTGGCTTCGGGCCGCCTCACAAGCATTGGTCAACAGAGCCTCGCCAATTTGACCGATCCGTTCCGGGTCGCCGGTAATCCAGACGGACTGTAGCGCCTCCGTCTGGATTTGGATTCCAGGAAATTTTAGGCGAGCGGTTTCGGCCAATCGATTAGCTAAGTCGACGAGATCCACCGTTCTCGGATTCAATGTCAATGGACAAAGGTAATCTTGAACCTCGTCCAGGAAAATGCGGCAGGCTTCGGCGCGCTGGCGAAGGCGACTCAAAACGTCACGCTCGTGAATTGGATTCCGTTGTCAACACAACAGCTTTCCCCCTTCGCTTCAGATTTCTTGGCTGACATCGGCAGGCCTTCGAGCCGGTGCCTGCCATCATATTCGAACCCGGGGAAACCTCTGGTGAATCATAGGATGGAAGCGAGAAGAAAAGCAAGCGCCGTTTGAGCAAATTTGCCGGATGGATGGCCGAAATCAATACTAGCCCAGCCCGATACCCTGGTGAGCGAGGTAAAATCGTTGACAAGCCCAAGCGGGGACCATATATTTGGGCTTAGGTTGACAACGATTCTTAGGTTGTTTTTCGCTGTCTCTGGCCGCCGGCTTCAAAGTCGCACCGGCGGTTTTCGAAACTCATCCCAAACGTAACATTTCGGCAACGCCGCCGAATCATTTGACGGCACGCCCGACGGTTGTCACGACTGTCGCGTCGCCCAGGGGGACAACCTATGGTGGAGACTGTTGCGCGGGACCGGCCTGCAATAAATTCCGTCAAGGCAGACGGCGCCCTGGCCCATCGCCTGTTGGCCGCCGACATTATCATCGCCAATGCTCCCGACCCCGTGTTCGTTTCCGACCTGGAAGGGAAAATACTTCAAGCCAACGACGCCGTTTCTCAGCTCCTCGGATTTCGTCAAGACGAGGTGCTCGAACAGTCGTTGTCGCGTTTCATTAGCGCGCGGGAAACGCAAGAATTCATGGCGGCTTTGCGGGAAGTCGTCGAGCGCGGCGTCACGCGAAACGCCGTCCTCAATCCGCGGAGCTCGCGAGGCGAAGTCATTCCAACGACCTTAAATGCCTCGGCTTTGCGCGATTCGGACGGCAAAGTGATCGGCGCCATCGGCATCCTCCGCGATATGCGGGAGCTGGATAAAGCCCGCGCCTACGCGGAAAGCCTCATCAAGAACGCGCCGGACCCGTTGTTCGTCTCCGACCTGGAAGGCAAAATCCTCCAGGCCAACGACGCCGTATCTCAGCTCTTGGGCTTCCGGCCGGATGAATTGATCGAGCAATCGCTGTCGCGCTTCATCAGCCCCCAGGAGACGCGCGAGTTCACGGCCGCGCTCCGCGAAGTCGTGGAACGCGGGGTGACCCGCAATGCCAGGCTCAATCCCCGAAGTGCCTCCGGAGAAATCATTCCGACCACGCTGAACGCCTCGGCTTTGCGCGATCCCGAAGGCAAGGTGATCGGGGCCATCGGCATCCTCCGTGACATGCGCGAGTTGGACAAGGCCAAGGCCTATGCGGAAAGCTTGATCAAGAACGCCCCCGACCCGGTGTTTGTGTCCGATCTCGAAGGCAAGATTCTCCAGGCGAATGACGCGGTCTTTTCTTTGCTCGGTTTTCGACCGGATGAGTTGATCGAGCAGTCGTTGTCGCGGTTTATCAGTCCGCAGGAGACGCGCGAATTCACGGCAGCCCTTCGCGAAGTGGTGGAGCGTGGCGTGACTCGCAATGCCCGCCTCAATCCTCGCAGTGCCTCCGGCGACGTGATTTCCACGACGCTGAACGCCTCCGCTTTGAGAGACTTGGACGCCAGCGTGATCGGAGCCATCGGCATCCTCCGCGACATGCGCGAGCTGGACAAAGCCAAAGCCTATGCCGAAAGCTTGATCA
>WNFC01008314.1_pt1 | contig 11437 bp, 9 predicted proteins | sample 5400541 | NCBI WGS metagenome assembly WNFC01 (sample SAMN13153342, study PRJNA577476) | soil metagenome | isolation source: 120 cm saprolite under Douglas fir tree site 2 hole 2 replicate 1 | place: USA:California | collected 2015-04-18
GCATGACTCTCTCCAGCCGTGACGTCCAGAAAAATTGCTCGTGAACGCGTCTGACATCAAACGGAACCAGTGCCGACGCCGTAGCGCTGACACGCGGTATAGAGCACCGTCAGGGCGACCCAGCTCGCCTCGGAGGGGGCCACGGCGCCTGCCAGCATGGTGCGCGAAGAGCCGTCGAGGATGATCAGGCTCCACCACCGGTGCCCCTCCAAGGCAAAGTCCATCATCCGGCCGTCGATACACCAGTACTCATGCGCCGCACTCGCCTTGAAGGGATGCGGCTGGGGCGCGGCTTTCGGAGCGCGGTGCCCCGCTGTCCCCGGGATATCCGGATAGACTTGGCGGTTGAGCGCCATAATCCGTTCCACGGTGCGCACCGAGAGATCCGTTTGGCCGCGCAGACTCCAGATCCGAAAGCCCCCGGCATCGGGATGGCGCTTTTGCAAATGATAAATCTCCAACATCACCGGGAGCCACACCTTGCGTGCCGGGGTGTGCGGCGCGGAGCTCTGGTCCGCGAGGCTGGCCGCATTGTCGCGTTCGAAGCGCGTAATCCACCGATTGATCGTGGGGCGGGAGACCTGCAAATACTGACTGATACTGCGCTTACTCCAGCCTTGGGCATAGAGGGTGATGACCTCCAGGCGAGCCTGGGCGCGTTCGGGTTGGCTGTGGTAGTCGAGGAGCGGCCGCACGTGCGGGACCGCCGGAGGGAGGCGTTCCCAGAGACGTTGCGCCGTTTGGCCGGTGATACGATGCATCGTGGTATGAAAAATGATCTGGGCCAGTTCGCGAGCACCGAACCCCACATACAGCCCTTTGAGCCGCTGGAGTTCGTGCACCACCGTGTCAGGCACCCGGAGCTGGCGTTGGGCCGGGTGGACGTCCAGGGGGGCGGGCATGAGCCCGAGCATCCCCTGCTGCTCAAAGCGGCGCTTGAGGCGGCCTACCGTTTCCGGATGGGTCCCGGTTTCCCGGGCCCGCTGCGTCGCGGTCCGCTCGGGCCAGAGCAGCAACGGGCGGATGAGTTCATACCGCTGTTGCGTGGGGTCGATGCATGGCAGGAGGGGGTCGTCCGTCTCAGGATCAGGTCGCGCCAAGGCAGCCTCCCTGCAACGCCCCGGCGCGGCGGGTGCCGGGGCAGGATGCACATGGGACACCCCGAGCCACGCCGCCGCCAGGGATACAGCGCCGCAGGCAGCGTGGCTCAGGTCGTCGTTCATCGTCTGGAGAGTGAGGGGAGCTATTGTAGCGCGGGGACCGTCTCGAGGCGAGCGCCGGTGGGGCGGGGGCCCCGTTCAGGCGCGCCAGCGGAGGCGGCCATAGCCTTGGCCATGGACATAGTAGCTGTCGTGGGTGACGTGGCCGTCGACGGCTGACTCCGTCAGGGGATCAAGGTCAATGGCCTGCGCGGCACGCAGCGCCTCCAGGATGGCATCGAACCGCTCCCGCGGCCACTGCAGCAGGCGGCGGAGCCGATGGATGGGGACCCCGTCAGGGGATGGACGCAGACTGTCGTAGGCGGCCTGGAACTGCTGCTGGAGGACCTGCGGGTCCAGGAGCCCGGCGAGTTGCTCTTGCTGGTCAAGCCAGCCGCGCAAGGCCGCGCGCATGGCCGCGTTGCGTGTGGTGGGATGACGGCGATGGGTCGTCTGCCAATCTCACAAGCGGTCCAGGCGCTGGACCAGGGTGTTGGGCAGGCGGACACTTACGATGCGCGAGTCCTCCGGTTCTTTGCTCGGCATGGCTTCCCTTTCGTAGACCCAAAACACTACAGGATGTAGTACATCGGCCTAGCGTAGGGCAAAACAGGGGCACTGCCAAGCGCGGGTTTTTTCTTGGGAAGACCAGTCGGCTTAATGATGCACTGGCGTAACGGAGGTCATGGCGGGGTTTGTGACGTTGCGTCTCACCTCGACGCAGGCGCTCGTCCATTGTCCGGTGTGCCAGTTTCCCACCCAGCGCATCCATAGTCACTATACCCGGACCGTCGCCGACCTCCCGTGGGCGCACCTCCATGTCGTGTTGCAGCTCGGCGTCCGCAAGTTTTTCTGCGCCAATGGCCGCTGCACCCGCTCCATTTTTACCGAACGCTTGCCCCAGCTGCTGGCTCCTTGGGCGCGGCGGACGCAGCGGCTCGCGCACCGCCTGGGGTCGATCGCGGTGGCGCTGGGTGGGGCCGCGGGCGCGCTGCTGAGCCAGCCGCTCGGCATGCCCGTCAGCCGGAACACCCTGCTGCGCCTGCTCCGCCGGCTGCCTGTCCCGTCTCGCGCCACCCCCACCGTCCTGGGCGTGGACGATTCGCCCTGCGGAAACGCCACACCTCTGGGACGATCCTGGTGGACCAGGAGCGCCACCACCCCGTGGCGCTCCTGCCCGAGCGCACCGCCGACACCCTGGCGCACTGGCTCCGGGCGCATCCGGGGGTCGCAGTGATCACGCGGGATCGGTCGAGCGCCTACGCTGACGGGGCGCGTCAAGGGGCCCCTGCGGCCACCCAGGTCGCGGACCGCTTCCATCTCATCCAGAATCTCGCGGAAGCGCTGACCGAGGTGTTCACGACGCAGCGTCCCGCGCTGGACGCCGTCAATGCCGCGGCGCGCCAGCAGCCGGTGCCGCTCCCCGATGGGACGGTCGCGGTGCCCGTGCCACCTCCAGCCACGCCCCCGCGCGCCCAGCAGCAGGCCGCCCAGCGCGCGGCGCAGCGCCAGGCCACCTATGACGCGGTGTGGACTCTCCACCGCGCTGGCTGGACCGTCCCGGCTATCGCCGCGCAGGTCGGCCACAGCCGGCACACCATCGAGCGGTATCTCCGGATGCCGACCTGGCCGGTGCCGCAGCACCGCAGTAGCTATGGCCGCAGCGTGCTCAATCCCTACAAAGTCTTCCTGCTCGAGCGGTGGAACGCCGGCTGCCGGACGGCGATGCAGCTGTTTCGGGAGCTGCAGCCGCGCGGGTACACGGGGAGCTATCGCCGTGTGGCAGCCTATGCCAGCCGCCTCCGCCAGGCCCAAGGCTTGGCCCCCAGACGGCAGGGCCGGCGCCAGCGGCTGCCCGTCGTCGCGGAGCCCGCGACCCCACTCCTCACGCCACGCCGGGCGACCTGGTTCGTCCTGGGGCGCACAGCCAAGCGCACGGAGGCCGAGGCGCAGCAACTCGCCCAGTTACACGCACAGGATCCCGCGGTGGCCGAAGCGATCGACCTGGCGCAGGACTTTGTCCAGCTCGTGCGCCAGCGGCAGCCCGCGCACCTTGATCCGTGGCTGCAGCGGGCCGCCACCAGCCCGCTGGAGGCCCTGCGACGCTTTGCGCAAGGGCTGTATGAGGACTACGACGCGGTCAACGCCGGGGTGCCCGTGCCCTGGAGCAACGGTCCGGTCGAGGGCCACATCAATCGCTTGAAAATGTTGAAGCGCCAGATGTTTGGCCGGGTACACCTCGATCTCTTGGGCCGCCGCTTCGTGCTCGCCCCACGACGCGAGCGCGCACCTGTGCCCCACGCGGAGGCCGCGGTAGCGGCGCGGGCGCCGCTACCGCGGCAGGGCATCCGCTTCACCAAAAGTGGGTAAGAACCTTGGTTATAAGACAAAGCACACAGAGGCACCTTCCGTGCTACTAATAGTTGGGAACTCACACTAAGCGTTTAAGTTGTCAACGCCCTCAAAGCACGTTACCATCGACTTGCTGACGGCTAGGCGGTACCGTTCCGAACGGCGCATGCTCGAGCCACAGGTTGCGGTCGGTACCGAGGACTACCATGGTCTGGGCATCAAGCGCCTGGAAGGCCAGCACGTTACCATCGACTTGCTGACGGCTAGGCGGTACCGTTCCGAATGGCGCATGCTCGAGCCACAGGTTGCGGTCGGTACCGAGGACTACCATGGTCTGGGCATCAAGCGCCTGGAAACCCCGACTTGGTGCGGGTTGTAGATTCGTATCGTATAGAGGCGGAGCAATCACCGAGGGGTGCTTGTAGGTCTTGGCGACCTGTTGGTTCTCCGGGGGAGCCCAGGGCCTTGTGGTGGGTGGCACGCCCGACCATGGCCTGATATTGCTGTTGAGGCCCGCGTCGCCGCTTTCCGATCCATAGACCGTGTTCGGGTCTAGTCTTTCTGGGTGCGCGAGGTCGGTCTGCCAACGAGCGAAAAGTCGATCGACATTCGAGTGCAACAAGAACACGAAGGGATCGCGGAAAGAGATGTGTACTCCGCCCATATTGACAAAACCGTGCATGGCGTTATGCACGCTCTCCAGAAGTCCCCGCATCGCAGCGTAATCACCCGCGTTCAGGATTGCCGTGTCATCCGCGGCTGAAGCCGGAGAACCAGCAACAGATCTATTGACCGCCGTTGGCGGGTCTGCGGGGTTGCCGGAACTGTCCCGCTCAGGATTTGCTCCCGGAACATAGAATCCGTCATTCCGCCAAGGCGCTGTGGCATTCTGCCAAGGCGGACCGATGGGCCTCGATCACCGCGTCGGCCACTCCCTTCTGCTTCTGTGGAGCGCAAAAGCACCTCTAGGCAAAAACAGTAAATATTTCAAAGGCTTGTACCATAATCTCTCCAATCTATCCATAAGACTATTTTTAATTATGTCAAAATATTCTATTTGTATAACTCTTTGATTTTCTTACTTTTCTTGTAAGTCATTGAAATAAAAATGCGTTTATAAGTTATTGGAATACAATAGGTTGCGGTGACAGAAGTTGTAAAAATACTTGACATAAACCTTCATGACTCATTGCAATGTCGTGATATGCCCAAAAGTGATGTTGTTGGGTGATGCTAAGCGGCGGAAGTGGCCGACGCCGTGATCGAGGCCGACCGATGACTTGAGTTGTGGAACCTCCATACCCCATGAAGTCCGGCGTGAACAGACTCAAAGTTCCGGTTCGCCCTCCGCCCAGATTGGCATTCGGAATGGCTCTGGGGTCCTGCGTCCAATCCCAATAGTGCAGGGAAAGCTGAGGATTGATTTGCCGAAGCATTGCCTCCAGGCGATTGACGAGTTCTCGGTGCCACGGCAGGAATTCCAGGCCGCCGTGTATGTGTGTCGCCTGGTGGATCTCATCTTGCTTGAACCACCAGGTTACTCCGCCAGGAATTGGGTCGGTTCTGTTGCCGGGGAAAAATCGGCGGTTCAATTCAAGCAGTGCGTCGCGGAGCAATGCCCGTTCAGCCGGGTCGACGGTCGCAATGTTGCGCCTGATACCATCTCCGAGTGCCATAGCTAAGTACCCGGACATATATTTTTGCACATTTTTTCTGAGCCATCCCAAGCAATACCGCCAGGAGACCCGTACTCAAAACATACGAGAATTTCTGTCCAGGTACTTACCTCCGCTTGTTAATAGTGGTTGGTGTTGAGGGCGGTGTTTCAAAAGTGGAGATAGATTTCAATAACATCTTGTAGATTAAAGGCATAGGAGTTTGTGATTTTACCCATATTATGGCCTGATTTCCGAAGCATAACATGTCCACAAGAAGCGGCCATTCCTCCTTGCCAAGGCCACAAGCGGTGGAGGTCCTGCAAGATATCATGACCGTAAGTTGGCTTTGTGAAGCATAAGGTGGCCGTAAGTATGCGCTCCTCTCTTTGTGCTTCCGCACGTGTTTTTTTACCCACTTTCGGTCTTCGATATGCTGCAAAACGGCCATCATATCTTTCACAAGATTGTGTTTTCTCCAGAAATCGGGTATGTCTCTCACAGGCCATTCGTGAGCCATCCAACGAGAGACCGTATGTTCACGCCATCCGAGTTTGAGCACTGGTGCCGCGATCTGCAGCTTGCACCCTCTACCTGCGAGGTCATTGCCGCCATCCGCGCCGCCCCGCCGGCTCGCCGTGTCACCTCGCGTGCCCACAACGTCAGTGGGGCCTATCCGTCGCGCAAAATGGGCGTCACCATCCAATTTGAGAGCCACACGGTCGAACTGTGGGCGATTTATCTCATGGAACATGACCCCGATGTGCTCGAATTCTACGATCAACCTCAGACCTTCAAACTACGGTATCAGGCCAAATCGGGCCAGAAGATGCTGAGGCATTACTACACGCCAGATTTCCTGGTGCTGCGCCGTCATGACGTTGGGTTTGAAGAATGGAAAACGGAAGACGACCTGCGTCGTCTGGCGGAGCGACAGCCATTCCGCTATCAACGGTGGGCAGACGGCGCCTGGCGCTGCCCGCCGGCGGAAATGGCTGCCGAGTCGCTTGGGTTGTCCTTCCGTGTCTGTTCGTCGGCCTCCTTGCCTCGGACGTACATCGAAAACCTCGTGTTCCTCGAAGACTACGTGGGATTCATGCCCACGGTCCCTCCTCAGGTGCAAGCGCGTATCCTGGAGCGGGTGCGTGAGACACCGGGGATCCCGCTTGCCGCCATCCTGAGCGACGGCTCAGGCCTGCGCGCCAACGATGTCTATGCGATGTTGGCCCAGGATCAGCTCTACACGGATCTGTACGCCGTGCATCTCATGCAGCATTGGCGTGTGCACCTGTATCTGGACCGGACGCAGGCCGCCGCGTATGCGCACCTGCTCCCAGTGCGGTTGACGGAGCCAGGGCGCGCGCCCTTCCCCGAACACGGAACCGCACTGGCTCCCCATGTGACGCTCCTCTGGGACGGGCGCCCCTGGACCGTCGTGAATCCTGGGGACACCACCATCACCCTCCTGCCCGAGACGGGCGTGCCCATGCCAGTCCCCTCCGCCTTCTTGCTCCACTTACTCGATACGGGGACGATCACGGTGCTGCGGGCGCCGGCAGCCCTTGCCACCCCTCCCGCAGTCGATCGCCTGATGGCCGAGGCGAGTCCGACCGATCAGCGTACAGCCAATGAGCGGTTTCGGGTGGTCCAGGCCTATCTCGAACATCGAGCGGAGATCTACACCGGCACGCCCATGCGGACGCTGCGCCGCTGGGTGCGATCGTTCCAACAAGCCCAGAACCGTTATGGGTGCGGGTATGTGGGATTGCTCCCGCGCATCGCGCAGCAGGGCAACCGCACCCCGAAAGCGCCACTCGCCACCCGCGTGTTGATGGATACTTTTATTGCCGAGCGGTTTGAGACCGCTCGCCACGCTCCCGCTGCCTCGGTGTATCGCGCGTATGCGCAGGAGTGTGCCACGCGGCAACTCACGCCACTCACGGCGCGCGCCTTCTACTATCGGATCAAACAGCGCTCCGGGCCCCAGCAAACCGCGCAGCGCTCCGGGGCACGCGCTGCCTACCAAGAAACCCCGTGGGTCTGGGCCTTAGAGTACATGACGCCTCGGCATGGCACGCGCCCATTGGAAGTGGTCCACATCGATCACACGCCTCTTGATATCGCGTTACGCTGCGTTTCCACCGGCACACAGCTTGGCACACCCTGGGCGACCTTCCTGATGGATGCGTACTCACGACGCTTGCTGGCAGTGTACCTCACCTTTGATGCGCCCTCCTACCGGTCGGTGATGATGGTGGTGCGCATCTGTGTGCAACGCTTCGGACGCTTCCCGCAAATCTTGGTCGTCGATGGGGGCAGAGAATTCAACAATGTGTATTTTGATACCCTACTGGCGCGCTACCATGGCACAAGGAAAACACGTCCTGTGGCCAAACCCCGCTACGGTTCCGTAATTGAACGCCTGTTTGATACAACCAACAAGGAATTCATCTTCAATCTATTGGGCAACACGCAGGCTGCCAAGCAGCGACGGCTGCTCACTAAAGCCGTTGATCCAAAGACCCATGCTGTCTGGACCCTTGGGGACCTGTATACCTATCTGACTGAATGGGCCTATCAGATTTATGACCAGAACGAGCATAGCGGTATCGGGCAGCCACCGCGCGATGCGTACCTGTGGGGGATGCAACACGGTGGAGAGCGTGAGCATCGCCAGATCCCCTACGATGAAGCCTTTGTGCGAGACACATGTCCGAGTACGACGAAAGGGACCGCTAAGGTGCAGCCTGGCAGTGGGATCAAGGTGCATCACTTCTTCTACTGGCACAACGACTTTCGCCACGCCGACGTGGTCAAAACGAGCGTCCCGGTGCGCTACGATCCCTTTGACCTCGGGGTGGTGTACGCCTATGTCCAGGGGCAGTGGCTCGTGTGCCATTCCCCGTACCACAGTCTCTTGGAGGGGCGCACAGAGAAAGAACTGCTGGTGGCGACGGCGGAAATGCGTCGGCGTGCCAGGCATGACCAGACGAGAACCGATCTGTCGGCGGCACGGTTGGCAGCCTTCATCACCTCTGCGCAGGCCCATGAGGAACTCCTCAGGCAGCGCTGGCGCGACCTGGAGGGGCACCAGGTGTTGGAGATCATCGCGCGCATGGCACCAGTCGGTGTGCCCTCGGCTGCCCTGCCGTCTGATACGACGCAGACGGTGTCGCCTCCCCCAGAGGAGGTCGCAGCCCGGAGCGCTCCTGTGGATCTGACCACCTTACCCGTGTTGGGAGACTATCGCTGATGGAGCCCAAGGACATCGAACAGCTCTCTGCTGAGGAGAAAAAAGCCGGGTTCAAGGACGCGACAGTGACCCATCGCGTCCTTGAACAGACAGATCGCATCCTCATGCGGGCGATCCAAGAACACGGCGGCTTCGCCTCTGTGTTGGTGTATGGCCCCAGTGGTGTGGGCAAGACGACGATGATCCGCCAGATCCGCCGCCGGCTGCAGGGCGCCATGCCCTCCTCACGCACGGCCCCCTGCTCGCCTCCTCTGAGCGGCCCTCGTGCTGCAGTCCCGTTACTGGTGTTAGAAACCCGCCCGCCCGATGGCGCCGCCTTCAATCGCGCTGACTACTACCGCAATGCGCTCGTCCAACTGGGGGAACCTTTCTATGAGCAGCGTCGGTTCATCGATATCCACACGGAGTACGCTGGGGAGCGGCGCACGCGAGGGCGCGGCAAAGCCGCGCCCTTCAATGAGGCGCCAGAACTGCGCCACGCCATGGAAGACGCCATGCAACGTCATGGCGTGCGCGCGGTCATCCTGGATGAGGCGCAGCATTTGCTGACCTGGGGCAACAGGGAATATGGCCATGCGCTCCTCGACCAGCTTGATTGGATCAAAAGTATGACCAATGTGACCAATATCGTCCACATTTTGGTCGGTACCTATGAATTGCTGAGCTTTACCAGGTTGAATGGGCAGGCGGCCCGGCGGGGTCTGCCGGTCCATTTCCCCCGGTATCAACTCCAGCACGACGACGATTGCACCACATTCCAGGCCATTCTCTTGGCCTTGCTCAAGAAAGTGCCGCTGCGTACCGAGGCCGAGCAGCTGGTCGTCGAGCACTGGCTCTACTTCTACGAGCGCTGTATTGGGTGCGTGGGGGTGTTGAAGGATTGGTTGATGCGCGCCGTTTCCGTCACCCTTGACGAGGGCGGCGACACGCTGACCCTCGAACGGGTGCAAGAGCAGGCCCTCTCGATCTCGCAATGCGAACAAATGGCGCTGGATGCCGTCGAGGGAGAGCAAAAGCTCAACGCTACAGAGGGCCGACGGGAACATCTCTGGCGACTGCTGCAAGGGGAAGGCCTCCGTGCCCCTTTGCCACGCCTGCCGGCCAGTGGAGTGGAGGTGACGCAGGCACCCGCGTCTTCTGAACGTCTCGCTCCGACACCGGGAGTCTCCTCGCCGGTGCCCTCCCCCATGACGCCACCGCCGAAGACGACCAGGAAGCACGCGGGGCAACAGGCTCCACGCCGCGATCCTGTCGGAGCACGACCGTCGTCAGGGCCACCGACACGGTGCGCCTTTGTGGGAGTGTTTGATCTGGCAGCCGACCGCCTCCCCTCAACAGCCATCAGCGCCGTGGAGTGCCCAGCATGCGGCGCCATGCGAACGCTGCATCCACACGGCCACAGCCTGACATTTCCTTCGCACGCCAAGCGTAGGACGGATACCCCCCACGCGCAGGTGCGATGGATCAAGCGTGGAACCGAATGGAGACTCAGCAACACAGGGGGGTAGTCTCCTCCTGTTCTGCCTCTAAGGAAGAAGGAAAGCGCAACAAGCGAGCCTCACCGCGCCGGCAGGAGATGGCCTTGAGGCGCGATGGCATCGCGAAAGTGTCCTGAGCAACGGCTGGGTTTTGACCCGCTGGCATAGGTCTTCATCCATCCCCATGCAGCTCAAGCCAGGCGCAAGGTTCGTGTGTCCTTTCACGTTTTGCCGGTGCAGAGCGCCGCGTTCATCCAGTTCCTCAGTTTGAAGTATATGATGCCTCTCTATGAGTGAAGGATATTCTGCCTCTTTAGGCCATATTATGCTTCACATCTCAGAGTTCCCATATCCACTTTTGAAACACTACCTGCGTCTCAACCTGAGACGGGACGTAGAGGGCCTGCTGCTCCCCCCACCGCTCGTGCCATTGCACGTGCGCAAGGCGTGCGGCTCGTTGACGCTGGCGATGCGCCCTCCACTGCTCGGGGAGCCATTGCCAGAGGGTCGTCATAGGCGTCTGCTCCTTTCCTGTCACGGGTGCTTGGCGAGAGACCCTGCGGGCACCATGCCGGTGCTCAGGCCTCTGTCGGTGCCGATCCCTAGGCGCGTGGCGCTGGGGCCCGCTGGGGTGTCGGTGCGGCTGGCATGGCTGCCGTCGCTGCTCTCGTCGTTGGGGGTCCAGGCGTCTGCCCGTTGCGGGGAGCCCTGTGGGCGGCGCAAGGGGACAGAGCCGCTGTCCCCTGTGTGACACACCGCACACGGCCCACGCGGGCAGCACACCCTCCCTCACACCACTGCTTGGTCGAGAGGTGTGCGAGAGGGCCGACACCATGCTCGAGACCCTCCGCATCGAGGCGCGCCCAGCAGGTCACGGGGCCGCGCGTCGTAGGCGCGCCGCACATTGTTTGGTGGTGTATCCCTTGAGGTGGTCCCCTGCACTCTGCCGCGTGCATGCCCAGGAGTCGCCTCGCGCATGCACTCAACGGATACACGACCTTCTGGCACGTCCTGGTCCGCTGCCTGCCTGGCCCACAAGCATAACCGACCTGCGGCCAGCGCACCTGACGGCTGCCTGAGTGCTGGCTGGGTTCTAGCTGGGATGTCGCCCCCCTCCCCTTTTTGCTATACTGGAGAGGCTGCTGGTCTGCGCGGGCGGGCGCGGCCGCGCGAGACGCCCAGCGGCGATGCGCGCCGGAGGAGGGTGGGTGTATGCGGTATGTCTTTGCCGACTGTGTCTTCGATACCCAGCTCTATACCCTTCACCGCGCGGGCACGGCCATCCGGCTCCAGCCCAAAGTCTTTCACGTGCTCCAGTATCTTCTCGAGCAGCGCGATCACGTCGTGACCAAGGACGAACTCGGCGCGCACGTGTGGCCGGGGCAGTTCATCAGTGATGCGACGCTCGAAGGCTGTGTGAAGCTGGCCCGGCAGGCCCTGGGTGATAGTGGGCGGGCGCAACGGCTGATCCAGAGCCGTCGGGGCTACGGCTACCGCTTT
>WNFC01008315.1_pt1 | contig 11437 bp, 16 predicted proteins | sample 5400541 | NCBI WGS metagenome assembly WNFC01 (sample SAMN13153342, study PRJNA577476) | soil metagenome | isolation source: 120 cm saprolite under Douglas fir tree site 2 hole 2 replicate 1 | place: USA:California | collected 2015-04-18
CAGCGCCCTGGCCGCGTCCCTGCCCTTTCTCGCCGACGTCGTCCTCACCGGGTCGAGCCTGGCAATGCGGCGCAGCACTGTCCCCCGCGACGGCACCCGGAGGCCGCGGGCCTTGCACTCCCGCGTGATCTCCCGGCAGACCGAGGCCACCGGCCGCCGCTGCCGCGTCAGGTACCGGGTCCGCAGAACCTCCCGGACCACGGCCTCCACCTCGTCGGGAAGCCGCCCGCCGCCGCGGCCGCCGCTGGAAGTACCAGGCAGCAGGTCCGACACGAGGCCTTCACCCGCCCTCCAGCGCCTGACCAGCACATACACCTGTCGGCGGGACACACCCAGCTCGGCCGCCGCAGCATCGGCAGCATCCAGGCCTACTACGCGCTGGCCAGCGAGCTCCTTGATCACTCCGGCACGGCGGGCAGCCAGGTCCCACGCCTCCGTCGGCGCGGTAAGGACACCGCGCTCCGCCACCACCAGGTCATCGGCCGCCATGAAGCCCCCCGCCGTGGTGCATATGAGTACGGAACGGAAGCGACCGTAGCGCAGGCGACTCCGGGACATGCCAGAATCCCAAAGCCGCCTGCACACGAGCCTGAGATCCCAGGTCGCCCGTGCAGGCGAGTTCGGACATTCACACCCGTGACGGGACCTGACTCCCGCGCATTATCTCTGATAGCGCCCTGGCGGGGGAGGAAGTGCTCGGCCCTGCGCGGAGAGGTCCTGACGGGCCCGCGGGCGGAGCTGAACCGGAGGACCCCCCGTGTCATCCAGGCTGCGAGGCCCTCCGCATTCAAGAAGCCTGGAAAAATTATTGCCGGTCGGACCCATCCTGGCGGCTAGGAGGTGAGACCGCTGTCAAGCCGAGCGTTGAAGGAGCCATTGATGGCCCATCCGGGTGCATCCGCCGACGACCACCAGCAGCCGGAGGTGGTGATAGAGCCGGCCCTTCTGCGCCAAGCCGGTGTTTCGCACCCAGAGGCCGCCACGAACCCCACGCACGATCAGGCTGTCGCATCCGCGCAGCCGATTCCGGTACTCCAAGACGCGCCTCTCCTCGAATCCGCGGCGAAGCTCGCGGCCAGTGCTCCCAGGTTCGAGCTCGCTGCCGTCTTCCAGGCCGAGGAGAGCCACCGCCTGGCGCAGTGCCTTGACGACTATCCGCTTCGGGCGCCCGGCCTTCCGCAAATCGCGGCCGCAGCACTGGCCGCTTCGCAGGCGGCCTGCGTGCCCAAGCTCAGCATCGCCGAGCGCATTCTCCCTGCCGCCGGGGTCGACTTCGGCTTCCATCAGGCCATCTCGAAGATGATCGCTTCCCAGGACCTCGGGCTCCTCAAGATGAACCAGCAGCTTGCCAGGAGCGCAGCAGCAATGGTTGCACCGCACCATGACCTGCTCCGCAACGTTGGCAACTTCGCTTCCACCAGCCTCGCCGCCCTTGCCCGCCCGGTGAACGTCACCGGGATGAGCGCTATCGCGAGCCTGGTCGACCTGTTCCTGCGCTGGCGCGAAGCCGCCGAATCCGGTATGGGAGTGCTGCGCGGCCTTGCCCGCGCGGCTTTCAGGGCAGCCCTGCGCGCTCGCGCTGCGGTCCTGCATGGCGATGATGGGCCGGTGGCCTGGTTCATCGAGGCCTGGCTTGGCCTGCGCGTCACCTCCGAGCGGATCGAAGCGGTCAGCGCCGCGCTCCTCGAGGAAGGCTGGGACGCCAGCATCCCTGATGACCCTGCTTACCTGCTTACTGACTTGCGGAGGCGCACCGCCCGGCAAGCCCGTGTCCTGAGGCCGATCTGGGAGACCCAGCTCAACCACCGCGCCATCGGGATGCTTGACCAGCGGGTCATCACCGGCAACGGCACGCTCTTGACGGTCGCCGATCTGGTGCCCGGCGGGCAGGCCACCGAAGACCTGGTACTAGCTGGCGAATGGGATGAGCAACGCCTCCGCCGCGCCCTGGACCGGTTGAAGCCCGACGAGCTGCAGGTCACGAACGTTTATGCCCAGCGCAGCGAACTAACCTGGGCCGAAGCAGCCCGCATCGCGGGCGCGGCAGATCCGGCAGCCGCCGGCGAGCGTGTCCGGCGCAAGCTCAAGCGGCTCGGGGCAGAAGACAAGCGGCGGCTGACCCTCTCTTCCCGGCCGTGACGCGCCGTGCATCACATCCCGCTCTTCAGCCGCTCCCCCAACGACCGGCCAGCCGTGACCGTATGTTCACCCCAGAGTCCAGCTCCCTCCCCCGATCACGACGGCGGGCAAGCAAGCTCCACGCCGCCGACCAGGCGAGAACGCGTGCCCTGGCGCTCAGTAGGTGCCGGGATCACCACACTCGGAACCCCTGCCGGCATCGGGGTGCTCCACCCCGTGGTCGGTGAGGTCATCGCCATTGTCGAGGTGGTGGTGGTCCTGGCCATCATCGGCACGATTCTGTTCGGGAGCCTGGCCCTGAGCGAGCGCGCCTTCCGCCTTCTGCGCTGGATCGGGAATCGGCCTGAGCCGCCAGGGCCCGCGCCTAGGTCGTGAACTGGTCCGGGGAAGAACCAGCATGGATATGGCGCCGACAGTGAGTGTGATCGGTCCGGTGGTGCTCGGCGTGATCGGCACCGGTGGTGCTCGCGAAGGACGCGATGTTCACGATGGTCATGTCGAGCACGACCATGAACGACTGATGCCCGGCCGCAATGCCCCCGCATCTCCACTCGCCCGTGAGTTCACGGGCGTGAGCTGGCCGTAGCGGCTGGTGTGGCAGGTGACCCGTGAGCTGGAGGGCTGGTGGGATGGCGGTCCACCAGGCCGAGGCGGCGCTGCGTACCGAGTTCGCCCTGTGGCAGCGCCTCGTGTAAGGGCCTGTGATCGGGGACGTCGCCAGCAGACGCTGCCACGTCGCGCCGCGGCACCGCTAGTACTCCCACAAATGGTCAGCCAGGCGCAGGCCGCTCCCACGCAGTGCACACGGCGATCTACTGGCGGTAGGTAGGGTGTGGCAGGTGGCCGTCGAGAGTCCCGATCAGATCGCCTACCGCCAGCTCTGCCGGAAGCTGGATGCCAGCACATTGCTTGCACTCCTACCGGAACTGCGATTCCGCGTCGACAAAGCCCGGACAGAATTCGAGCACATGCGCCGCTCGGCCGAGCGACGCCCGGAGGACGACGCGGCGGTGTACGAGGCGCTCAACGACGCGGCGATGGCCTGGGATGCCTGCCGGGCCGATGCACCGGAAGCGGCAGAAATCATCCAGGAAACCATCGACAATCTGCGTCGCCAGGCAGCGGAAAACGCAGATAAGTCGGCCGAAATGCACGAGGGAGCGATAATGGTCACCTTCGCCTGGCTGGCCGCGTGTCACATGAACATCCTCGTGGTCCAGGAAGAACTGGAATCCCGAGGCCTGCTACCTGTGCCGAAACCGCTCACGTCAGCGTGATCGGGGCTGGACGGGGGGGCTTTGGCGATGGCCGTGAGCGCGGCCTAGGCGATCGGTGCCCAGCGTGCCATCAGGTCTAGGCCGTCGGGGAGTCTGGCTGCGTATACCGTCCCATGTCGGGCCCCCGATCCAGACGCCTGCGGCGCGCCGGCCAGAAGACATCCCGGGCCTCCTGGCATGATCAGGCCCGTGAGTGACCTGGATGTGGCGGCGGCCGTCCGCGTGTCGGCGCGGGCCGAGGTGATCGCCAGCGAAGCAGAGCACGAGTTCGCCATGGCGGACAGCCTGTATCCGTCGTCGCCGTACGCGGCCGCGTTCGCCGCGGTCCTGCGGCACCTGATCGAGGCCGGGAACGCCGGGGCGCTGCAGGTGGCCCTCGACGAGTTCGATTACTGGGTTGCCCAGTCGGAGGAGGCACAGGAATCCCAGCTGCGCCGCTGGGAGGACGAGCACGCCGAGAGGACCCGGCGCCACGAGCTGGCGCTGCAGCTGACATGCCCCCACTGCGGCGCGGCGCCCGGCGACGTCTGCCGGACCACCGGCAGCGCCGGCCCGATGGCTAAGGGCCTGGATGATCACAAGGCCCGCTACCGGGCCGCTACAAGCGAGCCCTCAGCGGAGCGCGGCAACAGAACGGTCTGATCCGGCGCGGCCCCTCGCGGCCCGGGCGGCGCGCCAGGGTTGCGGATTTCGCGAGAGACCTACGCGCGTCACGCACCAATGTGCGACAAGTGCGCGAGCAACGGGCGTACCGTGGCGGCCATGGAAACCGACACCTCCGAACGGCCGCCGATGGCTCATCGGTCCTGGTATCTGCGCGCCGACGTCGCCGACAGCCTGGCCGACGTGGTGACCGATCTGCATTTCACCACCAGGCGGCCGCGGCACGAGGTCCTCGCCGCCGTGATCGAGGTCGCTGTCGGTCACCGCGCTGAGATCGAGGCGCGGCTAGCGCAGGCTGGTGCCGCATGAGCCACCGGACCGCGCTCGCGAACAACAAGGGCGGGGTAGGCAAGACCGCGAGCACCGTCAACCTCGCGGCGGCCCTGGCCCGCCAGGACCGCCGGGTCCTGGTCGTCGATATGGACCCGCAGGCGAACACCACGCGCCGCCTGGCGGCCCGGCTCGGCGAGGACTCCCCCACCGTCTCCGAGGTCATCGCCAGCGCGGCTAAGGGGTGCGCGGCCGACGCGATCGTGCCTTGCGGCTGGGATGTCGCATATGCCGACCGGATCAGCATCATCCCGTCCGCCCCGGATCTCGCGAACCGCGGCGGCGAACTGCACCTGCTCGGTGCCGTCCGGCGGCTTGCCAAGGCGCTGACCGGCGTCGATGACGACTACGACGCCACCTTGTTCGACTGCGAGCCCAGCCTCGGCCACCTCACCCAGCTCGTGATGGCGGCCGCCGACGACGTGCTGACCGTCGTCGAGCCCGAATACGACGCCGTCGAGTCCGCGATCCGGCTCAGGGACTTCATCGAGGCCGCCCGCGAGGACCTCGGCAACCCGGACCTTCACGTGCTCGGCTACCTGCTATCCCGTGTGCGGGACACCCTCGGCGCCCACAAGTTCCAGCTCGCCGGCCTGCCAGCCATGTTCGGCGACGGCATGGTCTGGGAACCGGGCATCCCGGAGCGCGCCGCCATCAAGGACGCAAACGAGTCCGCCGCCCCCGTCGAGTACGCCGGGCCGGTCGGCCGCGAGGTGGCCGCCCTGTACGACGCGATCGCCCTCCGGTACCTCGCAGCCGTAGGCGTCCCGGCATGAGCCCGAAACTACAGCGGCAACGCCCTGAGCCCGAATCCCACCTCGTCCGCAAGCCCGAGCCGATCAGGACCGGCGCGGAAAGCGCGGATGCCGCCCCGGATTCCCCCGCCCCCGCGGCCGAGAGGGCGGCCCCGGAGCCCGCGATGAGGGCCAGGCCGTCACCGCCGGAGCGGGCCGCGCCTAAAGCGCAGAGGCGCGCTCCGCGCAGCCAGCCAGAGACCCCGGCCAGGCCGACCGCCCGCGACCTTGCCGCCCCGGCCCGTCCGAGCATCGCCCGGGAGGCGCTCAAGGCCGACGTACCCGCAGACCTCGCCCTGCTGCACCGGCTCCGCCGCTACCGGCTCGACACCGGGACCGACATCCGCGACCAGGTCGCGATAGCCGTCGACGAATGGCTGACCAGCCAGGGCTACTGAAGTACGCACACCCTTCCGCTAGTACCTGCGTACGGAACCACGTGATCAGGTACGCACGTGATTCCGTGAGTACCTTAGTACGTGAGTGAGTACCTACGTACGTACGTACGAACTTAAGAACGTACGCGACCGTCCCCGGGGATGGACGCACCGGCCCGGAGTCCATGAGGCTTCACCACACGAAAGCTGAGATAAAAGCGCCAGGTAAATGGCACCGGCCGGACGCCGACCCCGATCAGGCGTCAGCTCGCCCGTCGCGGACCTCGATCATCGGTCTATGCGCGCGGCGAGATCGCGGATAGCTGACATGACCAGGTCCGGCTCATCACGCTGGAGATAATGGCCGCCCTGAGTGGCAACGACGTGCTTGCTGGCAGTGGAGAGGCCGGCTAGCTCGGCCTGTAGCTCCATCCAGGCGGCCTCCCGGCCGGCGGCCGTCAGGACCGTCAACGGCAGGGCGCCGAGCTCCTGGGGGCGGCCGCGGGATCTGGTGATGAGCATCAATTCACGGACCACAGCCCGCCGGTGCCGCGCCGTCAGGTTGACCGCGCGGGCGGCGGCGGCGAACTCCGGCGGGACATCGCGGGCGATTTCGGCATTGAGCTGGCTGAATCCGGCCACGACCGCCAGTCGGCGAAGCCCGAGAAGGCGGGCGCGGCGCCTGAGTATGAACCAGGGGCGCCTGAATCGCCCCGCCCGCCATCGCCGCGCCTGATCCTCATGGCTGGAGTCGATCAGGACCATCCCGGCCACGTCGCCGGGGTACCGCTCTGCGAACCGGCGCGCGATGATCCCGCCGATCGAGTGAGCAGCCAGCAGGTACGGCGGGTCGATTCCGGCGCTGCTCAGGCCTAGCCTCAGTTCGCTTGCCATGTCGTCGAAGGTCCGTCGCCCGCGCGGCGGCGGGTCGCTCCACCCGAAACCCGCCCGGTCGTATACGCATACCCGCATGTCCCTGGCTAGCTCGTGCTGGAAAGCCAGCCATTCCAGCACGTTCCCCCCGACCGCTGGCACGACGACCACTGCCGGGGAGCCGGTGCCTGCGTCCGTCAGGTGCAGGGCACGCCCGCCGATGTCAGTCAGCCGCCCTGGCGGCAGGTACCGGCGGCGGTCACGGGCCTCAGAGATCGCCTGGTAGACCGCGCTCGCGATCCCGGCGGCGGTGAGCGCCACCGCCCCGCGCACCAGCCACGCCCTCACGTTCGCCACCGGGGGCCCGGGACGCGCGAGTGCAGGTCTCTGAGCATCACGTCGTGATCGAGGACCTTTTCCCGCAGCTGCCTGACTTCTTCCCGCAACTGCTTGACTTCCTGGCTGATCTCGGCGACCCGCTGCATTACCGCGATGTATTCATCGGAGTGCTCGCCCTCGGCCGGCGGCTGGCGGACAAACGTGCCGACGCCCTGCACCGTCTCGGCGTACCCCTGCTTCCGCAGTTCCTCGATCGCGTGGTCAACCGTGCTCAGGGCTACGTTGTAGTGCGCCATCAGCTCGGCTTTTGTCGGCAGCCTGGAGTCGGCCGGATACTCACCGCTCTTGATCCTGGCGCGCAGGTCATCCGCCATCCGCCGGTACTTCGGCGGTTCCTCGCGCGCCATATTCAGGCGTCAGCCAGCAGCTCGCCGTCGCGGACCTCGGTCACGATCATCTGGCGTCCTTGCGGGCGGAGATGAGCAGGAATAGCGGCCGCGGGAAGTTCTCACGCCACCATTGGCTCGCGGCGAGCTGGGCGTCGGAAGGGTGCGGTTCGGTCAGGCCCGTAAGGCACAAGCCAGCGCCGGTGATCGCCTCAGCGTAGGCCTCAAGAGGGCGAACCCAGGTGACGGTGGGATCTGGCGAGACGATGCCGTCTACCTCGAAACGTTGCTCGATGACCCGCGGGGCGAAGTAGTCGGCAACCGGCAGCGTCCGGCGAATCTCCTGCCGCTCGGCGCGGTGGCCGTAGAAACAGGGATGCAGCATCAGGACGACCAGGCGGCCTCCTGGTCGCAGGACACGGGCCAGCTCGCCGACCGGGCCGACGATGTCAGGCAGATCGTTAAGCACGTGATTGACGACGGCCAAGTCAAAGGAATCGTCGCCGAACGGCAACGCCGCCAAGTCGGCCTCGCGGAAACACGCGGCAGGCTGACCGGCCGACGCCGCCCGGGCCGCGGCGACGAGCGCGGGGGACTTATCGACCCCCGTCACTTGGCGCGCCCCGCGGTCGGCGATCTCCCGGGTTAGGTAGCCTTCGCCGCATCCTGCGTCGAGCACGTCGAGGCCGTGACAGGGGCCGATCGCGGCTAGAACGGCCTGGTCGGTTAGATCGGTCCGGTACCGATCGCGGCGCTCGCGGATGATGCGAACCCAGAACTCTGCGTTGCCCTCCCAGTGCGAGGACTCAGCGGGCGCGGGAATGGCCGGGGCCTCAGTCATTCGTACCTCCCTAGATCGCGGAGCGTGTGCTCGCACACGCCGCGCAGTGCCGGATCTCCATCATGGTCGAGGCGCTGGCGGATAGCTGTCGCCAGGTCGTCGAGCGCCAGGCCGAACGTTGGATCGCGGGCCAGCGCAAGGGGCAGGTAGACGGATAGCAGGTAGTGCACATACGCGGCGCCGTAGCAGCCGAGCTCGCGGATTACCTCGGCCGCGGTGTTCCGCAGCAATAGGGAGCGGGGCAGCGTGAACGCGGGATCCGGGCGGGCGTCCCGGGTGTAGGTGGGAAACGACCATTCCTCGACCACGGTGAGCACGGGCGATCTGGCGACCGTCCGCTCGTAACGCAGGGCTAGGTCCAGGTCATTGTGGCCGATGAGAATACCCATGACGCTGCTACGGAGGCTCATGGCTTCCTGCCGGTCGCGGACTGGTGCCAGGTCCAAGACGGCAGGGTCGGCCCGGCCGGCGTGGTGGACAAGAGCCGCTTCGGCCAGGATCGAGTGGAACGAGTACGCCGGGCGGCGCAGCCGGGGCGCCATCTCGGCCGAGGCATTGAGCAGCCTCTCAGGATCGGCCAGCAAGCGGCCTTCCCTGGAGGAAAACAACCGCTCTAGTGCACGGTCCTGGTCGCGCCCCCAGAACCTCGCCATGTAGGACACCACCTTGGCGTCGTCGCCGCGAACGGTGTGCAGCGCGGCCTGCAAAGCGTTGGCGATGTAGGGCGCAGGCACGCCCTCGGCCTGGCAGGTCTCCAGGGCCGACTGATCCACGTCGAGGCCTTCGTCTGCCAGGCCGGCAATCAGCCGTGCGAGGCGGGAGGCCAGTGAGTATGCCGTCACGTACTCCGCGACACCCGGCACTGAGGCGATCATCCGTTGCAATGAGGCGCCGGTTACCCGGTCGAGCCATCCGGGATCAGTCCATAGCCGGGAGACCGTGCTCTCGTCCAGCTCGGCGATAAACGCCACGTCGGACAGGCCCAGGCCAGCGTCTGCGGCGATTTCCGACAGTGCCGCCGGCTCATCTGGCCGCCTCATCACTCCTCCTGTAACAGCCTCGGGGGTGGCCACAGCCTAGGTGGCCTTACTGGCGCCGGCCCAGGTGTCTTGCGTCGGCGCAAGACACCCAGTCGCGCCGCAGCCCCGATGCCCGCACGCGGCACACGGTGACTTAACAGGCACTGCGCGGTTTCGATTCACACATGGCGCACATTCCTCTCCTCAGCGCCCCCCCGCGCCTGACGGCTGAAGGATCACTCACGCTGAGGGTCCGGCTGGGCGGCTGCCTCTGTCACTGGCCCCTCTCCCATATCAAGTGCGCGGAGCTGAGCGCGGAGGCTGTTGAGATCCCACCGGAAGTGACCGCCAGCGGTCCTGAGCGCGGGCTGGACAAGCCCGGCATGCGCCCATCGCTGCAATGTCGTCAGCGAGACGCCGACCGCCCGGGCTGCGGTCCCGGTCGTCACATACGACTCGGTCATCCTCCAAGAATGCAGCATCCTGTGCAAACGCTGCAAACGCCCAACCAAAGCCCCGGGGGGATTGCAGCGTTTGCAGCGTTCAGCTACATTGAGAATGTTGAGTTTGTGGAGTTTTTAGCTCCCCAGAACGTAAGCGGCCCCGGCGGGTCTAGCGCCAGGGCCGCGCGGGTCGAGACCGCCTAGTGAGAGGAGACGCGACCCAGTGACCGCAATCATCCCAGATCAGGCTCCCGGCGGCGAGCTTCGCATGCCGGACGGCGAGGCTGAGCCCTTGCTGACCTCTGGCGAGGTCGCGACGGTGCTTCAGGTGGTGCCGCAGACCATCGCCCGGTGGGCCGACGACGGCACGCTGCCATGCCACCGCACCCCTGGCGGGCACCGCCGGTTCCGCCAGGCCGACGTCCTCACGCTCCGGTCCCGCATATACGGCGAGGGAGGCGCGCGAAGGTGACAGCCACAAAGAACACCAGCCAGGTACCCCGCCTGACCCTGGTCCACAGCGACCACCAGCCGTCATCGGCAGAGTTCGCCGCCGCTGTCAAATACTTCACCGACCGCGGTGTGAGCCTGGCCGAGGCGCGTTACCTGCTCACCGGGCAGAACGCGCCTCAGCCCGTCCACCTGCGAGCTGTCCGATGACCGGCCAGCCGTGCGGGTACGCGGCCACTGCGGCGGAGTTCCTCGACGTGTCCGCCGAGGACACCGGCGCTGGTGACCTGGCCGTGCGGCAGCTCGCCGCCGCGCAGGCCATCGGATATGCGCTCCTGGCGCTCGGCGACCAGCTCGCCGACCACGCCGACGCGAACGCCGACCACGCCGGCCAGCTCGGCGAGATCGCCGGCGCGCTCGACGGCCTGGCCGTGGCACGGCCGGGCCTGGTGCTCGCGTCGTTCCGGCGCGCATGCGAGGCCCTCCGGGGCCGTATCGGCGGGGGTGTGCGATGAGCCGCCCACTCGCGATCGTCCAGGCTGAGTACGCCGAGCTGCTCGCCGCCGCCCGCGCCGCCGTGGCTGCCGAGCACAACGGCGACGCTGACCCGCTCGCCTACATCCGCGGGCTGCTCGCCGAGCGCGGGCAGCTCCCGCCGGATGGAGCGGCGGCGGTGCATGTCGTCGCCGATGCGCGCATGGCGATGTGCCTGGCCGGGTGGTCGGCATGACCGCGCTTACCCTGCCCGGCCGCCCCGAGTCGGCGCGCGCAGCCCGCGAGTTCGCCGCCGGGTGCCTGGCCGGGTGCCCTTCCTGCGATGACGCTGTGCTCTGCGTGGACGAGCTCGTCGCTAACGCGGTCCAGCACTCCCGGTCGGGCCTGCCCGGCGGGACGATCGAGGTCCGGATCGCGGTGGCGGCGGGCGAGTGGCTGCGCGTCGAGGTCCAGGACGCCGGTCCCCTCGCGCCTGCGGTACCGGCGCAGAGGGGTCCGCTTGACGAGCGAGGCCGGGGCCTGGCCCTCGTCGTGAGCCTGGCCGAGGTGTTCGGCGTGGACGGCGGCCTGCGGTGGTTCTGGATGCCGTGGGCGCCGGGCGTGCGTGAGGCCTGGGACCGGCGGACTTTCGCCGAGGTGATCCGCGCCGCCGAGGCCGCCGGGTGGGCACCTGGCTCCGGGGCCTCGCTCCCGGCCCTGCGGCCGCCGCTCCATCACGCAGGCGGTGTCGCATGAAGGATCCGCACATTCACGTGGAGAAGACCCCTATGCCCGGGTTCGGGCACGCGGCGATGAGGGCGCTGATCACCGAGGCCGCCGGCCTGGTTCCGGACCTGCCCAAGACGGTGGCTACCGGGTGCGGCAGGCGCCGTCCGATCGCGATGACGAGCGTGGTGCCCGAGAAAGTCACGTGCCTGCCCTGCCGGGATTACGCCCGCGCTGAGTACCTGACCTGGGCGGCCATGGCCCAGGTCGCGGCTGAGCTAGCTGAGGCCGGGCCTCGTGCCGCGG